>JACCEC010407021.1_pt1 | contig 12191 bp, 10 predicted proteins | sample 7450121 | NCBI WGS metagenome assembly JACCEC01 (sample SAMN15323455, study PRJNA562643) | freshwater metagenome | isolation source: river surface water | place: USA:Blue River Watershed | collected 2017-08-18 | reverse complement strand
TTAGTAACGATCTCGAACACCCAACCTGCCGTCAAAGGTGGTCGACCAGAACTCACTGAAGCCAAGATAGTTATTTCAGGTGGTCGAGGAACAAATGGCGACTTCACACAAGTTGAGGCGATGGCAGATCTTCTAGGTGCAGCAGTAGGTGCATCGCGTGCTGCAACTGACGCGGGTTGGTATCCCCATACTCATCAAGTTGGACAGACGGGTAAGACAGTTAGCCCGCAACTATATGTAGCCTGCGGAATCTCCGGTGCGATTCAACATCGTGCAGGTATGCAGACTTCAAAGACCATCATCGCGATCAACAAGGATCCTGAGGCGCCAATCTTTGATCTTGCAGATTTCGGAGTCGTGGGTGACTTGTTTGCGGTTTTGCCGCAAGCACGCGAAGCCATCGCTTCCAAGCGCGCATAATTCATTTCGTCATTCCTCACCTAGAATTAGCGCATGTCCCGCGTATATCTCGATAATGCTGCGACGACGCCTATTTCAGAGGTAGCTCTCCAGGCGTTGATTGAACAGTCACGCCGTCTAGGAAATCCATCGAGTTGGCACACTTATGGGCGGACTGTCAGAAAAGAGCTCGAAGAGGCGCGAGAGAAACTCGCCGGATTCGTTGATTGCCACTCGACCGAGATCATCTTTACTGGTTCGGGCACAGAAGCGAACAATCTGGCGCTGAAGGGAATTTATTGGCATCGCAATCAAGCTGATGCAAAACGCAGAGTCATTGTTATTTCTGAATTCGAACATCATGCAGTTTTGGATCCCGCGCAATGGCTCTCAGAATTTAGTGACGCAGAATTAATCAAGGCTCCAGTGACCAAAGACGGATATGTCGATCTCGATTCTCTTCAGGAGATTCTTGCAGCTCGCCATCACGAAATTGCTCTGTTGAGCATCATGCATTCCAACAACGAAGTTGGCTCTATCCAACCGATAAAAGAGATTGTTGCATTGGCCGATGCCTTTGAAATCCCAGTTCATACTGACGCTATTCAGAGTCTTGGCAAAGTTTCTCTCTCCTTTAAAGAACTCGGTGTATTTGCCATGACCATCAGTGCACATAAAGTTGGCGGTCCTGTTGGTGTTGGAGCCCTCATTTTGAAGAAAGGCGTTGATATCACCCCGGTTCTCCATGGTGGTGGTCAAGAAAGAGATATTCGTAGCGGAACTCTCAACGCTGCAGGGATTGTCTCTTTCGTTGCAGCTACTCAATCTGCGCTTCGCGATCTCGAATCAACTCAGGAGAAAGTTAAACAACTGCGAAAAAAGTTAATCGAAGTTATTCGCGAAGAGATTCCTGATGCGCGACTCAATGGAGCAGAACACGGAGCAATGCTTCCGGGCATTGCAAATATTTCTTTTCCTGACACTGAGAGCGATGCCCTCTTAGTGCTTTTTGATGCCGAGGGGATTGCCTGTTCAACTGGATCGGCCTGCAGCGCCGGAGTCCAAGAAGCCAGCCACGTATTGATGGCTATGGGGTTAAGCCAGAAAGAGGCGCGCTCATCACTGCGATTTTCTCTAGGCACAAGCAATACTGACAGCGATATCGAATATCTTCGTACCTGTATCAAGCGCGTAATCGATCGGGCGCGCGCGGCTTATCGCGTTTAGTCGCCAGAACCGATTCGAGAGAAGAAGAAGTAAGGACTATGAAGCTAATCGCAGCAATGAGTGGCGGAGTTGATTCTGCGGTTGCTGCCGCGCGCGCAAAAGAGGCTGGTCACGACATCATCGGAGTTCACTTAGCGCTATCCAAGAACCCCAAGAAATATCGCTCTGGAGCTCGCGGTTGTTGCACTATTGAAGATTCTCATGATGCACGACGTGCTGCCGATGTAATTGGAATCCCTTTCTATATCTGGGATATGTCTGATGAATTCCATGAAGGTGTCGTAGAAAACTTCTTGGCAGAATACGCCGCAGGAAATACTCCTAATCCATGTTTAAGATGTAATGAGAAGATCAAGTTTGCTGCGGTGCTCGATCGCGCCCAAGCCATGGGATTTGATGGAGTTGTCACCGGTCACTATGCGCAAACGCAAGATTCTGATGAAGGCAGGCTCTTATATCGCGCGATCGATCCAGCAAAAGATCAGTCTTATGTTTTAGCAGTATTAAACCGGCAACAACTGCAGGGCGCCTTCTTTCCGCTAGGGGATACCACCAAAGAGAACGTTCGTCTCGAAGCACAACAACGTGGGCTTTCAGTTGCACTTAAGCCTGATAGCCATGACATCTGTTTTGTGCCATCGGGAGACAATGCAGGTTGGTTACGCGAGCGATTAGGTAGTGAAGTGGGACCAATCGTGGATGAGTCGGGAAACAAGCTTGGTGAACATAAAGGTGCCTACACCTACACGATCGGACAACGAAAAGGACTTGGGCTAACAGTTCCGGCCAAGGGCGGCGAGCCGCGCTATGTGCTGAAAATTGAGCCGGTCACAAACACTGTTGTCGTTGGTAATCGTGACGCACTTGCTATCTCTGAAATCTACGGCGCTCAACCAATTTGGTGCGGCCCAACTCCAGAGGCCACAGAAACCGCGCCATATAAGGGTTTTGTTCAAGTGCGCGCCCATGGGACGCCGCATCGTTGTAGTTACTTCCGCACCATCACCGACGGAATTGAAACTTTGGTGGCCAAAGTCGATGAACCAATTTACGGCTTGGCGCCGGGTCAAGCGATGGTGATTTACGACGACGAGCGAGTTGTGGGGTCAGCGACCATTACAGGAACCGCATAATTATGGACACCAGCAATGTTCGCCGCGAAATGGCTGAACTCTCCGAACAGATTCGCGATCATCAGTATCGATACTACGTCTTGGATAAACCTGTTATTTCAGATGCTGAATTCGATGACCTCTGGAAAAAGCTGAGTGGACTCGAAGGTAAATATCCGGAACTTCGTGATCCTCATTCACCCACTCTTGATGTTGGGGGAGGATTTGCTACCCATTTTGATCAGTTTGATCATAAAGAAAAGATGATGAGTCTTGATAATGTCTTTAACGACGACGAGCTCGATGCGTGGTTTGAGCGAGTGACAAAAGAAGGTGTCATCAATTCCTGGCTCTGTGAAGTAAAAGTAGATGGCCTAGCTATCAATCTTCTCTACGAGCATGGTCGTTTAGTTCGCGCGCTGACACGCGGTAACGGCACAACCGGAGAAGATGTCACAGTCAACATTAAAACCATTGCCTCAGTGCCTCAAGAACTCAAAGGTGAAAACCTGCCTTCACTTGTCGAAGTTCGTGGTGAAGTCTTCTTTCCCATAGCAAAGTTCAATGAGCTCAACGAATCCTTGGATGAAGCAGGGAAAAACACTTTTGCGAATCCGCGCAATGCTGCTGCAGGTTCGCTTAGACAGAAAGATCCCAAGGTGACGGCATCTCGCCCTCTTGCCATGGTGGTTCACGGAATTGGCGCCATTGAAGGATTCGATTTTGATACTCAGAGCGCAGGTTACGAAGCGATGAAAAAGTGGGGTCTTCCCACCAGCACACGGTTCAAAGTAGTGAAAAACAAGGCAGAAGTCAGGGAATTTATTCAGTATTACCTTGAGCATCGCCATTCAGTAGAACACGAGATTGATGGCGTAGTAATCAAGGTCAATGAGCGAGCACAACAACGCTTACTTGGTTCAACGTCGCGAGCTCCCAAATGGGCGATTGCCTATAAGTATCCACCTGAGGAAGTCACCACAAAACTTCTTGATATTCGGGTCAGCGTGGGGCGAACCGGCAGAGTCACCCCATTTGCATTCATGGAACCAGTGAGGGTTGCTGGTTCCACAGTAACCAATGCGACATTGCATAATGTGGAAGAAGTTCAACGCAAAGGCGTTTTGATTGGTGACATTGTGGTCTTGCGAAAAGCAGGGGATGTAATTCCTGAAATCCTCGGACCAGTCATAGAGAAGCGAACCGGCAAAGAGATTGCTTTCGTGATGCCCCGTAATTGTCCTGAATGCGGTAGCCAATTGAGGGCAATTACCGAAGGGGATGTAGATATTCGCTGTCCTAACTCGCAGAGTTGTCCGGCTCAATTGCGTGAACGTATTTTTTATATTGGATCTCGAGCCGCCCTCGATATTGATGTACTGGGCTATGAAGCCACGAATGCGTTACTCACTGAGAAGTTGATTACTGATGAATCAGATATTTTCAGTCTCACTGCGAAGGATCTCGGCAAAAGCGAGTTCTTCCGGAAAAAAGATGGCACTCTCGGAGCGAATGCAGAGAAACTCCTGCTGGCACTCGAGGAGGCAAAGAGTCGTCCATTGTGGCGAGTATTGGTCGCGCTCTCAATCCGCCATGTTGGCCCTACCGCTGCACAAGCTTTAGCGAAGTCATTTGGGTCCATTCCTGCGATCGCCCAAGCAACAGTGGAAGAGCTCGCTGCCGTTGACGGAGTAGGCAATGTGATTGCTGAAAGCATTCAGGAATGGTTCAGCGAGAAATGGCATCAAGCCATCGTCAAAAAGTGGGCCGCAGCAGGCGTGACCATGGAAGGCGTGGCAAGTTCTACGAAACCGCAGACATTGGCGGGTCTAACGCTTGTTGTTACTGGATCTTTGGAAAAATTCACTCGAGATGGCGTAAGTGAGGCCATCACTGAACGGGGTGGCAAGGCCGCATCGTCAGTCTCTAAGAAGACCGATTATGTCGTTGTGGGAGATTCACCTGGATCGAAAGCAGCGCGCGCTGAAGAGTTAGGCGTGGCGATTATCGATGAAGCTGCATTTATTCAACTATTAGAAAATGGGCCTGCGGCCAAAAATTAGGTTTCAAGTTTGGCCAGAGATTAAGAAGAGTTAGGATGGGGCTATGACCACGGCATTAATCGCGCATGCTGCGCAGAAGCTATTTAGTGAAGTTGGCGAAAAAGGTCGCGAGTTGCCCGCATCTCCTGTCTTCTTCGGAGTCTTCACCTTTGCGGTCCTCATGTTGATGTTGTACCTCGTGCTGCGCCTTGATCGCGACTAAGAGAGTTGGGATTTTTGGTGGGACTTTCGACCCCATCCATAATGGCCATCTTCATCTCATTAACGAAATTGCACGAGCAGGAATTTTCTCAACTTTAATCATCGTCCCATCGGGGAATCCATGGCAGAAAAAACCTCAGGCATCGGCGGAAGATCGACTTGAAATGACTCGACTAGCGTTGTCAGGACTCACGCTAGAAAATTGTGAAGTTCTCATAAGCGATTTTGAAGTTGTGAGCTCCGAGCCTTCGTATGCGATTAAAACTGTCATGCATTTGCAAGAAAAGTTGAGCGGTGCTGCATTCACCTGGATTATCGGAAGTGATGCCGCCAGCTCTTTAAATACTTGGCATCAGGTAGAACAACTTGCAACTCTGGTGGATTTTCTCATCATCACGCGCCCCGGATTCGAATTTGAAGCTCAACTCTTGCCTAAAGAAGTGAGTTGGAGCGCCCTGGAAATCGGTGCACTTGATATCTCGGCTACCAGGATACGACAGGCTATTGCGCAACAACATGGCGTATCAGAGATGTTGCCAGCAAGCGTAGCTACATTTATTTCTAGCAAAGGACTCTATGGCGCCGCGTAAATCAACGATAGAACTTACTCAGAAGGCAGCCTTTGCGGCGATTGAGAAACTCGGCACTGATCTGGTTGCTATCGACTTATCTAGCCAAATGGTTCTCAACGAAGTCTTCCTTCTCGTCAGCGGACAGAATGAACGGCAGATCGATTCGATAGCTGATGAGATTGAAAGGGCTTTGGCCCTGGTTGGTGAAAAACCAGTTCGACGCGAGAACTCAGAACATTGGATTCTGCTCGATTATGAGGATCTTGTAGTGCACGTTCAAACAGAGGAAATTCGGCAGTATTACATGCTTGATCGACTCTGGAATGACTGTCCGACTATTCCGCTTGATGCTGTTCGCGAAGAAGAGAATTTCAAGAAAGGTGCCAAGTAGATGAGTCGGCCTCATCAACGAGTTGTTCTGTGGAGACATGGACAGACTGATTGGAATATCGAAAATCGTTTCCAGGGCCACTCTGACATTCCGCTCAATGAGACTGGGATTCGTCAAGCAGAGCGAGCTGCGCCACTACTTCTTGGACTGCAACCATCGAAAATTATCTCCAGTGATTTGATTCGTACCCAGCAGACAGCAGCGGCTCTAGCAAAGATCTCCCGTTTAAGTGTGACTATCGATGCTGGTTTACGTGAGACTCATGGCGGAAATTGGGAAGGAAAGACAGGTGCCGAGAATCGTGCAGCCGATTTCGATAGATTCGTGAATTGGCTTGATGGTGATGATGAGCCCGCGGGACAAACGGGTGAGCGAAGAAGTGCAATTGCACAACGCGCAGTTGAGGCGATTGAGCGAGCACTCGAACCAAGTGTTTCAACGCTGATAGTCGTGACACATGGCGGCACTGCTCGTTGCATTATTGGAAAATTGCTTGATATGCCGATGAATCAATGGTCAGCAGTCGGTGGTTTATCAAATGCGTCGTGGTCCATCCTCGAGAATGGGCATCACCGCAAGGGTTGGGTTCTGGTAGAACATAATTCCGGTTCTCTACCCGAGCCAATTTACGGAGAGGAAAGCGGCGCCTAGTTCGGGTAAGGTCTGCCGCGCAATACACGTTCGGGGCTATGGCGCAGCTGGTAGCGCACCTGCATGGCATGCAGGGGGTCAGGGGTTCAAGTCCCCTTAGCTCCACTCGATGACAGAACAGAATCCAGACACTCGACTGCCGCTGCAGCACATTCCGCGCGGTTGGTCTGCACGCGACCTTTCAAACCTCGAAGGGAAGCGATTCCTTATTACTGGAGCCACCAGCGGCATTGGTAAAGAAGCTGCGCGTGAGTTAGTCCGCGCTGGCGCCACCGTGATTATCTCCGGAAGAAATCCGGAGAAAGCTGAGCAGACGAGAAAAGAGTTGTCGAGCGATCGAGTCTCAACTCTGATTCTTGATCTCGCCGATCTCAACAGTATCCGCAAAGCTGCACGTGAAGTCACTGACCAGATCGATGTTTTAATTCTCAATGCGGGCGTTATGGCGGTGCCATTTACTAAGACCGCAGATGATTTTGAATTACAGATGGGCACCAACCATCTTGGACACTTTGCTTTTGCTGGTTTGATTGCCGATCGAGTTTCTTCGCGAATTGTCACTGTCTCGAGTCAAGCGCATCGAACAGGTTCATTCGGGGATGGGTCCATCGAAAGCATTCGTGATATCTGTTTAGGTCGCAACAAATACCAAACTTGGGGTGCTTACGGAGCAAGCAAGTTAGCTAATCTGCTCTTTACCTTTGAATTACAACGACTCGCAACCGCACGTAAATATTCCTTCAATGCATTTGCTGCTCATCCAGGTTATTCCAATACCAATCTGCAGAGCGTCGGACCACAGATGCGAGGAAGTGTTGTGGAAGAGAGAGCAACAGCGTTTATGAACGCGGTTGTGGCGCAATCTGCATCTCGCGGCGCACTCCCAACATTATGTGCAGCAACTTTCCCAAATCTCTATGGAGCCTCATATATCGGTCCAGATGGATTACTTGAGATGCGCGGATATCCAAAAGCGACACGGGCACGAGCTATTGCCTACGATCAAAACCTCGCTCGTAATCTCTGGAGCGTCAGTGAGGAATTAACCGGCGTTCATTGGCGGTAACCTACGCACATGCATGAGGCGTACGACTTTCATCAAGTCCAAGAGAAATGGCTCCCGATTTGGGATGAGATTGCGCCATTTCGTTCTGGCAAAGCAGATGACTCTCGCCCCAAGAAATATGTTTTGGATATGTTTCCGTATCCATCAGGTGATTTACATATGGGCCATGCGGAGGCTTACGCGCTAGGCGATGTCATTGCTCGTTACTGGGTTCAAAAAGGTTTCAATGTTATGCACCCCATCGGATGGGATGCCTTTGGGCTTCCAGCCGAGAACGCTGCAATCAAGCGTAATGAAGATCCGAGTATCTGGACCTACGAAAATATTAATGTTCAGAAGGCCTCTATGCGTCGCTACGCATGTTCCTTCGACTGGGATCGCGTTCTCTACACGTGTGACCCGGAGTATTACAAGTGGAATCAATGGATCTTCCTCAAGATGTACCAAGAGGGTCTCGCATATCGTAAAGATTCAGCGGTTAATTGGTGTCCTTCGTGCCAAACAGTTCTCGCTAATGAACAAGTTGTGGCTGGACTCTGCGAGCGCTGTGATAACTCAGTAACCAAGAAGAAACTCAATCAGTGGTATTTCAAAATCACAGACTATGCCGAGCGTTTATTGCAAGACATGCAGGAACTAGAGGGTAAGTGGCCAGAGAAAGTTCTGACCATGCAACGTAACTGGATCGGAAAATCATCTGGTGCGGAAGTCACATTTGAGATTGAAGGTCGAGATAAGCCAGTTGTTATCTACACGACTCGACCAGACACTCTGCATGGCGCGACCTTTATGGTTGTTGCAGTCGATAGCGATTTGGCTCGTGATTTGGTCAGTGGCACAGATGTTGAAGCAGAATTCAATAAGTATTTTGATTCAGTCAAAGCTGCAAGTGATATAGATCGACTAGCAACTGATCGACCAAAGACCGGAATATTCCTCGGTAGGTATGCCATCAATCCCGTCAATGGCGAAAAGCTTCCGATTTGGGCCAGTGATTATGTACTCGCGGATTACGGAACCGGTGCGATCATGGCTGTTCCCGCGCACGATCAGCGAGATTTAGATTTTGCTCGAGCCATGAAGTTGCCAGTTCGCGTGGTTGTCCAAACGGACGAGGAAGATCCTTCGGTTTCTGGAATTGCTACTAGTGGAGATGGCCTGATGATCAATTCAGGGTCAATCAACGGACTTCGCAGCTCAGAGGCGATCTCACAGATCATCTCAGAGCTCGAGGCGAAATCACTCGCACAAGCCTCCCAGAATTACCGTCTACGCGATTGGTTAATTTCTCGTCAGCGTTATTGGGGGACTCCGATTCCCATCATTCACTGCGATAAGTGTGGTGAAGTTCCAGTACCTGATAATCAACTGCCAGTAAAGCTTCCTGACTCATCTACCTTGGATCTCAAACCAAAAGGAACCTCTCCACTTGCAACAGCGCATGATTGGGTAAATGTTTCATGTCCCAAGTGCGGTGGAAAAGCTTTACGAGATACCGACACTATGGATACCTTCGTGGACTCTTCCTGGTACTTCTTGCGCTACACCAGCGTGAATTCACACGATCTTCCATTTGTAAAAGAAGAAGTTGAGAAGTGGTTGCCTGTTGATCAATACGTGGGTGGCGTCACTCATGCAATTCTGCACCTACTTTACTCACGCTTCTTTACCAAGGCTCTCCATGACATGGGCTATCTCAATTTCACCGAACCATTTACCCGTCTTCTTAATCAAGGCATGGTGATTATGGATGGCTCGGCCATGAGTAAGAGCCGCGGAAATTTAGTTCGCCTTTCAGATGAATTAGAGAAGCATGGTGTTGATGCAATTCGACTGACGATGGTCTTTGCTGGGCCTCCGGAAGATGATGTTGATTGGGCCGATGTTTCACCAGCTGGATCTGCCAAATTCCTTAATCGTGCATGGCGTCTTGCAGGCGATGTAACCAGCGCACCAGGAATTGATGTGACTCAAGGTGACCTTGCCTTACGAAAAGTTGCACATAAGTCATTGCACGACATCTCCTTTGCAGTCGAGTCGTTCCGATTCAATGTTGCGGTCGCGCGAGTCATGGAATTAGTCAATGCCACTCGCAAAGCGATTGATTCTGGCTGTGGTCCGGCAGATCCAGCGGTACGAGAGGCCGTGGAAATCGTTGCTATTTCGCTCTCTCTGATCGCTCCTTACACAGCAGAAGAGATGTGGCAGAAGTTAGGACACCAACCCTCAGTCGCACTTGCTGGGTGGCCCACGGTGGATCCTGCCCTTCTAACTGAAGATTCAGTCACTGCTATCTTCCAAATCAATGGCAAGATCAAGTCGCGAGTTGAAATATCACCAGATATCTCTGATGCCGAACTCGAAGCGATGGCTTTTGCAGATAGCGCGGTTGCCAGCGAGCTCTCGGGGTTGACGCCAAAGAAAGTCATCACCAAGGCTCCAAAGTTCGTCAATATCGTTCTCTAGGATTATCTCCCTCCACACTTAAGCTTTTCCACTTCTTCTGATGTGAAATCAAGTGAACAATCTATTTTTTGATTTCATCGCGCAATGAAGATTAATGAAATCAAAGATAGATTCCATGACTACTCGGAGCCACAACGTCGAGCGCTGGTTGTAGTTTCACTAGTTGCTGTGAGTTTCGCGCTATTTCTTTATGCAACAACGCGGGGGAGTGCGGTTGCGCAGGAGTCACCCAAGCCACAATTATCAATAGCGCCTGTCACAAAGACGATTCTGGTCCACGTTGCAGGCAAGGTGAGACGTCCGGATGTGTACCCACTCCTGCAAGGCTCTCGAGTGGCAGATGCCATCAAGGCCGCTGGTGGAGCAAAGAAGAATGTGAATCTTGGTGAGATAAATCTGGCCCGAGTCTTAATTGATGGCGAGCAAATTTATGTCGGTTATGTTCCACGAGATGGCGCTTCACAGAGCCGTTCACAATCTAAAACTTTCTCTGGAATCATCAACATCAATCGTGGAACCAAGTCGGAGTTTGATTCATTGACCGGAATTGGTCCAGTTATCGCGGGACGGAACATAAGTTATCGAAGTGCGAATGGACCCTTTATGGCGATCGAGGATTTACTCAAAGTCTCTGGTATCGGGCCGAAGACTTTGGATCGGATTAGGTCACGATTGAGCCTGTAAAACCCCAGCCTGTAGTTGATTTACGCCTTCTTCTGTACGCAGTCGGAATCTGGGTTGGCGCACTCACGTCAGGCTCAATGGGCTGGAAAAGTATCTTCGTTCTGGCTGGAATCTGTTTAGCGCTATGGGTCTTTTCGCGACGTTATTGGTTGATTGCGCTCGCTCTCGTCATCGGAAGTGTCACGTATTCCCTGCATGCTGCAACACTTCAACAGAGCGTAATTGCTCAAGCCGCGCTGGCGCGCGAGGATGTAACAGTAGAAGTAGTCGTCACAAGTGATGTGAAAAGAACAAAGCATCGCGTTCGTGGATCAATGTTGAATCGGCCACAAAGTTCTTTTCTAGCTCGAGCCGAAGCGCTCCATCTTGCCGATCAGAGTTATCAGCTACGTCTACCAATCAGGATCATCACTCGGGAAGAAGTCAATGTAGTTCCAGGTGATCGCTTCGAATTTGTTGGAACCTTGATAGTCACTCGAGAGAAGCGCGTTGCTGCCACACTCATTACATCCGGAGTGCCGGTCCAGATAGATGAAGCAGGTTTATTGGCCAAACACCTAGCCGGAATCCGTTCACGGTTTCGAGATATTACTCAGCGCCTAGGCGGTGATGCGGGCACTCTGATACCAGGGATGATCCTGGGAGATACCTCTCTGCAAAGTGAAGAGTTCGCAGAGCAGATGCGAAAGTCTGGACTTTCACACCTTACAGCTGTGAGTGGCGCAAATTTCGCGATCGTGAGCGCACTTGTCTTCTGGTTATCCCGCTTTGTAATCAGGGGAGCGTTGCCGCGAATTATTTTGACGTCAGGATTTCTTCTACTCTTTCTCTTACTTGTGCGACCTTCGCCATCCGTACTGCGAGCAGGCGTCATGGCTGCAGTAATTTTGCTGGCGCGGGCAACGGGCAATTCGCGAAGCGCAGTTTCAGCTTTAGCTGCCGCCATTTCTCTGCTCCTCTTGCTTGATCCATTTCAGGCTCACGATCCCGGCTTTGTACTGTCGGTCTTAGCCACTGGCGGACTGATATTTCTAGCCCCATCAATCAAGGCGTTTTTTGAGCGTTTTATGCCCTCCTGGCTTGCAGAAATCGTCGCCATTTCTACCGCGGCCACACTGCTCTGCACCCCCTACATCATCTTCCTATCTGGTGAGGTCTCAATACTGAGCGTGCTCTTCAATGTCATCGTCGCTCCGGTTGTTGCGCCAATTACCGTCACTGGCTTCATTGCAGTTCTTCTCTTGCCGATTCCTCCACTGTCCTGGGTTCTGCTTCTCATTGCTCATTGGTTTTCGAGGTGGGTTGTAATGGTCTCTGAATTCTCTCGCAGCTCACCATCGTGGGGTATCTCGGCAGGTC
>JACCEC011731358.1_pt1 | contig 12192 bp, 11 predicted proteins | sample 7450121 | NCBI WGS metagenome assembly JACCEC01 (sample SAMN15323455, study PRJNA562643) | freshwater metagenome | isolation source: river surface water | place: USA:Blue River Watershed | collected 2017-08-18 | reverse complement strand
GCCGCGCCGCGCTCAGCGCTGCGGGCCCAGGCCCTTGACCAGGCGGATGGGCTCGGCCTGCGGGCCGGCCGGGTGCACCTGCCCAATGATGGCCGCGTCGGCATAGCCGGCGGCATGCAAGGCCGCCAGACAGGCCTCGGCCTGCGCCGGCGCCACACCGGCCAGCAGGCCACCGGCGGTTTGCGGGTCGGCCAGCAGGCGCACGCGCAGGTCGTCGGCATGGTCGCTGGCATTGGCCAGCGCGCCGGCGAGCCGCTCGTTGGCCGCATGCAAGGAGCTGGTGATGCCCAGGCGCAGGGTCTCGAGCGCGCCATCGAGCACCGGCAAGGCGGCCAGGTCCAGGTGCACGTCCACGCCACTGGCGCGCGTCATCTCCAGCACATGGCCCAGCAGGCCAAACCCGGTCACGTCGGTGCAGGCAAGCACCTGGTGCGCGCGGAACACCGCCGAGGCCTGCGCCGAGGACTGGCGCATGCGCAGCAGCGCCGCGTCCACCCAGCGCCCGCGCGCGCGGGCTTGTGCTTGCGCGGCCAGCAAGGTGCCGGTGCCCAGCGCCTTGGTCAGGATCAGCAGGTCGCCCGGCTTGAGGCTGTCCTTGCGCATGGCCGCCTTGGGGTGATCGGCCAGCAGGCCATTGACCGCAAAGCCGATCGCCAGCTCCAGGCCCTCGGCGCTGTGCCCGCCCACCAGCGCGCAGTGCTCGGCATTGAGCACCTGCAGCGCGCCGGCCATGAGCTGCTCCAGCAGGCCCTGCACCTTGCGATCGAGCCCCGGCGGGATGGTGACGATCGCGCTGGCCGATTGCGGCTCGGCGCCCATGGCCCAGATATCGCCCAGGGCGTGCACCGCCGCGATCTGGCCGAGCAGGTAGGGGTCGTCAATCAACGCGCGGAAAAAATCCACCGAATGCACCAGCAACTGGCCGGGCGGCACCTGCAGCACCGCGGCGTCGTCGCCGGCCGACAGGCCCAGGCGCACATCGGGGCGGCGCACCGGCTGCAAGGACTGCAGCGCGCGTGCCAGGATGTCGGGGCCGAGCTTGGCGCCGCAGCCGCCGCAGCGCATGGCCAGGGCCGAGAGGGCTTGCTGGCGCTCCTCGGGCGCCAGCGCCTGCGTGAGCGCCGGCTGCGCCGCTGCCGAGCCGGCCTGCGCCATGCGCGCCAGCGGCAGCCCATCGCCCAGGCGGTGCATGAAGCGCCGGTCGATGCGGTCCTTCCAGCTCCAGATCCAGTCGCCCCAGAAGCTCCAGTTCCCGCGCGAGGCCACCGCGTGCCGGTTGCCGGTGCTCACCAGCGCCAGCCAGTGGCGCTGCGGGCGCCACACGCGCAAGGGCCGTCCATGCAGCTGGCGGCGCAGGTTCTCGTGCAAGAGCGGGGCCATGCGCACCGCAAACACACCGGCTTTCTCCAGCGGACGGGGCACAAAGCTGGCGATGTCGCCGGCGGCAAACACGCGCGGGTCGCTCACGCTTTGCAGGTGCTGGTTGACCTGGATGAAGCCGCGCTCGTCCAGCGCCAGGCCGGTGCCGTGCAGCCAGGCCGGGCCGCCGGCCTGCGTGACCCACAGCACCTCGTCGGCGTCCAGCGTGCGCCCGCTGCTGGTGACCACACAGCCCGGTTGCACCTGCTGCACCTCGGCGTTCAGGTGCACCTCGACATTGCGCTCGCGCAGCACCGACAGCATGTGCGCGCGCACCCGTGGCGGGTGGGTGGGCATCACGTCGGCGTTGGCGCTGATCAGCACAAAGCGCAGGTTCTCGGGGTTGCGGCCCAGGGCGCGCAGCTCCAGGCGCAGGCGGTACTGCATCGACAGCACCATCTCGACACCGGCCGCGCCGCCGCCCACCACCGCAATCGTCAGGCGCTGGCGCGATTGGCGCACCTTCTCGAGCAGGGCCAGCCAGCGTTGGTTGAACTCGCTGATGGGTTTGACGGGAATGGCCAGGGCTTGCGCCCCCTCGGCCAGGCGCTGCGGCGTGGCCCCGATGTTGATCGAGAGCAGGTCGTAATCCAGCGGCGGTCGGTCGGGCAGCATGACCTGCTGGCGCTCGCGGTGCAGGCCCACCGCGCGGCTGCGGATCAGGCGCGCACCGGCAAAGGTGGCCAGGCGCGAGAGGTCGATGTGGCACTCGTCAAAGCTGTAGTGGCCGGCCACATAGCCCGGCAGCATGCCCGAGTACGGCGTGTGTGTGTCGGGGCAGACCAGCGTCACGCGCAGGCCGGGTTCGGGCTTCATGCCCAGCATGCGCAGCAGCAGCGCATGCGAATGCCCGCCGCCGACCAGCACCAGGTCGCGCAACACGGGGGAAGAGGAGGTCATCATGGGAAAGGCGTGGGAGGCAATCCCCACATTGTTGCAGTTTCGCGCGGCGTCTCGGGTGGTTTTGCATGCCGCTTGGCCTGCGCGGCCTCAAGGCCGCCGCTGCCGCGCCGTCCACTGCGCGCCCCAGAGCGCGGCGGTGCCCACCAGGCCCAGCAGCAGCATCACCCACAGGCCCAGGGTGTAGCCCCCGGTGGGCGACCACAGCAGCCCAAGCAGCAGCGGCGCGCCGGCGCGCGCCAGCGCCTGCGGCACGCCCAGCAGACCGTTGAGCTGGCCCACATGCTCGCGGCTGACGTACTGCGCCATGGCCGTGCCCTTGACGATGGTGTTCATGCCATTGCCCAGGCCGTAGAACAGCGCAAAGAGCAGCGCGCCCCACAGCGCCTGCCCGCTCACGAGCAGGGCGATCAGGCCCAGCGGCACCAGCACCGGGATCCAGCGGTTGGAGGTGTGCACGTCCCAGTGGCGCTCGAACACAAACAGCACCAGCCGCCCCATCACCTGCACCGCACCAATGGCCGCCGGCACCCACACCACCCAGTGCGGCGACAGGCCCCGCTCCTGCAAGAGCACGATCATGTGCGCGGGCAGGGCCGAGGTGATGCCCATCATGAGCAGGGTATAGACCGCCAGCAGCCAAAAGGGCCAGCGGCGCAGGTGCACGCCCAGGCGCACCGGGGCCCCGTCGCTGCCGTGCGTGCGCCGCGGCGGCGCCCCGCGCAGCAGCCAGGCGTGCAGGGGCAGGCACACGCCCCATTGCAGCAAGGCCAGCACGCGCAGCGCGTCGCGCCAGCCCAGCTGCTCGATCAGCAGGTGCGACAGCGGAATGAACACGGTGCTGGCCAGGCCGCCCAGAAAGCTCAGGATGAGGATGGCGCGTCGAAAGTCGCTGCCAAAGCGCCGCGTGACCAGCGCAAAGGCCGGCGCGTACAGGGTGGCCGACAGGCCCAGGCCAATCCAGATCCAGCAGGCGTAGAAGCCGGCCACCGAGTCGACCAGGCTGTGCGCCCACAGTCCCACGCCCACCCACAGCGAGCCCAGGGCCATGACCCGGCGTTCGTGCCCATGGTCGATCCAGCGGCCCACCAGCCAGGCGCTGGCCCCCTCGGCCAACAGGCACAGGCTAAAGGCCAGCGCCGAGCTGGAGCGGTCCATGCCCCAGGCCGCCTCGAGCGGCGGCACCAGCAAGGAGAAGGTGTAAAAAACACTGCCCCAGGTGATGAGCTGGGGCAGCGAGAGCCAAAGGCTAAAGCGGGTCAGGGAGGGGCCGCCTGCGTGCGGCCAGGAGGTGGCATGCATGCGGCATTATCGGGCCCGCGCAGGGCGGGCCATGCCGCGTGCGCGTCAGCGCTGCACGAGCTGCCAGCCCTCGGGGCAGTAAGCGGTGTTGGGGTAGAACTGCCCCACCGAGCCGCAGAAATAGCTGGCCGCAGCCGGCGCGGGCGGCGGCACCAGGGCGACGCTCGGGGCGGGCACGATCACCGGCGGCAGCACCGTGACCGGCGGTGGGGGCGGGGCGGGTGGCTGCGCGGCCGCGTGCACCACCGCGCCGGCCAGGCCCAGAAACAGCAGCGGGGCGACCCAGTCGGACGAGCGCTTGATGTGGCCGTGGTGATGGCCGTGGCCCGGGTGGTGGCGGACACCGTGATCCCGGCGCCAGCCCCCTCGATCGGCCATGGCCGAGGTGGCCGAGAGCAACAGGCCCAGGCTGATGCAGGCAATGCCAACAGTTCGACGCATGAGAGGTCTCCAGATCAGCAGCAACCATGCCGCCGTGTGCCTTCAACGCGCGGGTGCCGGCCCTGTTGACCGCCGCCGGTCAAGCCCCGGTGTCAGATGTAAGCGTTTGTGGTGGGGTGCCGGCCAGAAAGGCCTGCGTCTGGGCCAGCGTGGGCATGCCGCCCAGCGCGCCCCGCGCCAGCGTGGACAGGGCCGCCGCCGCATTGGCGGTGGCCAGTGCCTGCGGCCAGTCTTGCTGGCGGGCCAGGGCGGCGGTCAGGGCGCCGGTGAAGGTGTCGCCCGCGCCCACGGTGTCGACCACCGCCATGCGGTGGCCAGGCACCGACAGCGGGGCCTGCCCCGGGCGGTAGAGGCGGCAGCCGGCCGCGCCCAGCGTCACCACCAGCGCCCCCACGCCGCGCGCCAAGAGGCGCGCCGCGCCCTCGTCGGCCTGGGCGCAGCCGCTCAGCTGCGCCAGCTCGCCCTCGTTGGGGGTGAGCACGTCGATCAGCGGCCACAGCGCATCGGGCAGCGGCATGGCCGGTGCCGGGTTGAGCAAGGTGCGCGCGCCGCCGGCTCGGGCCAGCGCAAACGCGGTCTGCACCGCCGCCAGCGGCACCTCGCACGAGGCCATGACCCAGCGCGCGCCGGCCAGCTCGGCCTGCGCCGCCTGCACATGCTCGGGGGCCAGGCCCGCGTTGGCGCCGGGCACCACCACGATGCTGTTGTCACCGTCGTCGTAGACCAGGATCAGCGCCGTGCCATTGGGCTGGCCCGGCAGGCGCCGGGCGTGGCGCGCGTCAATCTGTTCCTGCTGCCACAGCGCCAGGCCCATGTCGCCAAAGCCATCGTCGCCAATGGCGGCCACCAGGCCGGTGCGCGCCCCCTGGCGTGCGCAGGCCACCGCGGCATTGCTGCCCTTGCCACCGGCCAGGCGCTGCAGGCCCTCGCCGTGCTGGGTCTGCCCCCGCTGCAGCGGGGCGGGGATCCGCGTGACCAGGTCCACGTTCCAGCTGGCCACCACCATCACGTCGGGATGCGTCATCCGCTGGCCTTTCCGTAGCCCATGGTTTGCGGCAGCCAGAGCACGATCTCGGGGAAGACCGTCATCGCCACCAAGAGGCCCAGCAGCATCAGCAAAAAGAGCCAGCCCTCGCGCATCATCTCGCCAATCGGGATGCCGGTCAGGGCCTTGGTCACGAACAGCAGCATGCCAAAGGGCGGGTGGATCAGGCCGATCATCATGTTGAGCACCACCAGCACGCCAAAGTGCACCAGGTCCACGCCCAGCAGCTTGGCCGCCGGCAGCAGCATGGGCACGAACACCAGCAGCAGCACCGAGACGTCCAGAAAGCAGCCCAGCAGCAGGAACAGGGCGTTGACCATGAACAGGAACTGCAGGCGCGAGAGCTGCAGGCTGTCGACCCATTGCGCCATGGCCTGCGGCACGCCCTCGGCGGTGAAGGCGTAGTTGAGCATGAAGGAGCCGGCCAGGATGATGGTGATGACGGCGCTGGCGCGCGCCGACTCCAGCACCACGCCCCAGAAGGCGCGCCAGCTCAGCGCGCGAAAGACCACCGCCGCCAGCACCAGCGCATGCAGGGCGGCCACGGCGGCGGCTTCGGTGGGGGTGAAGGCGCCCGAGTAAATGCCGCCCAGCAACACGATCGGCATGGACAGCGGCAGCGCGCCACGAAAGACGATGGCGGGCCACTCGCGCAGCGGCACCGGGGCCTCGCGCGGCATCTGGCGGCGCCGGGCAATGACCGCCACCACGCCCATCATCAGCACCGTCATGCACAGCCCGGGCACCACCCCGCCCAGAAACAGCGCGCCCACCGATGCGCCCGAGACCAGGGCGTAAATCACCATCGGGATCGAGGGCGGGATGATGGGGCCCAGCGTGGCGCTGGCCACCACCACCGCCCCGGCAAAACCGCGCGAGTATTCGGGCTTTTTGAGCATTTGCCGAATCGTCACCAGGCCGGGGCCGGCGGCGTCGGCAATGGCGCTGCCGCTCATGCCCGAGAAAATCACGCTCACCAGAATGTCCACCTGCGCCAGCCCGCCGCGCATGCGGCCGACCAGGATGCGGCAGAAATCAAAAATGCGCTCGCTGACCGTGCCCGCGTTCATGATGTTGGCGGCAAACACAAACAGCGGCACCGCCAGCAGCACATAGCTGTTGTAGAGGCCGTTGCCCACCTGCTCGACCATCAGGCCCACGTCCTGGCGCTTGACCAGCAGATAGGCCACGCCCGAGAGCAACATCGAAAAACCGATCGGCATGCGCAGCAGCATGCCGGCCAGCACCACGCCCACCAGGGCCCACAGGGCAAGGCTCATGACGGCAGATCCTGTCGTTCCAGGCCCTGCCCGCGCAGCGCCTGCCAAATGCCCAGCAGGCTGCGCAGCACCAGGGCCAGCAGCAGGGCGATAAAGGGCATGAACACCCACTGGTACGAAATGCCCAGCACCGGCGTGCCCTCGCGCGCCATGAAGCGCACATAGTCCCAGCTGCCCGGCAGCGCGGCCAGGGCCAGGCCGCCCAGCAGCAGGTGACCCACCAGCTTCATCAGGCGGCGTGCGCCCACCGGTGCGCTGTTCCAGAGCAGGTCAAACACCACATGCTCGCGCTCGCGCACCATGAAGGCGCTGGCCCAGAGGATGACCCAGAGGTAGAGCACCACCGCCAGCTCGTCGGTCCAGGGCAGCGGCCGGTTCAGGCCAAAGCGCGCCCCGATCTGCACCAGAAAGGTCAGGAACAGGGCGAGGAACAGGCCCCCGCCCAGGTGCTGCGCCCACTGAACCCACCGCTTCATGCGCGCGTCCGATCAACGGGTGTTGTTGATGCGGTCCAGCAGACCGGCCGGCCAGACCTTGGCGTACTCGGAGTTGGCATAAGCCCCTTGCACCGCCTTGCGGAAGGCCTCCACATCGGGCGTGACGACCTGCAGGCCTTCCTTGCGGAAGAAGTCCACGATCTGCGACTCTTCCTTGATGCGGTTGTCGTTGTTGTACTGCGCGGCGGCTTGCGCGGCGGCCTGCAGGTTCTGCTTTTGCTGCGCGTTCAGGCCGTTCCAGGTCTTGTTGGAGATGGCGATGAAGATGCCGTCGACCAGGTGGTTGGTCAGCACCAGCTGCTTGGTCACCTCGTAGAACTTGGCGGCGCGCACCGTGGGCAGCGGGTTGTCCTGGCCGTCGATGGTGCCGGTTTTCAGGCCCAGGTAGACCTCGCCAAAGGCCAGCGGTGTGGGGGTGGCGCCCAGCGCCTCACCCAGGAACAACCACTCCTTGGAGCCGGGCATGCGCAGCTTGACGCCCTTGAGGTCGGCGGGCGTCTTCACATTGCGCGCCTCGCGCAGGTTGACCTGGCGCGTGCCCAGGTAAATCGTCGACAGCACCGTCACGTCCATTTTTTCCGAGACGGTGCGAAACAGCTGCTGGCCGATGGGGCCGTTGAAGACCTTTTGCTGGTGCTGCGGATCGCGGATCACATAACCGGCGGTGAAGATCGAGAACTCGGGCACCAGCTTGGCAATGTCAAAGGCCGAGATGGAGGACAGCTCCAGGTTGCCGCGCGCCATGGCCGCCGGCTCGGTGCCTTGCTTGAAGAGCGAGGCATTGAGGTTGATCTGCACATCGAACTGGCCGGGCGAGGACTTGTCGAGCGACTCCTTGAACACCGTCCACATCTTGGCGTGCCAGTCATCGGGCACGGCAGGGGTCGAGATGCGCAGCGGGATCTTCGCTTGCGCCATGGCCTGGCCGGCGACGCCGCACAGGCTGAGGGCACAGATGCCGGCGGCCAGCAGGCCGCGACGCAGGGTGGATGCGGGGTTCATGGTTGTCTCCTAGGCGGTGGTTGGAACACAGGGAATGGGTTGGGAACGGGGCTTCGCGCTCACTCGCGTGCGCGGTCGATGGCAAACGCCCCAATGGTGGCAGAAAACGCGGCATGTGTGGCCGCGTCCATGGCCACCAGCGGCGCGCGCACGCGCAGCCAGGCGGGGTCTTGGTTCAGGGTGGCCATGATGCTCTTGAAGGCCGGGATCATGACATGCGGGCGCACCAGATCCAGCGCCGCGTCGATGCGCGCGGCGTCGTGCGCGGTGCCCGGCGCATCGGGCGTGAGCACCAGGCGGGTGACCACGCGCGGCAGAAAATTCGCCAGCCCGCTGATGGCGCCGGTGCTGCCCAGGCGCCCCATGGTCGGCAGATCGGGCTCGTTGCCCACGTACACCGTGATCGGCGGCATGAAGGCCTGCGCCAGGCCCACCGAGTGCGCGCGCTCGCAGGCACTGTCCTTGATGCCCACGACCAGGCCCGGGTAGCGCTGCAGCAGCGCGGCAATCACCGCTTGCGACAGCCCCACCCCGGTGACCTGGGGGATGTGGTAGAGGTAGAGGCGCCAGTCGCGGTGCCCCACAGCGGCGATCACCTCGTCGTAGCAGGCCAGGATGCCGGCGTCGCTCACGCCCTGGAAGAAAAACGGCGCCAGCACCAGGCAGCCGTGCACCCCTTGCGCCACCGCGTGGCGGGTCAGCACCCCGGTTTCGGCGGCGCTGGCGCAGCTGGTCGAGACGATGATGCGCTCGGCCGGCACGCCGCGCGCCAGCATCTGCACCAGCGCCTCCTGGCGCTCGGCCACAGAAAAGGACGGGCCCTCGCCGGTGGTGCCAAAAAGCGTCACCCCGCCGCAGCCGGCGGCCAGCAGCGATTGGGCGTGCGCGGCAAAGCGGTCGTGGTCGATGTTCAGCTGCGCATCCAGGGGCGTGAGCAGGGCCGGCCAGGCGCCGCGAAAACCGTTGCGATCGTTGAGAAAGTCGTGCATGGGCATTCCAGTGGGGGGTCAGGACGAGAAGACCGCGCCCGCGTCCTGCGGCACGGCGCCGGCCGCGAGCACGCGCCGGTCCTGCCCCAGCACGCGCTGGTGCGCGCAGTCGATGTGAAAGGCCAGGCGCTGCGCCACCCGCTGCGGGTCGCGTTGCTGCAGCGCCTCGATCAGGTTCAGGTGCTCCTGCATGGCCGGCAGCAGCACCTCGGACGAGAGCGTCGAGCGCTCCAGGTGGATCAGGCGCACGCGCAGGCTGTTGATGCGGTAGGTTTGCGAGATCAGCTCATTGCCCAGCGAATCGATCATCAGGTCGTGCAGGCCCCAGTCGACCGAGGTCGCGTCGGTGAGCAGCTCGTCGTCGATGGGGCCGCGGCGTGCGCGCTCGACGATCTCGCGGTGCGCCTGCTCGATGGCGTCGAGTTCGGAGGCGCTGACCACCTGCACAAAGCGCAGCGCCGCCTCGCGCTCGAGCAGGCCGCGCAGCTGAAAGGCGTTGTGGATCAGGGCCAGGTCGACATGCGCAATCTGCAGGCCGCGCTGGGGCACCGTGCGCAACAGGCCCTCGGCCTCCAGGCGCGGGATCAGCTCGCGCACCGCGCCCAGCGGCATGTCGAGCAGCTGCATCAGCTCGCGCTGCGAGACAAACTGGCCCGGCCGGATGTTCGCGCCCAGGATCTGCTGGCGAAAATTCTCGTAGGCGCGGGCGCGCAGCGACAGGGTGGGGGCGGGACGCACAATGGGGCAAGTGGATGCAAACGACTGACATGTTAGTCCCGCCACCCCAGCCTGCGCATGCGGTCAAACCCTGAGGCCGCGCGCCGTCTGCCCGCTTGTCAAGCCCGGTCAGATCGCTAACATGTCAGCATCCCATCCATCCCCTGTTCTGCCATGACCGAGCTGGTGTTTCACGCCTGTACCGACGGGACCCGCCTGGGCTTGGGCGGTGCCCCCCTGGGCAATCTGTTTGCCCCGGTGCCCGACGCGCAGGCGCGCGAACTGCTGGCGCAGGTCTGGGCCGACGGCGGGCGCTGCTACGACACCGCGCCGCATTACGGCCACGGCCTGTCGGAGCGGCGCATCGGCGACGCGCTGCGCGCGCAGCCCCGGCAGCACTACACCCTCTCGAGCAAGGTCGGGCGGCTGCTGCGCCCCGACGCGGCGGCCCCGGCCGAGCAGCACAGCTATGTGCAGACCCTGCCATTTGTGCAGCACTGGGACTTCTCGGCCGCGGGCGTGCGCCGCAGCGTCGAGGACAGCCTGCAGCGCCTGGGTCTGGCGCGCCTGGATGCGGTGTTCCTGCACGACATCGACGTGGCCGGGCCGGCCGCGCAGGTGCTGCCTCAGGTGATCGACGAGGCCCTGCCCACCCTGCACCAACTGCGCCGCGAGGGCCTGGTGGGCGCGGTGGGCCTGGGCGTGAACGACCAGGCGGTGGTGCGCCAGTTGCTGGCGCACGCCGACCTGCAGGCCCTGTTGCTGGCGGGCCGCTACAGCCTGCTGGACCCCTCGGCCCTGGACCTGCTGCCCGAGCTGGGCCGCCGCCAGGTGGCGCTGGCCCTGGGCGGCGTGTTCAATTCGGGCATTCTGGCGCAGCGCCTGCAGCCGGGGCAGACGCCCACCTTCAACTATGCGCGCGCCCCCCAGCCCTGGCTGGACAAGGCGCTGCACCTGCAGGCGGTGTGCGATCGGCACCAGACCCCGCTGCCGGCGGCGGCGCTGCAGTTTGTGCTGGCGCATCCGCAGGTGCAGATGGTGCTGCTGGGCGTGCGCCACACCCGCGAGTGGCAGCAGGCGCGCGCCCATGCGCGCCAGCCCATCCCCGCTGCGCTGTGGGCCGAGCTGGTGCACGAGGGCCTGCTGCCCGCCCATGCCCCCACCCCGGCCGAGGCCGCATGAGCCTGGACGCCCACTTTCACGCCTGGCAGCCCGCACGCGGCGATTACGGCTGGCTCACGCCGGCGCTGGGGCCGCTGTGGCGCGAGGTGCAGGTGCCACACTGGTGGCACGAGGCCGCGCCGCACGGCGTGCAGGGCGGGGTGTTGGTGCAGGCCGCCCCCACCGCCGCCGAAACCGACTTTCTGCTGGCGCAGGCGGCCGCCCACCCCAGGGTGCTGGGCGTGGTGGGCTGGGTCGACCTGACCGCGCCCGACGCCCCGGCCCAGGTGCGCGCGCGCGCCGCGCAGCCGCGCCTGGTGGGCCTGCGGCCGATGCTGCAGGACCTGGCCGACACCGACTGGATTGCGCAGCCGGCGGTGCAGCCCGCCCTGGCGGCGATGGCCGAATGTGGCCTGGTGCTGGACGCGCTGATCCAGCCGCGCCACCTGCCGGTGCTGCAGCAGGTGGCGCGCGCGCACCCGGGCCTGCGCATCGTCATCGACCACGGGGCCAAGCCGCGCATGGACGCGGCGAGCGCGCCCGGCAGCGCGGCCTGGCAGGCCTGGGCGCAGGGCCTGCAGGCCCTGGCCGATCTGGCCCCGCACGGCCGCATCGTCTGCAAGCTCTCGGGCCTGTGGACCGAGGCCCCGGCGGGCCAGCCCTGCGCCCATGTGCAGGCGTGGGCGCAAGCCCTGCTGCAGATCTGGGGCCCGCAGCGCCTGCTGTGGGGCAGCGACTGGCCGGTGCTGGAGCAGGCCGGCCCCTATGCCGCCTGGTGGGCGCACACCCAGGCCCTGCTGGCGCCCCTGTCGCCGGCCGAGCGCCAGGCGGTGCTGGGCGAGAACGCACGCCGCGTCTACCGGCTAGAAGACCCTTTGCGCCCGCTCTGATGTGCCAGCGAGATCTCGCCGGTGTGCCACGGCGACTCGGACAGAGACCTCAATGGTCTCAATGGCGTACAGGGTCAACAGCCGGAGTTTCTTGTCGAAGTCCGCGATTTGAATGACAAGATCCATGCTGGCCCCGTCGACGAATTCGTCAAGGCGGCCGCTCTCACCTGCTGGCTTGGTCTTTCTGAGGGGATAGAAATACCCTGAAAGACGGTAGTACCCGATACGCCCGAGGGCCGCCAGGGCCGCCGCCTCATCCTCTATGTCCAAACCCCGCTGCCGCAACACTTGCAGTTGCTCTGGACAGGTCTTGAAGGGCTTGAGTGCTCGAGGGCCTTGGACACTCATGGACGCACCAAAGAGAAACCCCCCACAAGGCACACCGCGCTTTCGCCGGGGTCAGAGGTGGAGGGCATATTGCGGGTCATCTTGGCACGTGCCAATGAGGCTGTGGTCACTGAGCAGCCCTCACCCCCCCACCAGCGCCCGCCGCAGCTGCACCGCTTCGGCCACCTGGGGCGTGTCGATGGTGTCGCTGCCCGCCAGGTC
>JACCEC010828600.1_pt1 | contig 12192 bp, 11 predicted proteins | sample 7450121 | NCBI WGS metagenome assembly JACCEC01 (sample SAMN15323455, study PRJNA562643) | freshwater metagenome | isolation source: river surface water | place: USA:Blue River Watershed | collected 2017-08-18 | reverse complement strand
TGTTTCATATATTCTGTAATAATGTTTTGTAAATCATCCACAAATTGTGCAGATGCCATATTACCAAAATCATTACAAACTCTTTGAATAAGACCCTTTGTACCTGCTCCAACAACATCTTTATCAATCTGTCCACTAATATATTTTCCATTTTTAATTTCTATTACATTATTTGTATCACTATCATCTTTTCCATTTTTTGTGTATTTCACTGTGAGAGGTGGCATAATTTGTGATAATATATCAAAATTAGTTACAACATCTCCTTTATTTTGCAATTCATTTTCATTGACTTTGTTAAACATCATTAATAAATTCATTGCTTCTTTTTGTGTAAATTTAATTCCTGATCTTGTGAATCTATAACAACCCAACATCGAATCTTGGTAAATACCAATAATTGACTTGTTATTTGCAGGACTAATTATTTGATATGGAACTGCTGCTAAATTTCTCAATTCTGCATCTGATTCCACATCTTGCGGCATGTGCAAATTCATCTCCTTGACTTGGAAATTATCTTACCATTTCTGGTAAGGATAGACTATACCTTATGCCTCATCAAGTTGGTTAAACTATCATATGAGACCCACAAACGTCTAGTCGTTGAACCTTCCCCATACTCTTACCATAGCGAGGTTAGGGGCTTGGCTGCGGATTACCCAATCCTTTACTTTTTTACCATTGGGTTCGGCTATTAACCGAGTTCCTTACAAATGTTTCCAAATATAAGTGGTAGTAAAGGCTCTAAGGGACTTCCCGTCATTTTGAATGTGTTGCATATAATTCAATAAACTCTTTTGGTAATTCAATATTATTTATATTATGAAACTCAATTAATTTTTTTAAATGTTCTTCTACTTGTAATGTAATAATTTTATTGTTTTTTGATAAATTTTCTGAAGAAGATAATGGTGTAGTGTTTCTCCAATTAAATGCTAAATATTGCTCTTGTTCATCATCTAAATTAAACTTAGATAAAGGAATTACATGGTCTATATGCCATTCCTTTCCATGATTTTCTAAATTATAATTTTGATTATTTGTGAATATCCATTTAAAATATTCATCATAATTACAACCTAAATAATCAATTGTATGTTTATTTTTATTTTTATTTCTGAGTAAAATGTAAATTCTTGTTCTAATCTGTCTTTTAAATTTTTCAGTAGGTTCATCTCTTTCACAATCTTTACATTTTAAACGATTTTTTCTAAATCTTTCTTTTGGTTGTATTTTTTTACAATATTTGCATATTTCGTTGGTTTCTCCAATTTCTTCATGAAGTTTCTTTTTTTCTTCTTCTAATTTCTTTTGTTTTTGAACAACTTTATTATGTTTGGTTTCAGTTGCTTTTTTTATTAATTTTTTTCTATATTCTTCATTTTCACTATATTTTTTTCTTCTTCTCTCATTATTACAATCTTTACAAATATTTCCTTGTGAATAAAACAATTCTAATAGTTTTGTATTAGAACAAATTGAACATTTTTTTTGCGACATTAATTGGCTTTGTTTTATAATATATAATATTTACTTTTAAGTAGTTTATTGATTTTTATATACTAGGGAGTAACACACTTTTGAATGCTCCCTGTTGGGGACAAGATAAATTTGCTTTTAAAGTTTATCCCCGTCAAACGGTTGTTTCCTAAGGTTTCCCATAGGACCGGACTGTATCTTAAGCATATTCAGGTTGATTAGACCATCATCATACACCGACTCCCGTTCAGTCTCTGAATGCCTTTCATATCCTATCATAACGGACTTAGAAAGTAACACTGCGGATTATCCAATTCTTTACATTATTACCATCGGGGTTGGCTATTAACCAAGATCCTCACAAACGTTTCCTATTTGTAAGTGGTAGTAAAGACTCTAAGGAACTTCCCGCATCAAGGGGTCTTGCCTTCATATGAAGACTAGGGAGTTGCACACTTTATATGCTCCCTGTTGCTGACCTTGACTTTACGACAATTGTCGATCAGCGTTGTATGGTTTTGTATCGGCTACATTCATTCTAAATGTATCACCACGTTTCATAATTCGTGCGATATGGCACATCATACTCATTCTATGAAGTGTAGGTTGACGATTAAATAGGATAGGGTCCCCATCCATCATGTGTCTATGAACTAAATCGCCGTCATCTAAAACAATAGATTCTCGGTCAATATTTCTCAAAGTAATAGACTCGCCATTTTTTTTCTCAAGAATTTTAGCACCAGGCCAAACATCAGGACCATTTCGCACAAGTTTTGTTAAAAACGCCTTATTTAATGAATTAACACGAATAGGTTTAGTAATATTTTTCGCAATTTTCATAGGAACACCTAATTCTCTAATTGATATATTAGGATCAGCAGTAATAACAGAACGAGCACTAAAATCAACTCTCTTAGCCATTAAATTTGCTCTCATTCTACCACTTTTACCATTTAATCTATCCTTAATTGATTTGAAAGGACGACCAGAACGTTGTGCCGCAGAATTAACACCTTGTAATTTATTATCTACTTGCGTTGCTACATGATATTGTAAAACCATTGTTAAATCATCAATAATATTAGAAGGTGCATTGTTTTGAATTTTTTCTTGTAAGATTTTATTCGTTTTAATAATATTTACTAAAATATGAGTTAAATCATCTTCAGAACGCTGTTGAGAATCATGTTTAACAGACGGACGCACCGCTGGTGGAGGAACTGCTAATACTTGTGCAACCATCCATTCAGGACGAGACCAAATAGGACTGAATCCCATAAAATCAACATCTTCATCTGATATTCTTTTAAAAATTTTGACTACCATTTCTGGTGTTACTTTAACAGTTATAGGCTCATCATCTTTACTAGGCTTCCAAGTAGCAAATATATTAGCAAATCCTTCTTTTTTAATACTATTAGGTTGTAAACAGCCACAACCATCTTCAGTATCTTGACCACATCTTGTAATATCACTAGCTAGTTTGAATACAAATTCCCATCTATTTTCGCCATTTAATTTTAAAGCTTGTTTATATTTTTGTTTACTAATTAATAATTTACTACATTTAAAACAGACACAATTTAGAATTTTCATAATAGTAGAATGGTATTGGATGTAAAAGACTGGTCTTGCGAGTTCAATATGACCAAAATAACCAGGTGTCGTCATATAATCTAAACCATCTGTAGGACAAATAAGACCAGGTTCTAATACACCCATTCTCGGGTCAAATATACCACCAATAACAGGTTTATTATCTCTATTAGAAATTTCTCTACTGGTAATTTCAGCAACAGAACCTTTCCTGATTTCTTCAGGAGATAAGATACTAAACTGAATACCAATAATTTTTGATGGATTAATTAATTGAGAATTTTTATTCTTATACATCTCTTATAATATAACATAATAGATTTATATTGTTTTTTATTTCAATTTTATTTTTAATAAATAAATATAAATAATTAATTTTAAATATTTATATTAATTGTTTAAGTTAAACACACTATATTTTTGCTGTTAAAATACTTATAAAATACTATAATAATGTAGACAATACATAGAATTTTAGTTTTCTTTAAGTAGTTTTAAAATATTATTTATTGCCGACTTTTCTCTCCACGAGAATAATTCAAAAAGATAAAATTGGATTTATTTTTATAAAAAAAATTGAAATAATATAAATACAATAGTTTATAGTATAATATAATAAACATATAGCATTTATAAAATGGTAAACGATTTAAAATATAAGATGTCTAAAATTTTATCAAAGAAGGATAAGAAGAGAGAAGAATTAAATAAGAGAAAAAGAAAAAATGAATCATCTGATAGTGAATCTAATAGTGGTTCTGATAGTGATAGCACTTATAATACAGATGATGTTAGTAACGACGAAGAAATGGATGTTCACGAATATAGAAAGTTTTTGAAAGAGTTGTATCCATCAAAACATTTGGATAAAAAAATAAAAAATGGAGAAAAATTAAAGAAAAAATACGAAGAACTTATGGATGAAGTATCTGATGATTATGAATCAGACGATGAATCAGAAGAGGAAGTTAAGAAATCACCAAAAAAGAAACAAAAAACAAATAAGAAAAAGCAAGAAAAAGATAAAAAGAAGTCAAAGAAATATAATGATGATTTAGAAGAAGAAGATGAAGAAAGTTGGTCTACTGAGTCAGACGATGAATCAGAAGAAGATAAAAAGAAATCAAAGAAACAAAAAACAAATAAGAAAAAGCAAGAAAAAGATAAGAAAAAATCTAAGAAAAATAAGGATTCTAGTAGTGATGAAGATATTTCATTAGGTTCACAAGATACTGAAGAATCTGATATTGATTCTGATAATGAGGGTTCAGAAGAAGATGATGATGAACAAAGTTCTAAGAAAGAAAATAAAATTAATATGGTTTTTACAATTGGTTTTGATGAAGAAGATGATGGTTCTTGGGAAGATGATGAAGAATATGAAGACGAGAGTTTGGATACTGAAGATGAAGATGAACCTGTTTCAGAATCAGAATCAGAATATGAATCAGATACAAGTTCAAGCTCGGAAAGTGAAAAGAAGAAGAAATCAAAGAAATCCCAAAACCAAAAGAGTTCTAAAAAAGATAATAAAAAGAATAAAGAAAGCAGTTGTGCTATTGAAGAAGACGCATTAAAGATTGTTGGTAAAAAGATTGAACTTCCTGAAAAATCAGATGAAGATGTATTAAAACAATTAAAAGAAATGTTAGAAAAAGAGCCTAATAATAAAAGTATAAAAAAGTGTATTAAGATTTATCAAAAAACAGTTGATAAAAAGACAGCAAAGAAGAAGAGATATGATGAAAAAGTAAAAGCTAAGCATGGTCGTATTTTCAAGAGAATTATGAGAGATAAGAATTCAATGAATGATTTTAACTATTTTGATACATTAGAAACAACACATCAGAAAAAATTAATTAAAGAATTAAGAGAAATTAATAAGACAATGCGTGTAGAAAAACCATATAGAATTAGTTTATTAGAATCAGATATTCCAACACAATTTAAAGGAACAGCTATAAAGAAAATCAATTCATTGAAATATATGGACCCAGGAAGTGGTGAATATTATAAAATAAAAAATTGGGTTGATACTTTTATGCGTATTCCATTTGGAAAATATGAAACATTACCAATTAATATGGATGATGGTGTCGATAAGTGCCACAATTTTATGGAAAATGCTCAAAAAACATTAGACGAAGCAGTATATGGGTTGAATGATGCTAAAATGCAAATAATGCAAATGTTAGGTCAACTAATAACCAATCCAAAGTCTATTGGTTGTGCTATTGCTATTCAAGGTCCAATGGGAACAGGTAAGACTACTTTAGTGAAAGAAGGAATCAGTAAAATTCTGAACAGACCATTTGCGTTCTTAGCTTTAGGAGGTGCGACTGATAGTAGTTTCTTAGAAGGTCACTCCTACACATATGAAGGAAGTACATGGGGTAAAATAGTTCAAATATTAATTGATAGTAAATGTATGAATCCAGTGATATATTTTGATGAATTAGATAAGATAAGTGATACGCCAAAAGGTGAAGAAATTGCTGGTATTTTAACACATTTAACAGATACATCACAAAATTCTCAATTTCATGATAAATATTTTGCGGAAGTAGATTTTGATTTGAGTAAATGTTTATTTATATTTAGTTATAATGATGAATCAAGAGTAAATCCAATTTTAAGAGATAGAATGTATAGAATTCAGACAAAGGGATATGATAGAAAACAGAAGACGATGATTTCTAATAATTATTTATTACCAAGAATTAGAGAGCAAGTTAAATTTACACAGGATCAAATAATTATTCCAGAAGAAACAATACATTATATTATTGAGAACCATTGTAATAAGGAGGATGGAGTAAGAAATTTAAAGAGATGTATGGAAATAATTTATACGAAGTTAAATTTGTATAGATTAATGAGACCTGATACAAATTTATTCGAACAAGATATGTCGTTGAAGGTAGAATTTCCATTTACAGTAACAAAACAAATAGTTGATAAATTAATAAAAAAAGATGATAGAGACAATTTTGTTAGAAGAAGTTTGGAGGCGATGTATGTTTAAAAATGTATAATTATTTGATTTAATATAAATTATTTGTTTTATGTAATATAAATTATTTGTTTTATGTAATATAAATTTTTTTTTTATATTACAATAATTTATTATGTATTTAAATAAACTACACTATTTAAAGACAACTAGTAATGAATTTAGAAATAGAGACGAATCTAAGAGAAAGGATAGAATAAAAAATAATAATTTAAATAACAATAATAATTTGGAAAAAGAACAATTGGAAAAAGAAATATTGGAAAAAGAACAACTTGAAAAACAACAATTGGAAAAAAAACAACTTGAAAAACAACAATTGGAAAAAGAACAACTTGAAAAACAACAATTGGAAAAAAAACAATCAGAAATAATAAAATTAAACAAAGAAAAAAGAGATATGAAACAGTTAGAAAAAGAAAAATTTATTAATTTAAATTCTAAGACAACAACAAGTAATTTTTTAAAAAACATAGAAGAAAAACAAAAAAAAAGAATTTTAAGAAAAGAATATGAAGAAAAAATTAATAATTTATCAAAAGAAATGGTTGAAATACAAAATGATATACAAAATGATATACAAAATGATATACAAAATAAAAAAGAAGAAGCAAAAAAAGAAGAAGAAATTAAAAAAGAATTAAAACATCAGAAAGAATTATTAGAACGTGAAATAGAATATAATAATAGTATAAAAAACAGTTATTTGAAAAATCATAATAAAAATGATATTTTGAAAAAAAGAGATATGATATTAAATGAATTAATTATAAAAAGTAAACAAAAAGAAATAACTTTACCACTTTTGAATAGACATGAAAATAATTTAAATAATATAAATAATACTTCAGGTAGACTGGCTAATCAATTTTTTAGAAATATGGCTGCGCATTTTTTATCAGAAAAGTCAAATTTATACATAGAATATTCCGAAAAAAAGTTTTTTGAAAATATGGGTATAATTTTGCATATTGGTAAAAATAATGGTTCTGAAAATTATTTATTATTAAATGATAAAACATTTTTTGATTATATAGTAAACACAAATGTAAATTTATCAAATATATCTATGTCTTTTAATTCGGCTTTTTTTCAAACCAAAGAATTTTCTTTTTATCTAAGCAATTATATTAATAATAATATAATAAAAAATAATATAATAAATCATAATCATCATAAAAATCGTTATGATAATAATAATGATTTATTTGTTCATGTAAGATTAGGTGATTTAGTAAAAAATAGAAATAAATTAACTTTACATTATGAATATTATGATAAAGCTATTTCACAATGTAACTTTGAAAAAGGATATATATCAAGAGATTCTATTGAACATGAAATTTGTAAATATTTAAAAAGAAAATATAAATTACAAGTTTTTGATAATAATGAAGAAGAAACAATAAAATTTGCGTCAACATGTAAAAATATAGTTTTAAGTCATGGAACTTTTTCTTGGTTAATAGGATTATTATCTTTTACATATTCAAAAGTATTTTATGCGGATTTTGATAAAGTTGATAAGTGGCACGGAGATATTTTTGTATTTCCAGATTGGATATGTGTAAATTATAAAATTTAAATATATTTATAATATTATAGATATGGATATGAATATGAATATGAATATGTATTATAAAATGTTGAATTCAAAAAATACAACCAAAGAATTTAGAAATAAACAACATTGTATAAAAGAAATAATTAGAGAAAAAATACCAAAAAATGTACCATCAATAAATTATAATAATACTAGTACCAATACAAATACTAATATTAATAATAATACGAATACTAAAACAATAGAAAATCAAAATAATTTAGAAGACAGCAAAAAACTAATAAGAGAAAAAATAAATAATAAACAAATAAATACTATTATTGAAAATAATAATCTTAAAAAATATGTAACAAAAAAAGGAACAACAATTTATCTTAATAGTTATAAATATTAACAAGTTTCAATCAAATTTTTATAGTAATTTAAATCCAAGTATTTTTTACTAGTTTCAAAATCAAAATTTTCATAAGGTGGCATATCATTCAAATCTAAATCATCCCAAGAATTAAGAACAATCATTGGTAAACTAGTATTTTTTGAAAGAATATTTATCAATGGGTCAGATAAAACGATTGGAACACATTTTAAATAGAAACATTCCCATAAACGATGACTATCTATACCATTACCAGCAGGACAAATACAATATTTATATGTAGATAATCTTTTAAAATTATCATAAGGTTTAATACTATTTAACCATTCTATTTTATCTTTAAACGTATTATAACAAGGCTGTCTTTTTTCTTTATTAGTTCCTATACTAAAATAAAAATAAATATTATTAGTTTTATGAATATCATTTTTATTATTTTCATAAAAACGAATAAATTCTCTTCCATGTTCCCACATACTATTAGCTATTCCTATTGGTAAAAAATGTAGTTTATTATTTTCGAAAAAAACATTTTGAGCATACCACTTGATTAATTTTTCAGATTTTAATATATTTATTACATATGATTTATTCTCCATTATATTTTCATCAGAATTATGAGTTATTAAAATAAAATCGTTTTTAAATTTATTAATAATTTTATTTAATTTTTCCAAATTATGTCCATAACAAAAAATAATTTTTTCATTATCAATTTGATTTTCATTATTTAAATTATTAAAGTATTTATGCTTATTTTTTTGAGAGTAAATATAAGGATTAAATCTGAAATCACATTCATCACCTAAAAAATAGTTAGATATATTTTGTATTTTTTCTCCAACAATAATTTCCATTTATATTAATTATTTAAATAAATATTTTTAAATAATTATGTTAAATAATAATAAAAAATATATAATCTATTTTTAAATGAATAATAATAATTCAAAATATTTAAAATTATTAGAATTAAAAAATACGACAAGTGAATTTAGAAATAATCAAAAACAAAGACAAGAACAAAGACAAAGACAAGAACAAAGACAAAGACAAGAACAAAGACAAGAACAACCAAGACAAGAACAAAGACAGGAACCACAACAACAAGAACAACAACAAGAACAAGAACAACAACAAGAACCACCAAGACAAAGAATAATAAAAAGTTATACAGAACCAAAAATAAATCAACAAGATAATAATAGTGTAAATGTTATATTATGTTCATTAAATAATTTTCAAGAATATATATTAGTAAATATTAAACAATTAGTAAAACTTGGTCATAAAAATATATATGTTATAACAAATAAAAACTTAACAGCTGATTTTGAATCGGTGAAGGACAATATAATAATTATTTATGCTGAGGATTTAGATGAACAATATAATTTTTATAATAATACCAAATTAGACAAAAATTTTCGTAATGGTTTTTGGACATTATGTTCATTAAGATTTTTTTACATATATTCTCTAATGAAAAAATACAATTTAGTTAATGTTTTTCATATGGAAAATGATGTTCTTATTTATTATAATGTTAGTATATTATTACCGAAAGTAAAAAAAACAAAATTTTATACACCATTTGATTCTACAAAAAGAAATATAGCGAGTGTAATATTTATTCCAAATCATGAAATTTTTAAACAAATATTGGATAGATATAATTTTAAAGAAAACGACATGTTCAATTTTCCAAAAATATATAAAGAAACAGAACTTATAGATGTTTTACCAATTTTTAATGACGAAAATTCATCAAATCCAGAATTTAAATTTGTTAGTAAAAATTTTAGCAATTTTGGGTTTATATTTGACGCAGCCGCAATTGGTCAATATCTTGGAGGAATAGACCCTAGAAATAGTAATGGAAAAGACACCATAGGTTTTGTAAATGCTGAAACTGTAATAAAATATAATAATTATGATATTTATTGGAAAGAATCAGATAATATAAGAAAACCTTTTATTAATATTGAAAATGTTGAATATCCTATTTTTAATTTACATATACATAGTAAAAATTTAGAAAAATTCGTATAATTTAAATTATAATAAAAAAATAATATTTTATATTTATTTTTATTATAATGTATAATCAAAATTGGATTGAACGAAAAACAACAACTCATGAGTTTAGAATAAGAAATAAAAATAAAGAAAATGATTCTGATAACAAATTATTATATAAAAATACAAACAATATAAATATAAATATGAATATAAATAATATAAATATGAATACATCAAAAGATGAAAATACAAATTACAAACTTAAAAATATTCAAATACAAAATGAAGAAAATAATAACAATGAAATAATAGAGAAAATAGATTATACAAATGATTTTATTGAGAATTTTTATATGAAAAACAATCCAGTGAAAACATCAAAAGATATATTTGATATAGTTATTTTGGTAGGACCAAATGATTATGACCAAATAAATAGACAAATAAATTATACAAAAAAAAATATTATAGGATATAGAAAAATTTTCTTAGTAGTTTCGAACCCAAATATAAAAGTTGATGGTACTGAAGTAATAGATGAAAAAATATTTCCTTTTAACATGAAAACAATAATAAAATATCAGAAAAAAACACATAGGAATGGATGGTATTTACAACAGTTATTAAAATTATATAGTGGTTTTATAATACCAGAAATCGCAGACAAATTTTTAATAATAGATTGTGATACTTATTTTTTAAAGCCAACAAGATTTATAGATATAGATGATAATAAATATTTATATGGTATTTCTACAATTGAGAATCATAAACCATATTATATACATATGGAAAATTTACACCCAGAACTAACAAAGGTTATAAAAGAATCTGGTGTATGTCATCATATGTTTTTTGTAACAGATTTTTTAAAAGAAATTTTTGATTTAGTTGAAAAGTATCATAAAAAGCCTTTTTTTGAGGTTTTTCTTGAAAAAGTAGAATCACAACATTTTTTATGGTCAGGTGCGTCTGAATATGAAATATATTCAAACTATGTTTTTAAATTTCACAAATCAGAAGTAAAAATAAGACGTTTAAACTGGAAAAATGTTAGAAATATAAATAATATAGATATAAATCCAGATAATTATGATTTCATATCATATCACTGGCATGAAAGAGACTAAAACAAAAATAAAAACAAAAACATATTATAATAATTATTTAAAAACAATAATAGTTATTATATCATTAATACCAAATAAAGTATGGACACAGAAATGAATAAAATACTTACTTTGAATAAAATGAAAAACAATATAAATGAACATATACAATTTTATTGTGATTGTATTTCTAAAACAAAAGAATTATTGAAACCTTATGAAAAAAACGAAATTTATATTGATACTGCAGTTGAATATGATTATTTCACTCTATATAGTGAATCTAGATTGAAGAAAAAAATAGATGAATTACATTCTATATTTGAAAAAATAGATAATAATATATATGTTTTGTGCAAACATGATTTTATAGATGATTATGTTGACGATTTATTTGGTAATGTTAAACACATAAAATATTGTGCTATTTGTTCATTACATAAAAGGGAATGAATAAAATATTATAAAAGTAATTTAATATTTTATTTAATACTCGGAGTATGGGATATTATTAGACCCACGTTCTATTAAATAATTATAATCGTTCCCAGACATACAAGCGCACCCAGTACTACTACTGTAGGCATTAGGGCAACATTCAGGTTTAAACTCCATTTTAGCGAAAAAGTCTAATTGTCCTTCAGGAAGAGGTAGTTTTTGACTTGGGCGTTCCAAGAATTTTTTAACAGCAGGGTCAAGTGGTTTTCCTTTTTCAACGACCATTGTTGGTTGTCCCCATTTCATAGCATCTTCGGTTTCCTTAATACCAGGAGCACCTAAAGTATAAGGAGAAGATTGTCCATTATTAGTATTAGCACCAGTGAACCCTTCCATTAAGTTCATTCTGCAACAAGAACAAAATAAATGACCGCACATAATTAAGTATAATACGCCAATAAGAATCAAAACTTCTAAGTTGAATTTGAATCCAAGTATGTTAATATCCATTATTATACATAATTAATAGAAATTATTTTTACAAATCAACACAAGAATTATAATCATTAAATAATATTTTTCCAACTCT
>JACCEC012749682.1_pt1 | contig 12193 bp, 11 predicted proteins | sample 7450121 | NCBI WGS metagenome assembly JACCEC01 (sample SAMN15323455, study PRJNA562643) | freshwater metagenome | isolation source: river surface water | place: USA:Blue River Watershed | collected 2017-08-18 | reverse complement strand
TGATTCAATGCTGACTGTTTTGTGACATTGCAGCAAATCTACCAACAGTTTTACAGTTAGGTATTCCGACTTTTGTAGTTGTTGTTCCAAATGGAACTGGTAAAATTGAGGAATCATTTTGACTTGACGGGGCTTTTTCACGAATACTACCCCATCTTTTTTTACCGCAATTTGGCTACATCTCCTACAGCTAGGGTTTTTGACGGGGTTGTCACCCCGTGAGACCTTTACCCCATCATTTAGATAAACATGATGCGGTGATTGTTTTTGGGGGGCCAATGAGTGTTAATGATGAGAATACTTTACCTCATATTCGCACGGAACTCAACTGGATTCCCCTAGTATTAGAGTCAAAAAAACCCTATTTAGGCATTTGTTTAGGTGCTCAACTGTTAGCGAAGGTTTTAGGCGCGAAAGTGTCTTTTCATCCTCAAGAGATTCGAGAAATTGGTTATTTCCCCATCACTCCTACGGTAGCAGGTGAACCTTATTTTAAGTCCCTAGAATATGTTTATCAATGGCATAATGAAGGGTTTGAATTACCTGCGGGAGCGGTGTTATTAGCAACGGGAAAAACCTTTCCAAACCAAGCTTTTCGTTATGGAAAAAATTCCTACGGTCTGCAATTTCATCCTGAGATGACGGGGGAGTTAATGCAGCGTTGGCTAGAACGAGGAATGGAACAATTAACTTTACCTGGTAGCCAATCTTTGAAAGAACAACTCCATAAACATCGCTTGTATGGAACTCAAGGAGAAAAATGGTTAAAAACCTTTCTTCCTAGTTGGATTAATTCTATTGAACCTGAACAATATTTACCGTTAGAACGACGTTCTGCTTAATCTCAAATTCATTCTAAGGGTGAGGTTATCTCGCCCTCAAAATTAATTCAATTAGATGTCACTTCTAAATTTATTATATTATTTTAAAATCAACTTATTTCTATCGATTAAAGACGTGATATCTTGAACGGGATACCAAAGTAAAGCATTCAATTTTTAAAATATAGGTTCTACTGCTTTCCAAGGTTTAATTGTGACAGAAATAACATTAATTTTCAGTGTGTTTAAATACGCTGATTAACAATGAGAAATGCCCTAACGGGTTTCTAGGATTAACTCGTAGTCAACAGGTTGAGACGATTCAGACACCACAACAAATTCATAATCTCCCGAATCCTGCAAACGTCCTGACCAACGAGTTTGAGGAGAATCTTCTAATAAAGATCGTGATTTTTGTGTTGTACCTGGAGTATAAATTGATAGTAAAGTTACAGGTTTTGGAGACTTCAAGCGTACCTGTAAAATTTGATTTTTATTCAAGCGAGCAATATAAGCTTTTCCTCCTCCTGGTTTTAAGGTTGCTTTTAAAGTTTTTCGAGTTTTGTTTGCTGCAAACTCTACCCGTTGCCAATCTAATCCAGCTTGTAAATTGTTAACAACATCATTTGTAAAAGCTTGCCAAACTTGTCCCATTGGCAACCCTAACAAATTAGCGGTTCTTGATTGTTCGGGAAATAAATAAAAAAATTTGGCATCTGCTAAATCATATAAAGATTGATGACTTAAGTGTAACTGATTAACGGTGGCTTTCCAACGATCAAGATCATCCAGACGATAACTTCCTAATTTCATCCGTGATTCTTCACTTAATTGACCCAGACGTTGTAAAAATTCGTCGGCGATTTGATGCCATCGTTTTCGCCAAATTGCATCGGAGAGTTCATCGGTTAAGGTTCGTCCTTGTTGTTCAGGATAGCGAATATAAAATTCTTCATTAACTAAAGTCACAAAAAAGTTAAAGTCAATGCCTAATAAACGCCGTTTATCCCGCAATGCTTCTTGTCGTTTTTGTTCGGTGCGAGGTAATTGGTTTAAATCTCGATTGACATAATGATCTAACCAATAACGTCCTCCTAACCATACTAAACACCCCATTATTAAGAGGACAATAAACGGCAATAAAGTTGTTTTTATACTCGAAAATTGACCGTTTTGATGGGGAGAAACTGGGGTAGATAAACTCTGACTTTGGGTTAAGGTTATTCCTGCTTGAGTCCCATTTTTTAAGGCTTCTGGGGGAGGTTGAGTTAAGGGAGAATCAAGTGCTGAAAGTGCCGTGAGAACATCCTGAGCGCTGGGGAAGCGATCGCTTTGACGATATGCTAACATTTTATCTAAAATCGCCCCAAACTTGGGACTCAAATTCGTGTATTTTCTCCAATTCCAAATTAACGTTTGTGGGTCAATTAAGTTTTGAGGTTCTTTTCCGGTTAATAACACTAATATTGTCGCCGCTAACCCGTATAAATCACTATGGGGATAAGCCACGCCTAAACGCATTTGTTCATCAGGAGAATACCCAACTTTTCCTAACCGAGTTGGAGCCGGATTTTGACCTTGTTGTGCGGCTAATTCGGATTCAACTTTGGCTTGAATTAATTTCACCCCTCCAAAATCAATTAAAATCGGTAAACCGTCGGATTGACGTTGAATAATATTATCAGGAGAAATATCTCGATGAATCACGCCATAACTGTGAATATAGTCCAACACGGGTAAAATTTGGAACAATAATTGCATCATTTCTGCTTCGGTAAAACGCAATCGTTGGCGTAAACGTTGATTCAATAAACTGCGATAATTTAATCCTTCTACATAATCTTGGACTAAAAATAAATAACCTTTATTATCAATGGTTTCTCGAAATAATTCTCGAAATCGTGGTATTTGGGAATGTTTCAATTTATAAAGAATTTCGGCTTCTCTTTCAAATAATTCTTGGGATTTTTTTAAGGCAAAACTACCTTGAACTTGGGGAGCAAATTCTTTTAAAACGCAAAGTTCATCAAAGCGATGTTGGTCTTGTGCTAAATAGGTGCGTCCAAACCCTCCATGTCCTAACTCACGGACAATGGTGTAATGGTTTCTCAGAACAATACCGGGGTAAATTAATTGACTCATATTGCTCTATTTGATATTAATAATTGTTTATACCCAACAACAAAAGGCTATCAATTAATAAAGGATGCTGCTGATGCAACCCTTGAAAAAAATAAACTCTAGGTGTGTTCCTGAACCGAGTACCGTATTTTATTTAACCGGATTAGGATAAGGATTACTATTGAAAATCAACAAAAATCGAGCTTAAAAAACGGCACTGTGTAAATCATTAGGAGTGAGATGGGAATGAATCACTTCTCCATCTTTAAACCAAACAATGCGGCGAGTTTGGCGAGCAACTTCGGGTTCATGAGTCACCATTACAACGGTCATTCCACTGGCGTTTAATTCTGTAAAAATATCCATAACTTCTTGAGTCGTTTGAGAATCTAACGCCCCAGTGGGTTCATCTGCTAATAATAACACTGGACGATTAACAATGGCACGAGCGATCGCGACCCGTTGTTGTTGACCTCCTGAGAGTTGATTAGGTTTATTATTTAATCGATTTTCTAACCCGACTCGAATTAACGCTTGTTTAGCGCGTTCTCGACGTTCTGTGGCGGGAATTCCTGCATACATCATCGGTAAAATTACATTGTCTAAGGCACTCAATTGAGGTAAAAGATGGAATTGTTGGAACACAAAGCCTAATTTAATATTTCTAATTTTAGCTAAGTTATTTTCCGACATTTTCGCTACATTGACTCCATCCAAATAATAGGAACCTGTGGAGGGACGATCTAAACAACCAATAATATTCATCGCCGTTGATTTTCCCGAACCCGATGCCCCCATAATAGAACAATATTCTCCTTGTTCTACGGTTAAAGTGACCCCTTTTAACGCTTGAACTTGAATATCACCCATGCCATAAACTTTGGTGACATTATCTAAATGAATAATAACAGGATTGGGTTGTAAATCTTGATGGTCTAGTTGCGTAGAAATTGATGTTTTCATAATTAACTATTGAGGGTTTAAACACTTCTTAAAGCTACAATGGGGTCAAGTTTAGCAGCTTGTTGAGCGGGAACAACGCCGAAAAATAATCCTATTCCGCCTGAGATACTCACGGCTGTTACAATAGCAACAGTGGAAATTCCGGCTTCTAAAGGAGTTAATGCACCCACTAATAAAACACCACCCACCCCAATTAAGGTTCCAATTAAACCTCCAGCGGCGGAGAGGATCACGGATTCAATTATAAACTGAATTAAGATATCTGATTGAGTGGCTCCGATAGCTTTTCTTAAACCAATTTCTTGAGTTCTTTCTGTTACTGAAACCAGCATAATATTCATAATTCCAATTCCCCCCACTAACAAAGAAATGGCGGCAGTTGCAGCTAACAAAATCGTTAAAGCTCCGGCAATACTTCCTAAAATATTCATTAAATCTTTTTGGTTACGAACGGTAAAATCGTCTTGATCAATAACTTTATGACGTAACCGGAGTAAATTTTCTATTTGGAATTGAGCCGCCGCCATATTATCTTGGTTATCAATGGCAATTGAAATAAACGTTACTTGGGTTCCATAAGGCGATTTATTCCCGATAATTCGATTTGCCATTGTGGTTAAGGGAACAAAGGCATTCATATCTTCATTACTGCCAAAACTAGACCCTTTTGGCTGCATGACTCCCACCACTTGTAAACTTATATTTCGCAGTCGAACGGATTGACCAATGGGATCTTCATTGCCAAATAATTGTTGAGCTAATTCCGATCCTAATGCGACTACTTGTTCATTTCGTTTTAAGTCTAAATTCGTAATAAATCGACCTTTGGCAATATCAAAATTCCGCACGGATAAAAATTCTGGTGTTGTTCCTACCACAGAAGCAGAAGCATTATTACTGCGATAGGTGATCAGTTCACTACCATTCAAAGAGGGAGCAACTTGTTCTACAGAAGGCACTTGTTCGGCGATCGCAATGGCATCTTCTAAGACTAAATTTTGAGGTGGGAACACGGGACGGCGTTGTGAGTCAGGGCTTCCGGGTAACACAAATAAGACATTTGGCCCCAAGGAATTGACTTGATTACTGACAAATTTCTGAGCGCCTTCTCCAATACCAATCATGGCAATTACAGAGGCATTCCCAATAATAATTCCTAACATGGTTAAACTACTCCGCATTTTATTTGCGACTAGCGTTGTAGTTGCCATTTTGATACTTTCTAAGAAATTCATAATGTTTAGTGCTATAGCACAGATTTTTAGATTTCCTATTAATTCTATTATAGCTGACTAGAAAGGTACTATTCTCGTTACTCCTCTTGAATTTAGTATTGTTTAACTGATCAATTGTACGGATGACTTTGAGATCAGTTAAAACATTTATTGCCGCTAGTTAAGCTGTTTTAAATAAGGGATTATACATCAAAATATTCTGAAAGATCACGGCTTTTTGCTAATAATTTTTCTAAGGTATCAAATTGAAACCAAAACACCAGATTGCGTTCGGGAAAGGTTTCAATTGTTCCAATAATCGCCTTTGAATATCTAGGAGATAAACTTCCGGCTAATAAATTTCGAATATTTCCCTCTTTATATTTAGGAATCATATAGGTAATTCCATATTCACATAAGGTGCTAATGACTCCCATCACACCATTATAAAAAATATTACCCACTTCACTAAAAATGGCTTTTTCAAAAACTTCTTGATCTAATTTTCGCCGATCTTCATTATCAACCACATTAATTAACATCATCGCAGTGGGTTTGGGAAACATCAGTTGAGTATTGCCATAAAACTCTCCTGTAAACGTCAATTCCATTGCTTTTAAATCCGTTGAACCCAACTTTTTTTCTAATTGCAGCGTTAAATAATGAGGGGCAATCAGATCCAAAGACAGTAACTTTAATTTCACCGGAGAACGAGTGATTGTTTCTAACATCATATCCGCCCGTTCAATGCCGACTTGAAATAATTGTTTTAACAAAAGTAGATGTTCTGGATTTTCTTTCATAAATTTGCAAAACTAATGTTTCTGGGATATCTTGGTATAAGTCTTTATTCCTTCATTCCTCAGAGAAAGGTTAATTGCTTCTGGGTCGACAAATGCCAAAGACCGAGGTATAACCATGCAAGAATGTTGCCTTTCCAACCGGGCCGATTTCACCATTGCAAAAACAGCCACTCAGAGGAATATTAAAATACTGCCGGAAGAGTCCAGAGTCAAAATTAGGTTCCCCATACAGTCCTTCTCCGCGTCCCATACAGGAGAACATTAACGCTGCTGCATCGGTCATCCGTTGGGGAGAAGAAGAAGCTTGTCGTTGATAGCGTTCCATTAATAATTCTAAATCTTCTGCGGACGTTCGAGAATCGCGCAGGTGAAATTGAATTCGTTGACCCGGACGAACGCGATCTCCAATGGCAATGGCCCCAGCCCTGGGATCAACTCCAATTAAATTACGGACTAAAAAATCACCCGGTTCTAATTTTTGTTTAAATTCATCCCGCACGATCCCAACAAATAGGGAATGTTGAGCCAGTTGTCGATCTTCTTCGCTTAACTCTTGAATCAACTCTTGTAACGCTTCTAAAGGGGATAAGCGCACCGATACCCCAGAACGAGAAGCAGTTTCCAGATCAGAATCTTCTCCTTGAGTTTCGACTTCTAAGACAATATTACGTTCTCCTTGGGTGACGCGGTAGGGATGACCAATGGGCCTACACCCTTGGGCAACAATGGTTTCAATCACGATATTTCCCCGCAGGGCCAAACCCACAATTTCTTCCGAGTAAAGTCGGGAACCGCAAAAGACCCCGGTTGTTCCCCCCATCACCCCTGTACTAGCTAGTCCTCCCACTTTCACTGAACCCGGATAGGCATAATCTAAACCTTGCAGAAAATCATTAATTTGACCAAAGTAGGGATCAACTAACAAAATAAACTGCGGCTGATCTTCCGGTTTGACCCCAATTAAATCAACCCACTGATCCGGCGGACTATCCAAATCAGGTAAATCATCAACGGATAAATGAAACGGATGAACCTCCACTCCTGGCAAATGGGCTAACATCAGACTGAGAGCGGGTTCTCCTTCGATTTCTTGGGCTTTGTGTTTAAAATCCATCCCCACCACACCACCAGCCCCACAACCAATCAAAGCGGGAAGACAAAGCTGTTCTTGCAATAACGGCATCAGCCGGGAATAGTCACTGGCAAAGGCCGAGGAAATAAACACTAAGCCTAAGTCTGGAGAAGCGCGGAGAGAGTCTTGAGCCTGTTCCACGACTTCTTTAACGGCGGCTTCTAATGAAGGCCGTTGGGATAAAGCACTGATCCAACGCATCGGTTTGGTTGTCGATTCTGCCATCTTCACCCTCCCTGAATAGTCTGCTCTCTTGTGTTAAGATAGCAGATTGTGTAGAAATACAGCAGATACACTGTTTCTGACGGTTGCCATCTGGGTTAACTCAATTTGTTTCCAGTGTCAAAGGTTTACCCGATCTGAATGTAATCCATTGATCTGTAACATAATTTGTTCAACGTCAGCAAATCTTAAAAAATCCAGCTTAAAGTTGTGGTTAGATTGAGACTGATGTATTACAGTGAGGGAGAAATCCAGACTTTGGCTGCGCTGGGCAGTACAATGAACACAGTAAGTAACCCTTGCTAAATGTTCTAAAGTGGGATTAAAACCTGTACTTAGTAGATTGGATTTAACGAAAGGTTTATGAACAATATCAACGAACTCATCGAAAAAGAACGTGAAGAAGCGCGTACCGTCTGCGATATTAGCGGCGCTAATTCCAAAGAATGTGCAGCAGCTTGGGATGCTGTGGAAGAATTACAAGCTGAAGCTGCCCATCAAAAACAAGAAAAACCCAAAACTTCTTTTCAAACTTATTGCGACGATAACCCCGATGCTGCTGAATGTCGGCTTTATGAAGATTAATCAACCGTTTCATCAGGGAAGAATTCTTCTCTAAAGTTTGCTGATTGATAAGCAACTGGGATTTAACTCAAGTTAACCCAGTTGCTTAATTTTTATTATATTAGGTTTGATAATTCAGAATGTTCAATCCTTTACTGGCTGTACAATCTCCTGCAATACAACCGTTGGTCTGGATGGATTATCGATTAGCGGTTGTGTTTACGGTTATTCTTCCATTAGTGATTTCAATTTGGGCATTTGTTCAGAAAGTCGAAGCCATTCAACGGTTAATGGTGACTTATTGGCGGGTTGCTAGTTTGTTAATGATTACTGTGTATTTAATGATTGCTGCCCTCCCCATTAGTTTTCTCTCCTCAATCATGGCACGGGTTTTAATTCCGATTAGTCTTTGGTTTTGGGTCGATCTGAATGAAGAAATTTCTGAAATGCCTACTTTTAGTCTTAAGTGGGTGTTTACGGCTTGGCGATGGGCTGTAACGGTTTATAATACCTTGGGTGCGATCGCGTTAATTCCGTTTTTACATTGTGCTTTTTTCAAAGGTCAAAAAGAATTACTAGCTGATCCAAATTGTCGGATTTGGTTAGATCCTCCTTGGTTATATAAAGAAATGTTTCACCCGAACTTAACGCCTCAATTTTTAGGCTTTTTAGCATTAGTGGGTTTAGCGTTTTATATCCTTTGTTTAGGTTATTTTGTATTTTTTAAATTAGGAAAACAAGGACGTTCGGCAATGGGATAATGTCGGGGCGGGAAAATCCCGCCCATCCCCAAATTTATATCAGCAACGACATCATTATTTATGTCGAATATATTCGTAAATCGCTAAATAATCCGTTCCGGGTTGATTCCAAGAATAGTCATAATTCATCCCTTGAATTCTTAATTTTTCAAATTCATCAGGATAATATTCCCAGAGTCCAATAGCGCGATCCATTGCGGATTCTAAGGCTTGAAAATCGGTGTAATTAAACACATAACCATTGCGTTCTTCGGGGCTATGATATTCATCATAATCTCGATCAAAAACCGTATTCACTAAGCCTCCAACCGCCCGAACAACGGGAACCGCACCGTATTTTAACCCAATCATTTGAGTTAACCCACAGGGTTCATAATTACTGGGAACTACAATAATATCGGCGGCTGCATAAATTAAGTGGGATAATTCCTCATTAAACCCGATTTCTAAATGACAATTCGGGTTATCATTTAAGACGTTCTTTTCATTCCAGAACCAAGCGTTAATACCGGGTTCCGTTGCCGAACCTAATAACACAAATTGCGCTTGTCGATGCAGACTATAATGAATGGCATGATGAACTAAATGTACCCCTTTTTGATCATCTAAACGACCAATATAACAAACAATAGGTTTATGATCATGAGTTAACCACAATTGTTCCCGTAATGCCTTTTTATTCTTTTCTTTTCCGGCTAAATCTTCCGGGGTATATTGATAGGGAATAAATTGATCAATTTCTGGGTTCCACACTTCATAATCAATGCCGTTTAACACCCCACCAAATTTATGTTGATGCAGTTCAATCGTGTGTCCTAACCCATAACCAAATTCACCATAATGAGCTTCCCAAGCATGGTTAGGAGATACGGTTGTAACAAAATTAGAGTAGACAATTCCCCCCTTCATAAAATTCAAGCCAAAGGGGTTAAAATTATCCCGTAAACGGTCATATTCAAAATAGTAAGGTTCTCGATTTAATCCCGTCGCCCACAGAATATTGGTTCCGGCAATTCCTTGATGTTTAAAATTATGGATGGTATAACAAACTCGGATATTTTCCATGCCATGATATTTGTACATTTCATACAACATCACCGGAATTAAACCCGTCTGCCAATCATGACAATGGAGAATATCAGGACGTTTTCCAGATTTAAGTAAAAACTCTAACGCCGCTTTACTAAAAAAGGCAAATCGTAGATGATCATCAAGGCAACCATAGTAACAGCCTCGGTCAAAGAAATGATCCTCGGAGTGAGGTTCAATAAAAAAGCATAACCGTCCGTGAACCCAACCACAAAAGACGGTACAGTGAATGGCGCCATCAAACCAGGGGACATATAAATCTTGATAAGCTTCATGAAGTCCCCAAATTTGGTCATACCTCATGGAGTCGTACTTGGGCAAAATAATCTCAACGGTATGACCCCGCAGTTCTAATTCCCTACTGAGTCCGTACACAACATCGCCTAAGCCTCCCGCTTTGATGACTGGGGCACATTCAGAGGCAATTTGTACGATGTACATCCTGTTTCCTCACTCCAAACCATGATGTTTTGTCTCCCCCATAGTAATCACGTTGGCTACAATAGTAAACCCCTGAAGGATGATTTTTTTCGAGGTATTGCAGGCCAAAAACCGGGTTTCTTAAGCTATCTTTCCGTGAGGGAACAAAGATAACGACAGAAACCCGGTTTCTCAACGCTATTGCTAGGAGTCAGAAACCCGGTTTCTCAAGTCATCTTTATTATGTTATAATATTACAAATTTATTAACATCTATGGTAGATTATGATGCCCTCTTTAGAAGTTCGTGAATTTGCTGAAAAAATTAACCACTTATCCCTTGAGGATAAACACTGGTTATTACAACAATTAATGCAACAAGTTACTATTTCTAACAATTCCGATCTAAACCCATCTAATTCTTTGACGAATGAGGTTAAAAAGACATTTAATCTTACTCCTGTTGTACCAGGAAGTGGTTATACTGATACAGCAATTAATCATGATCAGATAATAGCTAATACTTTATTAGGTGAGTCATGATTCAAGGGGTTATTGCTGATACAACTCCACTTTATGCTTTAGGCAAAGTTAAGTTTTCCATGATTTAAATGGTATTTAAGTCTATAATAAGAGCTATCTGACTGGATTATAGTGCTAATCACTAAGGTTTAAAACCAACGGCTTCAGAAATCGATTTTAAACCATATTGATCTAATTTCTGTAACAGTCCTTCTAATATTCTTTTAACCATTCCTGGCCCTTCATAAACCCAACCCGTATACACTTGAATTAAACACGCCCCTGCGGTGATTTTTTCCCAAGCATCGTCAGCGTTAAAAATTCCACCAACGCCAATAATGGGTAACTGTCCTTGGGTATTTTCATAAATCCAACGAATCACTTCTGTAGACCGTTTCTTTAGGGGTGCGCCACTAATTCCTCCCGCTTCTTCAGTAATATAACGTCCGGTTTGGGGTAGCCATTGGGTTTTTAATCCCTCCCGTTTAATTGTTGTATTGGTTGCAATAATTCCGCCTAATTGATAGGTTTGGGCTAAATTAACAACATCAGCGATCGCATCCCATTCTAAATCCGGTGCAATTTTAATAAAAATCGGTTTATGATCTGTATTTTCCGTTTTTAAAACCTCTATAATTTTGCTTAATTGTTCAGCATCTTGAAGCGATCGCAATCCTGGGGTATTGGGAGAAGAAACATTCACAACAAAATAATCACCATAATCCTTTAAGAGTTTAAAACTTCCTAAATAATCTTCTGCGGCGGATTCTAACGGAGTAATTTTAGATTTTCCTAAATTAATTCCAACGGGAATGATCAATTGTTTTTGACATTTTTCTTGTAATCGTTGGGCTAATATTTCCGCTCCTTGATTATTAAAACCCATGCGATTTAAGACCGCTTCATCTTCAACTAATCGAAATAACCTCGGTTGAGGATTTCCGGGTTGAGGATGAAGGGTAACAGTCCCTAATTCTGTAAATCCAAATCCCAAACTTTGCCAAATTCTAGCCGCGACTCCATCCTTATCAAAACCCGCCGCTAAACCAAGGGGGTTATTAAACGTTAAACCCCATAATTTTTGCTGTAAACGGACATTCGACAAACAGAATGAAGGACTCAGTTGAGATTCTATCCAATTGATCCCAGAGTTAGATTGATTTTGGTCTATCCAACTCAGGATTTGTAACGATTGATGATGGGCCCATTCTGGATCAATCTTGAGTCTATAAAATAAAAGGGGTTTAACGATGCTGCGGTAAATATCCAAGGGTGTCTCCTGTGATCATGTGCTTATTGTCAAATTTTAATTTAGTCTATTTTTGAGCAAAATTGTCAAAGACTAAGGGTAATATGGGAGAGGAAACCCGATCAACGGGTAGAATATTTTGATCACCCGATACCCGCAGGTTGGACTTGTTGAATTTTTTAATTAAACTTTTAATTTTAAACCTCAATTAAAGTATACGGTTTGGGAGTTTATTATGGGTCAATCCGAAGAATCGATCGCAGTAGATAAACCCATCATGACATTAGGGCGTATTCTCCAGACCCTACAAGAT
>JACCEC010735009.1_pt1 | contig 12195 bp, 4 predicted proteins | sample 7450121 | NCBI WGS metagenome assembly JACCEC01 (sample SAMN15323455, study PRJNA562643) | freshwater metagenome | isolation source: river surface water | place: USA:Blue River Watershed | collected 2017-08-18 | reverse complement strand
GTCCCCGTCGAAGAAGCTCTCCGCGTAGGACGCGAAGATGGCCGCTGGATGACGGGTCAAGACGATGAACTTCGCGCGCGGGTAGAGCTTCCCGAGGAACGGGAGGAGGAGCGCGTTCGCGGGCGTCTTGTCAAGGAAGTAGCGGGGCTCGCCCTTCGCGGTGGCGAGCATGCGCCCGTACATCACGTCGGCGTAGGCGCGGAGCGCGTCGAGGTAATCCTCTTCCCCGCGGGGGAGGTCCGCGACGAAGGCCCGCGTGGCGTCCGCCGCCTGCAGGTGGTCGAAGGGCGCGCGGTCGACGTTGTCGTAGAAGCCGAGGTGCGCGAGCGGGCCCATGAGGTGCGGCTCGGGGCGCGACCACACCTGGTCCGTCGCGTTGAGGATCCGCATGAGGAGGGTCGAACCCGAGCGCGGCGGGCCGACGAGGAAGACGAGGCGATCCATCATGGGGGAGTCAGGCATGGGCTCGGTTTAACGGGGTGACGCAGGGGGCGGGGGACGGCGTGCTGCAGAGACGACGGTGAGGTTAGGCGACGACGGATGTCTTTCCTGCACGCCGACCTCTCCCCCACCCACCGCGAGCGCCTCCCGTGGCCGCTCGCCTGGCTGTGGGTACAGGCGCGGAGCGCGAAACGTCCCGACGATGTCTACCGAGCGGCAGAGCGCGTCTTCCGCGTGATGAACGCCCTCCTCCTCGCAGACACCCTCGATGTCACGTGGACCGATCACATCCACGCCCTCCTCGGCACGCTCCGCAGCGAGGACGGCGCGCCGATCAAGTCGATCCGCGCCACGATGGGCCGACGCGTCGAGCTGATCGTCCACCTCGCCAGCGTGCATGCCGTCGCGAAAAATCGCGTCCTCGGCGACGTCGCCGGCTGGTTGAAGATCGCCAACGCCACGAACGGTCCCATCCGCTCGCTCGTCGAGGACCGGAACGACTACGCCCACCACGCGCCGGTGACGCCCGACGCCCACGTCGTCCGCGAGGGGATCGCAGAGGCACTCGGTCACCTCGCCGAGGTGCTCCGCGCGCCATGGCTCACCGCCGTGCAGCTCGTCCATCTCGACGGGGACGTCGTCCCGCGCAACGGACGCATCGAGGGCCATATTCGGCGCCTGGCGGGGACATCCCCGCACATCATGAACTCGGGATCCACGTGGTGGCCGCGAACGGCGCTCTTCGAGGCGAACCGCCTGTACATGGGGAACGCGGAGGGAACGCTCTGGCGGACATGCTGGACCATCGCGCATACCGCCACCGCCACGACCACGCACCTGCGCATGCTCGACGACGTCGTCCAGGACAAACTCGTCGCTCGTGACCCCGACTCGGGCGACCGGCGCCCCGACCTCACCCTGTACGACGACACGGGCGCCGCCCTCTCCTGGCCGGACTTCGTGACGCGTCGCCACGCGTTCGCGCAAGCCTGGACCTTTCGCATCGACACGCCGTCCCCCACCTTGGCGATGGCACGCCCCACCGACCTCCTCGAGCGCTTGCGAGAGGGCCACGAGGTCGAGGGTGTGCGGTTGATGTCCCTCCTGGGCGAGGGCGGTTGGGGCGTGGTGTGGGAGGGCCTCCACATCGCGCAAGGCCAGCGCTGGGCCTACAAAGTCTTCAAGGGCGACCCCAACGGACCCGACGCCCAGCGCTTCGAGCAGGAAGCGGAGACGATGCAACGTCTGCGACGGGACGGAGCCAAGCGGATCCTCGCCCCGGTCGAACTCTTCCACTGGAGGGATGGGGAGGGGCGGCGCCCCGTGCTGCGGATGCCCCTCATGGAAGGTTCGCTGCACGACCTCGCGGACAGCATACGGGCCAACCACGGGCGTCGACCCGACGACACCTCCCTGCTCGAGTGGCTCGACGCCTGCCTCGTCGCGTTGGAAGAAATCCACGGCCTCGGCGTGGTGCACCGGGACATCAAGCTCGCGAATTTCCTCGTCAACCGGGAGCGCACGATCGTGCTCTCCGACCTAGGCGTGGCACGCGACGAAGGCCAGCCGCTCACCGGAAGAAGCGACGTCCAAGGCGTTCCACGCAAGCGGCTCACCGGCCGGAGCGACGTCCTCGGCACGCGCGACTACATGGCGCCCGAGCAGCGTACGCGTCCCCGCGCGGTCGGCCCCCCTGCCGACATCTACGCCCTGGCCATGAGCTTCGACGAGCTCTGGCGCGACGGGCCCCACGACACCGTGCCCACCCCCGTCTCCCGCCTCCTCCGCGACATGACGGCGCTCGAACCCAACGATCGCCCGCGCGCGGGAGAGGCCTCCGAGCGCGTGCGTGCGCTGCTCGCACCGAAGAAGCGACCGCCCCCCGCGGGCGCGAAGCCACCCCCGACCGCGCGAACGCGCGCCCGTGCGCACCCGTGGCACACGATCACCCTGGGCTTGGCCGCGGTCTTCGTGCTCGCTGTCGCGGGGACGGTCGCGGTACGGTCGCTGGGTACCCGCAGCGCCGCGAGTCTCGCGCTGCGGGGCGCCTCGGTGGAGTTCCCCGAGAAGGGTCTCGCGCGGGTCCACGTCGCGCGCGGTGCGTCGGTGGACGTGCCACGCGTCGTCGCGCTCGACGAGGACGGTCAGGAGATCGAGGACGCGTCGGTGACGTGCATCCCCGTCAACGCGAAGCATCGTGTCGCCGAGGACAAGCTGGACACGCGGGAGGAAGGCACCTACGCGATCAAGTGCACCGAGGCGAACGCCTCCCTCGCCTACGAGGTCGTCGTCGGCCCACCCACGGCCTCGACCGCACCCGGCACCGACCGCAACACGGCGGGCGCCGTCACCACCGACACCTACGCGATGGTGCGCATCCCCGCGGGCGCCTTCACGATGGGACTCCCCCTCCGCGGCCTCGGGGTCACCGCGGGCGACAGCGAGGCGCACGGGACCACCACCACCGACAAGGGTGACGTCGCGCACCCGGTGACCCTCGCGCGGGACTACCTCCTCGGCGCAAGGGAGGTCGACCAGGCGCTCTGGACCTCCGTGATGGGCACCAACCCCTCGACACCGACCTACGAAAAGGGTCCGGTGAAGGGGCTCGCCCTCCGCGGGGACTCCCTCCCCGTCCAGATGGTCGACTGGTGCGCTGCCGTCCGCTTCGCGAACAAGATGTCGGAGCGTGAGGGGTACACGCCGGTGTACACCCTCCCCGAAGGTTCCTGCGCCGAGATCGCGGCGCAGATCCAGTGGAACCGCACTGCGAACGGCTACCGCCTCCCCACCGAGGCCGAGTGGGAGTACGCGGCCCGCGCCGGCGACCCCGCCGCGCGCTTCGCGGGCGCCCGCGCGGAGGAAGCTCCGTGCGCGGTCGCGAACGTGGCGGACAACCTCGCCGCCGTGAAATGGCCGGGCGAGAAGTACCGGGACGTCGGGTGCGAGGACGGGTACCTCGGGCCCGCACCGGTCGGCCGCCTCCGCGCGAACGCGTGGGGCCTCGCCGACATGAGCGGAAACGTCTGGGAGTGGGTCTGGGACGCAGCCGCGGCCTACCCCACCCACGCCACCGACCCCGCCGGCGGCACCGACCGCTCCCGAGAGCGGATCGTCCGCGGGGGCGCCTGGGGTTGGTCCGCGTGGAATGCCCACCTCACCAATCGACACCGCAAGGCAGCCGACGCAGCCGCCCTCGACGTCGGATTCCGCCTCGCGCGCAACGCCCCCCCGTCGTGAGTCCGGTCGCACCCGCAGCCGAGGTGGTCTCCCTCCCCCAGGTGACCGCCGACGCCTGCATCGACGACTCCTTCCCGCGGCTCGTCGGTGACTGGGTCCTCCACTGCGGTCCCGAAGGTCGGGTCGACCGCGGCTGGAACCTCACGACACGCGTGGGGGTCACCCTCGCACGGGCCGAGGTGTCGCCCGCATCAGGGCGAGCAGACGGAGCCGACGCCGTCCTCTGGTCCCCGGAGACGGGCGCCTGGCCGCTGGACGCGTCGCTCGCAGACGGGACGGTCGTGCAACCGGTCGGCGACTGGCCCCATCTCCCGCCCGCGGTCGGTCCACGGGCCCTGGCCTTCACGGGCGGCACGGCCGTGGTCGTCGACGGCCGCGGCGTCGACGCCTTCGCGGAAGGGGTCCGCGCGCGGAGCCTCACCGCCGCCGCCCCGGCGCGCGGCCAACGCGTCGCGGCCACCCGGGTCGACGGCACCGAGGGCGTCGCGGTCGTGTGGGTCGAGCGCAGCGCAACGACGGACCTCGACCTCTGGATGCGCACTCCCGACGGCGCACGCGCCCCCCTCGCGGTGGGCCCCGGCGACGCCTGGCGCCCCGTCGCGGACGGCGGACAGGTCGTGTGGGTCGAAGCCGACGCCGTGGTCCTCCTGGACCTCGCGGCGGGCGTACGCACGCGCTTCCCCGCGCGCACCGGGTTCCTCGACGACCCGACCCTGTCCGACGGCGTGGCCTGCTGGTCCGACCGCGACGCCCTCGCCCACGGCGGCGACATCGACGTCCGCTGCTCGGACGGCTTCGTCCTCGCGCGCGCGGGACACCAACTGCATCCCTCCCGGAGCGGGGCGCGGATGATCGTCCGGGAGGGGGCGCGCCTCCTCGTCGTGACCTTCCCCGCGCGCATCGTCGCGTCCGAAGGCGAGCATGTCCGCTGACCCCGCGCGCCAGCCGCGCGAGCCCACCATCGCCCCCGTAGACGAGTCCGCTGCGGGGACGTCCACGGGGGAGGCGTTGCGGAGGGGGGGACCCCCTCCGCCCCCTGAAGGCGGTACCGCTCCACCCACGGACGAGTCCCTGCGCGAGCGACTCGGGCTCCCTGCGGGAATCGTGAGCGGTCTCCTCCTCGCTGGCGCCTTCCTCGCCACGGACCCTGCCCGTACCGTCACGATCGATGCCCTTCGCCACGCCTTCCCGGGCGTCGTGGCAGCCGCCCTCGCCGCCCTCGCTTGCGTCGCGAGCGGAGGTGCGTTCCTGCGTCGCGTCGCGCCCGACCTGGCCCGCGGCGTCGCGGGATGGGCGTACGCGGGGGGCCTGGGCCTCGCCGTCCTGGGGACACTCGCCGCCGTCCCCGCCGCCCTCGGCGTCCCGTTGGACCTTCCCCTCGCCGGGTCGCTCCTCCTCGCGCTCCTCGTCGGTGGCACCCTCGCGGGCGGCTTCCGGGACCTGCGCGCGCCCGATGTCACGGTCGCGAGCCTCGTCCTCGGCGCTGTCGCGCTGTTCCCCGGCTTCGTCGAGGCCCTCGCGCCGCCCACCGACACCGACGAGATCTACTACCACCTCGACCTCGCGCGCGAGCTCACGACGCGCGGCGGAATGCCCGGCGGCTGGCTCGCCCCGAACGGGAGCCGCCCCCTCCCGGTGCATCTCGTCCACGGCGTCCTCTTCGGAGCAGGCGGGGAGAGCGCCCCGCGCCTCCTCGCCCTCCTCGTCCTCGCGGCCGTGGCCCTCGCCGTGCGGGAGCTCGGGGACGCGCGCTTCGGAACACGGAGCGGAATCGGCGGGGGCCTCGCCGCGCTCGCGCTCCTCGGGAGCTACAGCTTCGTGCGCGAGGCCGGGATGGCCTACAGCGAGCCCTTCGTCGCGCTGGGTCTCCTCCTCGCGGCCGAGGCCCTCCTGCGCGGACACCTGCGAGCGATGGGGCTCGCGGCGGGGCTGGCGCTGGCGGCGAAGTACACCGCGGCGCCCGCGGTCGCGGGGCTCTTCCTCGCGGCCCTGCTCTCGAACGCGCAGGCCGACACCGTCGTCACACGACTGCGCACGCTCGTCGTCCCCGCGCTCCTCGTCCTGGCCCCCACCGTCCCGTGGTGGGCCCGCAACGCGATCTCCGGCCTCCACCCGCTCTTCCCCTTCGCGGGCTGGCCGACGCCGGCGTCGGGCGCGCCCCTCGTCTTCGCGTGGCCCGAGAAGTACGGACTCGGTCGCACGGCGCTGGACTTCGCGCGCCTCCCCGTCGACCTGCTCTTCCGCGCCGAACCGGGGAGCTTCGTGTACCTCGGGCGCCTGAGCCTCGCGTGGGGCGTGCTCCTGCCGGGCGCCGCGATCGCCTGCGCGCGAAGCTCTGCGCGTCACGACGCCCGACGCCTCCTCCTCGTCGTCGGACTCGGATTCGCGGGGTGGGCCGCGGGGGCGCAGCTCCTCCGGTGGCTCGTGCCCCTCGCGGGCGTGGCCGGGCTCCTCGCCGCGGCGGCGGGGAGCGCCGTGGAAACGCCGTCGGCGTCAGCCACGCGATTCGCGGGCGGGATGCGCGTCGCGACGTGGATCGTCCTCCTCGCGAGCCTCCCGGCGAACCTCGCGCCCGCGTGGGCGCGCGCCGCGGCGCGCGTGGACGTCGCGCGGGGGGCGGAGTCGCGGGAGGCCTTCCTCGCACGCGAGCTCCCGGCCTGGGGCGCCCTCGCCTTCCTGCGCGACTCGGTCCCCGCGGACGCGACCGTCGCGCAGCTGTTCTCCTGGCAGGGCTACTGGATCCCGCAGCGGCACGTCCTGGGCTCCGTCGAGGACCACGTCCCGACACGCTGGTGGCTCGCGACGCACGGGGACGACGCCCTCTCCGCCCTCTCCCGCGAGGGCGTCGGCTACCTCCTCGTCGGGGACCTCGACTTCCTCCCGCGGAGTTACCCGTTCCTCACCCCAGCCGCGCTCGACGCGCAGTTCCGTGCGCCCGCACGGGGCTTGCGCGAGCGCCTCCTCCACGACGCGACGCGCGTCTACGCCGAGGGGCGCTGGGAAGTCTGGCGCCTGGACCCACCCGCGCCCGCGCCTTGACACGCCGCGCGAGGAGGGGTTACCCGAACTTGTCCGACGCTTGCGAAGGTGGCGGAATGGCAGACGCGCTGCGCTCAGGACGCAGTGGGGTTTCCCGTGGGGGTTCAACTCCCCCCCTTCGCACCATCGAATGCGCCGCGCCCTTGCCTCGTGCAACGGCGCGGCGTTCTGGTTTTCGGGTGTCCGTCGGCGATGACCTGTCCGCCCGCCGGTGTCGGCGGCGTCACCCTCGTCGCGACGCAGGTGAGGCGGCGAGGGAGCCTCCCGTTCCGTCGCCCCTTTGACCACGCCTTGCTAGAAGGGGGACGCATGTCGACCGACGCGAACGAAACCGACAACGTCATCTCGCCGGGTGGCATTCCCATCGAGCCCGGCGGGCGCCTCGGCCCGTACATCTACCGACGCCTCGCAGGCCGCGGCGCGATGGCCTACGTCGTCCTGGCGACCGACCCGGACGGCCGCCCTGTCGCCGTCAAGATCCTGAAGGCCAACCGCTTCGGCACTGGCCTCTCCCGCTTCAAGCGCGAGTTCCGCGCCCTCGCGCGCCTGCGTCACCCGAACGTGATCCGCGTCGACGCCTACGGGGACATCCACGGGCATCCCTACATCGTCATGGAGTACGTCGAGGGGCACGACCTCCACGCCGCCATCCACAGCTTCCGGATGATCTCCCCGGAGGAGCGCTGGCGACGCTGCGAGGCGGCGCTCGTCGACCTCTGCCGGGCGCTCGCCTACATCCACCGCCGCGGGCTGATCCACCGGGACCTCAAGCCGAGCAACGTCCTGATCGACGCCGACGGCCGCTGCAAGCTGACCGATTTCGGCATCGTGAAGGACCTGGATCCCGCGCACGACACCCAGCTCTCGAACACCCTCGTGGGGACCTGGGCCTACGCCAGCGTCGAGCAGATGAGCGGCGGGCCCATCGACCACCGCTCCGATCTCTACAGCCTCGGCGTGATCCTCTTCGCGATGCTCACGGGCCGCCGCCCCTTCAACGCCAAGGACCTCGCGGGCTACCTCGAGGCGCATCGCCTCCACGTGGCGCCCTCCCCGCGGGAGATCGACCCGGACGTCCCCGAACACCTCGACGCCATCTGCCGACGCCTCATGCAGAAGGAGCCCCGCGACCGCTTCCGCTCCGCGCAGGAGGTCCTGTTCCTGCTGGAGCGTCACGACGCGATCGTTCGGGACGACGACATCCTCCCGCTCGAAGCCGCGGCCTGGGTGCCGCCCATCGTCGGGCGCACGGAGGAGGAAGCCGCGCTCCGCGGACACGTGAGCGCGCTGACCCGCGGGGAAGGCGGCCTCGTCGTCGTCGAAGGCGCGGAGGGCGTCGGCAAGACACGCATGCTCGAGGTGGTCGCCGATCAAGCGCAGGTCATGGGGTTCAGCCTCCACCGGGAAGCCGCGGGCCTGCGGGATGCGCCCCTCGGGCCGATGCTCCGACTCGCCGTGAGCCTCGCGACCGAACTCGGAGACCGCGCGCCGGCCGACCTCGTCGCCGCACTCGCCACGGCGGGAGGGGATGCCCGCGGTGCCACGAGTCTCACCCGGGACCAACTGCAGGAGTCCCTCGTCGAGAGCGTGCAACTCCTCCTCGAGGAAGGGCCCGTGGTGCTCGTCCTCGACGATCTCCACCACGCACAGGCGCCCACCCTCGCGGTCCTCGAAGCCCTGCGCGCACGCACCCGTGGGTCCCTGCTCGTGGTCGGGGCCGTCCGTTCCGACGTGACGCGCGGACGCTTGAGCGAGTTCCGCACCTCCGCGACGGGCACGCTGCGCCTCGGCCCGCTCGCGCGCACAGCCGTCGCGCAGATGATCGACGGCCTCGTCGGCCCGGGCCGCGCGGCGCAGGCCCTCACCGAACGCCTCCACCGGGAGACCGAGGGCAACGTCCTCTTCCTCGTGCTCTTCCTGCAGAACCTCATGTACAGCGGGATGCTCGTCGCGAACGGTCCACGCTGGCGGCTGACGGCCGACCCCGACGAGATCGAGAGCGGCCACGTGGACGTGCCCCTGGGGGTGCGGCAGGTCGTGCGCGCGCGCCTCGCACCGCTGACCGAGCCGCAGCACCACCTCGTGGACGTGATCTGCGTGCACGGCCGGGACATGGACCTCGACGTGCTGCTCGACGTCCTCGACCAGGACGAGGACGTCGTCGCGCCGATCCTCGCGCGGTTGGAAGACCTCGGGATCCTCTCCCAGCGGACCCGGGGTCCGACGACGACCGTGGACTTCACGCACGCGAAGTTCGCGGACGTCCTCTACCGCGAGCTGGACGACGACCATCGCGCGGATCTGCACCGCGACATCGCCGCCGCCCTGGAGAAGCGCTTCGTGAACGTCGCGGCCGTCGCGGAGATGGTCGGCGAGCACTACCGCCGCGCCGGGGACGCCGGCAAGGCGTACCGCTACCTGGCGACGGCAGCCCGACGCTTCGTCGAACGGGGCATGCCGAACGAGGCGCTCGAGGTCCTCGGGCGCAGCGCGGAGACGGAGGACGGCGCCCGCGTCGATCTCGATCCCGCCGCCTTCGCGGCCGCCCGCAACGAGGTCCTCGTGACGCGCGCCGAGGTCCAGGCGATCCGCGGCGAGCTCGCGAGCGCGAGGGAGACCGTCACGGAGGCGCTGGAACTCCTCGCCGAGGGGCAGGTCCCCGAGGAAGCCGCCCTCCGGGCCCGCGTCACGCTGGCGCAGGTGCTCCGGAGCGTCGGGGACCCGGACGGCGCCGAGGCGCAGGTGCACCTCGCGCTGCCCCGTGCGCGCATCCTGCACGCGCGGGACGTCGTGGCCGAGGGCCTCTTCGTCCTCGCGGCCGTGGCGTGGACGCGTCGCCAGCTCGACGCCTGCGAGGCCCGCGCCCAGGAGGGTCTCCTCCTCGCGACGGGGCCGCAGCTCGCGCGACCGCGCGCGCGGCTCCTCCTCACCCTCTCGACCGTCCAAGCCACCCGCGGCCAACACGCCAGCGCGGTCGCGGGCCTCTCCGAGGCGCAGGTCCTCCTGAAGGACCTCCGCCTCAAGCCGATCCGCGCCTTCGCCCTCGCGAACCTCGCGGAGGTCTTGCTCGGACAGGGCGACGTCTCGGGCGCCTGGGCGCACGCGACCGAGGCCCTCGAGGAGGCCACCACCGCGACGCACCGCCTCGGCGAGATCGCCGCCCACGACATCCGCGGCCTCGCGGCCGTCCTGTGCGGTGCGACCGACATCGCGCGGAGCGAGCTCGAGGCGTCCCTCGCCGCCACGAAGCTCCTCCGTGACCCGACCGAGGGCCTGAGCGCGGCCATGAACCTCGGGCGGCTCGCGCTCGAGAACAACGAGCCCGACGTGGCCCTCGACCACCTCGACGACGCCCTGAAGCGCGTGACGGCGCAGGACCCCGAGCACACCCTCCCCCTCGTGCAGGCCCTCCGCGCGCAGGCCCTCGGGCGACGCGCGCTCGCCCTGCCCGAAGGCGCCCGCGCCGCGCGGCAGGCCCTCGACGAGGCAGCCCGCAGCGCCTACGCCGCGGCCGAAGGTCCCCTCGCGACGCTCCCCCTCCTGCGGCGGGCCCAGGTGACGCTCGACCTCGCGCGCGCCCGCGCGATCTTCGGCGACTTCGACGGGGCCCTCCCGCTCGCGCGCGGGGCGGTGCACCTCGCGAGCATGCGCGGCTTCCGCCTGCTCGCGCTGGACGCCCTCGCCGTGCAGGCCTTCGTCACGAGCGACGAGGCCGAGCGCACGCGTCTCGCGTCGGAACTCGCGGAGTACGTCGCCGAGGTCGCGATGAACGTGCCCCCGACCTGGCAGGGCTGCTTCCGGGCGCGCCTCGGGCTCCCCGCGGATGCCTGAGCGCGCGCGGAACGAGGCGGCGGCGGCGCGCTGTCCCGAACACATCGGACCGTGGCTCGTCGAGCGCGAACTCGGGCGCGGGGGGATGGCCGTCGTGTACGAGGGCGTCGCTCCCGACGGCGCCCGCGCGGCGGTGAAGTGGCTCACCCGGGCGACGCCGCAACGCGCGGCGCGCTTCGCGGAAGAGGGTCGCTTCCTGGAGCGCCTCCGTCACCCGAACGTGGCGCGCTTCGTCGAGCGGGGCGTCCAGGAGGGGCGCCCCTGGCTGGCCCTCGACCTCGTGGCGGGCCCGGACCTGCGTCTCTACGCGGAGAAGCTGCGGCAGCGCCCGCCCGCCGAGCGGGAAGCCCGCACGCGGGCGATCGCGCGTGACCTCTGCCGCGCACTGGCCTACATCCACGCCGAGGGGGTCGTCCACCGGGACGTGAAGCCTGGGAACGTGCTCCTCGACGCCGACGGCCACGCCGTCCTCACCGACTTCGGCGTGGCCTTCTCGACCGACGAGGAGGGCGCTGCGACGGGCCTCGTCGGGACAGCGGCCTACGGCGCGCCCGAGCAGCTCTCGGGCGGGTCGGTCGACGCGCGCGCCGACCAGTACGGGCTCGGGGGCACCCTCTACCTGCTCCTCACCGGGCGTCGTCCCTTCGAGGACGAGGACACGGCCGCCCTCGTCCTCGCGCAGATCGAACGCGCACCGCGTCCTCCCTCGCAGGTCGATCCGACCGTTCCCGCGGACCTCGACGCCTTCGTGCTGCGCCTCCTCGCGAAGGACCCCGCGGCGCGGTTCGCCGACATGGCGCAGGCGGAGGCGGCCATCGGCGCGCCGCACGCCGCCAGCATGCCCCTCGCCGGGCGACAGCCCCACATCGACGCGATCGCCCGTGCGGTCGACCGGGTCGCGCGGGGCGGTGGCGCCCTCCTGGAACTCCGCGGCGTGCGTGGGAGCGGACGACACTGGCTCCTCGCGCTCGCGCGCGACGCGGCGTCCCGGCGGGGGATCACCTGCGTCGCGACGGACGACCCTGCGGCGGTGGCGCGGGCCCGCGAGCGACTGGCGTCCGGGGAGTCGCTCCTCCTCGTCGCGCCCTTCCTCGCACCGACGGGGCCGACGGGATCGACGGGGCCCGTTGCACCCGGCGTCGTGCCCGAAGTCCTCACGCTCGCGCCGCTAGGGCTGGCAGACGTGCGACGCAGCCTCTACGCCCTCGCGCCCGCGACCCGGGACCTCGCGCGGGTTGCCGAGCGGCTCCACCGCGAGAGCGGGGGCAACGCCGGACTGCTCCTCCTCTGCACCGACGCGTGTCGCACCGACCTGCACACCAACGCGCTCGTGCTCCCGGACGGGGCGCTTCACGTCGACGTGACGCCCTGGCTCGAGGGGATGGACCTCGACGAGGAGACTGTCGCGTGCGCCCTCGCCGCGCTCGAGGGCCCTGCGACGGCGGCCGTGCTCGAATCCCTGGCGCAGGTGCCGGTGGAAGAGGCGCTCGCAGCGCTCGCAGCGCGGGGAATCGCCTGCGCCACCGAGCCGCACTGGCGGCTCGCGGCGGAGGCGTTCCGCGCCCCCCTCCTCGCGCGTGCACCCGACCGGGAGGGGCTGCTCCTCCGCGCTGCCGCCACCCGCGGGGCCACGCCCGACGCACC
>JACCEC011468780.1_pt1 | contig 12198 bp, 8 predicted proteins | sample 7450121 | NCBI WGS metagenome assembly JACCEC01 (sample SAMN15323455, study PRJNA562643) | freshwater metagenome | isolation source: river surface water | place: USA:Blue River Watershed | collected 2017-08-18 | reverse complement strand
GCCCTCTGGACCACGCTGTACCCAATCGTCACCCCTCCCCAAAACTCAAAACTCATCCCCTCATTCGGCTCCACTCGCAGCTTCACCGTCGCATTCCGAGTCACCCTCCCCAACGTCGTTTGGAACTTCGATGCAACAGACGACGCCGCCTTGTACGTCCCAACATCCGAATACCCAAGCACCTCCATCCCAATCTTGCCCGACAAATCCGTCTCAACCGCACTCCCTCCCTTCACCTTCGATGGCAGTACATGCTTGAACGTCCACACCCCAAGCGGATCGCTCGCATCCCCAACGCATACGATACTCCCCCCACTCAACCCCATCTGCTGAATCAGCCGAGCAGAGCTCAGCGTCTTCGTCGCAGACTTCGCCGAACTCCTCGGCGCATAGCTCACGCTCAACGTCACCGTTGATTCCATCGGCACCTGACTAAACCCGGAAATACTACCCACAACCAAAGCACACAGAAGGAGAACTAGTTTTTTCACAAAAACGTCCCCGCGCACTATTTATGCCATGCCTAACTTCATTTGTGAAATTTGCGGCGCGGAAGTGATTACCACTCCAAAACCCACGCCACCCCACGTTCGCGGGCTAGAAAGCCCGCGCTCCATCGCCCCCCCCCTCAATGCCCTCCGCCTACCCTCCGCCGGTCGCTCCGCCCAATACCGCGCGCGCCTCGGCCAACTGCACCTGCCAGCGCGCAATGAAGGCGAGCGCACGTCGAAGAGAGTCCAACTCCCCAAATCCCCCATTCCCCCCTACCGCCCACTCCCTCACGCCTAACTCCAACACCGTCGCCTGTTCCCGAACCCGCTCCTCCAACCCGTCCACCACCCGCGCCGCCTCGCGAACCTCCCCTTCCGCCACCGCACGCGCAATGCTCGAAGCCGCCGACGCCCGCTTCTCCGCCGCACTCCTCGCGCGATTCAGCCCGCTCGCAACCGCGCCAAATAACGCACCCACCACCTCCGGAATCACTCCGCGTTCAACCAGCGAGTAACCCCGGAGCTCTAAGTAATGCGCAATCCGCAGCGCCGGCTGCGTCAGCGTTTTTCGCGCAAGGTTCAACTCCGCCATGTCCTCCCCAGATCCACCCACCCGATCAGGGTGCACCTCCCTCGCCTGTCGCGCATACGCCCGCTCAACCGCCTCAACGTCCGCCACCGGCGAACGCTCCAAACCCAATGCCGCAAAAAAATCGGGCATGGAACTACTTGGCGGGAACAGGCTTCTCCAACTGACGCAACGCCGCCGCCTCCGTCAGGTCGACCCGCTCTTTCAACGCCGGCTCCAAAGAGCGCATCTTGCCATACAATGCCTTAAAATACTCTTTCAGCGCCTTCGTCCCCTCCGCCTCACCCGTGACGTTCTCCGCCTTCTCACGCAGCTTCTTCACGGCAGCATCCTCGAACGCCAACGCACGCGCCGCCTCGAACCGCGTGTTTTCCTCCGCCTCCGCCTCAACCGCCGCAGTGCCGCGCAACACCTTGGTCGCAGGCTTTTCCACCGCCTTCGCAGGCGTCTTCGTTCCGGACTTTGCAGGCACGACCGGTGTCGCCGGAGCGGCAGCTCCACTCGGTTTACCCTTGCCCGTTCCCGTATTGCTCTCCTTCCCCTTGGAACCGCTTTCAGCAGCTCCCGCAACTCCCAGCATCCCGCACAACGTCAACGCCACAACCGACGACCAAAGGCTTTTCTGTCCTGCAAACATAAACATACTCGTGACCCTCAAGGTAGCTGACGCTATGCCGTGAACAAAGGCTGTTCACCCACCGTTCGCACACCGTCCCTCAACTCCATGAAAACCCATCACCACCGTCTCCTCGGCTCCGCTGTTGCCCTCGTTCTGGGCGCAACCGCCCTCTCCCATTTGGCCAACGCCGCATCCCTTCTGGTCGAAGCGGAATCGTTTGCCCAAAAGGGAGGCTGGGTTCTCGACACCCAGTTCATCAACGAAATGGGCTCTCCCTACCTTATGGCACACGGCCTCGGTGAACCCGTCCGCAATGCCGAAACCCCGCTCACACTCCCCGAAACCGGCACCTGGCACGTTTGGGTCCGCACCAAGGACTGGACCGCACGCTGGAAAGCCGAGGGAAGCCCAGGACGGTTTGACGTCCTCATCGACGGAACGCGCCTCGCCAACACACTCGGCACCGAGGGCGCCGACTGGCACTGGCAAAACGCAGGTTCGTTTAGCGCAACCACCAAAAACCCAACACTCGCCCTGCACGATCTCACCGGCTTCAACGGACGCTGCGATGCCGTGTTCCTGTCGACCGACGCCAACCCAACGCTGCCAGACAAAGGCGACGAACTGCGCGCGTGGCGCCGATCCGTCCGCGGCCTCTCCGGGGCCACCCGTGACGCGGGTTCGTTCGATTTGGTCGTGATTGGCGGCGGTTACGGAGGCACCGCGGCGGCGATTTCCGCAGCACGCATGGGATGCTCCGTCGCACTCGTCCAAGACCGGCCCGTGCTCGGGGGGAACGGCTCCAGCGAAGTGCGCGTCTGGGCCAAAGGCGGAACCCGACGCGGCCTCTACCCCGAACTCGGGGGAATCGTCGACGAGTTCTCGGATTACGCAAAATCCTCGCCTGGGACGAAGGAGGAGTTCGGCGACGACACCAAGGAGAAGATGGTCCGCGCCGAAACGAAGATCACCCTGCTGCTCAACCACTCGGTCCACACCGTGGAAAAAGCGGGCACTTCCCAAATCAAAAGCGTCATCGCAAGTGACACCCGTTCAGGCGAAGACGTTCGCATCACCGGCCGCCTGTTTTGTGACGCTACCGGCCACGCCGCCATCGGCTTCCTCGCGGGCGCCGACCACACCATCCGAGAAAAAGAGCATCTCGGGATGAGCAACATGTGGCGCTGGACTGAATCCGATCAACCTCAGGCTTTTCCAAGTGTCCCATGGGCGCTGCCGCTGAGTATGGACGACTTCCCCTACCCCCGGCGCTTTCACGCGGAGTGGTTCTGGGAAAGCGGGTTCGACAAACACCCCATCCTCGAACTGGAAAGCACGCGCGACTGGAATTTCCGAGCCATTTTCGGGGCGTGGAACGCGATGAAGAACGGCGCGGAAAAAGATAAACACGCCAACGCAAAGCTCGAGTGGGTCGCCTACATCGGCGGCACTCGCGAATCACGCCAACTCCTCGGTGACGTCATTCTCAACCGCGAGGACATCGTCGAGAAAAAGGCCTTCCCCGATGGCACGGTCCCAACCACTTGGGACATCGATCTTCACTATCCCAAGGAGCAATACGCCGCAAAGTTCCCCACCGATCCCTTCATCTCAAAAGCCGTCTTCGATCGCTCCGTCGACCGTCAGCACGGTTACCCCGTGCCCTACCGCTGCTTCTATTCACGCAATATCGACAACCTCTTCATGGCAGGACGTTGCGTGAGCGTCACTCACGAGGCTCTCGGAACGGTGCGCGTCATGAAAACCGGAGGCATGATCGGCGAAGTCGTTGGCAAAGCAGCGTCACTTTGCGTCAAACATCAGGCGACCCCGCGCGGCGTCTACGACCGGTACTTGCCCGAGCTACTGAGCCTCCTCAAACAGCCCGCTGCCGCCCGACGCAACACGGTTTCCGAAGAACCCACGCTCCCAGCGGGATGGAAACCCGTGCCGCCCGCTCAAGAAACGGCGCACAGTTCGGACGGAATCAAGATGGCGACTCTGCCGGGGCTCGTCCTCGACAACACCAGCGCCACCTTCTCCGGTACGTGGGCACAAGGCGCGACCCACGAGTTGCTTCCCTTCGTCGGAAACAACTACGCCTACGCGCCCGGTAAGGACGGGAAGCACACGGCGACGTACACCTTCACGATTCCGAAAGCCGGAAAGTACGAGGTCCGAATGAGCTTCAGCCCCCACGAGAACCGTTCGCCCAATACCCCCGTCACCGTTCAGCACGCCACCGGGAATCAGGAGTTCGTTGTCAACCAACGTTCGAAACCCACACTGCCAAACAACTTCCACTCGCTGGGCGTGTTCGAGTTCGCTCCAGGAAAACCCGCGTCCGTCGTCATCGGAGGAAAACCCGCCTCCGGCAATCTGCACGCGGACGCCGTCCAACTGCTTCCTCAGTAACCTGCCGGCTGCAATTCCTCTCATCCGCTTTCCCGCGCTGAGGGGAACCCTCGCAAGACGTCCAACTCACCAACGCCTTGCCCGTGCCCGTGCCTCCCGCCCCGAGACAACTGGTTCTCCAAATGTTCCGAGTCGCCGCGCTCGTGGCGATTGCGTGGATCATGCGGGAGCACCACCTGCGGGTTGAACGCGATGCGGACGCCCCGCTCACCCTCGAGGAGGTGAAGGCGGTTCTGCCGGAGGCCGCCGCACTGGAACCAGACCAGTCCGATAAAAACGGATTCACCGTTCTCGACTCCGCCCGAAGGTCCATTGGCCTCGCCATCCGAACGCTACCGGAAGCGGGCAAAATCGTCGGTTACCGTGGCTGGACCGATTGCCTCGTGGTCCTCGACCCCGCGCTGAAGGTCGTCGCGGTCAAAATCCGCGATAGTCAGGATACCCGCGAACATGTGGGCGACATCCGCGAAGACCGCTCGTTCCTTCGCGCGTGGAACGGCCGCACTTGGAACGAACTGCTCAACCTCGATCCGCGCGACGCGGGCATCGACGGCGTCAGCGGAGCGTCCATGACCAGCGAGGCGATTATCGAAGGCATCCTGCGCCGCATCCAAAGCACGCGCGACACTGCCAAATCCCGCGCCGCGAAAAGCACCCTGAGGTGGCGCCTTGCGGACACCCTGCTGGCCGTCATCACCGGTGCCGGCATCTGGCTTGCGTTCAAAGGCTCCCATGGCCGCCCTTGGTTACGCCGCGCTTTCCAGGGGATTGTCGTGTTGTACGTCGGGTTCCTCGGCGGACACCTGTTGTCGCTTTCCGTTCTCACCGGCTGGATCCACGCGGGGATTCCATGGTCCACCGGTCCGGGACTCGTCCTGCTCACCGCCGCAGCGTTGACGGTCCCAGCGGTTTCTGGAAAACCCCTTTATTGCCAACACCTCTGTCCGCACGGCGTCCTTCAGGAATGGGTCCATCTCGCTGCGCGCGGACGCTGGAGAATCGACGTTCCCGCACGGGCTGGACGCATCCTGCGAATCACCGCACCCCTGCTGATCACGTTGGGCACCGGGTGGGTCATCCTTCACGCACCCTTCGAAATCGCTCACATCGAACCTTTTGATGCGTACATGATTCGCACGGCTGGTCTCGCAACCATCACCACTGCCGTGCTCGGTCTCGTTGCCAGCGCCTTTGTGCCGATGGGATTTTGCCGGTACGCATGCCCCACCGGAGCCATCCTTAACTTCGTCCGAAACCGAGGCACCTCAGACCGTTTTTCCATCCGTGATGCAGCGGCCCTTGGAATGATGGCTCTCGCCGCACTCCTGGCCCAGTTCCACAAACCCATCCACGACTGGATTTTGTCGGGCCTGTAAAACGATCACTACGGCCCGACGCAAAACAGGTGCTTTTCTCCCCGAAGCAGTAAACGCCCCGCAACCGGCACCGGTGCAGCGATGATTTGTTCACCCATGTCGTTCTCGGAAAGCAGCTCAAACTTCCCCGCGATTGACGCGACAAAAATCACGCCGTCTTCTCGCGGAAAATAGAGTTTTCCATCGGCAATGGTGGGCGAGGAATAGTAGCTCGCCTTTGATTTGGGAAACGCCCCGCTCCACACCGTCTCGCCGTTCCGAGGGTCGATGCACTCCACCTCACCACGATCACGCCCGAGATACACACGGCCCCCAAATGCCGCCGGTGTCGGCACGAAGGTCCCCGTATCCGTCCTCGCCCACGCGCGATGCGTTCCCGTCACATCCCCCTTGCCGCCGAGTCGGACCCCATGCAAACGCGCGCCCCGTCCGTAAGGAACCACCGCCATGTCACCCACAAGGACCGGACTCCCCACCACCACCCAGTTCGGTTTTTTCTCGGGATTGAAATCACCAACGCTCCAGATTTCCGAACCATCCTTCGCATCGTGAGCCGTCAAATGCTCGCCACCCCAAACAAGAAGCGCCTCACGCCCTCCCTCCTGAATCACCAAAGGCGTCGCGTAACTGTGATCGTTCTCCACCGGCGTCTGATAGTTGCGCGGAATCTTCCAGCTCAACTCTCCCGTCACTTTGTCGAACGCCGCCAACCACGACTCTCCGCGATGCATCATGGCCACCACCACATCCTTCCGCGTCAAAACCGGTGAACATCCGTAATCCCAGTACAACGTGTCTTTGCCGTAACGCTCCACCAAGTTCGTCTTCCAGCGAACCCGGCCATCCAGCTCCAACGCAGCAAGAGTTCCACTTTTGAACTGAACAAACAGCGCCGTCCCATCCGTCGTCGGCGACGGATTCGACCCTGACCCATTCCTGTGCTTCCCCGGTACCTGAGCCCCCAACTCCCTCCGCCACAGTTCGCGTCCTTCCCAGTCAAACGCCATGGCCGCGTCCTGATCCCCTGCTGCCGTCGTTACATAGATTCGCTGCTCCCAAACAATCGGCGTTGAACACCCCTTACCGGGAAGCTCCACCTTCCAACGCAGGTTCTCCGTGCCGCTCCACCGAACCGGATACGTGCCCGTCCCGGTGCTCCCGAGATCCTCTGGACCCCGCCACTTCGGCCAGTTTGCAAACCCTTGCCCCGCCAAAAAACTGAGAATCCCCAGCGTCGCCACACATCGAAAAAAAGAGTCCAGTGCCATGCGCAAAACCTTGCCCGAAAGCGTTCACGAAAACAAATTCCGCGTTCCCACTCCCATGCACTGGACCATCCACCGCCACTTCAAAGGCAACCTCTACCTCGAACTCGGCTCCGGTCTGCACTCGGAAACAAAGGAGCCGCTCGTGCTCTACCGATGCCTCTATCACAACGAGCTCGGCGCAACTTGGCTTCGCCCCGCCCCGTCATTCCATGGCACGACTCCGGACGGAGCCCGCCGCTTTCAGCCCGTCGGCACCCTGCAAACGGTGCCGCCAGACTCGCTCGCGAGCCTTCCCGAAGACCTGCGCGGCGCCGAACAAGCTCATCCCGGCACAACAACTTTCATCCTTCGCCTTCCCGACGACACCGTCGTATCGTGCATCGTCACCCGCTCGGAATCTCTCGACCGAACAAGGATTCTTGACCTGCGAACCCTCCCGAGTCGCCGCCGCCAAGGCCACGCCACAACCCTGCTCCGGGCCACCATGGGCCTCGTGCTGCACCAAGCCGGCGGGGGCGCGCCAGAACATCGATTTGTGAGCGGCTCCGCAGCATCGCACACCCTGTTCGCCGCCTGCGGATTCCAACCAACAGCCCCCGGAGACCACGAATCCGCCGGAATCTAATCGCGCCGACGGCGCTCGGATGACCCCACTTCAACGGCGTGGAGCGCTACCGGAGGGCGAGAGATTGAAAGAAACCGGCCATTTTCTTTCAATCCCGTGTGCGCATTGAAAGCTTTCTTTCAATCCGCGAGCTTGCTTGAAAGAAAATTGGCTTTTTCTTTCAATCAGTAATGCGTCGCGGGCTTTCAGGTTATTTTCTTCCAATCACCTCCTTAGGGGAGCAGGCCCGCGCCTTTGTGCCTGCACCGCTTCCTCCCGAGCCGCCTTTGGATCTTGCAGGCGCACTCGGGGAGCTGTTGGACGCTGCATCCGTTGCGCTGGGGCGGTTGGATGGGCTCTCGCTGCTCCTGCCTGAGCCTCGGTTGTTTCTCTACACCTATGTTCGCAAAGAGGCGGTGCTTTCTTCCCAAATCGAAGGCACCCAATCCTCCCTTTCCGACCTGTTACAGCACGAACTTGACAACACCCCCGCCGCGCTCGAAGCGGATGTCACCGAGGTGTCGCGCTATGTGGCTGCCATGGAGCTCGGGCTGGCCCGCCTCAAAGAAGGCATCCCCCTGAGTCTCCGATTGCTGAGAGAAATCCATTCCTGCCTGCTTTCGCACGGACGCGGTAGTTCCAAAGAACCGGGCGAATTTCGACGCACCCAAAACTGGATCGGGGGCTCACGTCCAGGGAATGCCACGTTTGTGCCGCCGCCGCCGGATGCTCTGTGGGAAACCATGGGCGCGTTGGAGAAGTTCCTACACGATGCGCCGGTCAAGACCCGCCCTCTCGTGAAGGCTGCGCTTGCCCATGTTCAGTTTGAGGCCATCCACCCTTTCCTCGACGGCAATGGACGCTTGGGCCGTTTGCTGATCACCCTGCTACTTTGTGCAGAGGGAATCCTATCGCAACCGCTGCTCTACCTTTCCTTGCACTTCAAGGAACACCGATCCGAATACTATCGCCATCTGCAGGAGGTTCGGGAGACGGGCGACTGGGAGGCGTGGCTCGAGTTTTTCCTGCGGGGAGTCATCAGCACAGCTGAGTCTGCAACAAGTACCGCCAGACGTCTGCTGACACTGTTCCAATCTGATCGCACCCACTTGCAGGGAGAGTCCGCCACCGTTTTACGCCTGCACACGCTTCTACAACAGAAGCCCGTCCTCTCCGCCTCCGCCGTAGCTCGGGAGTTGGGCGTCACCTCGCCAACGGCCACCAAAGCACTCCGGACGCTGGAGCAGCGGGGGATTGTCTCTGAAATCACCGGCAGGGAATACCGTCGGCTCTACGCCTACTCTCGCTACCTCGAAACCCTCAACGCGTCGTCTTCGGAGTAACCCTCTTTTTTGACCATGACGGAACGACATCCGTCGCCAAAGATGCAGGCTTCGTCCGTGTCGAGCGGCAGATGTCTCGCATGGATGCGACATCAGAAGGGCCGTGGCATCCCTCCACGCCCGGCTAGCCACGCTTCCGCAAACGCACCTCCACCTCGTTTGGCCGACTCGCCCCCGGCGTGCTCCTCCCCTCGCGAATAAACCGCTCCATGGTCTCCGTGAGCCGCTTCACCTCTTCCGGATGCTCCACACCCACACTCTGCTTCTCCCCCGCATCAGACTGCATGTCAAAGAGCTGCACACTCGGCAATGCCTGACTCCCTTTCCCCGGACGCGGCTCGCTCCATCCGCCGGAGTCGCCGCAAAACGCAAGCTTCCAACGCCGGTCCCGAATCGCAAACGAGCCGTTAATCGAATGATGCACCACCTCCTCACGAATGGCTTTCCGCCCTTCCAACAGCGGAAGAAAACTCACGCTATCCTCACCCGCATCGGACGGTAACCGCTCTCCCGCAATGTCAGCCACCGTCGCTAACAAATCCGTCAAACACACCAACTCGTCCACCACCGTCCCCGATTTCACACGTCCAGTCCAACGCACCAAGAACGGAACGCGATGGCCCCCATCGAAGATGTCCGCTTTGTGTCCCCGAAACTGCGCGCTCGGCTCATGCCCCTGCTCCTGAAGCCCTTTGATATCCGCCGCCGGCGAGCATCCATTGTCACTCGTCACCACGAACAGCGTGTTCTTGCCAAGCCCCTGCGCCTCAACCTCCGCTAGGATTCGTCCAATCCCATCATCCGTCTGCATCACAAAATCCGCATACGCTCCCAACCCGCTGCGCCCGCGCCACTCCTCTGACGGAACAATCGGGGTATGCGGCGAAGCCAGCGGCACGTAGAGGAAAAACGGTTTCCCACCGCGCGAATCCGCAGCGCGCTCGCGGATATAACCAACAGACTCCTCAATCAGTCGCGGCAAAACATCCCCCGCATCAAACCCTTTTGCAATCGGCCCGACCCGCGTCCGTCCGCGATCACGTCCCAAATACATCGGAAAACTTCCCTCGCTCTCCGGTGAGGCAGAGACCTTTCTCCCCTCAATAAAGGTGTAAGGAACCATGTCGAGCGACGCACTGATCCCGAAAAATCGTTCGAATCCAACCGCTAACGGGCCCCCAGCCACCTCCGACGAGTAATCCACACTCCGCACCTGACTCGCCTTCTCAATTCCCAACGCCGTAACTCCCTCCGGACCAGTCACCTTCCAGTCCATTCCCAGATGCCACTTTCCAATCGCGGCCGTTCGATAACCTTTCGACTTCAAATACGAAGCGACCGTCATCCGCCCCGGCTCAATCAAACTCGGACTCAGTCCGCCCAATACTCCCGACTGCAACCGCGTCCGCCAGCAGTAGCGCCCCGTCATGATCCCATACCGCGTCGGCGTGCAAACCGAGGAACCCGAATGCGCGTCTCGAAAAATCGCCCCTTCACGCCCGACTCGATCCATGTGGGGCGTCCGGATTTTTCCCGACTCATTCAGACAGCTCACGTCCCCATACCCCAAATCATCACACAAGATGTACACCACGTTCGGGAGCTCTGCCTGCGCCGCCAAACCCAACAGGCAATACACACCCACCAGCGATAACATCCGATCTCGTAAGGAACGCATCACCGGACTCTCCTCCGAAACATCAACAGGTTCAACACCATCCGTCCGCCCCCCGGCAGTGCAACGCACGCATCCGTGTCTTGCGGGTTCGCCCCCCCCGAGACCGAGCGAAGACCCGAACACGACTCTCTGACGAAGCGGAGATTGCTCGGATTCAAGCACTCACGGCGCCACGGTCACTCCATCATCTTTTGTCCCCGCAAAGCCCGGACCGCCCGCTCCCACGTATCCGAAGCTAGCCCCCTCGCGATCTCGCGTGACCCAAAAGGAAAACAGGGATCCATCCAACACCTTGAACCGAAACTGGACCGGCTTTCCCGCGAGGGAGCTCAGTTGCGCGAGGGGAACGTTCAATCGAGTGCCGTCCCCCGACACCACCTTCGAAACTTCCACCACCTTCCCCGCGCCGTCCAATACCTCCACCTGCAACGAGCCGCGCAGATTCACAAAGCAGTGCGTTCCGGAAAAGCGCAGAGGTTTTGTCAAAAGTTCCCCCGGGCCATCCATGCTCGCAAAGCCATCACGCCTCAACGTGGCGAGCCCAATGCACCCACCGGTGTACATTCCCCGCGTCCCGCTCGGCGCAACTCCGCTCGTGCCCATGTACGGGAAAATCAGTTCATCGCCCTTCACCACAAACACACCCGCCGCCCCGTGCAAATATCCGCGATCCCACGATCCCTCCGTCCGCGAACCCGAAATAAAACCGCTCCGATCAGGTCGATCCCAATGGAAACCGTCCCGGCTAAACCCGAGTTCTAAATCGACCAGTTTCGGAAACTTACCCGCATCGCACACCTCGTTCTTCGGTCCTCGGTGGATGTAATGCATTCCCACCATCAAGCTCTCGTACGCCACCGCGTTCAAACTGTACAACTGCGGCGCGTCGCCTGCCCCCGGATAACCTCCCGCAGGCTCCGGCAAATCCAATCGGTCTGACGCCGTCCAAAACACAGAGCGATCCCACGCCGCCCCCTTCAAAAACTCATCGCTTTCGTAATAGTACCGACTGCGGCCACGGACCGTTCCGCGCTTAATGCTGAAGCACCATTTCTTTCGGAACGGGTTGAAAAAGAACGAACAGTAATCATCCGCCGCAAGAGTTGTGGTCACCCCATCAGACCACGTTGTTCCGTCCGAAACATGCAACGAATGGTTGAACCCATTGGGGCGCTGAGCTTTCGGAACATGCATCCAGCACGTCAGATATTTGAGCCGTTCCGCCGGATTCGCCGCATTCAAGTCGAGCCACACGCAGTTGTCCGACCCACCAGAAACAAGCTGCGTCCCCTTCCATTCCAACCCTCTTGGCAGCAACTGATTGCCAGTCCCCTTTCCAAGATCAGGCCGATGCCAGTGGACCATGTCTGGACTCGTGGCGACCGCCAACCCGCCACGCCATCCGGCAACATGGAACAACTTGAAGAGCTTCTCTGCGGGGTCGTAGAAAATGCCGCCCTGTCCGGTGAACACCGTCGCCTCTTCACCACGCTCGCCCTCGACCGAAGGAGCCAACTCGGCGGACGTTTCAGGCTTGAAGACGGGATTGCCCTCGAACTTACGCGCCTTGTGGAAGGTTCGTTTCAACGTGGTGTGCTCAACCAAGAAATCGTCAACAAACAGCTGCCGCCCCACGTCGATCGGAATGACCTTCGGCCGAAAGCCTGCCAACTGCGGTCCCACTCGCTCATCGCGTCCTTTCAAATAGGGAACCTCCATCGGCTCACCAGAGCGTGAATCACGAAATGGTGGCGGCCACGGCGACGGCAACTGAATCCCGTTATACAACAGCTCCGGCTTCGAACCCGTTGCCTT
>JACCEC011672335.1_pt1 | contig 12202 bp, 11 predicted proteins | sample 7450121 | NCBI WGS metagenome assembly JACCEC01 (sample SAMN15323455, study PRJNA562643) | freshwater metagenome | isolation source: river surface water | place: USA:Blue River Watershed | collected 2017-08-18 | reverse complement strand
GGATGGGCCCGGCCTTGCAAGCCGCTGGATTGGCGCATGTCCGCATGTTGTTGCAGGTGCATGACGAACTTGTCTTTGAACTGCCCGAAGCGGATATTGCGGCGGCAACGGCGGTGATTGAGCAGGTTATGGCCCATGCGGCAGAGCCGCTTGTGACGCTTGACGTGCCGCTTGGCGTTGAAATCGGAACAGGCAAAACCTGGGGTGATGCACATTGACCGATCCGGCCGCAGAGCAGGATGACATAAAAGCGCTCGCCAAGGGCGGGCAGGCCAATGTCGCCGGCTTTTTCGTGCGGCTGATTGCCCGTATCCCCTTCTTGATCATTGGCGGTCAATGGTATGGAGCCGAAGCCTTGGGGCGGCTGGCCTATGCGATCATCATTGTGGAATTTGCCGCACTCATCGCAACTCTGGGCCTGAAGCGCGGCCTCGCCCTGCATCTGACGGGCGCTGGCAAGCAGAACGGTGCCTGGGATGGGCTGATTGTCGTTCTGGTGGCGACATTGCCGCTCACGCTGTTGCTGATGGCTGTGCCGCAAATCATGTTCCCCAACAGCCAGATCAACCGGCTGGACAATTTGCTGCCCCTTGTCATTCCTGCGCTGGCGGCATCGGACCTGATGTTGACGGCGCTCGCCTATCGCTTTGATGTTGCGTCCACCGTCCGTGCCCGCGCGGTCATTGAACCCTGGACGATCAGCATTGCCGCCTTTGCCTTGGCCTGGATATTACCGCGCGATGGCTTGCTGGTGGCTTATGCCCTGTCGATGGGTGCGGCATTTCTGGCATCCCTGGTGCCGTTCCTCAAAAGCTTTGGCCTGCCCCGCGATTGGCATCCCCGCCCCCGCCAGCTCTGGGCCTTGGCCCGCCGCAATGCGCCGCTGGCTGCCGCCGATGCGATTGAATGGGGCTCGCGCCGGCTGGATCTTGCCATTTTGGGCCTGTTCGTCTCCCCCGCTACAGTCGGCATTTATTGGGTGGCCCAGCAAATTGCGTCGCTGCCACAAAAGCTGAAAACCAGTTTTGACCCCGTCCTTGGCCCGGTCATCACGCGGCGACTGGACGAAGGCAACCGTCTGGCGGTCGCCCAGCAGATCAGCCAGGTCGGGTTCTGGATTTTGGCGGCGCAGCTTGGCGTGGCGCTGGCGCTCGGCATCCCGGCGGGTGGCATATTGGGGCTGGTGGGACCAGGCGGCGGCTTTGTCGATGGCACCGGTGCGCTTGCCTTTTTGCTTCTGGCAGAAGCCGTTGCCGCACTTGCTTTCGTCAGCGAAGCCGCCTTGGTCTATATTGCGCGCCACCGAAACATGTTGATGTCGTTCGGCATGATTGCGCTGCAAGCGGCGATCTCTGTTGGCGTGCTTATCCTCATGCAGCGCGAGGGTTTTAGCGAAACAGCACTGGCGGCAGGTGTTGCCGCGGCCTTGTGCGTGGCTTTGGCGATCGGATCGATTGCCAAGTCATTGCTCGCCCGACACATGCTGCAAGCCCCGGTGACGGTGTGGCGGTGGCCACTTCTGGCGGCCTCCGCGGCTGCCATTCTTGTCGGGCAGATTTTCATTCGGCTGCCCGAATGGGTCGAACTGGCCTTTGGCATCCCAGCTATTCTTGCCACCTATAGCTGGGTCATCTGGCGACACGGCTTTCGCGAGGAAGACAGGGTCTTGTTCCGCCGCCTGAAATAGGGGGAAGCAAGCCTCCCCCCAAGAAAGATGCGCGGCTTAATGGCGGAAATGGCGCATGCCGGTGAACACCATGGCCAGGCCCGCGGCATCGGCCGCAGCAATGACTTCATCATCGCGGATGGAGCCGCCCGGCTGGATCACGGCGGTGGCACCAGCCTCCACCGCGGCCAGCAAGCCATCGGCAAAGGGGAAGAAGGCATCCGACGCAACGGCGCTGCCCTGCGTCCGGGGCGCGGCCCAGCCATAGGTCTCAGCCGCTTCACGCGCCTTGGTTGCGGCAATCCGGGCTGAATCGCGACGGTTCATCTGCCCGGCGCCAATCCCCGCGGTCACGCCGTCCTTGGCATAAACAATCGCATTCGATTTGGTATGCTTGGCAACCGTCCAGGCAAAAAGGCAATCTTTCAGTTCCTGATCGCTTGGCGCGCGCTGCGTGACGACCTTCAGCATATCTTGCGTAATTCGGCCATTGTCGCGCGTCTGGACCAGATAGCCGCCCGCAATATTCTTGATGTTCAGGCCAGGGCGCGCCGGATCGGGCAAATCGCCGGTGATCAAAAGGCGCAAATTCTTTTTGCGGGCAAAGGCGGCACGGGCAGCTGCATCGGCGGCGGGGGCGGCCACGACTTCGGTGAAAATCTCACACATCGCCTCAGCCGTCGGGCCGTCCAAGGGGCGGTTCACCGCAATGATGCCGCCAAAGGCTGACACAGAATCGCATTCCAGCGCATGTTTATAGGCGTCCAGCAGCGTAGATCCGGTCGCAACGCCGCAGGGATTGGCATGCTTCACGATCACAACGGTGGGTGGCCCATCGCGAAACTCGCTGACCAGATCCAAAGCCGCATCGGCATCATTGTAATTGTTGTAGCTCAGTTCCTTGCCTTGCAGCTGCTCAGCCTGCGCAATGCCGCGCACATGCGGGCCTGACGGGATATAGAGCGCCGCCTTTTGATGCGGATTTTCGCCATAGCGCAGCTCTTCGCGCCGATGCGCGGTCACCGCCAGCATATCAGGAAACAGCTGCTGTTGATCTGCAAAGGCAAACCATTGGCTGATCATGCCATCATAAGCCGCGGTTGCGGCATAGGCCTTGGCCGCCAGGCGACGCCGGAAATCATAGCTGGAGGCCCCATTGGTGGCCGCCATCGTATCGATCAATTCCGCATAGTCCGCAGGATCGGTGACGATCGCCACAAATTCATGATTCTTGGCGGCAGAGCGGACCATAGAGGGACCACCAATGTCGATATTTTCGATAATATCTTCGCGGCTGGCGCCCTTGGCCACGGTTTGGGCAAAGGGATAAAGATTGACGACGACAAGGTCGATCGCCCCAATATCATGCGCCGTCATCGCCGCCACATGATCGGCATTTGTCCGCACCGCAAGCAGGCCGCCATGCACCTTGGGGTGCAGTGTTTTGACCCGGCCATCCATCATTTCCGGAAAGCCCGTCAGGTCTGAAATATCCATGACCGTCAGGCCCGCATCGCGCAGCGCCTTGGCCGTACCGCCGGTGGAAACCAGTTCAACCCCATGGCGGGCCAGGGCCATGCCCAATTCTGTCAGGCCATTTTTATCGGACACCGAAAGAAGTGCCCGCTTGATCTTGATATCTGTCATAGTCGTCCCGTTAGTTATCCGGCGCGTCGCAGCACCCAGCTGACAGAGGCGCCGCCCGCCGGCACCTCGCCTGAAATCACCAATTGTTGCGTGGCGTGCATCCGCCCCTCTGCATCAATCCAGATGCTGTCTTCAATACCCAGATCGCCACCATGGCACCGGAACTGCCACAACACCCCATCGGGTAAGCGCAGCAGGGCGCCGCTATGGTCAGCGGTCATGCGGGTATCGACGCCCAGCCCCAGATGAAAGCGGACAGCGAAATCGACACCGGGGGCTTTGCGGCCGCGGGTTGGCACCAGCACATCTTCGCCGCGCACATCGCGCCCATCGGGGCGCAGCGTCAGCGTCCGCCGGTGGAGCAGGCCAAAACGCTTGGCATAGCCATCATGCGTCGCGTCAATGCGGCTGCCCGCCTCTGCATCAAGGCACAGCACCTCAACCTCAGTGACGCCTTTGCCAAGCCCGCCATCGGGCAAAAGCGCGGTGGAATTGCTATCGGCCAGGGTCAGGGTGGAATGAGCGGCCGTGGTCCGTAGCGCCTGCGACAATGCCGCAGGAACTGCCGCACCGCCCGCTTGTGCGCCGCCGCAATTGACGATGAGCCGATGGGGGCCATCCGACAGTTCAAAGGCCAATGTCGATGCACAGCCCGCCGACAGCGCGGGGGCGAGCGAGGGCGGTGCGACGTCCATCACCAAAATGCTATCGCCCTGCTGCAACCGTTCATAACCCCAATCCAGCGGCGGCATCCCCGATGGCATTTGGGGGACAGAGGCACGGATGACGGCATCGATATCCGCCTTGGGGGCCGGCAAATTGCCCTGCCAACTGCACAGACCGCCATCCCCCAGCGTCAGGCGCGATAAAGCCGCCCCGGCACGGCTGAGGGCATCGACAATAAAGGCTTCAGGCACAAACCCGCGCGAGTCATAAACTTTGGTCAGCATCGCCAAGGCGTTGATCAGCTCCACCAGACGTTCGGGGCTGCGGCAAAACAGGCCGGTGTCTGACAAAACACCGGTTGCGAGGGCCGCCTCCAGGCCCGCCTCGCCCGTTTGTCGCCGCGCCTCACCCCCCGGCATCAACAGGCCGGCGGCCACAACGCCGCACCACCCCTGTACCGGAGACACCCCAGCCGACGTCCGCCCAGAGGCGCGTTCCAAATGCCGTGCTGTCCGGGCAAGCGCACTGAGGACTGCGGAACGGTACACGACATCGGGGCTCGAAAGGATCAGCGGCGCATGCGCGGCCCACAACAAAACGCGCATCCCGGCAACATCCGCCCGCCACGCCGCATCGGACACATCATCGCCATGCTGGATCAACCAGGCCCGCATCAGATGTTCCGCAACCGGTGCGGCCGCTTCCCGATTATTCAGGGCCGCCAGATCGCGCAGCCAGCCAAAGCTTTGCATGTACCGGGCAAAACCGGGGGACCAATCTTCCTCTTGAAAGGTACAGGCCGCGATATCCTGAAACTCACCCTTCCACTGCAGCGTCCCGCGCAACATTTCCCGCCCACGCGTGGCATCTCCACGGATCGGGTCTTCGGGTACGGTCAGCAACTTCAGCGGATAGCGCCCCCGCAAGCGAAAGGCGTGCAAGGGGGTCCCCCATGTCATCCGGGCAATGCGATTGCGCAGACGCTCCCATAATGACCCGCGCACCCGGGGGGAAATGCGCGCACGACGCTTGCCGGCCTCCATCAAATCGATATCGGCCGACGCGGTTCCGTTCATTGCCCGCGCAACCGCGCGATATTGGCGGCATAATGGTCTGGACCGCCGCGGAAGGTTGCCGTGCCGGCGACCAGAACATCCGCGCCCGCCGCAATCACACGCGGCGCCGTGGTTGCATCCACGCCGCCGTCGACTTGCAAGCGAATATCCAGCCCCTTTTTGTCAATCGCAGACCGGATCGCGTCGATTTTACGGAGCTGGCTTTCGATAAAGCTCTGCCCGCCAAAGCCGGGATTGACGCTCATCACCAGAATAAGGTCAATGTCCTCATACATATAATCCAGCATCTTGGCCGGCGTCGAAGGGTTCAGCGAGACGCCAGCTTTTTTGCCAAGCGCCTTGATCCGCTGCACCGTGCGGTGAAGATGCGGGCCGGCTTCCTGATGCACAGTGATGATGTCTGACCCCGCCTCGGCAAAGGCATCCAGCATCGGATCAACCGGGGTGATCATCAGATGCACGTCCATGGTTTTCTGGGTGTGCGGGCGCAGCGCCTTCACAACCATGGGGCCAATCGTAATATTGGGCACAAAATGGCCATCCATGACATCAACATGGATCCAATCCGCCCCGGCTGCGTCAATCGCGCGCACCTCTTCGCCAAGGCGGGCAAAGTCCGCCGAGAGAATCGACGGGGCGATAAGAACAGGACGAGTCATGGCCTGTGGCCTTAATGGCCGCAGCCCGCGCGGGCAAGGCGATCAGATCCGCTGAAAACAGGCGATGAAGAAGCCATCACGGCCCGTTTCGGGAAGTATCCGGACCCAAGCCTGGGGGGTAATTGCCACGCCTTCGGGCAGGGCATCGGGCGCCGCAGAAACGGGCGTCAGACCAAGCTTTGCGGCCTGTTCTGCGACCTCTTCCCCTTCGGCAGGTTCCAGACTACACGTCGCATAAATCAGCTGACCACCGGGCTTAAGCCAGTCCACCGCCCGCGCCAACATGCGCGCCTGCACAGCCGCCAATTGGGCGATATCGCGATCACGAATCCTGTGGAGAACATCGGGGTGACGGGCAAAGATGCCGGTTGCACTGCACGGCGCATCCAGCAGGATGGCATCGACGGGCGCATCTGGCGCCCATGTCATGACATCGGCCGCCACCAACTGCGCGGTCAGGCCGGTCCGATCCAGATTTTCCGCCAGCCGGTCCAATCGGCGTTGATCGCGCTCAACGGCTGTCACCTGCCAGCCCGCCGCCGCCAGCTGCATCGTCTTGCCACCCGGCGCGGCGCACAGATCCAGCACGGTACGGCCATGGCCAGCACCCAACAGCCGGGCGGGGACCGACGCCGAAATATTCTGCACCCACCAGGCGCCATCGGCAAATCCCGGCAGCTCTGTCACCGCCTGATCGCGCGCGACGCGGACATGTCCGGGGGCAAGGCTTTCCCCCGCAAGCTGCGCCACCCAATCGGCCGTTGTCGCGGGGTCTTTCAGCGTCAGATCCAGCGGCGGCGGCGCGGCCAAAGCCTCCGCCGCCATGCCAACCATCGCCGCGCCCCAGGCCTTGGTCCAGCGGGCCTCCACCTTGGGGGGCAGCACAGGCACGCGCCGCAATTGGGCCTTGGCGCGAAACAACGTGCCCAGCACGCCGTGAACAAGCCGCCGCGGGCCGCCTTCCAAAAGCGGTAAAGCCGTGGCGATCGCCGCGTGCGGCGGTGTGCCGAGGATCAAGACTTGCACCAGCGCCATCCGCAACACCATCCGCGCCTTGGCATCATCGGGCAGGCGCTGGCGCGTTGCACCATCAATCAGATCGTCCAGATCGGGAATATGGCGCAGCGTTTCTGACGCAATGGCATGGGCAAGCGCCCGATCTGCGGGATTGTCGATCTTGCCCGTCGCGCCGGAAAGCGCGGCTTCCAGCGCCTGCCCACGCCTGAGAACGGCATCAAGCAGGTGAAGTGCGGCGCGGCGGGCGGGAAGTCCCTGAATATCAGTCATCCCCCGCCCTAACGCGGAGTTGGCCGCTTGTCAGCCCGCTGGGGTATCAGCCCAAAGGATCAAGCGCGCTGCGTCGGGCCGCCGGGGCTGGCGACGGCGCCGCAACAGGCATGATATCCCCCGCCATGTCCTGCAAAGCGGCAATCCGCTTTTCAGTTGCCGGATGGGTTGAAAACATCTCTGACATGCGCGTCGGCACAATATAGAGCTGCGCGGTCGCCGGCAGGCGTTCGGCCACCGGGTTCGGAATGGCAGCAGCACCTTGCGAAATCTTTGCCAAGGCAGAGGCCAGGGCCATCGGATTGCCGGAAATTTCTGCCCCGGTGCGATCGGCGCCATATTCGCGCGTCCGGCTGATCGCCATTTGGACGATCATGGCCGCAATTGGCGCCACGATCACCGCAAGGATCGTTGCCAAGGCATTGCCGCGTTGATCATTGCCCCGGAAAAACAGGCCAAAATTGGCAAGCATGGAAATGGCACCGGCAACGGTCGCCACCATCGTCATGATCAACGTGTCGCGGTTTTTCACATGGCCCAGTTCATGCGCCATCACCCCGGCAATTTCATCGCGCGTCAGCATGTTGAGCAAGCCGGTCGTCGCCGCCACCGCCGCATTTTCAGGATTACGTCCGGTTGCAAAGGCATTGGGATGCGGCGAATCGATCACGTAAACGCGGGGCATGGGCAATTCGGCCCGGCGCGCCAGATCTGCGACCATGGTATAAAATTCAGGCGCGCTCTTGGCATCCACCTCTTGCGCATTGTGCATGCGCAGGACGATTTTATCCGAATTCCAATAGGAAAAAATATTCATCCCAAAGGCGATGACAAAGGCGATAACCGCCCCTTTGCTGCCGCCAAAGGTAAAGCCCAAGGCCATCAGCAGCGCCGTCAGCGCCGATAAAAGGATAAGCGTTTTGAAACCGTTCACTTGAACTCTCCGGGTGCCCACCCCAATGTGGGGCAAAGACCGACCTGCTTCAAGACGGAGAAATATTATGGGCGCGCGCCCCCCGCATGTGAAACCGCCAGCCTATCTCTCCAAATCCCCGCCCGTGCCCCAGCCGCAGCCGCAGCCTGTGGCCGACAAGGACGCCAAGGATGATCCCCTGGGCCTGAATCCGGTCCGCTATGGGGATTGGGAATTGAAAGGCATCGCCGTCGATTTTTGATCAGGCGATGGCTTCGCCTTTCAAGGGACGCGACAACAAGCCCGTCATCACCGCCTGCACATCCAGCGCGCCCGACAACAAAGCACACACGGCATCGACAATTGGCATATCAACCCCGGCGGCGCGCGCGGCCTGTTGCAAAACGGGCGCGGTAAAGGCGCCTTCCGCGACCGTCCGTCGATCCGCCAGCAGCTTTGCCGCGCTCTGGCCTTCGCCAAGCCCTTTGCCGAGGGAGAAATTGCGCGAACTGGTTGAAGAGCAGGTAAGGACCAGATCCCCCAGGCCCGACAGGCCGGCCAATGTGTCCGCCCGCGCGCCGCGCGCCAAGCCAAAGCGCGTCATTTCGGCAAAGCCCCGCGCGATGAGGGACGCCCGCGCATTTTGGCCAAGGCCCGCGCCGTCCACCACCCCACAGGCGATCGCCAGCACATTCTTCACCGCGCCGCCAATTTCCGCGCCGATAACGTCCGTTGCGACATAAGGCCGAAAGGCCGGCTGGGCGATCCGTTCAGCGAGCTGGCGGCCAAGCCCGTCATCTTCGCAGGCCAGCGTGATCGCGGTGGGCAGGCCTTTGGCCACTTCATGCGCAAAAGTGGGGCCGGACAGCACGGCAATCGGTGCATCGGGGCACACCTGCCGCGCGACTTCGGACATCAGGCATTGCGTTTCGGCCTCTATCCCTTTGGCACACAGGATCAACGGCCGTGTTCCCACCGTCACCTGGCTCAGAACAGCGCGCATATGTTGGGCCGGCGTGACCACCAGCAACGCGTCGCATGGCTGAAGGTCCTCCAGCGCAGAAGTCGCGCGGATCTCGCCTGATAGACGCACACCGGGAAGAAACAGGCTGTTTTCATGCTGGCTGTTGATGGCGCCCACCACATCCGCCTCGCGCGCCCAGAGCAGCGTTTCTGCGCCAGAGGCGGCCGCGACCTGCGCCAGCGCCGTACCCCATGCGCCTGCGCCAATAACACCCAGTTTCATGCCTTTACCCCTGCGCCTCGGGCCTTTTCCGCATCGGGATCAAGCGGCCAGCGCGGCCGTGCGGCGACATCCAGCGGATCCGTTAGCCCGGCTGCAAAACGTTCTGCCCCGGCCCAGGCGATCATGGCGGCATTATCCGTACAAAGCCACAGGGGCGGCGCGAAAAAGGGCAGCGCATGGCGCGCCGCCAAAGCCTCCAGCGCGGATCGGATCGTCTGATTGGCAGCCACGCCGCCGGCGACAACCAGCGCGGTTGCGCCATCCGCAACCTCTATCGCTCTTTGTGTCCGGTCCAACAGGCAATCGACAACCGCTTGCTGAAACGCAGCGGCGATATCTTCCGGGCGGTGGATGCCCGCATCGCGCGCACGCAGCACGGCACTTTTCAAACCGGCAAAGGAAAAATGCGGCTCCCGCGCCCCAAGCAATGGTCGGGGCAAGGGCACCGCCTTGGGATGACCCAGCCGGGCCGCCTGCTCAACAGCTGGCCCGCCCGGAAATCCAAGACCCAGCAATTTCGCCGTTTTGTCAAAGGCTTCGCCTGCCGCGTCATCAATGGTGGTTGCAAGGCGGCGATATTGGCCGACGCCTTCGACCAACAAAAGCTGGCAATGCCCGCCCGACACCAGCAGCAACAGATAAGGGAAATGCAAGCCGGCATCCGCGAGCCGCGGGCTCAACGCATGGCCTTCGAGATGATTGACCGCGATCAACGGTTTTTGCGCCGCATGGGCCAGGGCCTTGCCCGTCACCAGACCCACCATCACCCCGCCAATAAGGCCGGGGCCTGCGGTGGCAGCGATGGCATCAACATCCGCCAGCGTCACCCCGGCGTCCGCCAAAGCCTGGGCAACAAGCGGCGTCATCACCTCCACATGCGCGCGCGCCGCAATTTCCGGCACAACGCCGCCAAAGGGGCGATGCTGCGCCTCTTGCGTCGCCAAACAATGCGCCAAAATCTGGCGGTCGCTCGTGATGAGCGCCGCTGCCGTTTCGTCGCAGCTCGATTCCAGACCCAGGATAAGTGCCATTGGCCTTTCCTCTAGCCGCGCGCGCGGCTAGCACAAGCGCCACCATGACCATGACGATATTGAAATTGGGAACCCGCGCCTCTCCTTTGGCGCTTGCGCAGGCCGAAATGGTCCGAAACGCGTTGCTTTTGGCGCATGGCTGGACGCCGGATCGCGTTGAAATCGTCGCCATGACGGCCAGCGGAGACAAGATACTGGATCGTCCCCTGGCCGATGTCGGCGGCAAGGCGTTGTGGACCAAGGAACTGGACCGCGCCTTGTTTGAAGGTGAGATCGACTTTGCGGTCCATTCGATGAAGGATGTTGAAACCATCCGCCCGCCAGAGCTGGAGATTATCGCCATGCTTCCCCGTGCAGACGTGCGGGATCGCCTGATCGGCGCGGCCAGCCTATCTGATCTGCCCCAAGGCGCGCGGGTTGGCACAAGTTCACCCCGGCGCACGGCACAGCTGCGCCGGCTGCGCCCGGACCTGCAAATTGTGTTGTTCCGCGGCAATGTGGCGACTCGGCTGGCCAAACTCGATGCGCGGGATGCCGATGCCACGCTTCTTGCCGCGGCCGGCCTCGACCGACTGGGCCTGAGCGATGTCGGCACGGCGATTGCCGACACAGAGATGCTGCCCGCCCCGGCCCAGGGCGCCATCGGCATTGAAATGCGTGCCGGCGATGCCCGCGTCGCGCCTGCCCTTGCGGCCATTAATCACGCACCGACCTTTGCCTGTGTCATCGCAGAACGGACCTTTCTGGCAACGCTGACGGCGGACTGCCATTCCCCGGTCGCGGCCCTTGCCCGCATGGAGAATGGCCAGTTGCGCCTGCGGGGGGAAATCCTGACTGAAGATGGCCGGATGCACGAACAGGGGGAAAGCGATGACCCGGTGGCGCTTGCTCGACAGTTGCTGGATCGTGCTGCGCCCGAACTCAGGGCCGTTTTCGGGTGAAGCCACTCCTCATCGCACGGCCCGAACCGGGCAATGCGGCAACCGCGCAGGCCGCCCGATCGCTGGGCCTTACCGTCATCGCCAGTCCCTTGCTTGATTGTCAGGGAGTTGAATGGAATTACGATAAATCAATATCTTATGATGCACTCTTCATCACCAGTGCGAATGCTTTACGCTATGCCGGGGATCAGCTGACAACCTTGCGGGCGTGGCCTGTCCTCGCCGTTGGGCCTGCCAGTGCAGAGGCGGCACGCGCGGCTGGGTTTGACAGCGTGATCATTGGGAACAGCGATGGCGCGGGATTGGCCGCGCGTGCCGTGCAAGAGGGGATGACCCGGGTGTTGCATCTGGCCGGGGATCCGCACAAGCCGGTGGCGCACCCTGGCCTCATCATTGATGTCCGTATCGTCTATCGCACCCAGGCGCTGCCACCCGACCCTGCCCTCATCACCGCGCTGCAGGGCCCCTGCGTTGTTCTTGCCCATTCTCCGCGCCTGGCGCGCGCACTGGCCGCCCTCACCCCGGCCCGCGACCAGATTGACCTTGTGGCGATCAGCGCGCAGACCGCCGAAGCCGCAGGGACGGGCTGGCGCTCTGTTTCATGGCCGTCCCATCCCGATGCAGATGCCATGCTGGCACAGGCTGCCCCCTTGTGCCGCGCCGCATGAAAGCGCAGGACAGATTTATGACTGACACGCCCGCCAATCGCCCCAGCGCCAGCCGCCTGACCGGATCGCTCAAAGGACTGGTCTATTTTGCTGTTGCGGCCTTTGTTGCCGGGATGGCTATTCTGGCCTGGACGCTGTTGCGATCCCAGCCCGGTGACAGCCTGAGTCCCACAGCACCATCTGTGCTGCCAGCCCCGGCGGCATCATCCTCCGGCCCGGCGGTCACCCCCAAAGCGCCGCTGACGCTGGGCGAGGCAGAACTGCGCATGGCCGCCCTTGAGGCCCGACTGGCAGAGGCAGACCGCATGTCTGGCAAGGCGCTGGATGATGCGCGCCGGGCGGAACGGCTGCTGATCCTGGTTGCAACACGCCGCGCGGTCGACCGGGGGCTGGCCCTGACAT
>JACCEC011134241.1_pt1 | contig 12203 bp, 10 predicted proteins | sample 7450121 | NCBI WGS metagenome assembly JACCEC01 (sample SAMN15323455, study PRJNA562643) | freshwater metagenome | isolation source: river surface water | place: USA:Blue River Watershed | collected 2017-08-18 | reverse complement strand
CAGAAGTATGTCGGCGATGGTTTCACGACGATATTTGGATTGCTAGTCTAGAAAATAAACTACGAAATTCCAAAGATCACGTGGTAATTTCTGACTGTCGATTTCCTAATGAAATACAGGCGATTAAACGAGCAGGCGGCGCTGTGATTTGGATTCAACGTGGAAATCTACCCGAATGGTACGAATATGCAGAAGCTGTTAATGCTGGTCCTTCACATATAGGATGGGCATTGGCTAAAGATCGTCTGAATAAATTTAATGTTCACGCTAGCGAAACTGCTTGGATTGGAACTAAATTTGATCGAATTTTAGATAACAATTCTACTATAGATTTTCTATGCTCACAGCTTAAAAATCTGGTAGAAGATCTCCCTGGCGCCACTTAACTCCTTCTTTTTGAAGAATACGCTGACAGTTGGCGCAGATAGTTTTAAGATTACTAGGTCGACAGTTATTTAGATCTCCGTCTATGTGAAAAACATCAAACTGTTCTAGATTCTTGCTTTTAAAACTGCATTTTTCACAGTGATCTTTTTTCCGGTATCCTAATTGATACCATTTAGGTAAACCTTTTACCGCACCGCCATTCTTAGCACAGCTCTCACAGAATTTTCTGTAATGAACTGTTTTTCCCTTATAGTAGTTTATTGCTCTGGGATGTTTTTGACAACTAGGACATAGAGGACGCATAAACTATTTATAGAACTGCCCTTTTCTACCCCTTTTCTGACGTTATAACAAGCCCTTTTTCTTCAAATGGTACTAAATATCTATATAAGATTTAACCCATTAGGAGATTACGAATGGCACTAACATCACCAGGCGTAGAAGTCACAGTTATTGATCAGAGTTTTTATACACCGGCCGAACCAGGCACAGTACCTCTGATTGTTGTGGCAACTGCACAAGACAAACAGAACGCCAGCGGCACTGGAGTTGCACAAGGAACAACCAAAGCGAACGCCGGAAGAGCATTTAGAGTTACAAGCCAACGAGAACTCGTCGACCTATTTGGTGTGCCGTCATTCGCACGTACCGCCAGTGGAAGTCCAGTTCACGGTGGTGAGCAAAATGAATATGGCCTACAGGCAGCATACAGCCTACTAGGCGTAACAAATTCTGCGTGGATTGTTCGCGCAGATGTTAATTTAAATGATCTAACACCAAAAGCAGCAGCACCAGGATCTAATCCAGCTGACGGCCAATGGTGGCTAGATACAAGAAATTCCTTATTTGGAATTTTTGAGTGGAATGGTGCTGCTGCAACTACATCAGGCGGCCAAACATTCACAAATAAAACGCCTATTGTTTTAACAGTAGATGACAGTGCAAAAATTGAAACCAACGGAACCTACGGACGTCGTCCTAAGTCCAGTGTTGGATCAGTTGGAGATTACGCTGTTGTTACAGAAACAACTATGATTCGTGTTTTCTTTAACAAGAAAATTGTAAATCCAAGCACTGGTGCAGTAAGCAATGAATGGGTACTAGTTGGTAGCAATGGTTGGTCTAGTTCTTGGCCAGTTGTACAAGGAACTAAGACAGCAACAGTAACTAGCGGTCAAACTTTCACCATCAACGGTGAATTAGTTACTGCATCTGGAAATACTCTTCAAAGTTTAGTCAACGATATTAATAGTTTAAACATCACTGGCGTTACTGCTCTAGCAGTTGCTGGAAAATTAGAACTTTTTACCTCGGGAGCAACCGACAGCATAGGCGATTCGTCTAACAGTAACTCTATTGTTATTGGTGCAGGAACAGGAAGTTTAGTTGCTGCAACCGCAGCAGCAAGTTCGTTAGGTGTTGCAACAGGCACATACTACGGTACTGCATTGACAATGAGCCCACATACATCTGTTCCTGAGTTTAAGAAAACAGATGCAACACCACGTCCAACTGGTTCTGTTTGGATCAAAACAACCGATCCTAATCTAGGTGCTCGTTGGAGAGTAAAGCGTTGGAACGCAGCTACCCTAGCTTGGGTTGAGCAGACAGCTCCTCTAAGAGCTTCTCAACAATCTGCAATTTTTGTCTTAGATCGTGCAGGCGGTGGCAGAAATATTCCAACAAATACTGTGTTTGTTAAATTTAACGAAGAAGAAGACAGTGGATACGATTCAACACCACAGACAGCTACATTTAAGTTGTACAGACGTGTAAACGGAAGCAGTGTTACCAGTGTTACATCCGGAACGATTACAACAGGAACCATTTCTGCTTCTTCTGCAGGTAAAACTATTCTTGTACGTGAAAGCCTAAAAGGTCAAGAAGCATTGAGCGCACCTGTAACGGTTACCTTTGGTGCATTTACTGGATTCGCCAGTGATGCAGAAGTTATTGCAACGGCAATTGGTAACTCTGGACTAGTTAATGTAGTCGCAGATGTTGTTGATGGAAAAGTTACACTCAGCCACAATCTTGGCGGTGAAATTCGTATCAAAGATGTTGACGGTGTTTTAAATGCCGCAGGATTTGTTGGATATAATGGAACAAATGCTGCAACTGCAACCCCAAATCTATACGAAGCGCCAGCTGGAGAAACCTATGATTTTATCGCCAGCAATTGGAAGCCTTTAGGTAGTGACTATGTTGCTACTGCAACAGCACCAACCGAAGAAGCACTCGACGGTCAATTATGGTATAGCAGTCAAGTCAGTGAAGTAGATCTTATGGTACATAACGGTTCTACTTGGGTAGGCTATCAGTCCGTATTCCCAAATACTGATCCAAATGGTCCACAGGTTGCTGCAACAAGACCAACTGCACAAAGCGATGGTAGCTCACTAGAAAATGGAGACCTCTGGATCAGCACAGCTGATATGGAGAACTTCCCAACAATCTACAGATATAGCGGAGATCTAGCTAAGTTTGTTCTATTAGACAAGGCAGACCAAACAACAGAAAACGGAGTATTGTTTGCTGATGCACGTTGGAATACCGACGGTGTAGCTAAAACTCCAAGCACTATTAAAGAATTGCTAACCAGCAATTTCTTAGATTTTGATGCTCCAGATCCTGCACTATATCCAAAAGGAATGTTGCTATGGAATCTACGTCGTTCAGGATTTAATGTCAAGCGTTATGTAAACAATTATGTTGATGTAACAGCAGACAACATTCGTATGCCTGGTAATCCTCCAATGACATCATATTGGACAGATCGTTGGGTCAGCGAAAGTGGTACAAACGAAGACGGTTCTGGAACATTTGGTCGTCTAGCACAGCGTAAAGCAGTAGTTAAAGCATTAAAGAGTGCAGTTGATACCAGTGCAGAAATCCGTGAAACCGAACTACGTGTGTTCAACTTAATTGCTGCTCCTGGATATCCAGAGCTTCTAAGCAACCTGATCAACTTGAACATTGATCGTAAGTACACATCTTTCGTAGTTGGTGATACTCCTTTACGTCTAAAAGCAGATGCAACTACCCTAACAAACTGGGGTGGAAATGCAGCAGGTGCTTTAGACAACAACGACACCGGTATTGTTAGCTACGACGAGTACAGTGCAGTGTTCTATCCAAATGGATTTACCACTGACAACTTTGGCAACAACATTGTTGTTCCAGCAAGTCATATGATGCTAAGAACTATCACCCTAAGTGATCAAGTTAGCTATCCTTGGTTCGCTCCAGCAGGAACAAGAAGAGGTGGAATTACCAACGCTACAGCAGTTGGTTACATTGACTCAATGAGCGGAGAATTCCAACCAGTTAGCTTGAACGATGGACAGCGTTCTACACTTTACGATCTAAAAGTTAATCCAATTTCGTTCTTTAATGGAGTTGGCCTAGTTAACTACGGTCAGAAGACTCGTGCAAGAAATGCTTCTGCATTAGATCGTATTAACGTAGCACGTCTAGTTGTTTATCTACGTAGTCAGTTGAGTAAGTTGGCCAAACCATATGTGTTTGAACCAAATGACAAGATCACACGTGATGAAATCAAACAGGCAGCAGAGAGCTTATTGCTTGAACTAGTCGGATTACGTGCTATCTATGACTTTGCTGTAGTCTGCGATGAGTCTAACAATACTCCAAGCAGAATTGATCGCAACGAATTGTATCTAGATATTGCTATTGAGCCTGTCAAGGCAATTGAATTCATTTACATTCCACTGCGTCTATTGAATACAGGAGAGCTACAAGGGTAAGTTAAAGTGGGGGTAATTCCCCACTTTACCTAAAAGGTAAATACAATATCCGGAGCATAAGAATATGGCAATTTCAACACTATCAAAATTTACAGTACCATTAGCAAGTGATGCAAGTGCATCAACCCAAGGCTTGTTAATGCCAAAACTAAAGTATCGTTTCCGTGTTATTCTACAGGGTTTCGGTGCTGCTAGTACAGTTACAACAGAACTAACTAAACAGGTCAAAGACGTTACAAGACCAAAGGTTAGCTTTGAAGAAATTACTCTAGATGTTTATAACAGCAAGGTATATCTAGCTGGTAAGCATACTTGGGAAACAATGACACTAACTCTACGCGACGATGCATCTGGCAACGTTCAGCGTTTAGTCGGTGAACAGTTACAGAAACAACTAGACTTTTTTGAGCAGGCAAGTGCTGCATCTGGTCAAGACTATAAGTTTACGACTAAGATCGAAGTTCTAGATGGTGGTAACGGAGCACAAACTCCAAACATTCTAGAAACTTTTGAAGTCTACGGTTGTTTTGTTTCAAATGCTGATTACGGCGATATGAACTATGCAACTAACGAAGAAGCAACAGTTGCTCTAACAATCCGCTTTGATAATGCTATCCAATACAAAGGTGGTGTTGTTGACGGAGTTGGCCGTACAATTGGTACACGTACTCTTGGTGTACTTACAACTGGCGGCGGCGCGGTCTAAAACATTTAATTATGTTCCGGCCAAAGACCCGAGTTTTATACTCGGGTTTTTTATTGGGTAAATAAAGTATCATGGCCAATAAATTTACAAGATTTTTAAGAAGTGTCGCAAGCGGCATTACAAATCCCAAGGGTCAACTTGGAGATTTTCGTCACGCTTCTAGACTCTACGTTGATAATTTCTTTGCACTTGCTCCTCGTAGCAAGTTTATGTATCACGTGGTATTTGAAATAGATCCACTAGCTTTAAAGAGTCCTAATTTTGCAAATAAGCATAAACAAGAAATCGGCCTCCTAGTAAAGGCAGCAGATCTTCCAAAATTTACTATAGAAACAGCTACTAAGAATCAATATAATAGAAAAAAAGTTATACAAAAAAGCATAACCTATGATCCCATTAATATAACTTTTCACGATGATAACAATGGAGTATCTAATGCACTGTGGGCATTGTATTACGGTTATTATTATAGAGATAGGAGCTTAGATTCAAGGGTCTATGACGGCAGTCCTTATAAGAGTGATGTCTACAGAGCAGGACTTGACAATGATCAAAGTGTGCCTTTCTTTAAGAGTATTTCAATTTATACTTTAAGTAGACGTCGATTCTTAGGATACACTTTAATCAATCCTATGATTACCAGCTGGCAACACGGTCAGGTTGCGCAAGCAGAAAATAACGGAATTCTTGAAAATCAGATGACCATTGCCTATGAAAACGTATTATATACCGGTGGTAGTGTAAGTAGAGGCAGTCCTAAGAATTTTGCAGAATTGCACTACGATACTTTACCAAGTCCGTTAAGTGTAGCAGGTGGCGGAACCGCAACTTTATTGGGATCTGGTGGAGTGTTAGCTGGTTTAGAAAATGTATTTGGAAAAGTTGGAAGCGGCGAAGCCTTTGGAAGTCTTGGGGGATTTTTATCTACTGCTGCGGCCGCTGTTAATACCTATAGAAATATTGGAAATTTATCAGGAGCAGGATTAAGACAAGAAGCAATAAATGTTATAACTAGTCCAGCAGCAATTTCTGGAATTATTGGCACTGTTGGCGGAGTAGTAGGTGCAGTATTTCCAAAAAGTCAGAATACCAACACCAATAGAGACACAACACAGGCAGTGGCTAGAAACTTTACAACCGGTGGAGGAGGCGAAGTTTAATGACAACTTCAAAAACTAATTTACCCTGGACAACCCCAGTAGATAGTGCTCTTGGAACACGACTTTATTTTGATCAATACGGTCAAGCTCCTTTAGAATTCAATGCCAATGATGTTGATTCAGTAGTTGGATTTTTTAAAAACAAAGGGTTTGGAGACGAAGCTGCACAAAATACAGCTATGGTTTTATTAAAGCAGGCAAAAATTGACGAAATGCCAGTTTTTAAATTAATTGATACTTTAAAAAGTTTTGAAGGTATTCAACTTTCTGCATTAGTTGGGGAAATTCTCAATAATAATAGAGCCAATACATCAACTCTAGGTTTTAAAATGAAAATGGTTGATAAGGCCAATCAAACTAGAAATATAGTACAGTAATGGTAAAATTTGCACAGGGGCGCTTCGAAATGAAGAACCCAGAAAAGTATATAGGAAAAAAACAACCCCTGGCAAGAAGTAGTTGGGAATTTGTTTTTATGAGGATGTTAGACGAACATCCCGGAATCATTAATTGGGCCAGTGAAAGTATTCAAATTCCCTATCAAGATCCTCTAACCGGTAGGTATACTATCTACGTACCTGATTTTTTTATTCTTTATCAAGACAAAAACGGAAAACGCCATGCCGAAGTTATTGAAGTTAAACCAGAAGGTCAAACCCTTAGAGAAAAAGTTGGTAAGAGTAGGTACAACCAAGAACAATATATTAAAAATCTTGCCAAATGGGAAGCCGCAGTTGCCTGGTGCAGACAGCAGGGAATCGTCTTCAGAGTCGTCAACGAAGGAGATATTTTTCATCAAGGATCCAAACGTCGATAAGTAATATTATGACTAAAAAGCTCGAATCTTTGTTTAATTTAGAAGAATCTACACCAGCAAAAGTAGATACAGTCCCTGCTGAAGTTTCAAAAGAGCAGGCAAGAAACCTTGAACAGAGTTTTCAAGAAGTTGATAGAATAGTAAAAAGTCTTCCAAGCATAGATGGTGTTGAAAATATGGGAGATTCTGAATTAGACGCACTAGCTGCCAAAGCAGAGTCTGCCTATGATGACCTTATGGATCTAGGAATGAATGTTGAGGTTCGCTATAGCGGCCGAATTTTTGAAGTTGCTGCCAGTATGTTGGGCAACGCTATTACAGCAAAGACAGCAAAGATTGATAAAAAATTAAAAGCTGTAGATCTTCAGCTAAAAAAACTAAAAATTGATAGAGATAGCCCAGAATCTATGGGAGAAAATATCGTAAATGGCAGCGGGTACATTATAACTGATCGAAATGACCTGCTTAAAAAATTGCGCGGAGACACATAAATACTATTATGAAAACTCTTAAAGAATATCTAGCAGAAAGTAAAAAGGTTTATCCCTTTAGGGTAAAAATTGCCGGTGATTTGCCTGAAAATTTTGAAGAAAAGTTCAAACTATCTCTTCAAAAATTCAGTGTGGAGTCTTTTGCCAAAACAAAAACTACCCCTATTCAGGAATCCCCCATTGACTTCCCTAATCATTCAAATACCACAGTGAGTATTTTTGAAATTTCTTTGAATTACCCAGTAACTCCACCACAGATTGCAAACATTCTTAGTTCAGATTTAAGAATGCCAGAGAGTTGCTTTAAGGTAAGAGGATCAATGGAAGACGATCCAGCTAAAGAAGATTTTGTTCCAGATGATAAAAAGTCCAAAGCATTGCTTGACAGTCCTTATGAAAAAGGAGTCAAGGCTAAAGACTACTTTGGAGACGATTTCAACAAGAGTTTTTTAAAAGATTTAGAAAAAACAGCCAAGGCACGTAAGAAAGAAGCAGGTCAAAAGGACGTCAAATCTGAAGCCAAGGATGCCGGACCAGATTTTGGGCAATCTTCTACCAGCCCCATTGGTTCAAAATAATTGCCCAAGGAAAAAAATATGAATTTTAATGATTTATACAAAAAAATTGCTGATTTAGACAAACCAGTTGTAACTGAATCACAGGTTGAAGAAGGCGGCTGCGGCGATATGCCTCCAATGGCTCCTCCACCCGCTGAGCCTTCAATGAGCGTTAATCTTAATGCACAGGGATTAGATAATATTGCAGATATTCTAAAGTTAATTGCAAAAGTAAACCCAGATGCTGCAAAACCAGATATGCCAGAGCTAACAATTGCTCCTAGCATCAGTGCAATTAAGCCCCTCGACGACAAGCCAAAACTACTTCCTGATCTAAGCGACGAAAAAGACAGTATGGATCCTAAGAAAGAAAAGGAAGAAGGTTTCCAAGATGCTACAACAGCACCTGATCCAGAGTATCGTGACACTGACTTTATGGTAAACAAATTATCAGGCGGCCTCGGTAAACAACAGACTATGCGTAAGCACGGTTACAAGCACGGAGACAATCCGCTAAGTATGGAAAGCGTCGAAGAAATCAAAGAAAGCCTTTCTAAAATGTATCAAGAATACAAAGGACAATAAAATCCTTTGATCCAAATAGGCCCTTAGGGGCCTATTTTCTTGATTAAATATCAGTATGAGTAAATCCCTAGATGGTAATCTAATCAAAAAGGCTCACGCCAAGCAAAGATACACTCTTGAAGAAATTGAACATCTTGAAAAGTGTATGGATCCAGTCACGGGTCCTTTATATTTTGCCAAACATTTTATTAAAATTCAGCATCCTACACGCGGTTCAATTTTATTCGAACCCTATGAATATCAAGAAAGATTAATTCAATCGTATCACGAAAATAAACAGTGTATTGCTATGTTACCCCGTCAGATGGGTAAGACTACCTGTGCCTGCGCATATCTTTTATGGTACACTATGTTTATTCCGGAAGCACAGGTATTGATAGCTGCACACAAATACGAAGGCGCTCAGGATATTATGAATCGTTATCGATTTGGTTATGAAAATCTTCCTGATTTTATTCGTGCTGGCGTTTACTCGTACAATAGAAATACCATCGAGTATGATAATGGTGCTCGTATACAAGCAGTAACAACTACAGAAAACACCGGTCGTGGTAAATCTCTTTCTTTGATTTACTGTGATGAGTTTGCGTTCGTTCAGCCACCGGAGAAAGCCAAAGAATTTTGGACTGCGCTATCGCCAACACTATCAACAGGTGGTAAGTGTATTATTACATCGACACCAAACTCAGATGAAGATCAGTTTGCATTGATTTGGAAAGAAGCAAATAAAAGATTTGATGAACACGGTAATGAACAAAAATTAGGAATTAACGGTTTCTATTCTTTTTTTGCACATTGGAAAGAAAATCCACTGAGAGACGATGATTGGGCTAGAGTAGAACGTGCAAAAATTGGCGAAGAACGTTTCCGCAGAGAATTTGACTGCGAATTCTTAATCTTTGACGAAACACTGATTAATTCAGTTAAGCTGGCAGATTTACAGGGTGTTGATCCTATATTGACTATGGGGCAAACCCGATGGTATAAAGAGATAGATCCAAAATGTACATATCTTGTAGCATTAGATCCTAGTTTGGGCACAGGGGGAGATTATGCTGCTATTCAAATCTTTGAAATGCCAACGATGAAGCAGGTAGGAGAGTGGAGGCACAATATGACTCCTATCCAAGTACAGATAAAACTGCTTCGAGAAATTACAAAATTTATCAGTGATCAGATTGTGGAAAAAGGTGGCGCCGGAAGTCAAAATCAAATTTACTATAGCGTTGAAAATAACACGCTGGGCGAAGCTGCACTGGTAGTTATCAAAGACATAGGTGAAGATCAAATACACGGATTGTTCTTAAGTGAGCCTATTCGTAAGGGCCACATACGTAAATTCCGTAAAGGATTTAATACCACTCATAGAACTAAAATTACAGCCTGTTCTAAATTAAAGAGCTTAATTGAAACCCACAGAATGGAGCTTTATTCAAAGCCTTTAATTTCCGAGTTAAAAACTTTTGTTGCTAACGGAGTGGGATTTTCTGCGAAATCTGGAGAACACGACGATCTTATCAGTGCTACTTTATTATGCGTAAGAATGGCAGATGTTCTAGCAGATTGGGATCCACAAATTTACAATAAAATGAGTGAAAAATTACAGGAAGATCAGCTACCTATGCCGATATTCGTTTCAGGATTCTAAATAAATATAATAATGCAAAACTTAACTAAATCAATCAGCACTGATCTATTTTATAAAATACGCAGCAGATTTACGGGCCTAACTTTAGGCGATGCTAACGGACAAGTTACTATTGTTCCCGAAGAAGCTGTATTTTTTGACTTTGATTATATTGACAACGATGCTCCAGTTGGGCACGTTAGTATCAGTATTGCTGAACAGGGCAATATGAAAGTCTATTACAGTGAAAATATCACTGAAACTATGGACAGTATGCAGAAGAATAATTGGTATGATTTTCTAAGAGAATTACGTACATTTGCCAAGCGTAGATTGCTGTCATTTGATACAAGAGATATCACCAAAGATACATTAGACAAAACAGATTTTCAGTTTTTAAGTCAAAATACACAAGTTGGAGAAAGCATCATGAGTGAAGCCGCAATGTATGGCACAAAGAAAACTAGCTTTCAAAAGTTAGAAAATACAAGATTAATCATCAAGCACAGTCAGGCATTGCCAGAAGAAATGAAACCAGGTGCTAGATCCAGAAATATTTCAGCATTGTTTATTGAAAATGCCGAAGGAGAAAGATTCAAGTATCCATTTATTCATCTAGCAGGTGCTCGAGCAATGCAACGTCACGTGGCCAATGGTGGTCTCCCTTATGACGATGTTGGTAAAAGCATTGTGCAGATGAGCGAAGAAATTGCTCAATTAAAGAGCTTTGGAAATTATGTTGTTAAAAATGATCTAATGAATGGAAACAACGGTCATATTGTAGAACGCAGTCAGGCACAACTAAACAATCTTCGTGAAATTTTAGCAAAGTTAGCAAAACAAGGTCACTATGAGGCTTACAAGGAATCATTCCAGGCAGTTAATCAGGTAGAAGTTCCAGAAGAAGTTATTGAAGACTTTACAGAAAAATTTACAGTTAAAAACTTCAAAGAAGATATTAAATCTGTATTCCCAGTATTGTACAGATTAATGCAAGAAGAAAACGAAGTAGGCTACAACGACATAGTCGATATGACAACTACCAAGACAAATACTGAAGAAGTTGATCTTGACGAAGAAATTGAAATTACAGACTTTGATAAGTTTGAAAACTGGGTAATGAGTTTGGGAGAGTCAAGTCCAATTCAAAGTGATAATGAAGAAGAGCAAATGGCAGCGGTTCGTGAACTTCAAGAATTAGTAGGAAGCACATTTCCTGCTGGAACTGGAGGAACCAATGCAATTATGAGTTTAAAAGGCATCATTAACGATCCTGAATTACAAAAAGAAATTAAAGAACAATCTAAAGAAGATGCAAATTTTGATGTACGAGGTTTAGTACAATCTTGGTTAGATCAAAATGCTCCAGGAGTTCTTGAAAAACTTGACTTTGGTGATTTTGAAAGCCAACAAGATGTTGATCAGGCCACAGCTGAACCAGAACAAGTACCTCAAGAAGCTCGAAAAGAAGATAACGAAAAAGAAGGCCAATTAAACATCAAAGAACTAGCAGAATTTATTCATAGTTTTTATGATAAAGAAACAAATTGCTTTCCAAAAGGCCCCGAAGGCATAGCAACTATGGTAGGTAAAAAATTTGGTGAGCAGGCAGAAAAAATAGCTAGACATCTAGTAGAAAAAATGGCTCCGCACCAAACTACAGAACAAAATCCTGAATTGGCTGAATTGGCTCGTATTAAAGAACTAGCAGGTATGCAGAATGAAGCAGGTGGCCACGATACTAATCAACATTCACAAACCAAAGATTTTGGTTCAGTAGTTGAATACGAAGAGGGCGATGATTTCGATCAAGAGAATCCCCCTCTCGATATGACAGGTCAAGAGTATTACGAAGCAACTGGTAGTAAAGATATGATGATCCCTACTATTATAAAAACACTTGGACTCCCAGATAGCGCAATGAAAATAATGTATTTTGATGACGCCGATCTAGTGTTCAATGAAAAAACAGTAGCGAATCTCAATGATACGATAGGCGATATGGCGGAAAAGACCAAAGCATTTATGGATCAAAATCCAAAGTATGTTGCGAGATCAATGAAGGAAGGCACGACTGAAGAAGATGCAGGAGATATTAAATCAACT
>JACCEC010769430.1_pt1 | contig 12205 bp, 13 predicted proteins | sample 7450121 | NCBI WGS metagenome assembly JACCEC01 (sample SAMN15323455, study PRJNA562643) | freshwater metagenome | isolation source: river surface water | place: USA:Blue River Watershed | collected 2017-08-18 | reverse complement strand
CCAGTATTCCGGAAGCCTTCAATTTTGCGGGTGAAACCGTAGGAAACCAAATCAAAAGTTTTCAAAAGATTTTTAGCGGTGAGGTTTCTGCACGCAAAAGCTTGGGTGGGCCCATTGCCATTGCTAAAGATTTGTACGGTGGCACTTGGATTTGGCAAAAATTTTGGCTTACCACCGCATTGTTGTCGATTGTTTTGGCTTTCATGAATTTACTTCCGATTCCCGCCTTGGATGGTGGTCACGCCTTATTTACCCTTTTTGAAATCATTTTCCGACGCCCTCTATCGACCAAGTTTCTCACGTATGCTCAATACGCCGGAATGATCATCATTTTTGGATTGATGATTTTCATCATTGGCAATGATCTTCTTAAACTTTTCCTATGAAAAAGCTGTTCTTCCTGTTCTATTTATTGATGGCATTCATTTCCAAAGGCCAAGATTTAAAATTACAACGAGATACCACGGGAATGGGCGAAGGCTACACCTATGGAAAACGTTTGATTTTAGTACCATTCAAACCCTACGACTACAAGAGTGATGCCGATGCCGACATTGCAAAACAAAATGAATTGGAACCATCTTACGTAAAACTTGTATTCCGTTCATCGTTTGACCAAGTTCTTTCCAATGCTTTAAGAAATCGATTTGAAATCATTCGTTTAAATTTGGATTCTCCTGCAGAATACAAGGAAGATTTACAAGCGTTTTATAATTCAACAGGAACAGCTTACGAACGTCCGCTTTTAGTTCGTCCCTCGCAAACCGATATTGAAAAATCGAAAAAAACGAAAACGCAATTATTTATTGATGAGATGGCTAAATTGGCCAATATTGATCGCACTCCTAAAACATACCGTGGAGTTGATGGAGGTGAATTCAAAGCCCCCAATGAGCTCACTCGATACTACAAAACCACGATTTCCAATCCGAATATTATTCCTTACATGCAAGAAAAGTATCAAAATGACTACTTCCTTTTCATCAACATGATGGAAGTAACCACGCGATACGACCAATGCATAGATTTAGAGAATAAAAATTACAATCGAGAGTTCTCCCTTCATTACACCTTGTACGATAAGCAGGGAAAACAAGTCGTAGGAAATGTTATTACTCTTCTTTTTCCATCTAACACCAATAAAATCAACGACATTATTGCGAAAAACTTTGGTGTGATTGCTAAAGAGATCAATAAAAGTTTACCTTAACTAAAAAAAATGTTTGCAAAAACGCTTTTTAGACCTACTTTTGCAACCACAAACAAAACGCCTGGGTGGCGGAATAGGTAGACGCGCTGGTCTCAAACACCAGTGGGGCGACCCATGCCGGTTCGATCCCGGCCCCAGGTACCAAGTAAAGCTGCGACAAAACCGCAGCTTTTTTTGTATATGAAATTTGATTGGAAAAAAGCAATGACGGCTGGTATCCTTTTGCTCATTTGGGAGGTCGTGATTCTAAAAATGAATTGGATTAACGATACCGCAGGTCGCTACCAGTACTTCATGAATTTGATTGTGATTGTTGTTTTTCAATTGGTCGCCCTCCGTGATTACAATCAGCAAAATCCATCGACCACCAACAAAGAGCGAATTTTATTTATCCTTCCTTTCAATCTTCTCGTCACTATCATTTTGGTCCTCGGAAGCGGCCTGCTGTTTCAAACCGTTTTCACCCAAGAAGTTGAGGCCGCTATACGCGAAAAGTCAATGCTTCTCGAAGAATCTCGAGGAAGCATGGTTGGAAAATCTATTCTTCAACAAAACGACCTTATTAACAAGGAATTGAACCTCATCAAAAAATCATTCAATTGGGAAGGAATATTACTTTTCAAAGGTGTGATTACCCTCTTTCAATCCATGCTCCTAGGTAGTATTTTAGCATTTACCCTCAACGGTAAAAAATTGTTTGAATAAAATCCTATGAAATATCCATTTAACGTAAGAATTTACGCCATTATCCAAAATAAAGGTAAAGTATTGGTGTCTGATGAGTCTTACGATAATTGGCACATCACCAAGTTTCCTGGTGGCGGTTTGGAATTTGGAGAAGGAACAATCGATTGCATCAAAAGAGAATTATGGGAAGAATTGGGCATTCATATTAATGATGTTGAACACTTTTACACCACCGACTTCTTTCAAGCCTCAGCTCAGAACCCGAAAGTACAGGTCATTAGCATTTATTATCAGGTTAATTTAGAGAATCCCAATCAAATCGCGGTGAAGGAAAAGCCCTTTGATTTTGGGCTGAATTCCATTAAACAATGTTTTCGTTGGATTGATATTGCTTCCATTGAAGCCAATACGTTAACTCTACCTGTAGATCAAGTCGTGGCGATGAAATTGAAAAGCGGTTATTTAGAATAAATAAAAACAATTTACCTTATCTTTGCGTTTCGAAAGCAAAATCGCTTTTTTATGAGCAAAGACCAAGAATTATTAGATTCGATTACTTCCCAGGAATATCAGTGGGGTTTCGAAAGTAATATTGATCAAGATATCGCCGCCATCGGCCTTTCCGAAGATACCGTTCGTTTTATCTCCAAGAAAAAAAATGAACCGGGATGGCTATTAGAATGGCGTTTAAAAGCGTTCGAGATTTGGAAAACAATGCCCGAACCTCATTGGCAAAATTTGGACTACGCTCCCGTCGATTTTCAATCCATTTCCTATTACGCCGAACCCAAAAAGAAAACCTTGAATTCGTTGGATGAACTCGATCCGGAGATCAAAGCCACGTACGACAAGCTTGGAATTCCTTTGGAAGAACAGAAATTATTGGCTGGTGTTGCAGTAGATGCCGTTTTAGACTCCGTTTCCGTTGTTACAACGTACAAAGAACGCCTAGCCCAAGACGGAATTATTTTTTGCAGTCTCAGTGAAGCCGTTCATGAACACCCCGAATTAGTAAAAAAATACCTTGGCTCCGTAGTTCCCGTTGCCGATAATTATTTTTCTGCTCTCAATTGCGCTGTGTTTTCCGATGGTTCCTTTGTATACATACCCAAAGGAGTTCGTTGCCCCATGGAATTATCGACCTATTTCCGAATCAATGCAAAAAACACCGGCCAATTTGAACGCACTTTAATCATTGCCGACGATCGAAGCTACGTTTCCTACTTGGAAGGCTGCACAGCCCCCCAACGCGACGAAAATCAGCTTCACGCAGCGGTGGTTGAATTAGTAGCCATGGAACATGCCGAAATCAAATACTCCACGGTTCAAAACTGGTTTCCAGGCGATAAAGAAGGCAAAGGTGGAATTTACAACTTCGTTACTAAACGAGGAGCTTGCCTTGGTAATCACTCCAAAATTTCATGGACTCAGGTAGAAACAGGATCGGCTGTTACGTGGAAATACCCTTCATGCATTTTAAAAGGCGATTACAGTGTAGGAGAATTTTATTCCGTTGCTGTAACCAACAACTTCCAACAAGCCGACACCGGGACAAAAATGATTCATACGGGTAAACACACCCGTTCTCGAATCGTTTCAAAAGGAATTAGCGCAGGAAAAAGTCAGAACAGTTACCGAGGATTGGTTCGTGTGAATAAACGTGCAGAAGGCGCAAGGAACTTCTCCCAATGCGATTCATTGTTATTGGGTGATCGCTGCGGGGCTCACACTTTCCCCTATTTCGAAATCCAAAATAACTCCGCTAACGTTGAACACGAAGCAACCACCTCCAAAATTGGAGAAGATATTCTTTTCTACTTCCGTCAACGAGGAATAGGAGAGGAAGATGCCGTTGCTATGATTGTTAACGGTTATGCCAAAGAGGTCTTAGATCAACTCCCCATGGAGTTTGCCGTAGAAGCCAAAAAATTATTAGCCATTAGTTTAGAAGGAAGCGTAGGATAATGTTACAAATCAAAAACTTACATGCCCAAATTGAGGGCAAACCCATCTTAAAAGGGATCAATCTCGAAATCAACGCTGGAACAGTTCACGCCATCATGGGACCGAATGGTTCGGGGAAAAGCACCCTTTCCTCCGTTATTGCAGGTCGAGAAGAATACGAAGTAACCGAAGGCGAAATTTGGTTCAATGGAGTCAATATTCTTGAATTAGAACCCGAAGAGCGAGCCAGAGAAGGACTTTTTTTGGCATTTCAATACCCCATTGAAATCCCTGGTGTTTCCAACGCAAATTTCATCAAAATGGCGGTTAATGAAGTAAGAAAACACAAAGGATTGGAATCCCTCTCGGCAACCGATTTCCTAAAATTGATGCGTGAAAAAGCTGCGCTTGTAGGCTTGAAAGACGATTTCTTGAAGCGATCTGTAAATGCAGGATTTTCCGGAGGCGAGAAAAAAAGAAACGAAATCTTCCAACTAGCCATGCTCGATCCCAAATTGAGCATTCTAGATGAAACCGATTCCGGTTTGGATATCGATGCACTTCGTACCGTGGCTGAAGGCGTAAACGCTCTAAAAAATTCTGAAAACGCATTTTTGGTTATTACCCACTACCAACGATTATTGGATTACATTGTTCCAGATGTTGTTCATGTTTTGTACGATGGGCGCATTGTTGAAACTGGTGACAAGGATTTAGCTTTGAAATTGGAAGACCAAGGATACGATTGGGTCATTGAAAAGCATAAACAGGAGGCGTAAACATGTTTCAAGAACAACTTCCTGCACTTTTTGAAAAATGGGGAAAACCCGAATTGGCACAAATTGCTAAAAATGGTTCATTTCCAAATCGAAAAGTAGAATCTTGGAAATACACTCCCGTTCAGAATATCCAAATTTCAGAAAGCGAGAAAAGCACCCTAAATCTTCCTTTTGAAGGCATTTTATTGGAACCCAACACCCAAGCCGAAGGAATTCAAATCGGATTTGAAACTGTTGATTTTCCCCGAAAAGACATTTTCGATGATTTTGCTAACGAATCTTTCCAACGTGTTCTAACGGTAACCATTAGCCGGAAGTTCAAGTCAGAATTACCGCTCATTTGAGTTCATCAACCCACCTCGGTATCAACCGATTGCATCAAAATTATCGTGGAAGATGGAGCCACGGCCAGTTTTGTTGAATTGTATCAAGGAAGCCAACAATTGGCCTTGACCTATTCCAACATTTTGGTGGAAGGTAAAGCTATCTTCAACCACTATCAATTTCAGTTTGATGGATTCAAGGCGGGCATGCCTCAAGTTTTATCCAAAATTTATGCTCAGCAGCATGCCCAATCTACCTACCAACATATCGTCATTACTTTTGATGGCTCTTGGGTACGGAATGAATTGAATGTTACTCATTTAGGAGAACACTTGTTCACTGGAATGAACGGACTTTATGTAGCCGATGGAAATCGATTGGTCGACAATCACACCAACTTGGAACATGCAAAACCCAACGGAGAGAGTTCTGAATTCTACAAAGGAATTGCCATGGATCGTGGACAAGCCGTTTTCAACGGGAGAATTCATGTTTTCCAAGATGCTCAAAAAACCAATGCGTTTCAAAATAACCAAAATCTTCTTTTGAGCAATGAAGCGCAAATCAATGCAAAACCGCAATTGGAAATTTTTGCAGATGATGTAAAATGCTCCCACGGTGCAACCGTTGGGAAATTGCGTCAAGACGAAATCTTTTATCTCCAATCCCGCGGTCTTTCCAAAGAAACAGCTAGTCAGCTCCTCACCAATGCTTTCGGAGCCGAAGTCATTGAAAAGATTGAAAATGAAACCCTTCGAAGCTATTGCTTGGAAGCCTGGAACAATAAAATGGGTGTTTAATGAATTTCGATGTAAACCTCATTCGTCAACAGTTTCCGATTCTTTCGGAAGCCACCGTTCACGGAAAACCTTTGGTTTACTTCGATAATGCAGCAACAACCCAAAAGCCACAATCGGTTATCGATGCGATTTCGCATTACTACCGTACCGAAAATGCAAATGTTCACCGCGGAGTTCACGATTTGAGTCAGCGCGCCACCCAGAATTTTGAAAATACCCGAAACGAATTGGCGCGTTACCTTGGAAATATTGATCCTAAAACCATCATTTTTACCAAAGGAACCACCGAATCCATCAATTTGGTGGCCCACTCCTACCCGATGGCTTTTCTCAAACCTGGGGATTCTATTCTCATCACCGAAATGGAACACCATGCCAATATCGTTCCTTGGCAAATGGCTTGCGAAAGGCATGGATTGAATTTAAAAGTATTGCCCATCAACGAAAAAGGCGAATGGGACTTAGAGTTCCTTCCGAAACTTTTGGACGAAAACGTCAAATTCATCGCTTGTTCGTGGGTATCCAATGCTCTTGGAACCATCAATCCCATTCAAACCATGATCGATGCTGCCCGAAAAATTGGCGCAAAAATTTTGGTCGATGGCGCACAAGCGGTCGGACACTTCAAGGTTGATATAAAATCGTTGGACGCCGATTTTTTTGTTTTTTCCGCCCATAAAATGTTTGGTCCAACAGGACTTGGTTTCTTGGTTGGAAAGGAAGAGTTGCTTCAACAAATGCCACCTTATCAAACCGGTGGAGAAATGATTCAAGAAGTAACTTTTGAGAAAACCACGTTCAATGGCCTTCCTTTTAAGTTTGAGACGGGTACTCCGGCCATTGCAGAAGTTATTGCTTTCCAAAAGAGTCTTCAATTCCTGAATACGATTTCGCTTGAAAAAGCCCATCAACACGAAAGTTTGTTGCTTAAAAGAGCTACCGATGGACTAAATGAAATTCCAGAAATTGTATTTTTTGGAACATCCGATCAAAAAGTTTCTGTTTTATCCTTTAATCTCAAAGGAGTTCATCCTTTCGATGTAGGAACCATCTTAGATCAACGTGGAATTGCCATTCGTACCGGACATCACTGCACTCAACCCATCATGCAAAAATTCAAGGTACCCGGCATGTGCAGGGCATCTTTCTCCCTTTACAATACCATTGAAGAGGTTGACTTTTTTATTGAATCGGTAAGGAAAGCAGCTAAAATGTTGTGTTCATGAATAAATCCATCGCTCAATTGCAAGATGAACTGATTGAAGTTTTTTCTTTCCTTGATGATTGGGAAGATAAGTATTCAGTCATTATCGATTATGGGAAACAATTATCCGCTTTCCCAGAAGAGTTTAAAAGAGACGAATTCATCGTAAAAGGCTGCCAATCCAGGGTTTGGGTAGTTGGTCAAAAAATGGAAAATGGCGAAATTCACTATCATGCCGATAGCGATGCGATCATTACCAAAGGTCTTGTAGCCTTGGTTCTTTCCATCTTTAACAACCAAAAACCATCGGAAATTATTCATGCAAAACTGGATTTCTTCGAAAAGATTGGATTGGGGTCGCACCTCACTCCTACCCGAGCCAACGGACTATTAGAAATGATCAAAAGGGTAAAAAACATTGCACAAACGTTTGAAAAGTCATGAATAAATCAACGATAGAATTGCAAAACGACGTCATCGAGGTGATCAAAACCTGCCATGACCCAGAAATTCCTGTCAACATTTACGAATTAGGTCTGATTTATGAGGTTAAAGTGAATGCAGACTTTTTCGTAGATGTTTTAATGACTCTGACTTCACCTTCTTGTCCGGTTGCGGGTTCCCTTCCTGGAGAGGTTGAAGATAAAATTAAAGGGATGGAAGGAGTTGAAGGAGCGAAAGTTACGCTTACGTTTGATCCTCCTTGGACCCAAGATTTAATGAGTGAAGCAGCGAAGTTAGAACTAGGGATGTTTTAACCGGATTTTCATTGTACCTTTGCACATATTTTCTTTGAATCATGGCTCAATTTGAACTTTTGATGCCCAAAATGGGCGAATCAATTACCGAGGCAACTATCCTCAAATGGTTAAAAAAAGAAGGCGATTCAATCGCTTTAGATGAAGCAGTGTTAGAAATTGCGACAGATAAAGTCGATTCTGAAGTTCCTTCTCCGGTTGCGGGCATTTTGACAAAAGTGATGTTCAAAGAGAACGATGTGGTTGCCGTTGGCACTCCACTTGCGATCATTGAAACCGAAGCTTCCGTGGCTGCAGCTCCTGCTGCAACCCCAGCTCCGGCTCCCGTTGCTGAAGCAGCCCCTGCTCCAACTCCTGTTGCGGCACCTGTTGCTCCAGCGCAAGTTGCAGCTCCCGTTTCTCAGGGTGATCGTTTTTACTCTCCATTGGTTCTTAATATTGCCAAACAAGAAGGAATCGGAATGGCCGAATTGGAAACCATTCCCGGTACCGGAGCCGAAGGTCGATTAACGAAAAAAGATATTTTATCTTACGTTTCTCAGCGCGGACAAGCCCCTGCCGCAGCTGTTGCTGCTCCCGCTCCTATTGCTGCAGCAGCTGCTCCTGCTCCTTCGCCAACCCCAGCTTCAGCTCCAGCTCCCATCTCCATCAACGGAAGAGAAGAGATCATCGAAATGGATCGCATGCGCAAAATGATTGGAGAAAACATGGTGAAGGCAAAACAGATTGCCCCTCACGTGACCTCTTTCGTTGAAGCCGATGTAACCAACATCGTTAAATGGAGAGATAAAGTAAAAGGTAATTTCGAAAAGAAATACGGTACCAAGCTAACGTTTACTCCCATTTTTATGGAAGCCATCATCAAGGCGATCAAAGATTTCCCGATGATCAATGTTTCCGTTCAGGGTGATAAAATCATCAAGAAAAACTACATCAATTTAGGAATGGCAGCGGCTTTACCAAGCGGCAACCTTATTGTTCCCGTTATCCACGATGCTGACTTCCTAAATCTACCCGGTTTGGCGGCTAAAGTGAACGATTTAGCGAACCGTGCTCGAACCAACAAATTGAAACCGGAAGAAATACAGGGAGGTACGTATACCCTAACCAACGTTGGTTCTTTTGGCAACTGGATGGGAACACCCATCATTCCTCAGCCTCAAGTTGCCATCTTGGCGGTTGGTGCCATCATTAAAAAACCAGCGGTCATCGAAACTCCTGAAGGTGACATGATTGCTGTACGTCACAAAATGTTCTTGAGCCATAGTTACGACCACCGTGTTGTTGATGGTGCTCTTGGAGGCATGTTTGTTCGACGCGTTGCTGATTACTTGGAACAGTGGGATGTTTCCCGCGATTCGTAAAAAAAATCCCGCTGATGCGGGATTTTTTGTTGGTTTTAACCTGAATAATACTTTCGAAAAAGCACTTTCATGGCTTCTCGTTTGAGAATAACCATGGCTAAATCTTTTCCTTCCAATTCATTGCCATGAAAAGGCAAATCTTCGGGTTTTAAATCGATTCGATACAGGAGTGAAGCCAATTGTTCTCCGTTGGATTCTCCCAAATGTCCGCAAAGAGATGAGATGTTTTCCAAAAGTTCACCGGGATTTTGAGCACTCATCTCATATGGAGCACCGGCTAATGCTAAATCTTTATTGAATTGAGCCACAATCTCCTCAACAAATCCAGGAAAACTGACCCATTCTGAAGGATTGGCGGCAACCAATGGAATTTGTGCAAGTGTTAGCTTCATCAAAGACCCAATTCAACTTTTTTATCAACAATGAGATGAAACCATACGGTGTATTTTTCTGGATGTACCTCCAAATCAAATTCAAGCTCTTTCCAAGAAATCCATTTCCAATCGGACACCTCATCGGGATCGGGCCATGGTTTTCCCTCGAATTCTCCAAAGAAAACGTGATCGTATTCGTGTTCAGTAAGCCCATTATCAAACTTTGCTAAATACTTGAATTGAAAAGCTGGCTGAAGTTCTACTTCAATTCCCATTTCTTCCTTCAAGCGGCGATTGGCTGCAGGAAGCGACTCTTCCCCCGGAGAAGGGTGCGAACAACATGTATTGGTCCAAAGTCCGCCCGAATGGTATTTTGCGGGATTTCGCTGGTGAATAAGCCACTCGCCCTTTTTGTTAAATAAAAGAACAGAAATAGCACGATGCAGGGCTCCTTCTTCGTGAGCGGCCTGTTTGCCCATGCTACCAATGACTTGATCTTGGTCGTTCACCAAGATAACTTGTGGTTCTTCCATTACATTTTCGTTTGAACAAGAGCAACAATTTCTTGTTCCTTTTGGTTTGCTTTGGCCAATAAATTGTTGGATTTGTTCGTCATTTCCAGCTTAAAGTTCTGATCTTCAATTCCAGAAAGATTGATGTGTACGTTCATCCAAGCACCGTAAACGGCGGTTCGAGCGCAGAGTGCTCCAACTCCTGCATCGGTAACGGAGTTTGGATTTCCAACTTGAACCATGGCTTCGGCAATTTCAAAAACCTCGAAGGCCTTTTCCATGGTTTTGAAAGGGATTTCCACAGCGTATTTGGTAGCATTTTGAATGGCTTGCTTTCGAGCAGCCTTTTCCTCTGCAGTATCTTTGGGCAAGCCAAAAGCATTCATGATGCCATCAAACGCGCGGGTATCTTCATCAACAAGAGCCAACAAATCATCTTTCAATTGTTGTCCTTTTACCGCCCAGTTGCTAAACTCCTTCAATCGAGCATCCCAACCGCGCTTATGAGCCGATAAATTGGCAACCATAGTGGCCAAAGATGCTCCCAATGCGCCCGCAAAAGCGGCAATGGAGCCACCACCGGGAGCGGGAGAGTCCGATGCCGTTTCATTGGCAAAAGCTTTTAAACTCATGTTTACCAGCCTTGCTTTTTTAGCATCTCGCAATTGGTACTCGATGATTTTTTTATTTGGATCAAACGGCGACAATTCATCCAAGCCTAAACTTTTCACCGCCATTTGAATCAATTCTTCTTCCGAAGCTCCGGCAGAAGACCCTTGTTTTTGAAGGAAGAATTTCCCCGCATCCAACAGAGCCGATAGAGGAACCAAGCCTACCAATTCTGAACCGGTTACTCGCAATCCGCGAGCGTTGGCTGACTTTTCAATTTCATCGAACACCACGTGAAGCGGTGTTTCTCGAATATTGGTCAGGTTCAACGAAACTTGGCAAATACCATATTCTTCAATGTACCAACCGATTCCTTTCACGTGCTTGAGTTTGCCTGGGATTCGAACTTGCTCTCCATTTTCGTCGAGAACAATTTTCCCGGTGATGGGATCTCCCTCTCGTTTTACGCGCCCGGCTTCACGAACATCGAAAGCAACCGAATTGGCGCGACGGGTATTTTTGGTATTCAAGTTCACGTTGTAGGCAATGAGGAAATCACGAGCACCGATGATGGTAGCTCCCGATTTTTCATTGAAAACCGCTTTTCCATAATCGGGTTTCCATTCCGGCTGAAGGATTTTGGTGGCGAGGCCTTCGTATTCCCCGCTACGAACGTCGGCCAAATTCCTGCGTTGAGGCGATGTTGCCGCCGATTCATAATAGTAACCTGAAATGGAGGTTTCATTTGCGAGCTTTTCACCCAATTGATGTGCGCAACGAACGGCATCTTCCATGGTTACTCCGGAAATTGGAATGAACGGACACACATCGGTAGCGCCCATGCGGGGATGTTCACCGCTATGCTTGCTCATATCGATCAATTCGGATGCTTTTACAATGCCACGAAAGGCCGCTTCCACAACAAGATTGGGTTCGCCAACCAAGGTCATAACGGTTCTATTTGTTGCTTTTCCAGGATCAACATCCAACAATTTCACTCCATCGACTGAACGAACAGCATTGGCGATGGATTCAATAACAGCTAAGTCTCGGCCCTCGGAAAAATTGGGCACGCATTCCATAATTTTCATGCCTCAAAAATAGGTTGAAAGCGAGTATTTCCAACAAAAAAGCCCCGAATTTTATTCGAGGCTTTTTCCAATTGAATCAACTTATCGCTGAATCATGATTTTCTCCATTTTGCGGTGAACCTGATTGTCTGCATCAGTAGCGATGATCTCCAAGTGATACAACCCTTCGGCTACATCGTTGTAAACCAACGTTTGCGTTTCTACCTGACCAAATACCTGGCGTTTCACCAAACGACCATCGGCGGCATAAACGCTCACTTGGACTTGCTTGACCGGAGCTCCCATTTGCATTTGGAATTCCCCACGGCTTGGATTCGGATAAATATTCACCGAAAATTCGCCAACCACTCCCCTACAAGCAGAAGTGTTTAACGACAAAGAACCGGGTTGCGACCATCCGCACAACGTGGTTTGAACCTGTGCTCCAATTGAACCCGATACAAATGAACCGGTGTTGGTAATCACAGCGCTGTTGGCGTTTTGACTAACCATCGACAAGCCTGATGGTAAATTAAAACGATATCGAATGGCCCCTGGTACAACAGGCAT
>JACCEC012844963.1_pt1 | contig 12211 bp, 9 predicted proteins | sample 7450121 | NCBI WGS metagenome assembly JACCEC01 (sample SAMN15323455, study PRJNA562643) | freshwater metagenome | isolation source: river surface water | place: USA:Blue River Watershed | collected 2017-08-18 | reverse complement strand
CCGACCGGAACCGCAATGGTTAGAGGAATTAATTCAACCTTTTTTAAATCAAAAAATCGGATTAGTTGCTGGAGAAATTATTGCCTTACCCAGTGAAAATTTATTAGAAAAGTATGCCGATAAACAGAACACTTTATCTCAAAAACATACCTTAAATCATCATTTTTTACCCTACGGTCAAACGGCTAATTTAGCCATTCGTCGCAGCATTTTTGAACAGATAGGTTTATTTCGTCCCTATCTCACCACTGGGGGAGATGCAGATATCTGTTGGCGGATTCAACAACAAACCGATTATCAATTAGAATTTGCACCCCAAGCAACGGTTAAACATCGTCATCGGTCTACCTTTAAAGGATTACAAAGTCAGTGGCGACGCTATGGACAATCTAATCGTTATTTACATGAACTTCATGGAATTAATTTAATGGAAGGGTTAAAACCTTCTGATTATGTTTATCGTTTAGGACGTTGGGTGTTAAAAGAATTACCCGTTGGTAGTGTTAAACTTTTGATGGGAAAAGCAGAAATCGTGGATTTGGTGAGTACCCCCATCTCGTTATTAAACGGACGTGCGCGTTTTCAAGGACAAAAAAAAGCAAAATTATCGGAACAAGCTCGATGGATTGATCATCTTTAAATAACATCGCCATGACTCGATTTAGACTGTCTCAACAACACTTAAATTTATTGTCGTTGTGTCCCCGTAAATTTCAATATACCTATTTAGATCAATTGGTTTCCCCCGTCTCTCCAGACGATGAAGAACGCATCGCCTGGGGAAATCAATTTCACCTTTTGATGCAGCAACATGAGTTAGGATTACCTGTAGAAGTATTACTCAATGAAGATGCAGAATTAAAACGCTGTTATACTGAATTTTTAAAGGTTGCATCGGATATTTTGACTTTAAATTCTGACGCTTCTAACTCGATATTTAGACAAGCGGAATATGACCGAAGTTTGAATTTTCAAGATGATGTATTAGTGGTTGTTTATGATTTAATTAAAGCCGAAGAAGACCAAGCCCAAATTTTTGACTGGAAAACCTACCCTCGTCCTCAAAATCGCCATCTTTTAGAACAAAATTGGCAAACTCGATTATATCTTTATGTTTTAGTCGAAACCAGTCAATATTTACCTGAACAAGTTTCTATGACTTATTGGTTTGTTAAATCTCCTCAACAACAACCGCCTCAATCTTTATATTTTCCCTATACTCAACAACAACATCAAAAAACTTATGAAGATTTAACTCAAATTATCGATCAATTTCATCACGATTTAGAGGATTATCAACAAGGTCAATCTTTTCCCCAAGTTGATGTTGATCAAGGGTATTGTAAATCTTGTCAATTTGCTATCCGTTGTCAACGGCTTCCCGAACAACTCTCGGTTAATCAACCCATTGATTCAGAAAATCTATATAATATTGATCAAATTCAAGAAGTTAAAATATAGCAGTATTCCTAATTTCCTTATCTATGTGGCAAACCCAACCTCAATTAGATCTTCCTGAGTGGATAATTCCCCTCATTCAAGAGTACGCCCCTAAAATTTCAGGACAATATATTGCTCAATTATTACTAGCTAGGGATATTAATTCTCCTCAAAAATTAGTCGGTTTTTTAAATTCTAACTATTATCAACCAGCTAGTCCTTTTGAATTTGGACTAGAAATGGAACAGGCCATTGATCGATTAGTATTAGCTCGAAATCGCCAAGAAAAGGTTGCTATTTGGGGAGATTTTGATGCCGATGGAATTACGGCAACGGCTGTATTATGGGATGGATTAGGACAATTTTTTAACCGAGAAAATCAGCAACTATCCTATTATATCCCCAATCGTTTAACAGAATCTCATGGTTTAAATTGTCATGGAATTGAACTACTATATCAACAAGGATGTCAGTTAATTGTCACCTGTGATACAGGAAGTACAAACTTAAAAGAAATTCAATATGCCAATCAATTTGGTATTGATATTATTATTACCGATCATCATACCCTCCTCGAAGAAAGACCGCCTGTTATTGCTATTATCAATCCTCGTTATTTACCCCCAGAACATCCTTTATATCATTTATCAGGAGTGGCTGTTGCTTATAAATTAATCGAAGCATTCTACGAAACTTTATCAGATATTCCTCAACGTCCTTTAGAAGATTTATTAGATTTAGTCGCCATTGGTTTAATTGCAGATTTAGTTCAACTTAAAGGAGATTGTCGATATTTAGCACAATTAGGTATTGAAAAATTACAACAACAATTGAAGAAACCCACACGCCCAGGGGTAGCTAAACTGTTAGAATTATGTAAACGAACAGGCGATCGCCCTACTGATATTTCCTTTGGTATTGGCCCTAGAATTAATGCGGTTAGCCGCATTCATGGCGATGCTAAATTCTGTGTTGAACTGTTAACCAGTCGCGATCCAAAACGCTGTCAAAAACTTGCTTTAGAAACCGAATTAGCTAATACTCGTCGCAAAGCATTACAACAAGATGTTACCCGTGATGTAATGGTAAAATTAGGAAAAATAGATTTATCAACTACCCAAGTTATTGTTTTATCCGATGCTCAATGGCCCGGAGGAGTTTTAGGTTTAGTGGCGGGTCAAGTGGCGCAAACCTACGGAAGACCGACCATTTTATTAACTACAGAAGGAACCATTAATTTATCAGCCTATCGGGAAGAATTAACCAATCATTCAGAGATCAAATTAGCTAGAGGTTCAGCCCGTTCTGTGAATCAAATTGATCTTTATAAATTAGTTAAAAGTCAAGCTCACCTTTTAGATAGGTTTGGGGGTCATCCCTTCGCGGCTGGGTTAAGTTTACCTGTCGAAAATATACCGATATTTACTGATGCTATTAATCGCCAAATGCGAGAAAAATTAGAATCACATTTAGAGGAAATTGGGCAACGAAGGATTTTAGTCGATTTAGTTTGTACTGTAGCTGAATTAGGGGGTGATTTATTTCAAGAATTAAAACTTTTAGAACCCTGTGGAATGGGAAATCCTGTTCCTAAAATTTTAATTAAAAATTGTTGGTTTACTAATGCTTTTAATACCAAAGAAAAAGATCTCAGAGGTCAAAAAGTAGAATATATTAAAACCACCTTTGAACTGCGGGATGAGTCTACCTCAAAGGGATTTCCGGGGGTTTGGTGGGGACATTATCAAGATGAATTACCAGAGGAACGCTGTGATATTCTTGTAGAATTGGATTGTAATACCTTTAAACAACAATATGAAATTCGCTTATTAGAATTACGTTCTGCGGAGACTCAAACCCCTATATCTTCCCTGTGTTTAGTCGATAACTTAATTTTAGATTATCGTTATCAAAACTTAGATGATCCCGGTACAGAACCCAGAACTCCCCCCCTAGAACATTCATTAATTCTCAAAGATTGTCCGACTTGTTGGGAAGAATTAAACCCTTGGTTTCGACGCGCCTATGCTCAAAAACAATCCTTAGCGATCGCTTATACTTTACCTGAATTATTACCCCCAGAAAAAACCTGGCAAGATTTAATTGGAATTGCTAAATATCTTAGCCGTACCCATGAACCCGTCAGCCGTCAACAATTGAGATCCGCACTACAGATTGGAGACTTGCCTTTAAAAGTAGGTTTTGATGCCTTAAAACGCTTAGGATTTAAAATTGAATATCGAGATTATGCCTTTTATATGACTTGGCAGCATTCATCAGATTTCAATGAATCTCAAACTTTGTCCCTATTAATTCAAAAGTTCTTAACAATGGTTCAAGAAGAACAATTTCGGCGACAATATTTTTATCAGGTTCCAATATCAACTTTAGAATCTATGGCGATGCAACTGATTAGAAATGAAACCCTTTAAAAATCGCTATTATCTCTAAAATTCCTGTAGGGGAACAGTCTACTCATCCTTACCGACTAATCTGATAAACTGTAAAGTATGCTATAATTAGTTCATCAGCAAGTTAGCCACAATGGTTGTTTGTCCGCAGTGTCATTTTGAAAATCCCAATCTCAACAAGTTTTGTCAACGCTGTGGTAGTTCTTTGACCCACAAACATTGTCATGAATGTGGAACAACGGTTCCATTCAATGTTCTTGAGTGTCCTAACTGTGGCACAGTAACCGGAACTCTTTATCTAGCTGTGATTTCTCGTGGGTTGTTCACGACTGCTTCATCAAACGACACCACCGCATCCTTCAATAACGACCATTTACAGGGAGCGAGTGCATCTTCAGACAGTGCCTCCGAATCGATTTTAGATCGGATTGATACCGAACCTCCTGCCGTCTCTGACACCTCGGAGTCAGACCCACAGGAATTTCAAACTCAACCCTTAGAAGAAATTTTTTCCGAAACGGACTTAGAATCGATTACGATTCCCCCTGAAGATGCCCTAAGTTTTTATCGTACTAGCGCACCAGAACCCTTAGAACAGCCTGTTGGATCTTATTTAGACCTCCAAGACCGTTATCAACTTTTAGACCCCCTCCCAGCCTTAAAACCGGGGGAAACCGTCTCTGTCAAAGTGTTAGATACTCAACCGTTGCAGGTTTCCCCCTTAAACGCATTACAAGAAAGCACTTCCACGCCTTCAGATGCTGAGGTCGAAGCGTTTATTCTTCCTGCGGCGCAACCTTATTTTGCCTTAGTTTCCCAAGCTCCCAGCTATTTTCCTCGATTACAAGATGCTTGGCAATCTGAATTTTATAATATTATTATCCTCGAAAATTTTACGGATTTTCCACAACTTTTGGAAGTTTGGACTCATCGTAACACCCCTTCTCAACAAATTGTTGATTGGTTAGAAGATTTAGTTGAACTTTGGGAAATCTTAGAACCTTGGGGATGTCGCCAAAGTGTATTAGAAATAGAAAATTTACGCATTTTGGATCAAAATTCTAAACAGTTATGTTTACAAAAACTATATTTTGGTCCACCCGATTCTGTCTTAACTTTATCGGATTTAGGGCAATTATTGCATGAATTATTTCAAAAATCCCAACGCACGTTAGTGGGTTCCTTAACAGAAATTTTGCGGGATTTAAGGGAAGGAAAGATCCCAACCGTTGAGGAACTCAAAAAGGTGTTAACGGTGGTTTTGGATGAAATTAATTTTCCCGATCTAAAAACAAGTTTCATGGCAGAATCTCAACCCAGTATTAATCAGTCTCCCACCCTAATTCTGGGCGAAAAATTAATCCAGATCGAAGCAGTTGGACGCACGGATGTCGGACGTCAACGGGATCATAATGAAGACTGTTTTGGGATGGAAACTCGGATTAAAATTGAAGAAACTCCCCAAGAAAAAATCCACTCCATTTGGGGTGTATATATTCTTTGTGATGGCATGGGAGGACACGCAAGCGGAGAAGTGGCGAGTCAACTGGCCGTTGATACATTAAAACACTATTTCCAAACCCAATCTTCAGAGGAATTACCCACAGAAGAAATTCTACACGAGGCAATTTTAAAGGCGAATGAAGCAATTTATTATGAGAATCAAAAAGGGGTGCGTTCCGGTAGCGGTCGTATGGGAACAACCTTAGTCATGGCGGTTGTGGTTAATCATCAAGTTGCTGTTGCCCACGTGGGAGATAGTCGCTTATATCGTTTAACTCGTCAACAGGGGTTACAACAAATTACTCTGGATCATGAAGTTGGACAACGGGAAATTCAACGGGGAATTGACCCAGAACTTGCCTATTCTCGTCACGATGCCTATCAATTAACTCAAGCATTAGGCCCTAGAGAAGCACAATTTATTCACCCGGATATTCAATATTTAGACATGGAGGAAGATACGGTTTTAATTCTGGCATCCGATGGTCTCACGGATCATAATTTATTAGAAACTTTTCGTGAAACTCAACTTGATCCCTTACTTAATCGCGAAACTGATTTAGCTACAGCAACGGACAATTTAATTGCTCTCGCTAATCAATATAATGGTCACGATAATATTACGGCTATTGTAATTCGAGCTTGGGTGTAATCCGGGGCACATACAATAGCAGGACGCACCAACCTGTTAACTCTTAATCGCCAACCAAACCAATGTTAACTCTCTTATGGTTAAACGCGCCAGAAAACACGCCCTTACAACAATGGACATTTGCAGAGCAAACCCCCATCCGTATTGGACGGGCACCCGATAATCAGGTTGTAATTGTTGATCCGTTAGTGTCCCGCTATCATCTGGAATTACATCCCCCTGATGATGAAGCCCAGAGTTCCCCTTGGTTATTGATAAGTTCGGGCAGCAACGGAACCTTTGTCAATGGGATACTCATAACGAGAGGGTTAGTGGCAGATGGAGCTTGTATTGAATTAGCTAAAAATGGCCCGTTATTACAAGTTAAACTGCAAGCAACGACAATTGCCATTCCTAATGCTCCCCCCCCCTGCAACCATGAGGGGAATGCAACGGGAAATTTATTTTGTATTCATTGCGGATTTCCGATTCAGGTAGAACGGACTATCCGAGAATATCAAGTATTGAGAACCATTGGACGCGGCGGTATGGGAACAACAACTTTAGCCTGGGACTCTACAACGGCTAAATCTGCTGTGCCTGTGGTCGTTGTTCTCAAAGAAATGAATACCGATATGGCACAAATTGCCAAAGCTCAAGAATTATTTGAACGAGAAGCTCGTACCCTCAAAGCCTTAAACCATCCTGGGATTCCCCAATTTTACGACTTTTTTGTAGAAGAAGGTAAAAAATATTTAGTCATGGAAATGATCCATGGAACGGATCTGGAACATTACATCCATCAACGGGGGCCAGTGATTCCCCAACAAGCCATTGAGTGGATGATGCAAACCTGTGAAGTTTTGAACTATATTCACTCACTGGTTCCACCCTTGATCCACCGAGATATCAAACCTGCCAATTTGCTGTTACGACGTCGAGACCAACGGATTGTGGTCTTAGACTTTGGAGCCGTGAAGGAAATCGGAACACCACCCGGAACCCGAATTGGTGCCGAAGGATACAGTGCCCCAGAGCAAGACCGAGGACAACCCCTGACTCAATCGGATTTGTATGCGATCGGTACAACGTTAATTTTTTTACTAACCGCCGAAAGCCCCCTTAAATTTTTGGGTAAACGGGGGAATAGTCATGGTTTTAACCTTGATCACGTTCCCACCATTACCCTTCAACTGCGAAAAGTCATTGAACGAGCTACTGAATACCGACCGAAAGATCGATATCCAACAGCACTCGATTTATCTCAAGCTTTAGCTCATTGCCTAAATTGACCAACAGGTGAGGAATGATAACGCAAAGGAAGGGGAAAGGGCAATGAACTAACTGCTTATAAAGAGAAATACAACTCTTAAAACAGTAGAAGGTTAAAGGGTGAATTCGTCATTGACTAAAGATAGACCGAAATTTGAGAAGGTTTTGAACAATCGGTTTCTACTCTTCGTCTTCATCCCACGCTTCAACGGCTAATAACTCGCTGATGGGATCTTGCATGGAGAAACCAAATTCTAACAATTCCTGTTTCCAAAATTTCCATTCATCGCCATAGAGTAGGGCAATTTTCCACAGACTCTCGGAAGGTTTGATAATGTCAGACTTGACCAGGGAATGCACCTGACGTTGAAATTTATCCATCGGGTGTATAACCTTTTGGCTCATAATACCTCTTAAATTGTTCTAATTCTAGGGTGTTAACGCTTTCCCACCTGAACTTTTTTCCTTTGCGTAGATGGTCGATGCTGGTGAAAGCAGCTTCCTCAATCCTAAATATAGCATAAGCTTTGAAAAATGTAATCTTTTTTTACCCAAATTCGAGGTTGATTCCACCATAGACGGAAAAATTGCTCTGTTTTCCACGCTCTGAGTGTTTTGAGAACGATTGATTTAGAGGGAAGTTCGGGTTTCCACCCTAAATGTTATCTGGCTTTGATCCTCAGAGGTTGAGAATTCTCCAAAAGTCCATTCTATGTTGAGCAACAACCAACTCCAGAAAATTAAGTTGTACTATGTTGGTATAGTACCTTGAATTCTACTGAGTGATTGTTACTTTTTTTGTAGCGTCTTTTTTGGAAATTGTAACCATTTGTTTGATCACGGGTTCCAGGGAAAGTTTGTTTCACGGATGATTCAATGGGTGATTTATGATTTCTCATTAATCCGTATCTGTAATACATAATAGCCAAATTTGATAGTTTCGCTTATCAACTCCCAACCAAGTTACATCCCAAGCTGCATCAGCAAACCACTCTGTCCAAGGTTCTTGAGTAATATACATCTGAATTTCATCATAGCGACCTTGAAACAACGCATCAGAAAATTTTGCTCCTAAATCTTTTGCTTGTTTTGCAGTTCCTTTAAATTTTTCATAAGCTCCCCCCAAGACTAAAATTTCTGCTAATTCTCCATCTAAGGTAAAAGCACTGGTATCTTCGGTTAAGTCTAAAGATGTTGTTAAGGGGGTTTCAATTTCTAAAGCTGATAAACTCTCCATTACCGGAGGTAGGGTGACAAATTGTTCAAAAAAATTAATTTCATTGAGTAAATTTCGAGAACCAAACCATTCTAAAACCAAGTGATAAGACAACTGAAATCGGGCAAATTCTGCACCTCCATTCAAATGAACTTTTCTTAACTCTTCTAACATGATATAAATGGCTGGATCTTTTAATGGCACGGATACCACATCCAATTCCTCCCACATTTCCTCTATTTCTTCTTCAGAGGGACGATATTGATCTCGATTTGGGATTAACATTAACCCTGATCTCCTGCTAACACGATTGCTTCTATACTTTACTAGAATCTTGAAAAATAAACAAGATCAACCTATTAAATATTATAAAAATTAACAGAATAATTTATAATTTAATGGTATTTATACTGTTCTTATTCTGATCAAAAAACACCTCCAGAAACCGGGTTTCTTGAATAAAATTGGTTTCTAAGAAGCCTAGATTATAGTTAGCGATCGCTTGAATTCTCAATTTTCCTCTTTTCCAAGATGTATCACCTAATTTTAAGAGTTGACAATTAATTTCCTCACTAATTGTATTCACGCTACTTTGATTTACTTTTAAAATCGCTTCTCCTGACTTCCTGCTATACAATCAAAAACTGAAGCATCAATTCAAAAACAAAAAACCGTGAAAATTCTAGTCGTTGGAAATGGGGGACGAGAACACGCCATTGCTTGGACATTACTCCAGTCACCCAACGTTGAACAAGTGTTTTGTACCCCTGGAAACGGGGGAACTGCGACCCTCAAAGGTTGCCAAAATTATCCGATTTCCGTAGAAGATTTTGCAGGGATCAAAACCTTAGTGGAAAATCAGGGAATATCCTTAGTTGTGGTCGGGCCAGAATTACCTCTGGCTTTGGGAATTACGGACTATTTACAACAACACAACATTAAAGTATTCGGCCCCAACCAAGTTGGAGCCCAACTCGAAGCGAGTAAAGCTTGGTCAAAAGCCTTCATGGAAGAGGCGGGAATTCCTACCGCTAAGGCTGCTGTTTTTACCGATGCACAGACCGCTAAAGCTTATGTTAAAACTGCTCCTATTGTGGTAAAAGCCGATGGGTTAGCCGCCGGAAAAGGTGTTACTGTTGCCACAACCGTTGAAATGGCCCATGCTGCTATTGATCAAATTTTTGCTGGAGAATTTGGCCAAGATAACCTGCGAGTTGTGGTAGAGGACTTCCTAACGGGACAGGAAGCCTCGGTATTGGCTCTGACCGACGGCGTAACCATTCGGCCGTTAGTTCCAGCCCAAGACCATAAACAAGCCGGAGAAGGGGATACAGGCCCCAATACCGGGGGAATGGGAGCCTATGCTCCTACTCCTATTGTTCCGGCTGAACTCATGCCAAGGGTTCAACAACAGGTCTTAGAACCCACCCTAGCCACCCTGCGTCAACGGGGAATAGACTATCGAGGGGTGGTCTATGCTGGGTTAATGATTTCCCCGGAAGGCGAAATACAGGTTTTAGAATTTAACTGTCGGTTTGGCGACCCGGAAACCCAAGCGGTTTTGGCGTTATTAGAAACCCCGTTAGATGAAGTGTTACTCGCCTGTTGTGAACAACGCTTAGAACAAGTTCCTCTTCAGTGGAAACCTGGGGTTTCCGTTTGCGTGGTGTTAGCGTCTGGGGGTTATCCGGGTTCCTATGAAAAAGGCAAAGTCATCACTGGAATTGAAGCAGCAGAAGCATCCGGGGCGATTGTTTTCCATGCCGGAACCCAACTCCAAGACGGCAAAATTCTCAGCGATGGGGGGCGAGTCTTGGGGGTGACAGCCATTGCACCAACCTTTAAAGAAGCCATCACCCAAACCTACAAAGCCGTTGATTGTATTGACTTTGAAGGAGTCTACTGTCGTCGAGATATTGGGTTTAGAGTTGAAGGTTAACCGTTATCCATGAGGAGTGATCACTGATGACTGATCACCCCTCACTGCTGTTAGGATATATATTGTTAACAAAACTTAATGGGATCGGGGAACAAAACTCTGTGGAGACACAGATGAATATGGTATATCGACAAATTAAGAAGAACTATTCCTAGATTGTCGATGAACTCAGAGTTACCCCGCAACCGTCAACCCCCCAATCGTCGTGAGATGCTGAGACTCCTCAAACAAATCGGTGACATTATTGGCAAATGGTGGTCAGAGTTTACCCTGCAAACTCGGTTAATGGCGGGGGCGACCCTGGTTGTATCTTTGTTGATGAGTAGTTTAACCTTTTGGGCTGTTAACACCATTCAGGAAGATGCTCGCCTGAATGATACCCGTTACGGTCGAGATTTAGGATTACTCTTAGCCGCCAATGTTGCCCCTTTGATTGCAGAAGAAAAGCGGGATGAAGTTGCCCGATTTTCCCGCCAATTTTACACCAGTACCTCTAGTGTCCGTTATATGTTGTATGCGGATCAAGAGGGAGAAATTTATCTGGGTTTACCCTTTTCTGATTCGGGGGCACAAAATTCCTTAACCCTGCGGCGACGGATGCAATTACCGGATAATTTTTTAGTCCGTGTGGAGTCAGGAGATTTTGCTGATTTACCGATGGTAAGGCAACATTTAACACCGGCTGGAGAAGTGACGGATGTTTTTGTTCCTTTGATGCACAATGGTCATTATTTAGGAATTTTAGCCATTGGAATTAATCCTAATCCGACCGTTGTGGTGTCTTCAAATTTAACCCGTGATGTCACCTTAGCGGTGTTTGTGTCAATTTGGGTAATGGTGATTTTAGGGGCAGTTTTTAATGCCTTAACAATTACTCAACCGATTAAAGAATTAGTCCAGGGCGTTAAAAATATTACAGCCGGAAATTTTAAGCAACGGGTTGATTTACCCTTTGGGGGAGAATTAGGTGAATTAATATCCAGCTTTAATGAAATGGCAGAACGCCTCGAAAGTTTTGAAGAACAAAATATTGAAGAAGTGATGGCTGAAAAAGCCAAGTTAGAAACCTTAGTTTCCACCATTGCAGATGGGGCAGTGTTAATCGATGCTGAATTAAATTTAATGTTAGTAAATCCCACAGCGCGGCGTTTATTTGGCTGGGAAGGTAAAACGGTTATTGGCAATAATGTGCTTAACTTTTTGCCGAGTTTAGTGGCGGAAGAATTATCTCAACCGTTACAAAATATTGCCTGTGGTACCTTAGAAGGGGGTGAGTTTCGATGTTCCTTGGGAGAACCGACAAATCGGACGTTGAGAATTTTATTAACAACGGTTTTATTACATAAATCTCCTGGGTCTGAACCTCTTTGTCATAGTTGTATTAATGATAAAAATAATACTTGTGAATTATCAGAACGTCCTAATGTTCAGGAATGTACCTTATATGACTATAATGTTATGGCAACTCATATCGAAGAAGAGAATTATCGGGATAGTTTAAAAGGAATTGCCATGACAATTCAGGATATTACCCGCGAAGTGGAATTAAATGATGCTAAAAGTCAATTTATTAGTAATGTTTCCCATGAATTAAGAACGCCTTTATTTAATATTAAATCGTTTATTGAAACTTTGCATGATTATGGAGAAGATTTAACCGAAGAAGAACGACAGGAATTTTTAGCAACGGCGAACCATGAAACCGATCGCTTAACTCGTTTAGTCAATGATGTGTTAGATTTATCTCGGTTAGAATCCTGCCGGATCTATCATTTTGAACCCGTTGATATGGCAGCAGT
>JACCEC011798153.1_pt1 | contig 12214 bp, 10 predicted proteins | sample 7450121 | NCBI WGS metagenome assembly JACCEC01 (sample SAMN15323455, study PRJNA562643) | freshwater metagenome | isolation source: river surface water | place: USA:Blue River Watershed | collected 2017-08-18 | reverse complement strand
CATCATTCGGCCCATCAATGGGCTCTGGGGGTACTGCGCCATGTTGTCTCCGATGGTATTTTTTGTTGTGAAGCTTTTTTACCGCCCGATTGTAGCCGAATTACCTTTCCGCTAACAGTATGCAATGCTGCGTTGCACCAACTATCAGAGTCACAACCCCAAAAGATCAGCAGCTAGTGTAAATCGTATTTTTCGGACTGCTCATCAGGCGTCGAACCATAGGCTCGAAAAATGACAGCGGCAAAGTGTCATAGTCCGGATCAAAAGCGGGCGCATCATATTTTTCACAAAACTCCAAGGTGCGCTCATAGACGGGTTGCCCCAGAAAACGTTCGCGCAGGTTACGGTCCATACCCAGATGGTGGAAAAAATAATAGGCCTGAAACAAGCCGTGCTTTTCCACCATTTCGAGATTTTCCGCTGAAACAAAGGGTTTCAGTATTGCCGCCGCGATGTCCGGATGGTTGAAGCTGCCGAGCGTGTCGCCGATGTCGTGCAGCAGTGCACAAACAACGTATTCCTCATCCTTGCCATCCCGGTGGGCGCGCGTCGCTGTTTGCAGGCTGTGCGTCAGACGATCCACGGAAAAACCGCCAAAATCACCGTGCAAGAGCTTGAGGTGATTGAGCACGCGGTCTGCCAGTTGTGATGAATACGCCCGAAAATCTTCGAGTATCACTTTCCAGTCTTCTTCCGAACTCTCGCGCATGTCGGTAAAGCTGCTATGTGCCAGCATCATTGCCCCCTGTTAGTTTAATTTTTATAGCCTGGATCAGACCGGTCAAGTTTGCGCAGCAGCGCCGGCCATGCCAGCAGGCCACCCTGCGATTTCGTCACTGTGCGTGCCTGCTCCATCGCATTATCAATGATTCGCGGATCAATGGCCCTCAGAGGCACGCCCCCGGCCATGGCTCTTACTTGTATGGCGCATGCTGTCTCAAAGACGTACATGCTGAGGAACGCATCCGCAATCGTCTTGCCCACGGTAAGCAAACCGTGATTGCGCAGCATCAAATAGGTTTTGTCGCCGAAATCAGCCACCAGACGAGGTCTCTCCTCATCGCTAAGCGCAAGCCCTTCGTAATCGTGATACGCGAGACTGTTCAGAACAAATATTGACTGTTGGGATATCGGTAGCACACCGGCCTCTTGCGCAGCCACTGCCACGCCATTGACGGTATGCAAATGCAGCACGCACTGCGCATCGTCCCGCGCTGCATGAATCGCCGAGTGTATGGTGAAACCTGCGGGGTTTACCGGGAATGGTGAGTCCTCAAGCTTATTACCCTCAAGATCGATTTTTACCAACGATGACGCGGTGATCTCGTCAAACATCATCCCATAGGGGTTGATCAGAAACGCGTGCTCATCACCGGGCAAACGTGCAGTGATATGGGTAAAAATCAGATCACCCCAACCGAACTGCGCAGCAAGGCGGTAACACGCTGCCAGATCAAGCCGCATCTGCCACTCCTCCGGGCTAACGCGGTGCTGCAGGGATGGAATTTCAAGTCGCTCCGGGGCGTTCATATGCACTCACCTCTTCTCTGTCAAAATACATGCCTTTACTGCTTGCCGAACAATCGTAACAGAAGCCCGGATGAACTCTCCTGAAACCCTGCCGACACAGCTGCTGCGACTTGCTGACCTGCACATAACCAATCGTTTTGCGACGCTGCCCGGGGATTTTTATACCTCGCTCGCCTCAACACCTTTGCCATCGCCGTATCTGGTTTGTGCCAGTGAGCGCGCGGCCGGGTTGATCGGACTGGATTCGAATGAGTTCGCGCATCCGGAATTCATTGCTGCATTCAGTGGCAATTTGACATTGCCGGGCTCTTGCCCGCTTGCCGCCGTCTACTCGGGTCATCAGTTCGGTGTCTGGGCCGGACAACTTGGCGATGGCCGGGCCATCCTGCTGGGCGAGGCTGAGGCTCTTGCCGAGCCCTTGGGCACGCTGGAGCTGCAACTCAAAGGATCAGGTAAAACACCCTATTCGCGCATGGGCGATGGGCGCGCGGTTCTTCGCTCATCCATCCGCGAATTTTTGTGCTCCGAGGCGATGGCAGCACTCGGCATACCAAGCTCACGCGCTTTGTGCGTGATCGGCTCTGATATGCGGGTCATGCGCGAAATGCCGGAGACCACGGCCGTCGTAACACGCATGGCGCAGAGCTTCGTGCGCTTCGGATCCTTTGAGCACTGGTTCTACAAGGACCGCAAATCTGAGCTGCAGACACTGGCCGATTACGTAATCGCTAACAGCTACCCTGAATTGCAAGACGAAGCACGGCCTTATCACGCCCTGCTGGCCGAAGTGACCCGTCGAACAGCGACGCTGGTTGCGCAATGGCAGGCTGTGGGATTCATGCACGGTGTTTTGAACACAGACAATATGTCGATTCTCGGTCTGACCCTGGACTATGGCCCCTTTGGCTTCATGGAAGCCTATGACCCTGCCCACATCTGCAACCACACTGACAGCCAGGGACGCTACTCTTATCGTATGCAGCCTCGCATCGTGGAATGGAATTGCTATGCGCTGGGACAAGCGCTGCTGCCACTAATAGGTGAGACCGATGATGTCTACGATGCGCTATCTGTATTCAAACCCACCTTCGAATCCAGCATGCAGACTTTATGGCAAGAGAAGTTCGGATTCAGCAGCACGCTGGAGGGCGATGCAGCATTGGTCGAGCGGCTGTTTGCTCTGATGGCCGGCAGTCGCGTGGATTTCCCTTATTTTTTCCGCCAGCTCTCTTCGATAAGCCTGATCGATACGCAAACTGATCATCCCTTACGAGATCTTTTCATCGATAGGTCCGCGTTTGACGTGTGGCTGTCGGAATACCGCCAAAGGCTGACACAGGAAAATAGTAACGATACCCGGCGCAAAGAGGCGATGAACAAAGTGAATCCCAAATATGTGTTGCGAAATTATCTTGCTCAGATCGCGATCGACAAGTCTCAAAACAAGGATTTTTCCGAGGTAAAAAATCTGCTGCAGATCCTGCAAAATCCCTTTGATGAACAACCTGAACACGAGAAATATGCTGCCCTGCCGCCGGACTGGGCCGCAGGGATTGAAGTCAGCTGCTCATCCTAATAGGTCAGGAGAAAATAATGGACGCTAAAAAAATTGTACGCAGCGATGCCGAGTGGCGCGCGCTGCTCGAACCTATGTCTTATGAGGTAACACGACAAGCAAGTACCGAGCGCGCCTTCACCGGCAAGTACTGGGATCATCACGAGCGTGGCATCTACCGGTGCGTGTGCTGCGAAACACCACTTTTTGAATCCGACACCAAATTTGATTCTGGCTGTGGCTGGCCCAGTTATTTCAAAGCGATTGATCCAGCGCACGTGGCGGAACGGGTAGATCGCAGCTATGGAATGATCAGAACCGAAATCCTGTGCAATGTCTGCGATGCTCATCTTGGTCACGTATTTCCCGACGGACCACCTCCCACCGGTCTGCGTTATTGCATCAATTCGGCTGCATTGACTTTTATTCCATCGCCTTAGGCCAACCGCGTCATGAAACTTTTATTCGACCTGTTTCCGGTCATTCTTTTTTTTCTTGTTTTCAAAGTCGCTGGCGCCAACCCGGATGCCGCGCAGGCATTCGGAGCACAGTACCTGTCAGCGCTGGTCTCGGGCGGCGAAGTCACCGTTACCCAAGCACCGATATTGCTCGCCACGGCAGTGGCTATTCTGGCGACGATCGCGCAGATTGGCTGGTTACTGGCACGCCGCAAGCCCGTCGACAATATGTTGTGGGTATCCTTGGGCATTATCGTTTTGTTTGGTGGCGCCACGATTTATTTTCATGATGAACAATTCATCAAACTTAAACCCACCGTGCTGTATTGGTGTTTCTCACTGGCGCTGCTACTCAGCCCTATTTTGTTCGGCAAAAATCTCATGCGCTCGATGATGGGAAAACAACTGAGCCTGCCAGACCCGGTATGGACCCGCCTTAATCTGGCTTGGGGATTATTTTTTGTAGCGATGGGTGCCGTCAATCTCTATGTGGCATTCAACTTTCCACTTGCCTTTTGGGTAAATTTCAAATTGTTCGGCTTTCTCGGTTTGATGATCGTTTTCATCATCGCGCAGAGCATCTACCTGGGTCGCTATCTGAAGGAGGCAGAATGAATCGCGTCGAGACCATTAACACCTTGCTGAGCGAGGCCTTTGCGCCTCTGGAGTGCCAGGTCGATGATGAGTCGGCCCTGCACGCAGGTCACGCGGGGGCAGCCTCTGGCGGCGGGCATTACCGTTTACGGCTGGTATCAGCCCGTTTCGAAGGCTTGGGTAAAGTCGGTCGCCACCGGCTGGTGTATGATTGCTTGCGCGAGTTGATGCAAAAAGAGATACACGCTCTCGCAATGACGCTGCTGACCCCGGCAGAGGCGGCTGAAAACTAAGCTACCTCTGTAACCGATACGGTTTTTTTCCAACATTTTCACCATTACCCAACATGAAGAACTTGAAATCCGCTCGTTCGCTGGTCGCACTGGCCGCATTCGCTTCACTTACCGCGATGGCGCAAAACGTGGCCGTCGTTAACGGCAAAGCCGTTCCTTCGAACCGCGTTGATGCCATGGTCAAGCAAATGGTCCAGCAGGGGCAGCAGGACACGCCTGAAATGCGCGCCATGATCAAAGATGAACTAATTAATCGGGAAATCTTGACACAAGAGGCAGACCGTCAAGGCATAAGCACACGTGCCGACATCAAAAATCAAGTCGAACTGGCGCGTCAATCCATCGTCATTCGTGCGCTTGCAACTGAGTACCTGACCAAAAACCCAGTCAAAGAAGAAGAGATGAAGGCTGAGTATGACAAGTTCAAGGCGCAGTCAGGTGGCAAGGAATATCACGCGCGTCACATTTTGGTAGACAAAGAAGACGATGCCAAAAGCATCATCAGCAAACTGAAATCCGGCACCAAGTTCGAAGAATTGGTCAAGGGATCGAAAGACCCGGTTTCGGCGCAGAATGGCGGTGACCTTGGATGGGCACCCGCGAACGCATTCGTAAAGCCATTCTCGGATGCGATGGTCGCTCTCAAAGCCGGCGAGTTTTCGCAGGTTCCGGTGCAAACCGAATTTGGTTTTCACGTGATCAAGCTTGAGGAAACACGCGACGCTCAAGTGCCCAAGTTTGAAGAAGTCAAAGCGCAGATCTCTGAATCGCTGCAACAGAAAAAGCTCCAGGCTTTCCAGCAAGACCTGAAAAAGAAAGCGAAGATTCAGTAAGCTAAAGTATTTACTATCGAGATCATTTGTATCTCATGCGCAAAGGGCTCCTCTCGGAGCCCTTTGTTATTTCAGCCAAAGAGTTTCAGATCAGACTGTGCTCGGTTAGCCCACCCACCTGCGCGCATTGCGGAACATCCGCATCCAGGGCGCATCCTCACCCCACTCAGGCGGATGCCAGGAATTGAGTACGGTACGGAACACGCGTTCAGGGTGAGGCATCATCACCGTGAATCGACCATCGCTCGTCGTCACTGAGGTAATGCCTGCTGGCGAGCCATTGGGATTGAAGGGATAGCGCTCAGTGACTGCGCCAGCATTATCGACAAAACGCGCTGACACCAGAACATCACTCTGCAGACCTGTTGCTGAAAAATTGGCAAAGCCCTCACCGTGGGCCACCGCAATCGGTGCCTGAGTCCCGGCCATGCCGGCAAAGAAGATAGAAGGTGATTCGGTCACTTCTATCATCGCGAATCGAGCCTCGAACTGCTCAGACTGGTTACGCGTGAACTTCGGCCAGTGGCCTGCACCAGGGATAATGGATTTGAGGCTGCTCATCATTTGACAACCATTGCAGATACCGAGTGCGAAGGTATCCGCACGCCGAAAGAAGGTCTGAAACTGCGATGAGAGCGTCTCGTTGAATAAAATCGTTTTCGACCAACCTTCTCCAGCACCGAGCACATCACCATAAGAAAACCCACCCACGGCAATCAAGCCTTTGACATCAGCCAGACTGGTGCGACCGGCAATCAGGTCACTCATGTGAATATCAATGGCATCGAAGCCCGCCTTGTGCATGACCCAGGCAGTTTCTACATGCGAATTCACACCTTGTTCCCGCAAGATAGCCACCCGCGGACGCGCCCCCGTGTTGATGAACGGTGCAGTAATATCCTCTGCGGGATCAAAGCTCAATTTGGGATGAATGCCGGGATCGGCTTCATCAAGCAGACGGTCGTATTCTGCATCCGCGCAAGCCGGGTTATCGCGCAAGCGGGCAATCCGCCAGCTGGTCTCACTCCAGGCACGGTGTAGTTCAACGTGCTTGGCACTGTAAATGACTTTGGCATCTCGAGTGAATTCGATCACACCCTTATCATTGAGCTTGCCAATGATATGACTGCAGGCACCCAGGCCATGCTCGCGCAAGACATTCATGACATCGGATTTCTGATCGGCACGTACCTGAATCACAGCGCCCAGCTCTTCGTTGAACAGCGCGCGCAAGGTGAGGTCATTGCGTCGCTCTCCCACCTGACTCGCCCAGTTCTTGGAATCGCCCCAGTCACTGGCGTGTTCGCCTTCAGTGACCAGAATGTCAACATTGACCGACAGTCCCGTGCGACCGGCAAAGGCCATTTCACACAGCGTTGCGTACAAACCGCCGTCAGAACGATCATGGTAGGCCAGCAATAGCTGTTCACGGTTGAGCGACTGAATCGCCTTGAAAAAAGCCTTGAGGTCCTCTGCACTGTCGACGTCGGGCACCGTGTCACCAATTTGCTGTATCACTTGTGCAAGCGCAGAGGCGCCCATGCGGTTTTTGCCCCGCCCAAGATCAATCAGAATCAAGGCTGTCTCGCCCGCATCGGTTCTAAGCTGCGGCGTCATGGTCAGGCGCACATCTGCCACCGGGCTAAATGCAGACACAATTAATGAAACCGGTGACATCACTGATTTACTTCCCGACGCATCTTGCCAAGTCGTGCGCATCGATAAAGAATCCTTACCGACCGGGATACTGATACCCAACGCCGGACATAACTCCATACCCACCGCTTTGACGGTATCAAACAGGGCGGCATCCTGCCCCGGTTGTCCGCACGCGGCCATCCAGTTGGCAGACAGCTTGATATCGGACAGCTGACGTATCGATGCCGCAGCGATATTGGTGATGGCCTCACCCACGGCCATGCGGCCCGATGCGGGCGCATTAATGACAGCCAGCGGCGTGCGCTCGCCCATGGCCATAGCTTCACCCAAATAGCCTTCGTAGCTCATGGTCGTGACTGCACAATCCGCAACGGGGACTTGCCACGGACCGACCATCTGATCGCGCGCCGTGTGCCCACCGACGAAACGGTCACCAATGGTGATCAGGAAGGATTTGTCAGCCACTGTAGGCAGACGCAACACACGTAATGCGGCATCGTCCAGGCTGATGTCAGTCAGGTCTATCGGCGTACGTTGCAGCGATTGACGCTGCACATCACGATGCATTTTCGGTGGCTTGCCGAGCAAGACATCCATGGGCATGTCAACCGGGTAATTGTCATGCTCGGGATCGAGCACCCGCAGCTGCCGCTCCTCGGTGGCAATACCAACGACGGCAAACGGACTACGCTCACGCTCGCACAACTCGCGGAACAAAGCGAGGCTGGACGGCGCTATGCCAAGTACGTAGCGCTCCTGAGATTCATTGCTCCATATCTCTTTGGGCGCGAGTCCACTTTCTTCGAGAGGCACTTTGCGCAAGTCAAAGACCGCACCACGACCGGCATCATTGGTCAGCTCGGGAAAGGCATTCGACAAACCACCGGCACCCACATCATGTATCGAGAGAATGGGATTATCTTCACCCAGTGCCCAGCAGGCGTTGATGACTTCCTGTGCGCGTCGCTCCATTTCGGGATTACCACGCTGGACCGAATCGAAATCCAGATCCGCAGTATTCGCGCCGGTGGCCATCGATGAGGCGGCACCACCGCCCATACCGATGCGCATACCAGGGCCACCGAGTTGTATCAGCAAGCTGCCCGGCGGCAGACCTTCTTTCTTCGTATGAATCGCAGCGATATTGCCCATACCGCCGGCGATCATGATCGGCTTGTGATAACCGTAAACGGTGCCACCGATATTTTGTTCATAGGTGCGGAAATAGCCCGCGAGATTCGGCCGACCGAATTCATTGTTGAATGCTGCGCCACCGAGGGGACCATCGATCATGATCTGCAAAGGTGAAGCAATGCGCTCGGGCTTGCCGGTGATCTCGGACATACCCACATCGTTGCGTGTCGCCGCTGCTTGATTCACATCGCGCGCGTTTTCCCAAGAGCGCACGGCATGAGTGAGCATGAGATTGGACACGCTAAAGCCAGCCAGGCCTGCCTTGGGTTTGGCACCTCGGCCTGTGGCACCCTCATCACGAATTTCTCCACCCGCACCCGTGGAGGCGCCGGGGAAAGGCGAAATCGCTGTCGGGTGGTTGTGGGTTTCGACCTTCATCAGAATATGCGTCGCTTCCTCAGAGGGCAGATATTGCTGACCCTGCGCCGCGCGAGGGTAAAACCGCGATACCACCGCGCCTTCAATCACCGAAGAATTATCCGAGTAAGCAACCACCGTACCCTGCGGATGTAGCTGATGCGTATTGCGAATCATGGCGAATAGCGAACGATCCTGCGTCTCGCCATCAATGGTCCAGTCGGCATTGAAAATCTTGTGCCGGCAATGTTCACTGTTGGCTTGCGCGAACATCATGAGTTCGACATCAGTAGGATTGCGACCCGCACTGCTAAACGCCGCATCGAGATAGTCGATCTCGTCATCAGAGAGCGCAAGTCCGAGCTCAACATTTGCGTTCAAAAGCGCCTGACGACCACCAGTTTTTACATCAATGTAAGCCAATGGCTGCGCAGGCAATTCGTCGAAGAGCGCGGCAGCCTCTTCGGGTGCGCGAATGACGGTCTCGGTCATGCGGTCGTGCAGAAGGCTCACGACCAGCGATATCTGCTCCGCATTCATCACGGGTGACTTGCCCAGCAGTCCAGATTTAAGTGCCACCGTGTAGATCACACCGCGCTCAATGCGATGTATATGAGACATGCCGCAGTTGTGCGCGATATCCGTCGCTTTACTGGCCCAAGGTGAGATGGTGCCAAACCGAGGTATCACCACGAATCGCTCGCCACTGAGATCGGACACCAGAGGTTCGCCGTAGGAGAGCATTGCCTCGAGTTTCTGGCAATCGCTGTCATTCATCGGCGTCTTGCTATCAACGAAGTGGCAGTAGCGGCCGCTGATCTCCGTGACCGCAGGATGGATCTCTTTCAGTTGTGACAATAAACGCTGGATACGGAAGGCAGACAGGGCATTGGAGCCCGGCAAAATGAGCATGGCGAAGGCAGCTTGAAGTGGGTTACGCGCAAGAGCTGGCGCGGCAGAATTCAAGGTTGCGATTATAACCCGCCGCCCTCTTTCAACTCTCCGATGAAGTGCCGGCCTGCTCAGCCATGTGCTATGGTCTGACGCATTCTTCCCTCGCCAATGCTTGCATGATGATGAAGCAAAGCCATTCCCGCATACGTTCATTGGACAGCACACCTCGCAGCGATCTCGTGGCATCAAGCCTGTCGCTCGCTGAGACCCAACAGGCTGTGTTCACGACGCTCTATGCATCTGAAGCACTGGCAGCAGCCAGCACCGCCGATACCGCCCGCCAGACCGGCCGCCCTCGCTCCGCGCTGGCTGGCCTGCCGATATCTATCAAAGATTTGTTCGACACCGAAGGCGAGGTGACGCAGGCCGGCTCCGTCGTTTTGCGCGACCGCGCACCAGCCCAGCAGGATGCTCCCGTAGTGAACCGCCTGCGTGCTGCAGGCGCGGCGCTGCTGGGCAAGACCAACATGACCGAATTCGCATTTTCCGGGGTCGGCATCAACCCCCATTACGGCACGCCCGGCAATCCTGCCGACCCGACACGCATACCCGGCGGGTCGTCCTCGGGCGCGGCAGTCTCCGTGGCCGGTGGCAGCTGCGTTGCAGCGATAGGTTCGGACACCGGCGGCTCAATTCGTATTCCTGCCGCGCTGTGTGGACTGGTCGGATTCAAACCCACCATGCGTCGGGTGCCTGTGGCAGGCATTGTGCCGCTATCGCCTTCGCTGGATACGCTTGGGCCCATTGCGCACACGGTTGAGGATTGTCTGCTGATCGATAGCGTGATCGCCGATGCGCCCTTGCAGCCAGAGCGCATCACGCTCGCCGGGCTGCGGCTAGCGGTGCCGCTTGATGTGGTACTCGATGATATGGACACGCAGGTCGCGTACGCCTTTTCCCGTGCTTTGTCACTACTCTCAGCTGCCGGTGTCGAAGTAACCGACGTGCCCATGCCCATGCTGCGTGAAGCGCCGCAGATCAACCGCTTTTCGCCGATCGAAGCCTATGCATGGCATCAATCTCTTTTAGAGACCCGCGAGGACGCCTACGATCACCGGGTCGTTCAGAGAATTCGGCAAGGCGAAAATCAGCCACCTGAAGCACTGAATGAACTCCATGCTGCGCGCGCTGACTGGATACGCCGCGTCGGCGCTCCGCTGGCAAATTTCGATGCACTGCTGATGCCTACGGTGCCTATCATTGCGCCGCACATCGCGCCGCTGCTCGCTTCGGATGCCGCGTTTTTCGAAGCAAATCGTCTGCTGCTCCGTAATCCTTCACTCATCAATCTTCTTGACGGCTGCGCCATCTCAGTCCCCTGCCACCGGTCAGGCGAATTGCCGGTGGGCCTGACGGTAGCAGGGTTGGCCATGATGGACGCAAAGTTAATCGCCATCGCTCAGATGATTGAAGATTTACTGGCCAAGACGAATGAATTCACAATGACTCCCTGACATACACTGCGTTGGCAAGTGATGTGCCGTACCTATCATTCATGTCATAGGGGGCTTTTGAAAAATCCCGTTCTTGATAGACAGCCACAATCTTGTCATAACCCAGCGAAAGTATGAATTTGGAAGCGTTTTCCGCTTCCACGGAATCCTGGAAAGTGAAACGGGCCGATCCGAAATTGATGTAAGCCACGCCGGGATTCTGATCGTCAAAGAAGATTTCACCACCAACCACGCCACGAGACTTGATCATGCTGTGCAAGGGAATGCCTCGCGAACTTTCGTCACATGGCGTCATTTCGCGAATGATGTGCATACCAGCGAAATCAATCAAGTAAAGGTATTTGAATTCCCTCTGCCCATACGGCCCCGTCGCGACATTGGTGAATATACCCTCACCTGGTTTTCGGCTCTGTAACTGGTCTTCTAGCGGTAAAGTGTTCGCATCATAGGGGTTGGTGTTGCTGGGTAGTTTTTGCGGAGCGATGTTATAGAGTGGCTTGCCATACTCAAGACCATGGTAAAGCATGGCTACCAGCGCCGCCAACTCGCTTTCAGGAACGGTGACCACTTTCCACGGTTCCGCCAGTGTTGAACTGATCACCTTGGGTGTAGCGGCGATGACCTTCGGGTCGACCACCATCGCTTTCTTTTTCATTTCTTGATATGCCACGAAAGCCTTCGCAAGCGGATCCGTGTAATGAACTGTACGAGGAACGATGCGAGGTGCTTGGCAGCCGCGGTCGACCGAGCCTTTTAAGGAATTACTATGAAAGTTCGTTGAGGATCTAGGCACTCTACCTTTGAGAAGTAAGTTCATGATGAGTCCTTTTTGTAAACTGTCTCTGTTGAAAGTTGTCTGACAACCGATGACACCCCTAGGTACGGGAGATCGACGGCGTTTCTTTTTTTGCAATTGCTGTGCCAACCACGCCGGGTGGGGTAAGTGTTTTCTAATGGCGCTTTTCGGCTGGAAGTGTGGTGAGTCGTCAACAGAACGCAGGCAACACGCACCAACAAGCATTCCTGTTATCGAGCAAATAAGTGCATGCACTGCTTTGGGTAAATTGATGGGTGCGGATGGCCGATTAACAGTACCGATTGTTTTGAAATGGGTTTGCGGCTACCCTATAGCGGCTTTTTTTATTAAGTGTTTTCCTGAAGAACATAGGCATCGGCCTGCCCCGCAGTGATCTGAGGGCTGCAAGCTTTGCCTGGAACTGGAGTCCAATGCGTGTCGCTGTGATTGGTGGTGGTGTCATCGGTGTCTGCACCGCCTACTACCTGGCCGAGGCCGGGCATGAAGTTTCTGTCATAGAACGCTATGGCAACGTTG
>JACCEC012358235.1_pt1 | contig 12215 bp, 11 predicted proteins | sample 7450121 | NCBI WGS metagenome assembly JACCEC01 (sample SAMN15323455, study PRJNA562643) | freshwater metagenome | isolation source: river surface water | place: USA:Blue River Watershed | collected 2017-08-18 | reverse complement strand
TGGCCGAACGGGAAGAAGAAATGCGTTTCGCGAGAACCGAAGTATTCGTCTCGGCAAAAAGCTTGGCCACACTCCGAAACAAGTATGAACCTCCGGGCGGCGCATCGACGCCCCAATTTTCAGCCGAGGCGTTCTCGATGAAGGTGAAGAAGCTGGGAATTCCGGCATTGCAGGCGTGGGCTGCGGCCCTAGCCATTCGAATTTCGTTATTCGTGCCTGCCGATGCAAAAGCAGGGTCGATGATCCCGATCGCTTTCTCGCACTGACCTGCAGTCAGCGCTTTGTAGGTGGCATCGAGGATTGCGGCTCGCCCTTCAGCGGTACTTGCCTCCATCGTGGGAGCTGCACAGCCAGATAGAAGAAGACAGAACGCGGAAACCCCCGCGCTTTTGCGCCACCACCTCCAGACATTCCTTGTCCGGAAAAAACCCTTCCCTGGCATTTTCGGAAAAACCCTCAGCGGTTGAGGTAGTCCACGAACCTGCGGCACCCCGATGCGAGGGACGTTTCATCCGTTGCGAAGCTGAGTCGCACCGTGCCCGGCATCCCGAATGGATCGCCCGGAACCAGTGCTACGCCGGCATCTTCGAGCACTCGCTCGCAAAACGCCGTCGCATCTTCACCCGGTTTGAAATACCCCTCGACCCCGAGGAGGACGTAAAACGCCCCCTGCGGAGACATCATCTTGATTCTCCCAGCTTTGTGGAGAATTTCCAAGGCAACGTCCCGGCGGCGTCGATACATTGACACTTGCCCTTCAAACTCCGATTCCGGAAGCCCGAGCGCCGCAACTGCTGCCGCCTGCGCAAGCGAGTTAATCCCGGAAGTGCTCTGCCCTTGAAGCATGGCCAATGCTTCGGTGATCGCAGGCACCGCAACCGACCAACCCACGCGCCAACCGGTCATGGCCGCACTTTTGGATAGCCCGTTCACCGTGACAATGCGATCGACGAGTTCCGGGCAAGCTTCCGCAAACGAACAAAACTGAACGCGGTCCAGGACAATTCGGTCGTAGATTTCATCCGAAATCACGATCAGGCGAGAAGCTTCCGGATGACTCCGAATGACCTGCCCCAAAGCGCGCAGTTCGTCTCGCGAATACATGGCGCCCGTCGGATTGGACGGAGAATTCAGGAAAAGAATTCGCGATTTCGGCCCAAGCGCTTCGCGAAGCTGCTCAGGGGTGATTTTCCAGCCGGATTCCAAAGTGGTGCTGAGAATCCTCGGCACGCCTTCGCAGATTTTCGCCATGTCTGGGTAGGAAACCCAATAGGGCGCTGGAATCAGCACTTCGTCGCCTGAATCCACGGTCGCTAAAAGCGCATTGAAAATGGCCTGTTTGCCTCCATTCGTCACGACAACGTGGGAAGCTTTCCACTCCCCGCGCGCCGCGACCACCGTAGGCTGCTGGCGACTGGTGCGAGCTGCAATCCGCTCCCGAAGTTCCGCAATCCCGGCTACGGGCGTGTACTTAGAAAGGTTCTTCCGCAAGCCTTCTTCCACAGCTGCCTTGGCCGCACTCGGCACATCAAAGTCGGGCTCACCCGTAGTGAGGTTGATGATGTCGCGGCCTTGCGAGCGCAGCTGATTCACTTTCGCGTTCAAGCGCAGAGTGGCGCTCTCAGTGACATTGCGCAGCCGTCGGGATGGTTCGAAAACTGCGCCTGGGTTCACTGGAAAGCTCCCTTTTTTCGCTTCAGCTCCAACCGTTCCACCACCAATTCAGGAACGTAGGGAGAAATGTCGCCCCCATACAGGAACAGCTCCTTGATCATGGAGCTACTCACAAAATACAAGTTCTGGGCCGTCATCATGAACACGGTTTCCACCTCGGGGCGGATTTCTTTGTTCATCGTCGCCATCATGAACTCGTATTCAAAGTCAGATGCAGCGCGCAGACCCCGCACCACAGCACGAGCGCCCTGGTCCTTCGCATAACTCATGATCAGGCCCGACCACTGATCGACTCGCACGTTCTTGCGATCTTTCACGACCTCGCGAATGAGCTCGACGCGTTCTTGCGGCGAAAAGAGCGGCGACTTACGCGCGCTTCCAGCCACGACCAAAACCACTTCGTCAAAAATCCCCAGAGCGCGATCCAGAATATCCAGATGGCCGTTGGTGATCGGGTCAAAACTTCCCGGATAGATGGCAATGCGCTTGTTCAAGTCACGGCCTCGTCGGTGAAATCAGTGTGAGAGATCAGTCAATCCGTTCAAACGTGGAAAGAATGCTCTCACCATAGGATTTCTCCCGCACCTTGGCAAGGAAGCCGCTCGTCTCGGGTAATTCCTTCACCTGAGACTTCTGAGTGCCCCACTCCAAAACCAAGATCCCGCCCGGCGAAAGGATTCTGGACCAATCCAGTTCCTGAAGCAGGCGCAGCTCCCACCCACCCGCATACGGAGGGTCGGCAAACACGACGTCAAAAGGCCCGGCCTCGGCCAATCGCTCGGCCAGCTTCTCGACGGGCTCACTCCAAAGCTCCATCCGATCGGTCACCCGCAGGGTTTCCGCGTTCTTCAGAAGAATTTTGGCCACGTTTCGGTCGTTTTCAACAAAAACGACGTGAGTCGCTCCGCGCGAAAGCGCTTCAAAACCGAGCGATCCTGAACCTGCAAAGAGGTCGACGCAGCGCGATTCGGGGATGCGCATCTGAACCGAATTAAAGAGCGCCTGACGCAACTTGGCCTGCGTGGGCCGTGTGCGACCTGCCGGCGGGACCGACAAGAGCCGTCCACGAAATTCGCCGCCCGTGATGCGAATCATGATGCCTCACCCGGTGCGGGTGTTGCGGCCTTTGAAGGGAACGCGGAACTCGGTGCCATCAGCCAAAGTGACTAACAACTGAGTGCCGTCTACGTCGAGGATGATCTCGCGTCCTTCATGCTCGTAGGAAATCCGGAAAGGTGCGCCTCCGCGGAGACTCATTTCCAGCTTTTCCATCCCGGCAGGCTGAGAATAGCCCCCAGAACTGCGTCCGCCGGCCGAGCCCGAGGATTGGCGCATTGGAACCACTTTGGCGCCTTCCACATCAGCCATCACTTCGGCTGCCATATCGGACTCGGTCACCATCGGGCGATTCGCGCGCTCACCCAGCAGGCTACGGCCCGTGGCCGGAGCTTCGGGAGCGAGATCACCTACGGTGTCCTCAAGCGATGCGCCGCGAGCAGGTGCCGGGTCATGGTATTCCTTCATGGCGTCGGCGTCGGCTGCAGCCAAGTTCGGAAGGGCTGCGGAAGCCGCTGCATCTTCTGCGGTCTGCAGACGCAGGACCGGCATTTCGCCAGGCAACCACTTCGAGGACTGAATGGCTGCTTCCACCACATCAGGAACGCCCGAGTCCGGCTGCGGGCTTGCGGCGGCCACTGCAACTGGGGCGGCGAGCGCAGCCGGCGGAGCGCCCAAGGCATCTTGAGCAGCCATCGCGGCAGCCAACAAGGCATTGGAGTCGTCCTGCGGAGCTTGAGTTTCTTGAGCCGCAGCGGCTGCTGCCAAGGCTTCCGGATTCACGTCATCATCCGAATTCATCGGGCGATTCGCAAAAGGAACAATCGTCGGATCGTCGGCTAGACCTTCTGGAATGACGTTCTTCGGCAGGCGCTGATTATTGGCCCGCATGAACGCTTCAATTTCTTCCTGAGTCGGCTCTTTCACTTCGAAAGTGCTCTCTCCGAGCTTACCGCGGGCGGTCAGCTTCCGTTCACCACCCCCACTGGTAGCACCTGCATCAGCGCCTTCGGCAGAAGTGGCAGGAGTGCCGGAGTCCAAAACCAAAACTTCCATGGTGGAAGGCAAAGCTTCCGCCGCTTTGATGGCGGCCAAAATTTCGGGAGGAAGCCCTTCGTCATCGGCCGAGCTGCCTGCACCGGCACCTGCTGTCATGGCCTCGAGCGCTGCGGCTTCCTGACTCAGTTTATTCAGGGCCTCTTGCTCGGCTGCTTCATCAAATTGTGGCGTGACCAAGGAATGGTTAATCTCCCCTTTGGGCGGGGGCGCTCGGAAAACAGTGCCCTTGTAGCCGGTTTTTGCTGCTGGCATCGTGGCGGGACTCGGAATTGAACCCAGCATCTCGGCCAAAAGATCGTTTTCCAGGGACGCATCCACAGCGGGAGCTTCTGGAGCCTGCGCGACGGGAGCTGGGGCGGCCACGGCTTCCGGACTTTCCACAGGCGCGGCAGGAGCTTCCTGCGCCACTGGCGCAGGTTGACTCGGAGCGGCTGCCATCGAAGGAGCGGGAGCTTGAGGCTTCACAGCCTCCACCAGGTTGACCTGGAGCCCCTCAATGTCCTTGATGATGTCTGAAAGGTCGTTGGAATCCGTCACTTTATGAATCCTATCCGTCTTCCTTTGTTTCGGACGGGGGGCGGTCCAAGTTTAGAAAAATTTCCCGACCATTTCTGTGTCATGAAAATTTACTCCCCAGGTGGGCTCAGGACTGTTATCGATTCGTTCCTTGCTCGAAATCTGGACCGAAGGCTTTTTGACGCACCAGGACACACTGATGTCTCCAGGGTGCCCTTTCGATGAGTCCGGATCGCAGCGAGAAACACTCTAACAACTTGAAACAACAACGCTTCGGGGGAGGCCCATGGATAATGGAGGGATGAGTCAGTGGCTGCTCGGGAGAGAAATCTCCCGCACCACTCCCTCCCGCCCTGCTCCGGCCAGCGAACTTTCTCGCTGGCTCCAGCCCCCCTCCGGCGGAAATACGGCTCCGCAGGCCTCGGCCGCTGCCCTGGCCAACCCGGTTCAAGTGCCGATGCCGCTGCTGATGCCGAGCTTGCCCCCTGCGGCACCTCCTGCACCCTCGGCGGCCACCCCTCCTCCTCCGACCCTTCTGCCGGTCCCCCAACCCAGCGTCACTTCGAACCCAGGTCCCTCGGGCCAGGTCTCGACGCCGAACCTGGGATCGTCCGAACCCCTTCCTGCCTTTTTGAGCCTGATGGGGCAGATCAAGTACGAGCTTCAGAGCAACCTTCAACAGCTGCTGAAGCTGAACCCCAGCCGCCGCGAAGCGGTGGCGCAGCACCTGGAAAGTTTAGCGAACCTGCCCGCTGGGCCCTCCTATACTCAAGGGAACGGCGACCCTGCCGGGGGCCTGCGACGTTGGATTGACGGTCCGCACTCCCCAGCGCAAAGCCAAGCACTGCAAACCTTCTTGGAAGAAGTCGCGATGGTGGCTTTGGGCCAAGCGCTGCTTCTGAAAACTTGGAACGATCGCGGCATTCGGCGCATCACGGCCGATGATTTGGGCAAGCTCAACTGGACGCTCGCTCAGGCCCTGAAGCCGCACCTCCCGGTCGACCGAGACGGTTGGCACATCACGCGCCCGAACCTTTATTCTTGGTACAACCCAGGCCCCTCCATTCAGAAAGAAATCTGGCGCGCTTTCTCGAGCTGGCAAATGGGGACTGAAGGCCCAGGCGTCCTTTCGCAGCTGATCCGAATGAGCCGTCGGCGCACGAGCCCCTCGACCGAGCTTGCCGGATACGACGAACGATTTTTCGCCTCAGTTTGGCAGCATCTCCCTGAATTTGGTTTCCAAGCAGAAGCCGAAGCCACGGGGATTCCTCGCCGTAAATCTGCATTCACACCGACTCTGCGCGATGGCTCGATCATGCGCGGATCGCCGGAAAGTCTTCTCTGGATCGGCCTCGAGATGCAGCCGTTCCGACTGATTGCTGCCGAACTTTCGGAACTTTGGTGGGGCCCCAAAGCTGCCCCCCTTTGGACTCAAGGCTCGGGACTGGAAGCCCACTCCCGGAACCAGATGCAGTTCCAACTGGATTCAGTCAAACCTTCGACCTTGAGCCGGATTGCTGAAATCGAAGCGTGTGACTTGGCCTTCGTCGTGGAAGAGCGCCAGATCCGCACCTCGGGCCGCACGACCGAGTCGGGCCGGTACCGCGAACAACTGGACGCACTGCCGTACTTCAAAAAAATTCGAACCGCGAGCACTCCCATGGGCGTGCTGCAGGCCCATGTCGCATTGACTAAGCTTCGGCCCGGTGGCCTTCTTTGGTGGGCTCGCGAAGAACCCCTGAGCGAAGCCGACGGACAGCAAAGCTTGGCGGCCCTTTTGGACCAAGGAAAGCTTTTGTGCGAGTGGCGCTTAGGCGATGTGGTTCACCATCTGCCGGCTGCGAATCCTCTTTTTCCAAAGTACCTCTATTTATTCCAGCGCAGCTCGGACATGAACGCTCGCCAGTCGTCGCGCCCCGTCCGAATCAGCTTGCATGGCCAGATCCGAAGCCACGTTGAAGTGCCGGTGTTGCTCGGCGACGCCCTGCAAGCTTACCCTGCGGCTGCACTCGGGCAAAAACCCGGCGTTCGCGGACAATGGCAAGTGCTGCCTCAGGTCAGCCCCACTCCGCAGCGTGACTGGGCCGAGCGCTGGCCCGACGCCCTCGACACTCAAGTCGAAAAAACTTTGGCTCAGCTGCGAAGCCACGGAAAACACTTGGCGACTGTTGCGAACATTCGCACCACTCCCCCGGGCGACTCCAAACGAGGCGGCGCCTGGAGCGTGGTTTCCGGGCTTCAAGGTTTCTGGGTTCGCCCCAAGCATTCTGCAGAAGGACGATCGCTCGAGACGCTTCCCCTTCCGATCGCGCCCAAAGAAGCTCAAGGCCAAGGAATCCTGCTTCTGGTGGACGATGTCGCAAGCGTCGCTCCGCTTCGCCACTGGATGGAGTCCCGCTGGGTGAACCATTGGCTGGAGCACCACTGCGAACGCAAAGGCGATCAGTGGCACTTGACCGAACAGCAGGTGAAGTTCATCCCCGTTCCAAAGCACCTGATGCAGGTGATGGGACACGAAGGAAATGCAGCGCAGCTTCCGCAGCCCACTCCGGAATGGACGCGCATCTTGGAAGAACTCTCGACGAAGCCGCAAGACTGCTTGCAGCGCTTGCCTGAGATTTCGTCGTCCGATGCGACGGGAAGTTTGCTGAAAGCTCGGATTTTCGTCCGCGCCGCCCAAGCCCTGGAAGCTCTGAATCGCGATCAGGGCATGCTTCTGAGCTTGGTCGACGCCGAAGGGACCATCCGTTGGAAGGACCTTCTCCAAATCCTTCCACGGTCCGAACGAGTTTCCATTGCCACGCACCCCTTGATCCAGCTGGAAGGCATGTTACCGCCTCACTTGCCGATCGGTCGCATCTCGCGAGTGAAAACTCCCGCGCCCGGAATTCTCCTCACCACGGAGTCAGGCTTTAATTTGACCCTGGTTTCGCAGGAAAATCGGATCCTGGACCTCCTCGACGATCAGTTGAAGGGCCTAGATCACCCCACCTGGAACGAGCTGGTTCAATTCCTCGAAGTCCCCAAGGACCTGGATTTGTACCTGGGAACGGCCGAGGACATCTTGAAAGGCTACGGCGCCCTGCAAAGCCGAGTGCAGTCGCTTCGCCAATGCATTCAAGCATGCCTTGAGTCCTGACAAAGCCAGAGTAGACTCACCCGTATGCGTGAGCAACCCTGGCACCTGCGACGAGCCTCCGCCCACCACCAGCTTTGGTTTGAAAACCTGGCCGAGCGCCAGATTCTGACCCGCGAGTGGCTGAATGAATTGCGCTTGGAGCGCCCGAGCCACGCGCTTTCACCCACGGCCAGCGCCGAAGTTCGCCAGATGGTGGCGCGTCTCGAGGAAGCTGCCGACTTGGTTTTGAATCGCGAGTCGATCCAGTCGCGCCACCTTCAGCTGGAAGACCTCCTGGAAGCTGACCATCCGGATGTCTGGCTGGGACGCCTTCAGCATTCCGTCGAGACCCTTCAAGGCTGGACCCTGAGCTCGATTTTGGAGCATTCCCAAGAAACCGAGCGGGCCTCCATTCGCGGACAACTCGAGCAAGCTGCCTGGCGCTGCGGGCGAGACGCAGCCCAAATCCGAAGAGCCAATCAGCCGCCGCCAGCAGCTGACGACCTTCGGGAGCTCGTCAGCTGCACTCACAATCTACCGATGAAAGAAGGCGTGACGCCCTCGCCGTTTCTGATCGAAAGAAGTTTGCGCGATGAAGTGCTGCTGGAACTGCTTCAATGTCCCCACCGCTCTCGAAACGGCGCTGTGCTGGCGGTCGCAGACGATCTTTGCCATTTGCAGGAGTTCTGGATTCGAGGCCACATTCACGTTTTGAATCCGCGTGCACGCATTCAACGAGAAGCGACATCATCCACCACTGAGCGCTGCCGCATGCGCTGGTGGCTCAGGCAGGAGCCCGCATGAACGACCGCGAACGCTTGCTGCGGCTGCAAGCGCGCATTCATCGCCAGCTTCGGGATCAGGTCGAAGCCGTCTTAGGCGCTCAGCCCGCAGAAATCGCGCGCTACGAAGAAGAAGCTGCGCGCGACTTCCGCCGGGCGCGACTCAAGCCGCTCGACAAAGCGGAAGTCATTCGGCGGCTGCGCGCGGCGCAGGTGACTTGGATCGCCGATTTTCACGCTGACCCGCAAAACGCACGCAGCGCCTTGCGCTTGCTTCGTGATGCCGCCCAGCCGGGCGAAGATTGGGTCTTGGGAATCGAGATGGTGCCCAGCCACCATCAAGAAGACCTCGATCTTTTTCAGGCAGGTGAACTGGATCAAGAAAAGTTCTTAGAGCGAATCCGCTATCAAGAAACCTGGGGTTTTCCTTTCAGCCACTACGCTCCCCTTCTGGACTGGGCTCGTCGTCACGGCGTTCGAGTTCTCGCGCTGAATCTCCCTCACCTGATGCCCGGGAAGAAATCTCTGCAGGAGCGGGATCGCTGGGCAGCAGGCCTCATCACCGATCTTTTCTTGGGATTGCCCAAAAAACAGGAACGACGGGTCGTGGTTCTCTACGGAGAACTGCATGTGGCTGAAGCCCACCTTCCGAGCGAACTTGAGCAGATTTCGAAGAGAGCCTTGGGACGAAGCTTGAGAGGCCTCTCGATTCACCAAAACAACGAGAAGCTTTACTGGCGACTGGCTCGAAAAGGGCGTGAGCAAGGCACTCAAGCCGTAGAACTGCGGGAAGGATCGCTTTGCGTTTTCTCCAGCCCGCCTTGGGTGCGACTCGACGCGCTCTTACGCTGGGCCGAGGAAGAGCACCCAACTCACGCTCCTTCGGAAGCCGAACCGATTGACGAGGATTCCGCTTTTGATCCTCTCGCAGCACTCGAGCGAGACGGCAAAGCGCTAGCTGAGTTCCTGAAACTGGAACCTGCGCCTTTTGACAGCCTGACGGCCATTGGACTTGGCCAAGCCGCTCAGCTCTGGGAACTTGCGGCAGCCGAAGAAGGAAAACTGAGTTCAGGTGAACGCAGGCTCGTTCGCTATTTAGTCGATCGCAACGAGCGCTTCTACTTGCCCGGCTCGCGCGCCGCTTACTTAGGAACTTCGACTCGAGCGGGAACTGCGGAACTGGCGGCACTTCACCTGCTTCATCATCAGAATCGGGAAAATGGCTTCTGCCTGACGGGGCGAGACGATTTCTTCAGGCTGGTGACTGCGCAGGCGTTTGCTTTCTTAGGTAGCCTCTGCCTGAATCCTCGCCGAAAATGCGACCTCGAAGAAGACCACGCCCAGCGGATCTCGGAACTCCAAGCACGCCCCCGGCTCGGGCTTGCTGACCGAGCGGAGCTTTTGGCCCGCACTGCCACGCTTACCTGGCTCAAACCCACTCAGAACTCCTCGGGCCATCGAATCGGGAAAAACCGCATTCCGCGTTCAGGACTGGCTCGCTGGCTTTGCGCGACTTACCTGGGACGAATCCTCGGCATGAAGCTTCACCAAGGCGTGATGCGCTCGAAACTGAAGCTCGAGCGCTTACTGCCCGAATTTCTCGAGCCCGCCGAACAACCCAAGGAATGGCGAAAGCGCCATCGAAAGCTACTCCGCGCGGTCAAGGACTTACCCTTGGAATCTTCGAAAAGAGAACTGCTCTAGCCCGGGTAGGTCGCTAGCGAAGGCTTTCATCGTTTGTGCGAGCGGGTGCGACGTCATTTCGACACTGTGCCTCGCAATCGAGTCGGGCTCGAGTATCCAAATACACCTGCTGGCACCGCTGCCAACACATCATGGACAAAGAGGCTTTCACGCTGCCTGCACAGCTAGAGAGAAAGATAGCGGTCATTCCTCCACAAAAGAGTCGTACCCCATTTTTGAAAAAAAAAGAGCTGAGCTTCATGCCCTTTTATTTTGGCACAAAACTCAGCTCGATTCACAAGAGGGACGAGATCAAACAGGAGGCAGCGTGAACCCAAGCGGGAGGCAGCGCATGATCAAACAGGTGGAAGCGTGGGAAGCGAGTATTTCTCGGCCAAGTCGTCCACCACTGACTGAAGCGCCCGGGCCCGAGTTTCATTGCCTCGAATGCAGGTCACTCCTTCACTTTCGCGGTCCTCGAGGACCAACACCTCTGAGCCGTCGTCCCGCTCCAGCGTGAAGCGATAAAGCGATTGACCGGGAAGAATCGCAAGCGAACTGCAGACCGGTTCTTCTGTCAGATCTTGATCAGCCACTGAATCGACTGCTCCACGAAGTGCCGCCAACTCAGTGTCGGTTAGCAAGCCCGTTGGCCCACTGCCCGAGGCGAAATTCCCGTTGCGAGACACTCGGAAGCCCTGTCCTGCGGGGCATTCGGGAAACGGACAGCTTCGTTCCTCAATCACCGAATCCCAACGAACTTGCGGCCCTGGCGAGCCGCTTGGGCTGGGCGAGGGGGTCGGCGACACGGCCGGATTTGGGGTGATAGCCGGTTCAGGCGATCCGCCCGACGACGAAGTATCGTCGCCGCAGGAAACGCCGATCCCACCTAAGAGAATCGCGCCCAAGATCAACCCTGCCGGAAATGCAGATAATCGCATGCTCTGAGTCCTCTCCTTCTCGGATAGAGACTCAGAACTGCAACCCCTGCGCCGAGGTCGATTCGATTACCCGGCCGGCCGAGACTAGCCCTGCGCTTCGACTTCCTGACGGACTTTCTCCATGTCGAGCGCCTGAATTTTTCCGATGAGCTCTTCGAAAGCAGCTTCGGGAAGAGCGCCAGGCTGAGCAAAAACGACGATGTTCTGCCGGAAAGCGATCAACATCGGGATCGAGCGGATCTGAAAAGATGCGGCCAAATCCTGCTGTTTCTCGGTGTCGATTTTCCCAAACACAATCGAGGGGTGTCGAGCGGCAGCTCGCTCAAAAACAGGGCCGAACATGCGGCAAGGACCGCACCAAGCCGCCCAAAAATCCAAAATGACGATGTCATTGGAATTCAGAAGGGTTTCCAAATTCTGAGAAGTGACTTCGACGGGCTGACCAGAAACAGGAGAATTTGCGCTCATGAACTAAACATATCATTGACAATATATTAGGTCAACGCTATCTTTTTAGCATGACAACAAAAACCAAGGCCCCCACCACCATGCTGGAACTGAAAGAGCTCGTTGGAAAACTCGCTTCAAACGAGATCTTCCTCGACGTCCGGACCGCCGAGGAATACCGCGACGGACACGTTCCGGGAAGCCGCAACATTCCCCTCGATCAGCTCGATTCCAAGGCAGATTCCCTCAAAGCTTTTCAGACGGTCTATGTCCACTGCCAGGCAGGGCGACGCGCCAGCATGGCTCAAGAGATCTTGGTGCGCCACGGCCTAACTAATCTGGTTTGCATCACGAATTCTGGAATGGGGCACTGGATTGCAGCGGGGCTTCCCATTGAAAAAGGGAACTGAATCCGAGGGATTCATGGGCAACGCCCCACTTGCCAAGAAAGACCGAGCCGCACTCCTGAAGAAGAGCAGCGAGCTCTCGCACTTGTTTGGTTCGCTTGCGCACCCAGTCCGTCTTCGAGTGCTCTGCAGCCTTTCTGAGGGCGAGAAGACCGTGAGCGAACTCACGGATTTTTGCGAAATCTCGCAGCCCGCCATGTCTCAATTTTTGGCTCGAATGCGAGACGAGGGAATCGTCCGATCCAGAAAAGAGGGAACTCGCGTCTTTTACGAGATTGCGGACGCGCAAGTCGGTCGGCTCTTGGCCGCTGTTCGAGCGATTTACTGCTGAGTCGGTTCGGAATCTCCGGTCGACTGAGGCCCTACCTTGCGGTGAACTGTTCGGGGATTGATCCCGAGGATCTTCGCAGCCAAGGTCTTATCCCCTTCAGTTGCTTCCAAAGTCTTTCGGATCAGCAAGTCTTCCACGTCTCGGAGTGTGCTTCCCACGCGAATCGGAATCACTGCGTCGCCTCCCGGCAAGCGCGGAGCT
>JACCEC010121355.1_pt1 | contig 12216 bp, 13 predicted proteins | sample 7450121 | NCBI WGS metagenome assembly JACCEC01 (sample SAMN15323455, study PRJNA562643) | freshwater metagenome | isolation source: river surface water | place: USA:Blue River Watershed | collected 2017-08-18 | reverse complement strand
TCCATCACATCCACCACGCGGTCGAAGTAGGGCGAAGGTTTCATGCGGCCATCTTCTTCAAACTCCATGAAGGCTTTGGCCACCGAGCTTTGATTGGGGATGGTCAGCATGCGCATCCATCGACCCAAGATGCGCATCTGATTGACAGCGTTGAACGACTGAGAGCCGCCGCTGACCTCCATCACCGCCAAGGTTTTGCCTTGGGTGGGACGAACCGCCCCAACCGACAGCGGGATCCAATCGATTTGGCTTTTCATGATGCCCGTCATGGCGCCGTGTCGCTCTGGCGAGCTCCACACCATGCCTTCGGACCAGGTCGCCAATGTGCGCAACTCTTGCACCTTGGGATGGCTGTCAGGGGCGGCATCCGGTTGGGGCAATCCCAAGGGGTCAAAGACCCGCACCTCCGCACCCATGGCTTCCAGCAAACGTGCCGCTTCCAGTGTGAGGAGTTTGCTGTAAGAGCGCTCACGCAGCGACCCATAAAGCATGAGGATGCGAGGCGGGTGGGTGGAAGGCTTCAGCGCTTGGAGATGCGCGGCAGAAGGAACCTGGAAACAATCGCGGTCGAGATGGTCAGGCAGCATGTTTGTGTTCATACCAATTTTTGGAGCGGTTGACAATGTAAACCACCAACAGCATGGCTGGCACTTCTATCAACACGCCGACCACGGTGGCCAAAGCAGCACCTGATTCAAAGCCAAACAAACTGATGGCTGCAGCCACGGCCAACTCAAAGAAGTTGGAAGCGCCAATGAGGGCGGAGGGGCAAGCAATGCTGTGCTTTTCCCCCACGGCGCGATTGAGTCCATATGCCAGTGCCGCATTGAAAAAAACCTGTATCAAGATGGGCACTGCCAGCAAAGCGATGACCAAGGGTTGCTTGAGCAGCGCTTCACCTTGAAACGCAAACAACAACACCAGTGTGAGCAGCAGTGCAGCGATCGACCAGGGGCCCATACGTTGCATCCATTGATCAAATGCAATCGGCCCCTTTCGCAACCAAATGTGGCGCAACCATTGAGCCAACAGGACGGGAATGATGATGTAGAGCGCGACCGAGGTGAGCAAGGTGTCCCAAGGCACGATGATGGCGGACAGCCCCAATAGAAAAGCCACCAATGGCGCGAATGCAAGCACCATGATGCTGTCGTTCAGGGCCACTTGGGACAAGGTGAACAGGGGATTGCCTCCGGTCAATCGGCTCCAAACAAACACCATGGCGGTGCAGGGCGCCGCCGCCAGCAAAATCAAACCAGCCACATAGCTGTCGATTTGATCGGGCGGCAGCAAGGGCGCAAACCAATGACGAATGAACAACCAAGCCAAGAAAGCCATGGAAAATGGTTTGACCAGCCAGTTGACAAACAAGGTCACGCCGATGCCTTTGATGTGCTGTCGAACCTCGCCCAAGGCCGCGAAGTCCACCTTGATCAGCATCGGGATGATCATCACCCAAATGAGCAAACCCACTGGCAAATTGACCTTGGCCACTTCCATGGCACCAATGCTTTGAAACACTTGTGGGAAGAACTGTCCCAGCGCCACGCCGACCAAGATGCACAAAAACACCCACACCGTGAGGTAGCGCTCAAAAATGCTCATCCCGTTGGTGAGCGGCTGCTCTGTGGTGTCTGACTGCTTCATTTTTTCGCCAAGTCTCGTGCGGTTTGCTCCAGGGTCAACTTGCTCAAGGCGCTGGGTGACAGGCTGACCAACAATTCCAAACGCTTGCCAATTTGATGCAGGGTCTGGGTGAATGCCGCACGTTTGGCGTCATCGTCGCCTGGCGCTTCTGAGGGATCTGCATAACCCCAATGCGCGGTGGCCGGTTGTCCAGGCCAAAAGGGGCAGACCTCACCAGCAGCGTTGTCGCATACCGTGATCACCAGGTCCATGTGCGGCGCATCTGCTCCTCCAAACACATCCCAACTTTTGCTTTGCAAGCCTTCGGTGGACACGCCCGCTTTTTGCAAGGCTTCCAATGCCATTGGGTTGGGTTGTTGGTTGGCGCGGGGACTGCTACCAGCAGAAAAGCCCTTGAAACGCCCTTGCCCCAGGTGGTTGAGCATGGCCTCGGCCAAGATGCTGCGGGCCGAGTTGTGGGTGCATAAAAACAAAACATTCAAAGGCTGTTGGTTGGTACTCATGTCGTGGTTTCCTGTTCGCAAAAAGAAGTGTTCACTGCGACAGGCAAGCAAGCGTCGCCTTGGCAGCAGTTTTGGGTGAGGTAGGTCAAGAGTTCATTCATGCGCACGTAATGCGCTCGGTAAATCAGGTTTCGTCCGCTGCGCTCTTGGGTGATGAGATCGGCGTTCATCAGCTCTTTCAAATGAAAGGACAGGGTGTTGCCGGGGATGTCCATTTCCAGACCCAATTGCGCGGGTGTCAGGCCATCAGCGCCCTTGACCACCAGTGCACGAAATATTTGAAGCCGATTGACCTGGGCAAGGGCGCTCAGGGATTTGATGACGTTTTTCTCTTCCATATTTCCATGTTAATGGAAATATATGACCGTTTGATGTCAACCCTCGATGTTCATTTCAGCGCGGTTGCCATCAGTGCTTGCAGTTGAGCCACGCTCTGCGCGACATCATGCGCCTCGGTGATGGCCCGCACCACCGCCACTGAACCCACGCCACTTTGGAGCACCGCAGGCATGGCGTCTGCATCGATGCCACCAATCGCCACCAGCGAGCGGTGGCGCATCAATCGGGCGTATTGATGCAAGCGTCTCAATCCTTGCGGCGCCGTGGCCATGCGCTTCAAAGTGGTGGGAAACACCGCACCCAAGGCGATGTAGCTGGGCTCGGACTTGGCAGCATGCAGCATTTCAGCGTATCCGTGTGAACTCAAACCCAGCCGCAAGCCCGCTTGGCGGATGCGCTCCAACGGCGCTTCTTGCATGTCTTCTTGCCCCAGGTGCACGCCATAAGCGCCCGCATCGATCGCGACTTGCCAATGGTCGTTGATGAACAGCAGGCTCTGGCTGCCTCGCACCGCTTGGACAGCCGCTTGCACCTCGCGTTTCACAGCGGCCAGGTCGTCGGACTTGAAACGCAGCTGCACCGTGGGCACACCCAGGTCCACCATGCGCGACACCCATTGGGCGTCTGGCAACACCGCGTAAAGCCCCAAGGCTTTCGGACAAGGCGCAAACGCTTGTTGGCTGGGTGTGATGGACAAGCCAAAGTCAAGGGGGTCGCTGGGCCAAGACTGGACATCGAACACGCCGGTGCGCTGTGTTTGTGCGTCCCAGGCGTGGGCGATGCAAAGCGCGTCGTGCTCGACAAAACCCAGCAAGCGTGCGCCCATGAGGCTGGCTTGAAACGCAGCGCTGCCTTGCGTGTGAACCACATCCGACAGTTCAGGCGCAGGGCCAATGAGCAAATCACGGTGGATCTGCGCGATGTCTTGGGCCAATGCCTTGGTGTTCATGATTGATGCCAAAAGGGGGTGCCCAGCACTGGTGTGCTGGCTTGCGCCGATTCTTGGGGCTGCATGGCCCCCGACAAAAAGGCCGAGCGACCCGCATTCACCGCATGGGCAAAGGCCAACGCCATTTGGGCGGGGTCGGTGGCCAAGGCCACGGCGGTGTTGAGCAGCACCGCGTCATAGCCCCATTCCATCACCTGACAGGCGTGCGAGGGCAAACCCAAACCCGCATCCACGATCATGGGCACGTCCAGGCGTTCGCGCAGCATTTGCATGGCATAAGGATTGATCGGTCCCTTGCCCGTGCCAATGGGCGCAGCCCAGGGCATGACGGCCTGACAACCCACGTCCACCAAGCGCTGGCACAGCACCAGGTCCTCGGTGCAATAGGGCAGCACTTTGAAGCCTGCTTTGATGAGGCGTTCTGCGGCTTCTGGCAGCTTCAGCGTGTCGGGCTGCAAGCTGTAGTCGTCGCCAATCAGTTCCAGTTTCAGCCAATCGGTTTCAAAAACCTCACGCGCCATCTCGGCCGTGGTGACCACTTCTTGGATGCTGTGACAGCCAGCCGTGTTGGGAAGTACCGGCACCTTCATGGCTTTGAGCAAGGGCCAAAATTCAGACGATGCGTGCCCATGCGCTGTTTGGCGGCGCAGTGATGCGGTGAGCATCGCAGGCTGGGACAAGGCCACTGCTTCGGCCATGACTTGTGGCGAGGGATAGCGTGACGTGCCCAGCAGCAAGCGGCTAGCGAATGTTTCACCGTACAACAACAAGGGGTCTGAAGGTGCAGTGGTCATGGGTTCAACCTCCGGTGATCGGGGAAATGAGTTCAATCTGGTCATTGGCGGACAAGACGTGTTGGGTGTAGCTGCCGCGCGGCACGAATTGCAAATTGACAGCCGCCGCAAAAGGCGGTTTCACCCCTGAGGCTTGGATGGCGTCTTGCAAACTGGCGTTGGCGGGCAGGGTGTGGGCCAGCTGGTTGATGAACACCACGATGCTTTCACTCATGGGTGTGCTTTCACCAAGCCAAATTGACGCGCCAGACTGGCGTCGCCTTGCATCAGGGCCAAAGTGGCATCCAGCACGGCGGGGGCAATCAGAAAACCATGGCGGTACAGGCCGTTGATTTGCAACAGGCCTTCTCGTGGCGCAAGGATGGCGGGCAGGTTATCGGGCAAGGTGGGACGGGCCTGGGTGTTGATTTCCAAAATGCGCGCCTCGGCAAAGCCGCTGTCCACGCTGTAGACCGCACTCAGCAACTCCAAGGTGGATCGCACGCTGGCGGGCGACAGGTCATCGGTTTCGATTTCGGTGGCACCCACCACGAAGATGCCGTCTTCTTTGGGCGCGATGTACAGCGGATAGCGCGGGTGAATCAGGCGCACCGGCCGACTGATCTGAACCTCTGGCGCGAGTAAACGGATCACCTCGCCGCGCACACCGCGCAAGCCTGTCCATTGCGGCTTGGCACCCAGGCCTCGGCAATCCAGCACCCAATCGGCGTCGGTGGGCTGAAAGTCAGCCAGCGAGACGCGGCTCTCCCAGTGCAATTCAGCGCTGCTGTGCATCAAGCTTTGCAGCAAGGCCTCGAGCAATTGGCGGTTGTCGAGTTGCCCCTCTTGAGGCAGCCACAAGCCTTGGTTGAATTTGTTCGCCAAAGCAGGCTCGATGGCGGCCAGCTCGGCTTGTTGAAGCGTCTGAGGTGCGGCCAGCTCGGGCATTTGGGTGCGGGTGGCTTGCAGCTTGTCGGCAAAACGCTTGGCGTCACTGGCGTCTTGGCGGTGCCAAACAATCACCGTGCCCTCGCGCTGAAAGTACACCGGCGCTGGCAAGGAGGCCAGCAATGCGGGCCAACGCTCCAGGCTGTATTGCCCCATGCGAACCACGGGCAGTTCGGTGATGGCCGATTCGGCCAGCGGTGCCAGCATGGAGGCGGCCACCCAAGCGGCGGCCCCCTGCGCATCTGGCCCCTTGGCCTCATGCACTTCAACACGATGGCCTTGCTGGGTGAGCGCATGGGCCAACAGCCGGCCCATCAAGCCCGCACCCAAGACCACACAACGCAAGGGCCGGCTCATGGCTGCACCCGATCGAGATAATCAAGCCCATGAACAACAACACATTCACAGGCCAATACGCCCGCGTGCTCAGCATTGCCGGATCGGACAGCGGCGGCGGGGCGGGCATTCAAGCCGATTTGAAAACCTTCAGCGCTCTGGGCTGCTATGGCATGACCGCGCTGACCGCGCTGACCGCGCAAAACACCCAAGGCGTGCAAGCCATTCAAGCCATCCCGGCGGCATTTTTGAAAGCGCAACTGCAGTCGGTGCTGGACGACATCGGCGTTGACGCGGTGAAGATCGGCATGCTCCACACCCCTGAAATGGTTGAGGTGGTGGCTTGGGCGATCGACCACTACCAACTTCGGCAAGTGGTGCTCGACCCGGTGATGGTGGCCACCAGCGGCGACCGCTTGATGGCCGAGGAGACCGTGGCGGTGTTGGTGAAGTTGTTGTTCCCTCGGGTGCAACTGATCACCCCCAATCTGGACGAAGCGGCCTTGCTGCTGGGGCGTCCCTTGCGAGAGGTGCATCAACTGGATGCCGCCGCCGCCGATTTGCTCGCCATGGGCGCTCAAGCGGTGTTGCTCAAAGGTGGCCATGTGCAAGGCAACGAGGTGGTGGACATCCTCAATGATCAGTACAGCCAGCACCAGGTGTTTCACTCGGCGCGGATTCACAGCCACAACGTGCATGGCACGGGTTGCAGTTTGTCGTCGGCCATTGCGGCGCACATGGCACTCGGCCACAGTGTGTCCTCGGCTGTGGCGCAGGCCCGCCAGTTCATCTTGCAAGCCATTGCCACGGGTGCGCAGGTGCGCACCGGGCAGGGTCACGGGCCGCTCAACCATGGCTTTGCGCCTCAGGTCATGCATGTGAAACCGTTGCCCTAGCGGGTCTGCTCAACCACGCCAATGTGAAGGTGACCGCCAAACAGGGCAGAGCTGAACCCCATTGAGGCGCCCACCGAGCGCAGGCGTGGAAAACCACGACGCCCAGCAACCAAATACCTGCCGCGCCCCAATGCACCGAGGTCGGGGGTGAGGCGTCTGCACCTGCGCCCAGCCTGCCCAAAATGACGCCGTAAAGCGGGACAAACACCGAACTGAGCAGTAACAAAAACGGTTCCAAATCGTGCATGGGCAACACCATGGCCAACCCGGTACACAGCGCGGCGATGCCCAAGCCCCAGGCTTTCAGGCTGACCCGCGACCAGATGCTGTGGCTGTTGACTGAGGCCGAATACACATCGCCATAAGCGTTGTCGAGTTCGTCCAGCAAGATGAAGCCCAGCGCCAACAAACCGCCTTGCGCCAGCAGCAAGGTGTTGACCAAGTTGGCGTCGGGCGCAGACACACTGACCACCATCACGCCCAAGACGTAACACCAGATGTTGGCCAAGGCATAGCCCACCCAGCTGCCACTCAGGGCGCTGCGGCTGTTTTTGCCATGGCGGGCGTAGTCGGCGATCAGGGGCAGCCAAGACACCGGCATGGCGATGACCAAGTCCATGGCTGATAAAAAGCTCATGGCACCTGTGCCGGGGCGGCTCCAAAAGGCCTCAAAGCCTTGCGCCTGCAACAAACCCGCAAACTGCCAGGTCAACCACAGCAAGGAGAGCACCACCAGCGGCAGACCGAAGCGACTGACAAAACTGCGCACCAAACCCAACATGGAATTGGCCATCAACAAGGTGAGCACGCCACCCCAGAGCAAGGTGGCGGCATACGGCGCGCCGAACCAACTGCTATCGGTCATGGCCAAAGTGCCGTCGCGCATCACCACCAGTTCAAAAGTGGTCCAGCCGACGAGTTGAACAATATTGAGCACGACCGGGAGACGGGCGAAAGCGCTGCCATAGACCTGGTGCATCAAGCCCGCACTCGACAAGCCAGTGTCGCAAGCGATTTTGGCGACCCAGGCCAAGAGACCCGCGCCCAGCACCGAACCCAAAACAATGGCCAGCAAAGCATCTTGGGTACCGACCGCGGGCACCAAATAAGCCCCGATTTGCATGACCAACAGGCCCACGCCCAAGCTGAACCAGAGCGAGGCGTGGCTGTACCAACCGAAGACGCGCTGCTCAGCGCTCACCGGTGAGAGCGAATCGTTGTGTGTGGTGTTGCTGGCCATCTTGTGCTTTCAAAAGAATGGCAGTTCGGCGAGGCCTGCTGTACGGCGCAGCGAAATTGGGCCATGCTTCCCTGCGCGAGGATTACCTCAATCAGGTTCAAAGGGACTTTCTCAGCCTTGGTTGTTGGACAACCTCAGCACCCCCAGCGGATGTCACCCGATCAGGGCGACCCGTTCATTGTAGATCGGCTACCCCCCATGGCCGCGCCCACCACCAACACCGCGGCGATAGCGATGTTCCAGTGCAGGGGCTGGCCTGTGGTCAGCAACAACATGACCGTGGACAAGATGGGCGTGGCAAAAGCCAGCAGACCCATGCGGCGGGTGTCCCCGATTTTGATGGCCGCGTCCCACAAAAAGAAAGCCCCGCCCAAGGGACCGGCACCCAATAACAAAATCAATATCCAATCGTCGCCACTCAGGGCCACGGAAGGTTCGAGCAGCACGTGGCAGGCAAGCGACAACAGGCCCGAGACCACGGCGAAACTCCCCACCGCTGCAGTGGGAAATGGCGGCAGTCGTCGGGTCATCAGAGAGTAACTGGCCCAGACAAAGGCCGAGGCCAGGGCCAGCACATACCCGAATTGAAATCCCCCGTGCGAGTCGCCGACACCGCCACGTCCCAAGATGGCGATGGCCGCGCCTGCAAAGCCAATGAGTGCAGCCACCACATGGCGGATATGCAGATGCACGTCTTGCAAAAACAAAGGGGCCAGTACGACCATGCCCAAGGGCCAGAGGTAATTCACCAAATTGGCTTCCACCGCTGGCGCGTGGCGCAGCGCCATGAACAGCAGAAAGTGAAAGCCGAACAAGCCATATATGCCCACCCCCAGAGTGGGCAGCGGGACTTGCCACTGAGACCAGCGACCTCGCGACAACGGCAAGGCGATCAAACTGCCCAGCAACAGCCCCAGACCTGTGAGTAAAAAGGGTGGGACGTGTGAGAGCTTCACCCCCAATGCCGCCAAACTGCCCCACAAGCCAATGGCCGCCAAGGCCAGCAGATCGGCCTTCAGTGCGGTCTTCATAGGCCCAAGAGTTTGTGCAGACGTGGTGAAGCGGTGGTGTATTCCAGGGGGATTTTTTGACCCGGGTTTAGGTAAGCCGCTGCGCCAAAGGCAGCCAGGGTGGCTTCGTGAAAACCACTGAGGATCAGCTTGCGTTTGCCAGGGTAGTGGTTGATGTCACCCACCGCGAAGACGCCAGGCGCGCTGGTAGCAAAGTTTTCGGTGTTCACGTTCAGCTGCTTTTTGGCCATGTCCAGGCCCCATTCGGCCACGGGGCCGAGTTGCGGCGACAAGCCCAGCAGCACCCAGAGTTGGTCGCAGGGCAGGGCCACTTCACCTTCCAAGGTGGCCAACTGCAAACCCGCAAGGCGACTGTTTGTTGTGTGCACATCTTGTACTTGGCCCACTTGCAAGCGCACTGGGCCGCTGGCGCAAGCTTGGGCAAACGCGGATTGCAAAGGTTCCGACGCGTCCAAGGTGGCCCGGCGGTGCACCAAGGTGACGCTCGCGGGGTGGTGGGCCAAGCTGTCAAGCACGGATTGCAAAGCCTGGTCATCGCTGCCTACCACCACCAGGTGTTGGCCTTGCAGCGCTGGAGTGTCAGGCACAGCATGAAACACCTGCTGGCCTTCAAAGACTTGCAAGGCGGGCAGCGCCAGTTTGCGCGGTACAAAAGCCCCCACGCCCCCTGCGATGAAGACCGTGCGACTGAGGAATGACTGCCCCGAAGTCGTTTCGACCAACCAACGCCCATCGGTTTGGACATTCAAGGTCGAGACCAATTGATTCAAGTGAAACTGTGGTTTGAAGGGCGCTGCTTGCTGCTGCAAGCGCTCGATCAACTCGCGGCCTGTGCAGTGTGGCAAGCCAGGAATGTCGTAAATGGGTTTGTCGGCGTACAGCGCCACGCATTGACCACCCACATGGGGCAGCGCGTCCACCACATGGGCATGAAGCGCTTGCAAGCCCAGTTGAAACACCTGGAACAGGCCCACTGGGCCAGCCCCGATGACCAGGGCGTCGGTTGAAATGGGTGTGGCGTGAACCAACAGGTATTAACGCTGTAGTTCGGACAATTTGCCGGTCTTGTCTTTCCAGTCATCGGCGTCGGCCAAGGGGGCTTTGCGCTTGGTGATGCTGGGCCAGCCAATGCGCGACAACTCGGCATTCATGGCGGTCATGTGCTGTTGGTCGGCAGGCACGTCTTCTTCGGCATAGATGGCGTTGACAGGGCATTCGGGGATGCAGACCGCGCAATCGATGCATTCGTCGGGGTCGATGGTCAGGAAATTGGGGCCTTCGCGAAAGCAGTCGACGGGACAGACGTCCACACAGTCGGTGTATTTGCAGCGGATACAGGCTTCGGTGACAACGTGGGTCATGGTGTTAACTTTTAAGCGAAAGGTTCAACAAAGATGGCGCATTTTAGGGGCAGGCCGGGGTCAGGCCTGAACCAGGGCTGCAGCCGATGTTTTATGGCTGGCGGTGTCGACCAAAACCAATGAGCCCAAGATGCGCGACTGTTCAAACGGTTGGCTCACCAAAGGCTGTTGAAACGCCAGTTGCACATGGCCGATGGCGTTGGGCGGCAGTTCGGTGGCGTCCAATTCTGCCAAGGTGTTGATGTCCAAGCGGTGCAGGATGCGACTCACCTTGGCCTTGACCCAGCGGTGGCCGTGCAGCGCCCAATACACGCGCCCAGCCACCAGAGGCTCATCGTCCAACCAGGCGAGCGTGACATTCAGTTGGGTTTGCGCTTGGACCTCGCTGTCATGGGCCAGCAGCCAGTCGCCGCGTGACACGTCCACCTCGTGGTCCAGCACCACGCCTGCGCTGTGGCCTGCCGCGACATCGCCTGACTCGCGCACCGCCGACAGGACTTCTTTGATGACCGCGCTTTGGCCGCTGGGGAACACCTTGACGCTGTCACCCACGCGGGCCACGCCGGTGCCCACGCGGCCCCAATAGACGCGGCGACCTTTGGAGGTGTCCGCACTGTCATGGAATTTTTCCACCCATTGAACCGCGAAAGCCAGGTCGCCTTCTTCATCAGCAGGGGTGACCGGCAGGCGCTCGAGCAGTTCCAGCAAACTCGGGCCGCTGTAATGGCACCAATCGGGCTGCGCGCTGACCACGTTCCAGCCTTTCAGGGCAGAAATGGGGACGATGGCGTTCACGTCCATGCCTGCTTCGTCGGCGAACTGTTGCAGCGCTTGGGCGATGTTCACAAAAGCGGTGCTGGCGTCTGTCACTGCATCGAGCTTGTTGATGGCAAAAATGACTGAGGGCACGCGCAAGAGTTTCAGCAGCAGACTGTGTCGACGGGTTTGCGGGAGCAGGCTCAATCCTGGCTGGGCCCAGTCCACTTTGGTGGCGTCCACCAAGACCACGGCCGCGTCGGCACTGGAGGCAGCGGTCACCATGTTGCGGGTGTATTGCTCGTGGCCGGGTGCATCGCCAATGATGAACTTGCGGGTTTCGGTGCTGAAGTAGCGGTAGGCCACATCGATGGTGATGCCTTGCTCGCGTTCGGCAGACAAGCCGTCGGTGAGCAGGGCCAAATCGGTTTCACCTTGGCGTTGCACGCCAGCCAGGTGGTCTTGCAACACCGACTTGGAGTCGACCAGCAAACGCCCGATGAGGGTGGATTTGCCGTCATCGACCGAGCCACAGGTGATGAATTTCAGGGCGGGGCGGGTGGCGAGTTGGGCAGTCATCAGAAATAGCCTTCTTTTTTGCGTTTTTCCATGGACGCTTCGGAGGTTTGATCGTCCATGCGGGTAGCGCCACGTTCACTCACGTCAGCAGCCAGGGTTTCAATCACGATGTCCTGGGGGGTGGCTGCGTTGCTCTCCACCGGGCAGGTGCAGGTGATGTCGCCCACGGTGCGAAAACGCACTTGGCGCTGCTGCACCACTTCGCCGTCTTTGGGCGGTGTCATGTGGGTCACCGGCACCAACAAGCCACGGCGCTCGATCACATCGCGTGTGTGGGTGTAGTAGAGCGACGGCAAGGCGATGTTTTCACGCGCGATGTATTGCCACACGTCGAGTTCGGTCCAATTGGAGATGGGGAACACGCGGAAATGCTCGCCAGGGTGGAGGCGGGTGTTGAACAGGTTCCACAACTCGGGGCGCTGCGACTTGGGCTGCCATTGGCCAAAGCTGTCGCGATGGCTGAAGATGCGTTCTTTGGCGCGGGCTTTTTCTTCGTCACGGCGCGCACCGCCGATGAGGGCGTCAAAGCGGAACTCCTCGATCGCTTCGAGCAAAGTGACCGACTGGTGCACATTGCGGCTCTCACCTGGGTGGGCCAAGCGCACCGTGCCTCGTTTCATAGAGTCTTCGACGCTGCGGATCACGAGTTCAGCGCCCAATTCTTTGGCTCGAAAATCACGAAAGTCTGTTACTTCTTTGAAGTTGTGGCCGGTGTCGATCATCAGCAAGGGATAAGGAATGCGGCCGCCTCTTTGCTTGTCGACAAAGGCTTTTTCTGCACACTTGAGCATGACTAAGGAATCTTTTCCGCCAGAGAACAGGAGGGTGGGGCGCTCAAAGGCGGCAGCCACTTCGCGC
>JACCEC012030426.1_pt1 | contig 12218 bp, 7 predicted proteins | sample 7450121 | NCBI WGS metagenome assembly JACCEC01 (sample SAMN15323455, study PRJNA562643) | freshwater metagenome | isolation source: river surface water | place: USA:Blue River Watershed | collected 2017-08-18 | reverse complement strand
GGCAGTACCAGTTTCCGGCGGGGCTAAAGGTGACGGCGTACGATCAGCATTTGCGGGCGCGCTTCGACAACGTGCCTGAGCCTCCGCCGCGTGGCGTGCGCGGGGAGGACCGAGTGTCGGTGCACACTCTCGATGCGGTTTCGGGGAAGGCGCTGCAATCGACGGTTGCGATGGAGGGGCTCAACATTGCGACGGCGGCGTTGCCAGGCGCGGGTGGCATCTGGGTGATGAATGCGCCCTACTTGTTATTTTACCCTGACGCTGATGGGGATGGCGTGCCTGATGGCGACCCAGTGGTGGAGGCGTCCGGCTTTGGGATTGAGGACACCCACAGCGTTGCGAACAGTTTACAGTGGGGGCCAGATGGCTGGCTGTATGGTGCAAATGGAAGCACCACGACGGGGCGGGTGAGCACTGCGGCCACCAAGGAGGTGCGGTGGGAGGGTCAGATGATTTGGCGCTTCCATCCGCGCACCAAGGTGTTCCAGATCTATGCCGAGGGAGGCGGTAACACGTTCAGTCTGGATTTCGACAGCAAGGGGCGTCTGTTTTCGGGAACGAACGGCGGTAACACTCGAGGAATGCATTATGAGTTCGGGAGTTACGGGGTGAAGAGTTGGGGGAAACACGGGCCGCCCATGAATCCGTACGCGTTCCATTTCTTCGATCATATGAAGAGCGAGGGGGATAAGCGCCGTTTTCCGCAGGCGTTCACGGTGTATGAAGGCGGGGCGATGGGGCCTGAGTATGAGGGACGAATCATTGCGCCAAATGCGTATGCGAACATTGTTTGGGTGAGTCGACGTGATGCGGAAGGCGCAACGTTCCGGACGACGGATGAGGAACCACTTTTGTCGACCACAGATCGGTGGTTTCGCCCAGTGTTCACCATGGTTGGACCGGATGGCGGGATCTATCTCGCGGACTGGTACGATACCCGTCTTTCTCACGTGCGTCCGGTGGACGATTGGAGCAAGAGCGACGGACGGGTCTACCGCGTGCGGTTGTCAGCCGGAGTGAAGCCGTTGGCGCCGTTTGATTTGCACGCTGAGGGGCCGGAGCGTTTGATAGACCGGTTGTCGGATCCGAACGAGTGGATCCGCCGTCAGTCGGTGCTGGAGATGGGGTGGCGCGGTTTGAAGGGATTGGGAGATGCATTGAAGCAACGGTTGTCGGTGACGGGGCATCCGTATGCGTTTGATGTGTTATGCGCGTTGGATCTTACGGGGAACTTGGATGACGTGACGCACATCGCTGCGGTTTCGCACGCAGATCCGTATGTCCGGCGATGGGCGGTGCGGTTGGCGGTGGGGGCTTCTGCTGCGGTTGTGCGTGCGGTTGTGGAGCGTGCTGGGGTTGAGACGCACCCAGAGGTGCTCTCGCAGTTGGCGGCGACGGCCAAGGGCTTCGCTGCGGTGGATGCCCTTGCGGTGCTGGCCGCGCTTGCTGGGACGGAGGATGAACGGATTGGCTTCCAGCTCTGGTGGTTACTGGAGTCAGTGGCGGAGCGTGCGCGCGAGGAGGTGATCGGGCTTTTTGGGAAAGCGGAGCTTTGGCGGCGAGCATCCGTGCGTTCCTTGCTCGCGACGGATTTGGCGAAGCGTTGGGCGATGGCGGGAGGCACGGCAAATCTCCAAGCGTGCGAGCGGTTGTTCGCCGCGGCTCCGGACGAGGCGGCAAAACGTTTGGTGTTGAGGGGCTTAGAGGAAGCGCTTGATGATCCTGTGAAGGCAGGGTTTCAGGGGGATTTGGCGAAGGCATTGGCGGGGCGCGCCGGGGGCGATGGGTTAGGGCAGCGGATCCTAGAGGGAGAGGGTGCGGCGATTGCGCAGGGGATGAGGGAGTTGAGGGATCGGTCAGCCTCGCTTGGACTGCGAGTGGCACGAGCGAGGGCCTTGGGAGAGGCGAAAAGTCCGGGTTTTGGAGAGGCGATGGGAAAGCTGTTTTCTGAACCGGGTTCATTTCCGGCAAAGAAAGCGTTGTTGCCTGTGGTAGAGAGATTTGGGGTTGATGAGGCGGTGAGAGGTATGCTGGACAACTATGAGCAGCGGGTGGCGGGCGATCGGCAGTTCAGGGAGGCGGTGTTGCGGTTGGCGGCCGGACGTGTGGGATGGGCACGGTTGCTGATCGCGCAGGTGGACGCGTGGCGTGTGCCGGTGAGCCACGTGCCGCTGGATTGCGTGCGACAGCTCTCGATTTTTCGTGATGCGGATCTTGATGCTGCAGTGGAGCGGCACTGGAAGGGAATGCTCGCAGTTGCCCCGACCTCAGAGATGCGTGTGGAGGCAGAACGGATCGTAAAAGTGCTCCAAGCGGGGCAGGGGATGATCGATCGTGGGGCGATTCTTTTCCGTGAGCGATGTGGGGCGTGTCACCGTCTGTTCGGGGAAGGCGGAGACATCGGTCCGGAGTTGACCGGCTATGATCGGGGGAGCGTGGATTTTTGGCTTCAGAACATCCTCACGCCGAGCTTGGAGATCCGAGAGGGGTACGGGGCGTATCTGGTCGAGACAAAGGATGGCCGCGCCATGACGGGGATGATCCGAGCCCAAGATGCGAAGGGCGTCACGTTGCGCGACCTGGCGGGACAGACCGTGCGGTTGGCCAGTTCTGAGATCAAGAGTCAGACGGCGTCGAACGTTTCCTTGATGCCTGTGGGGCTGTTGGCCGGACTGAGTGATGAAGCGTTGCGTGATTTGTTCGCGTACTTATCGAAGCGCGAGTGAGGGGGGCCGCTTTTCAGATTGGCATGGTTCTTCCGTCGTGAAGCGTAAAGCGCATGGAATCGACAAACCCTTTTTCATCTCTCAGACGCGTCGTTTTCTGCACATTTTTGTCGTGGGTGTCGCTTGCTTTGGGGGCCGTCCCTGGTTGGCAATCGGAGGTTTTGGAAACCCGTTATCCCAGTTCGGCGGACAACACCTTGCAGCCCGCGCTTTATTATTGGCCGAAGACGGAGGCCGCGGTGCCGCTCCTCGTGGCACTTCATACGTGGTCGAATGATTACCTCCAGGCGGAACCCGCTTACGCAGAATGGTGTATCAAGAAGGGATGGGCGATGATTCACCCGAACTTCCGGGGTCGGAATGATCGTCCGGAAGCCTGTGGGTCGGAGCTGGCGGTGGGAGATATCCTGAGTGCGGTGGAGTGGGCGAAAGCGCAGACACGGATTGATGCGGATCGGGTTTATTTGATCGGGGTTTCGGGAGGTGGGTATGCGTCCCTGTTGATGGCGGGGCGCGCGCCCCAGATTTGGGCCGGCGTTTCGGCGTGGGCTGCCATTTACGACTTAGCGGATTGGCATCGGGAGCGCGGTGCAGACCGTTACGCGCGGGCGATTGAGTCGGTGTGTGGCGGGGCGCCGGGAGGGGGCGCGTTGATGGACGAGCAGTATCGCCGTCGATCTGCGAGCGGTTGGCTGGGGAAGGCGGGTGGGGTGCCGGTGGACATCCAGACGGGCATCCATGACGGGCACCGGGGGAGTGTGCCCGTGAGCCATTCGCTCAAGGCGTTTAACGTTCTGGCCGGATCGCGTGAGACCGTGGAGGAGCGATTGATCCGACAGATGACCTCAACGGGGGCGGTTCCTGCGGAAGAGCGCTTTTCGGGGACGGATGGGTTGTATCCGCAACATCCAGTCCTGTTCCGGCGCGTGTCGGGAAACGTGAGGGTGACGCTTTTTGAAGGAGGGCATGAAATAGTTCATGCAGCGGGCCTTGCGTGGTTGGAGCGGCAGCGGCGCGGGCGTCCGGCGGAGTGGGATTTACGGGGAGCGGTGCCGGTTTCGCTGGAGAGTGGCAAGACGGATTCGGGCAAGTGAGCGTTGTTGCTCAAAGGGACCAGTCCCCAACGGACTGGGGACTGGTGCGGTGATTTTTGAGGGCGTGATGCCTCTCAGTTTGAGGCGGTGAATCCTGAGGCGGGAGGAGCGCAGGATTTGAATCCGATGCGTTCCTCGAAGTGGGAATCTTCGAGGCAGTGGACGGCCTCGGGAGGAAGGGAGTCGTCGGGGGCATGGGCCTCTCTTGCGTTGTATCGGATGGCTTGGAACTGACGGAACATGCGTCCAAGTTTTGAGATCCCGAGTTCGATGCGGGTTTTAATCGTTCCGAGCGGCGTTTGAAGGCCAAGGGCAAGCTCTCGCTGACTGACCCCTTTGAAGTAGGAAAGGTAGACAGGGATGCGTTGATCCTCGGGAAGTGAAGTGACGAGGTGTCGGAGAAGCGCGCGGGTATCGCGGTTCTCCACTTCATGATCAACGAGGTGTTCGCCGTTTTGCTCCGCGTGGGCGGTTGCGTCGCCAAGTCGTGAGAACATGCGACAGGCTGAGATTTCGCGGCGAAGGCGATCGATAGCGCGGCGTCGGGCGATGGTGATCATCCATGACATGGGTGAGCCTTTTTCCCGTCCGTGACGTGGTGCATGATTCCAGATTTCGACCATGGCTTCGTGGATGACCTCATCGACGATGCTGGTATTGGACAAAACTTTACCGATGATGGCAGCGAAGAGGGGGCGGCATCGATGGTAGAGTTCCTTGAATGCTGATTCGTCCCGGTGTCGGACTGCTTCGAACAACCGTTCCTCCAGCGCCAGACCCCCGAGGAGGGCCTCCTTCGTTTCCTTGTTGTTGTTGGTTCCCATAGATTGATGGAAACCCTCTTTTAGCACGCAAGGTGCCATGCCGAATCCCAGAGTAATCAGTGCGATCACCTCAAAAGAAATGGCTGATAACTGAACAGACTCGGAGCAAGGCCTAGACGATTTAGACAGTTTTTTCGTGTCGTCAATTCCCTTCTTTTTGGGTTCCGGTGGAAAAGCGCTGCGAGATTCGAATGTTTGGTCCGGAAGACCTGAGGGAGGGAACGGGATCGCATGCACGAACATTTTGAATGTGACCCTCTTGACTTTTGCAAAAGACATGATAAGTCTTTTGCATGTCGCCATCGCCGTCAGATAGTCGATGTGTAAGGTTTCAGGGGTGGTTGAGGAAGGGTCGAGGAAGGGTGGATGACGGCTAACGCGACTTGCCTCGACTTAACGGATGGGTCTCGGTGCGGCGGGGTGGTCCGGCACGGGTTCGCGTTGTCGGAGGGAGACGTGAGTTTCTGCCAGAGCCAGAGTCAGAGCCAGAGTGAGGAGGAGGGGCAGCGGAGGAGGGGCGATCAGGAATAAATCGGTGTCAGTGATCAGCAGTTGTCGTCAGTAATCATCAGTAATCGTCATTAGTGATTATGAAAATCAAACAGAGAAACATCATTGCAATGAATCGGGAGTTGTCTTGCGGCGCTGGAGCTGTGAGAGAGGGAACCATGAGCGTTCCCAGCGACGAGGTATGGGATTTGGGGGCTTGGTGTGGGGATGAGGTGTACGGGACGACGGGAGAGGATTTGTTGGATTGGCGGGACGAGGGAATGATTGAAGAAAACTCCGAATGCGGCGGTGCCGAGGGGTTAGAGGGGTTAGAGGGGCTTGATGGGACGGTAGGGAGTGCCGAGGGTCGATTCGGGGGAATTCCGCAGCAGGGGCGGAGGGGCGAATCGTTGTCGGGGGTGCGGTTTCTTGACCTCGACGAGGAGGCTCGGATGGTCCGGCAGATGAAGGAAGGAAGCATTGCAGCGCGTGACGGGCTGTTTGAATCGTTTCGGCCGCTCGCGGTTCGGATTGCGAATCAATGTTTCAATCAGTGGAAACACGGGTTGGAACTTGGGGACTTAGTGGCGTGGGCGTATATCGGCTTGATGAAGGGGTTGGAGCGATTTGACCCGGTGCGAGGCGCGCGGGTTTCGACGTGTGTGACTCCTTACATCACGAAGGAGGTTTACCGCGCGAATGCCAACTACGGACGACTCATTCGCCTCCCGGTCAATCAGACGGCAAAACTCACGCGTTACTATGCGTTTGTGCGAGAGTTCGAGGCAACGAAGGGGGTTTTACCGTCGATGGAAACGGTGGCGAGCGCGCTGGGAATTCGTGGAGAGAGGTTGGACCACCTTGTGTCGATTTCGGCATCCATCAAGAGCCTGAACGCGGATCTCGGCGATCCTGACGCGGGCGTGGGAGGGACGAGGGAGGAACATACCTCGGCGACGGAGGAGGGCGTTTTGGAACAAATCATCGATCGCGAGTTGATGGATGAGGTCTTCAAGGCGCTTGAGGCGCTGGATGAGCGGGACTGTCTGATTGTGAAAAAACGGTTCAATCTCGATGGCGAAGGCTTTTGCACCCTTGATGCGATTGCTGAAAAACTCGACCTCACGAAGGAACGGGTCCGCCAACTGGAGAAACGGGCGTTGGATCGGTTGAGGGCGTTGGTCGCTTAGCTCCACGGTTGCACCGAGCGTGTGGCAACCGGCGCGATGCTGCGCAAATCACGGCGTTCTTTTCCCATGTCGGTTTGACCGCTGAGGGGTTTCGCCGCGCCGGAAGCGCGTTGCGGACGGTGCCCACGGGCTTGGCGGAATGGCGATGGTCTCGGTTGGACGGATGCTATCGCTCCCACGAAGGGCTGGGCGAGGGGTCGGATGAGCTGAGGAGCGCGTGGGCGACCTTTTCCCCCGCCAGCGTTCCTCGCCGTCTCGCCTGGCTCGTGGAATCCGAGTGAACCTTTGAAAATAGACGTGAGTCTGGGCGGATTCAGCGACAGCGTCACACGCCAGATGCGTGTCTTCAGAGCTTATCCGTTGGCGTGGTTTTTCCTGTGGCTGAACGTGCTTATCGGTCTCGGTTCCGTGTTCACCGCGACGGGGGATGAGCCCTTTCGACCTGAAGCTGGAAAGTTCCCTCCCCTCGAGTCGGCGGTGTCGTACCGGGGTGAACTGGTTTTTGTGGATCACGCAAACCGCAGGGGGAGTCTCCGAGTGCAGTTGAACGGACCGTTTCGCTTCAGCGCGCCGCATCCGTTTGTCATGTTGCCGTACGGATCTATCCGCTACCACGGCGCGCCGGCTGATCTGCGGGATATTCCGCTTGGCACCGTTCTTTATGCATCTGCTTTTCTGCCACCTGACCCCGCGATTTCGGCGGTACCCGTTTTGCCGATTACGGCGCCCCTGAAGGAAGGTGCCGCCACGCCTCGGACCCGTCCACCTGCGGAAAATCACGTGTTGCTTTTGGAGGACGAGCCGAGTCGTTGCTTCAGAATGGGTCAGCGCTGGAAGCTGAAGGAAGTGGAGGTCAAAAACCGTGAGGGACTGCTCCTCGCGTCGTTGTCCTCGAACCAAGGCACCTCAGTGGAAACCATCACGGAATCGTTCAGCGTTGATGCGAGCACGCGTATCTGGCGCGGCCGCGAGTGTCTGCTGGGTCTAGACCTGATGGACGAAGGTGCCTGGCCGATCGACGGCAAGGTTGCGATGGGCGAGCAGTCCGTGATGCTTGGCCTCACGTGGAAGCCGACTCCGGGCGGTGTGTTCAATCGTTTTCACGTTTCGGACATCTGGCTGGATGAGGCTGCATTCCGGAACGCGACACGCCGACAGAACGAGACGCACAAATCGTTCGTTCGCAGTCGCTGGTTGCCCGGTTGGATTGATGCGGTGGAGTACGGCCGCTTTGGACACGCCACCGTCACCGCCACCTTGTTCGGCGGGATGGATTCGTCGCTTTACGCCGATGTTAAGAAGGGCGGGACTGCGCTGATGAACGCAGTCGAGAACACCTTGAAACACACGGAGGGAGGCACCGCGGGTCCGACGCAAATGGCCGCCCGGGGAAGGCTGCTTGATGTGGTGCACGGATCCGGAACCCCGCCGCTTGGGAGCAGCGGCATCCAGATCCGATTTGAGACGGATCTTATCACGGAGGGGATGCGCCCCACTCGGAACATCAAGATTCGTCCGATCAACTGGCCGGATGTGCACCTTCCCCGCGAAGAGTACCTCGGCAACGGGGCCGCGAACCTCGAAGAACGTTTCCCCAGCCCAGCCATCTTTCCCAAATACTGAGCAGACGCCACGTTCGACGACGTGATGGCGCCCTTCTCTTTTCGCGGTTCCCGGATTTATTTTCCGGTCAGCTTGGGCACTTTTTGTGGGGTTTGGGTACTCATGACGGAGACCATCGGAGGGCTAAGATCAGGGCCTCTCTAAGGGTTCCGACGATTCTACCAAAACGGGCACCCACCTACGCTACAGCCGGCAATTTTTCGCAACGATTAATTGGGGGAAGTGATCCTTCCCGGTCCAACTTTCTCAACTCGTAGTCCGTTTGTAAGTTGATCCAGAAATGCGGTGTGGTGCCGAAATACTTCGCCAGACGCAATGCCGTATCCGGCGTGATGGCTCTCAAACCGTGAACGATCTCATTGATCCGGCGCGGAGGCACGCCAATCTCCTTAGCAACGCGATATTCGGAGATACCAAGCGGAATGAGGAACTCCTCAGCTAAAATTTCGCCGGGAGTTACTAGCGGGAGCAGTTCATCTTCAGTGTCCATAGGGTTTAGTGGTAATCGACAATTTCTACATTCGACGGTCCATTTTCAGTCCACCGGAAACATGCGCGCCACTGGCGGTTTACGCGAATGCTATACTGGCCCTTGCGGTCGTCCTTGAGGGCTTCGAGGTGATTGTTTGGAGGGATTCGCAGATCGATGAGTTTTACCGCAGCATCAAGCATTCGCAATTTGCGCTGCATGACGTTCAGGAGATCTTGAGGAAGTCTCCTTGAGACTTTTCCCTCGTAGACCTTTCTGGTATCTTCGCAGTTAAAGCTTTGGATCACTGAGAGCGATAATAACGCGATGCGTTATGCTTTGCAATGGGCTTTTTGCCTGCCGCTGATTCAGGCTCTCGTTGACAGCGTCTCTGGGGCTCGTCGCTCAAAGACGAAAAAGCCGCACATCTAGCCGGGATTGTGGCGGACATTGGAGAACCGGTTGTCCGGAACGGCCAGACTTACGCGGCGATTGTCATCTCCATTGAGTCCTCGGAAAGGCCTTCAGACCGGCGGATTCAAGGAAAGTTACGATTTTTCAGTCAAGATTCCCAAGGTGTACCTTTGCTCCCGGCGACCCAAGCTGAATGAGGCGCTCCAGTTCGATGGTAAAACCTACCGAATCTTGCGGGTCTGCGATTCGTCCTCGTACCCGATGGCCACCCTCACCATCCAGGCCAGATGAACGCTCCGCTGCACGAGGCGCTCTTGATGAGCGTCGTTTAGTTTCTGGGTAGGCAGAATGCGACCCATGCATCGCCGGATGGCGTCGCAAGCTTTCCTCCGCCGGTGGCGGTTACCACGACGTATTGGCGCCCGCCTGCCTCGTAAATCGTGGGGGCCGCGGTGCCGGTGAACGGGAGGGCATGTCGCCAAAGTTCCTTGCCGTCGGCCGCCGAATAGGCGCGGATCATGCCGTCGCGCGTCCCCGTCGCAAACACCACGCCTGATGCAGTTACGGACGCGCCGCCGAAGTTTTCTTGTCCAGTGACTGGAACCCCCTTCTCGCTCAGTTCGCGATATTCGCCAAACGGTACGGACCATGCGATTCGACCGGTGTTCAGATTCATGCAGACGAGGCTGCCCCAAGGTGGGGTGCAAGCGGGGTAAGCGTTCTCGTCCAGCAGCTTCTTGAAGCCGGCGAATGTCCATGAACCCGCGCCTTTGGCGGGGGATGGATTTGCTCCGCGGTCTTTACAAAGAACAAAGTCGATGAGCGGACGGAGCTGTTCTTCCGTTAGGAATGCCATGGGTGGCATGGTGGAGCGTCCGCTTTTCAACAGTGCGCGAAGGGCTGATTCATCGACGCGGTGTCGCGCGCCTCTGAGCGGGGGGGCATGACCGACCCCGCGCCGATCTGCTCCATGGCATACCGCGCAGAGTTGTTGGTAGGTGAGTTCTCCCGCAGTCGGTGGTTTGACCGGCTCAGGGTCATCGTCCCGGAAGGTTGTGATCGCCCACGGAATTTCGTTGGAAGTCACGTAGAGAAAGCCTCGCGAGTCCGCTGCCGCTCCCGTCCATTCCGCGCCACCGTGGATGTTGAACATCACCGTTGGTTTGGCTTCTTCGATGGAGGGAAATGGGCCCATGTTTGCACGTTGCAGCGTCGGCAGGACGAATGCACGTGCGGGATCCTGTTTTGGTGCGTCAGCCATTGTGTAAGCCTGACGTGCAAAGGGTTGCGGCAGTTCTGGCAGAGGCTGGTATGGCGACGTGACGTCGCCAGGAAGGGTCTTTCCCTCCGTTTTTGCAAGCCTGAAATCGTAGAGCGGTTCGCCGGTGACACGATCGAGGAGGAGGGTATTCCCGAGCTTGGTCACTTGGGCGACGGCATCGACTTTCCGGCCGTGCCGTTCGACGGTCACCAGATTTGGTGGTGCGGGAATATCCCAATCCCAGATGTCATGGCGAACCTCCTGGAAGTGCCACAAGCGCTGGCCGTTTTTTGCGTTGAGGGCGATGACACAGTTCGAGAACAGATTATCCCCTTTGTGGCCCATCCCGAAGAAGTTTGGCTTCGGAGAACCTGTTGCGACGTAGGCGATTCCACGTGATTCATCCATCGCGATTCCACCCCAGCAGTTTGCTCCGCTTCCGCCGCCTTCCCAGGTCTCTGCGCCGGGCTCTCCGAGGCCGGGGCGGGTCTTGAAGCGCCAGCGTTCGCGTCCAGACCGGATATCGAACCCGAACACGTCGGAGTCATAGCCTGCGATCACGAACACCTCTTCAAAAACCGCCCCGGCCACGGTTGTGCCGGTGGGCACCGCAACTTTGCCGCCGTCGCCGAAGGTCGCAACAGGCAGTCCCGATGCCGCATCCAACGCCACAAGCCACGCCCCGTGGCCAAAAAGAATTCGCGCGGGATGCTTTTCATCCCCCGGCCAATGGACGAGTCCTCGACGTGCCGGTGTTCCCCGGGAGTCGCCGGTAAAAGGCACCGGCGCGAACCGCCAATGCTCCCGTCCTGTTTGCGCATCCACGGCGACGATGTGGCGTCCGGGAGTGGGGATGTACATGATGCCGTCAACGACCACGGGGTTGCACTGCACATTGCCCTTCGCGTCGTTTGGCTTGTAGGTCCAGGCTTCTTGGAGGGTGGCCACGTTCTCTGGGGTGATTTGGGTCAGCTCAGAAAACCGGTTTGACGTTGCGCCGCCTAGTGAACGCGACCAGTTGCGTCCGTTTCCCTTTGAAGACCAGCCATTGGTCGCTGTGAGCTTGCTGGGGTGAGCTGCAGGGATGACCTGGAACGGAGGAAGATCGCTTCGTGGAATCGTTGGTGTTGCCGAGGTTTTTGGGGGTTCTGGAAGGTCGTCGAAGGACCAAAGCCCAAGGGTTTGCGCGTCGCGCTTCAAGGGCGGGGTATCGGGGCTTGCGGGCGTGCGAACACCGGAGGAAACCCGGACGTCATCAATGATTCCGTCACACCGGATGCTGCCTTCGACGAGCGATCCGATGGCGATGCCGCCTGGGACGGGGTTTCCCTTCAGCGGGGCTACGGGGGCCTCTTTGACGAGTTTTCCATCCACAAACAGTCGCGCAACCGTCGGTTCGATGACGGCGGCGAGGTTGTGCCAGCGATCATCGCAGACGTCCACGTTGGCGGTGATGTTTCCGCCACGTCCCGGCATGTAGAGACTGAGGAAGCCGGATTGCGTGTAAGTATAGAGTTCCCAATGTTCGGCGGAACTCTTCGGGTCGCATGCGACAAGAATGTTGAACCGTTGCTTGGCGTTCAGTTTAGCGCGGCACTCGATGGTGATGGGGAGGGTGCGGTAGGGAGCGCCGCCTTCCGCAAGGAACGGCCCGTGGAGCGCTTTTCCGAACGCGGCGGAGAGGGAAGGGACGCCCGTTGCGGCTTGTGGCGGTTGAGTTGCGCTGGGGGGTGGGTTGTCTTTCCAGCTCCGGTACACGGGCTTGACGAGCGCAGCGCCTTTTTCCAGCGATTGCACGACCGAGGCGAGGCCGTCCAGGTTGTCGAGGAGTCGGGCCTCTGCATCCTCGCCGGTGTGGTTCAGGATGCCGATCGGACCTTGGTAGCCGCTGTCACGGATGATTTGGGTGACGCGGATGTCTTCGCTTCCGGCCGCGATGGGGAGGATTTTTCGGCCCCGTTGGTCTCCGTTGGGGTCCATCCCGTTGAGGTTGAGGCAGAGCAGCCAAGGCTTCATGGCGCCGAGGGCTGCGGCCAGACGGGTGAGGTGACTGTGGCCGTGATGAAGGTTGTAGACGATGCCGACGTTGTCCGTGCCGTGCTTCTTTTTCAGGTACTCGCACACGGCG
>JACCEC010322436.1_pt1 | contig 12224 bp, 10 predicted proteins | sample 7450121 | NCBI WGS metagenome assembly JACCEC01 (sample SAMN15323455, study PRJNA562643) | freshwater metagenome | isolation source: river surface water | place: USA:Blue River Watershed | collected 2017-08-18 | reverse complement strand
TCAAACGTATTTGCAGTTAAAACCTTAAGTTTAAGTGATCCATGACTGAACAATTTAACTCCTCTTCATTTTCTAATCTTTCTCGTCGTTCTGCTCTCAAATTTTTAGGAGTTGGTGCAGTAACAGGGGTATTAGGATATTCTCGATTTCATAAACCCGAACCCGCTATTTTCCAACCGGATATCGTTAATTTACCGCAATTTTTATCTCAACGGAAGCACGTTGTTATTGTGGGAGGAGGATTAGCGGGATTAGCCTGTGGGTATGAACTTAGTCAACGGGGATTTAAAGTTACTGTATTAGAAAAGTCTCCCCAATTAGGCGGTAAAATTGCCAGTTGGGATATTCAAGTTGGGAATAAAACATTTAAAATGGAACATGGATTTCATGGCTTTTTTCCTCAATATTATAACTTAAATTCTTTAGTTAATCAACTTAAAATTAAAGATAATTTCATATCTTTAGAATCCTATGCGGTTGTTTTTAGGAATAACCAATATCAACCGGAAGTTTTTCGTCCCAGTCACTCTGCTTTTCCTTGGAATGTGGTTGATTTAGGGGTATCTTCTCCCAATCGTTTAAACTGGGGAATTAATCTCACCCATCTCAATCATTGGAAAGTATTTCGAGAGATTGGAGGGTTTAAAATTCCGAATAGTTATCAACGGTTAGATGAGATTTCTGTTGCAGATTGGGTGCGTGAAGATTTCCCTCAAGGATTATATGATTTATATTTTCTTCCCTTTGCAAAATCCAGTTTAAATGCACCGGATAAACTTAGTGTGGGAGAACTGATGCAGTTTTTTCATTTCTACTTTTTTGGGAATCCTGAAGGGTTAGCTTTTAATGGAACTCGTCAAGATATGGGAACCAGTTTAGTTCAACCTTTGGTTAATGCAATTCAAGAAAAAGGTGGAGAAGTTTTAACCGAAGTAACCATAAGTAATGTTAACTGGAATCAAGGTAAAATTGACTCGATTACTTATATTCAAGGAGAGGCGATTAATTCAGTGCCATTTTGGGTAAAATCTAATTCAATTATATCATCCATTGACCCCCCCTGCCCCTCCTTGGTCAGAGATGAATATCAGGAATTGGTCAGGGGTGAATGTTTAGAATATTTTGGTAATGCTGATGATATTTATGCCGTATCAACCCAAACTAATACAGCGATTTCTTTACATTGTACCCATCAAGGTTGTACTGTAAAAATGGCAGAGGATGGATATTTTCACTGTCCTTGTCATGATGCTGTTTTTAATCAAAAAGGTGAGGTTATTTCTGGGCCCGCACAACGCAATTTACAACAATATCAAGTGATTCAAAGACAGAATGACCAAGTGCAGTTAGTGGGTATTGCTTCTCAAAAATTAGCAAAAGAAATCATCCAACCCCCCAAAATTTGGGGGGAGGAGGGAAACTTTAAACGAGGGGTAAGTGATTTCCAGGATAATGGCTTATCTGACAATTTATCTGTTATCCCTGCTACAAATTCACCCAAAATCTTGCAAGCGGATTATTATGTATTGGCGACGGATATTCCAGGGACACAGCAGTTATTTACTGTCATGACCGGGGATATTAATGTGCAGGTTAAACAACAAATTGAACAATTACAAGTTTCTGATCCTTTTGCCGTTTGTCGGTTTTGGTTTGACCGAGATTTCCCTTGGGAATATAGCCATTTTACCTCTTTATCCGGCTATAATTTAACTGATAGTATTACCCTTTATCATCGCATTCAAGATGAATATATTCAATGGCATCAAGAAACCGGAGGAAGTGTGGTTGAATTACACGCTTATTGTTATAAAGAAACTGAATTTCCCACTCAAGAAGCGTTGTTAACCACGTTTGAACAAGAACTTTATGAAATTGTCCCCGAATTAAAAACCGCTACCCTATTACATCGAGAATTAGTTAATCAGAAAAATTTTGCCGGATATCCCCCCGGAAGTTATGCAAATCGTCCAGTCACAAATTCAGGGGTTTCTAACTTAATGTTTGCGGGAGATTGGGTAAAAATGCCGTTTCCTTGTGGTTTAATGGAAAGAGCCATTAGTAGTGGTTTATTAGCTGCTAATGAGATTTTACATCAGGAAGGGTTGCAAAGGCGATCGCTTTTTTCTGTAACGCCAGAAGGATTTTTCAAGATATAGCAAGTCTAAATCAATTGTACAACTGCTATAATATCTAATTGATTGTAGGGGCGAGGTTTTCTCGCCCTCAACTCAAAATATCAGGATTTTTTGGGGTTAATCATCAGCCTAATTTTTTGTACAATTCGTTTAAAACTGCTATACAATTATTATAATAATAAAATTTTTATAACTATAGTTAAGCAGATGAATCATGATATTAGAGAGTTAGGAATTAATCAAAATTACTGGTATGTTGTTGCCAGCATTGAAGAAGTTAAGCACCTACCTTTAGGAGTGAAATTCTGGAATCAAAATATTGTTTTATTTCGGGATAATGCAGGAATAATTCATGCTTTAGAAGATCGCTGTCCCCATCGACAAGTTAAATTAAGTCATGGTAAAATTATTGAGAATAATTTAGAATGTGCATATCATGGTTGGCAATTTAATCCTCAAGGAAACTGTGTCAAAGTTCCCTATTTAGAGGATAATCAAAAATTACCTAAAAATTGCCAAATTAGAGAATACCCCGTTAGAGAATTGGATGGGTTTATCTGGTTATTTTTGGGAGAAAATGCCACAGAAATTCAACCGTTAGGGGTTCCTGAATGGGATGATTTGAATTATATTGCAACAATTTCTGTTATTCATTATCAAGGTCATTTTTCTTTTTTAATTGAGAATTTAATGGATATGTATCACGGACATTTACACCAAGATTTGCAAGCTTGGACAGATGCTAAATTAGAGAAAATCGAGGAAACTCAACAGCGAGTCGATGCTTACTATCAAGCGCAAAGTTATTATAAAATTGATAAAATCTGGTCAATTTCCCAGTTATTTTTTCCGAGTTTAAGACAACTTCATCCTGAACCTCTAACGGTCAGTTATATTTACCCCCATTGGTTTTCTACATTGGGAGAATATTTTAAAATTTATTGTTTATTTTGTCCGGTTAGTTTAACCGAAACCCGTGCTTATTTAATTCATTTTACCTCTTTAAATGCCTTTTGGAGACTCCATAAACTCCCCATAAAATTTAGAAAATTTGTTAAAGATTTATGTTTTGGTTCCGCACAAAAACTATTAGATGGGTTAGTTAAACAGGATATTTTAATGATAGAAGAAGAACAACAAGCCTATTTACAATATCCCCAACGCCAAGGATATGAATTTAATCGGACGATTAAAAGTGTTCAACGGTTAATTCAACATCAAGCTGAACCCTGAACTTAAGCTTTTTGTCTTAAAATTAATAAGGTAATATCATCTAAAGGATGAATTTGTAAGCTACATCTTAGACCCACCGAGATCAATTTCTTCTCCCCAACGTTTTAACTGACCGACTTCAATATCAAACAAATCAAGAACCCGACAAACCGTATTTGTTACCATTTCATCAATTGACTGTGGCATCGTATAAAATGCAGGAACCGGAGGCATAATAATTCCTCCACATTCAGTCACCGTTAACATATTTTTGAGATGAATTGCATGAAGAGGGGTTTCCCGTACCATTAACACTAACCGACGGCGTTCTTTGAGCACCACATCCGCCGCACGGGTGAGGAGGTTACTCGTTACCCCCGTCGCAATTTCAGCTAAGGTTTTCATCGAACAGGGAAGGATCACCATCCCCATTGTCCGAAAGGAACCACTGGATATCGCCGCTCCCACATCATTGATAGAATAGCTGACGCTGGCCAAATTGTGAAGGTGTTTCGCATCAATACCTAACTCATGGGCTCTGGTGATTTCTCCCGCACGGGAAACGACGAGATGGGTTTCTACATCGGTTTTCTGTAGGAGTTCCAACAAACGCACCGCATAAATAATACCACTCGCCCCACTAATGCCAATAATGAGACGTTTAGAACTGGCCATGTTAATCAATTGCAGGCTTACTGATTTTAATGTTTATATTTTAACTCAAGGGTTGCTTCTTTCAAATTCTCCTGCAAACAATCATCCGATGAGAATATAAAAGGAAAAAGCTTATCAGTATTTTGTCGGCTATTGAGATGAAATTTGGGGTTGATCTTGAATATTCAAGAATAAATTACACCGACGAGCTAACTTTAACTGTTGTTCAGCTAAAATAAAAAATCCTCGACGATTTAATAATCCGGTGAATTCATCGGTTTTAGAAAGAGTCAGCAGAAACAGCTAAACAATATTAAACCATCGAGTAAAACCGAATTTTTACTAACACTTTAAGTCTAAGTTATTCCAGGCTTTCCCTAGGATAAAAGATGCGGTTAAACCACCCGATTTTGCCGAATACATTCAGCATACCATTGAAAACTAGCTTTAGCAATCCGTTTTTGTGTCGCATAATCCATATAAATTAAGCCAAAACGCCGTTGATAACCCCAAGCCCATTCAAAGTTATCCATTAAGCTCCAAACGAAATATCCTTTTAAGGGATATCCTTCATCAATAGCACGATGAGCCGATTTAAAATGCTGACGTAAATACATAATTCGATCCGCATCAATCACCTGACCTTGGGCGTTTAATTCATCTTCCGCCGCACATCCACTTTCTGTAATTATAATGGGTAAATCGGAGCGATTTAATGCTTCACTAATATGACGAATTCCCCAATAAATACACTCAGGAACAATATTCAACCAAGGCATATTCATCCGAGGATATCCTTTGGGAAGTCCCAAGAATTCAAACCCCAGAGGATGAGCAGATGCGCGAACATAGGTTGCTGAGTAAATATTTAAACCCAATTGGTCTAATGGTTGATGAATAATTTCTAAATCTCCGGGTAAAATATCCGGTGCTTCATTTCCTAATAATTCTAATAAAGTCGGACTATAGGAACCCGTTAAAGCGGGAAAGATAATGCCTCCATTTTGACCACACAAAGCAAAGGCATTTTGGGCAGCTAAAATATCTTCTGGACTTTCGGTTAAGGGAACCGTTACGGCACAATTATCGACTAAAGAAATGGTACAAGGAACCGTCGAATTAGCTCGAATAGCTTGCACTCCTAACCCATGAGCTAATAAAGCATGATGGGAGGTTTGCCAAACTTCTTTGGGGCGGGAAACAACAGTTCCGGGTGCATGGGGAGGAAGGGCGTTCACTTGATAGCCTAAATGGGTAAAACAAGGAATTTCATTAATAGTCATCCAATGGGTAATGCGATCGCCTAATTTATTAACAACAACCGCAACATAATCAGCAAAATCCTGAGCCATTTCTCGACTACGCCAAGACCCATATAAATCCTCTAAAGCTTGGGGACTATCCCAATGAAATAAGGTAGCATGGGGGGTAATTCCATTGTTTAATAAAGTATCCACTAAACGTTGATAAAAATCGATTCCCGCTTGATTAACGGTTCCTCGTCCATCAGGAATAATTCTTGGCCAAGAAATACTAAATCGATAATGTTTAATTCCTAATTCAACCATGAGTTGAATATCTGTTTCATAACGATGATAATGATCGCAAGCGAGATCACCGGTTTCTCCATTTAAAACGCGCCCTGGTGTTTGACTAAAGCTATCCCAAACGCTGGGTTTTCGTCCGCCTTCGGTGACGGCGCCTTCAATTTGATAGGAAGCTGTAGCGACTCCCCACATAAAATCTGATGGAAATTGATAACTTACCATGGGCTGGAAACTCCTCAATGTCATACTTAATTATTGGGATTAATAGTTCTCCCAGAGTTTTTAGGAAACAGGAAAAGATTAAATTAACAATAGTTTAACATCAAGACAGCCTAGGATTATAATTGCTACAGCCAATAAATCAGTATTCTTATTGACTATTTTATTTTTTGATATTATTTAAGGAAATTTGACAGGAGTGTTAGAATTAGAGGCAGGGATAGCCCGATAACGCTACCCAATTTTTTGTGCCCCTAGATTGGGGTTGCTTCCAAGCCAAATCAAAGGGCATACTCCATACACTTGAAAAATTCTAATTCAATGAGGACTATGATGCTAAACCGATTCAAAGCAATTTATAGGATGGTAATTTTAGGGTTAGGGTTGGTTTTCCTATTGGGAATCACACCTGTTTGGGCGGCTAAGTCTCTCCCTGAGCCGAATGATCGAGGAAACTATATGACTAAATCGGATCATTTATATTGGCAAGTGGTTGATCCTGATCCGAATGGTTTGAATTGTCGCATGGGAAATGCTTCTATTGAAGAGATTTGGAACCCCGATCACCCCGGATTTCCTGCTATTAGTAGTTGGCCTGCGGTCACGACTTTAAAACCCGATGAAGTCTTCCGGGCAAAACCTAGCTATGGGGGTTTTGTGATTACCTTTGATGATCAATATTTACCTTGGATTTTTATTAAGAAAAAAATCGATGGTACACCTGCAAACTGTTTTGTTCGAGCCAATAGTTCACTCATAAAACCCATTGAAGCCCCAACGGATAACAGCGTTTCGACTTCACCCGTTGAAGAGCCAACAGATCATCAGATTTCCAGCGAACCTGTTGAACAACCAACGGATAATAATGTTTCAAAGCCACCAATTGAAACAGCCCCTGAACCCAGTGGTGACGACACAGAACCCTTTATTGATTTGTAAATCCTTCTTGTTTCTAGGTTTTACCTAGAAACACGATTAATTAGGATTTAAGCATCAGCCTCTATTATTTATAAAAAAAGTAGTGTAAATTTATCTATTATATTATAATCTTATAATCACATTTATTCTTTCTGACCTTGGGAGCCATCTATGGTGATAAAATCTTCTCAATATTTCTATAATTCTATCTCTTATCACTGTTTAATTCAAGTTCAATCACCCTCTCCAACTATTCCTATTAATACAATATTGATTGATAAAAAAGGTCAGGATTTAGTAGAAATTGGGGCGGTTTTATTGGCGATTTCTATGATTTTGGTAATAAAGTTAATTAGTAAAAAAGTAGAATATGCTTTAATTTTTGCAGCAATTGTAACGGCTATTTTAGTTCCTTTGCTGTGGTTTTTATAGAATTTATAATAGATTTTATGATCTTGATTGGTCATCTTGTTAACAATACAGATAATATGATCATGCAAGCTTGGAGAAACTGAGGCTATTTTGACGGGCATACTAGGAAACAGTAATACTGTTCCTATTTAAGCCATGAAATCACCCTCCGTAATCAGACTTTGTTTTTTCTGATTATATTTATTATTGACTAGAGTCTATGAATTCATGAAATACATAGACTCTAGTCAATTGTTAGCTCCGGTAAAAATTTATATACAAATTGTTACAAAGTTTAGTAGAATGAAATCATTCACAGATAAGTATTTGTTCTTACTGTCATGATGGCGGATCAATTTCCCTGGCTTACCACGATTGTCCTGCTCCCACTCGTAGCTTCCCTGCTCATTCCTGTATTGCCTGATAAAAACGGCAAACAGTTGCGCTGGTATGCCCTCGGTGTAGGCATCGCGGATTTATTATTAATGTGCTATGTCTTCTGGAAGTATTACGATGCGAGCAGTGCAAATTTCCAACTCGTGGAAAAGTTTGCCTGGGCGCCTCAATTGGGTTTGAACTGGGCCGTTTCAATAGACGGTCTTTCCCTTCCCCTGGTACTTTTAGCAGGATTAGTTACAACTCTATCTATTTTTGCAGCATGGCAGGTTGATCAAAAACCTCGTCTGTTCTACTTCCTGATGTTGGTGCTGTATTCGGCTCAAATCGGAGTGTTTGTAGCTCAGGACTTGCTACTCTTATTTATTGTTTGGGAACTGGAATTAATTCCGGTATATTTGTTGGTTTCTATCTGGGGCGGGCCTAAGCGTCGGTACGCCGCTACTAAATTTTTACTGTATACCGCCGCTGCTTCCTTATTTATCTTAGTGGCTGCTTTAGGAATGGCCTTCTATGGCGGTGGCTCCTTAACCTTCGATATGGTGGAACTGGGTCTGAAGGATTATCCTCTCACCCTGGAACTGTTAATGTATGCCGGGTTATTAATTGCCTTTGGCTTGAAACTGGCTGTTTTCCCCTTACACACCTGGCTCCCCGATGCTCACGGTGAAGCGTCCGCTCCTGTGTCCATGATTCTAGCCGGGGTGTTACTCAAAATGGGCGGATATGGTCTGATTCGGGTCAATATGGAAATGTTACCCAATGCCCATATCTACTTTGCACCAATTCTGGCGATTTTAGGGGTTGTCAATATTGTCTATGGTGGCTTAAACTCCTTTGCCCAAGGCAATATGAAACGTCGCCTCGCCTATTCCTCCGTGTCTCACATGGGATTTGTACTGTTAGGGATTGCCTCCTTTACCGAGATTGGGGTGAGTGGAGCATTATTACAAATGATCTCTCACGGTTTAATCTCGGCGGTACTCTTCTTCCTGGCAGGTGTCACCTATGACCGCACCCATACCTTAGCTTTAAGTGAAATGGGCTATATTGGCAAGGCAATGCCGAAAGTCTTTGCTCTGTTTACAGCCGGAGCGATGGCTTCTTTAGCCTTACCGGGTATGAGTGGCTTTGCGAGTGAGGTCTTAGTGTTTATTGGCATTAGTACCAGTGATATCTATAGCTCGACCTTCCGAGTGGTCATTGTGGCGTTGGCGGGTGTGGGATTAATTCTGACTCCGATTTACCTGCTTTCAATGCTACGTCAACTCTTCTATGCAACGGGTGAAGCCCCAGTTTGTATGCTGAATAATACAAGCTTACAAAATCCTGATGAGCAACAAGCGTTTTGTTTTGGAACCAGTTGTGTGCTTCCAACAGAAGCGACCTTCAGTGATGCCAAACCCCGCGAAATCTTGATTGCGGCTTCTTTCCTAGTCTTGATTGTGGGAATTGGGTTATATCCGAAGCTGGTGACTAAGGTTTATGATGTCAAAACCGTTGCTCTGAATAATCAGGTACGGGATTCTTATATCCAAGTTGCTAAAGCTAATCCTGATTTATATGCCAAAGGATTTTTAGCACCTCGTATTGCCAAGCCAGAAGTTGCTTCGGTTTCAGGAATGTTTAAATAAGTACCAAGAACTCCAGTTTCTTGTGAGTTTAATTGAATCTCAATTGCGATCGCTTTTATAAAAAAAGGCGATCGTTTGTTTTTGTTCACATCTGATTCAAAAATCCCAGCTTTGATAGCAGAGCACAGTTCGACAGGACTTCGGCAGGAATTTTTAATAAAAATTTAATGAATCAAGTTTGTCAAATAATTTTAAGCATTGGGACTCAAACTCCAAGAACAAGGTATTATAAAAAAGCAATGTTTGACAGCAGTAGCATTCGCTCAAAGGAACGCCAAAACTCGAATTTTGTCGAAACTCAGTCGAGTTGTAGGTTTCACTGTGACGATGATCACAAAATTGAGTTGACTAAATCACAGGATTAACCGAATATCTATCACTGAACATCCATTGATTCTGGATAAAATTAAAATCGTAGAATTTGATTCTACGGCGATTTAACTTTTGGCCTCCACTGTTTATAGGAACCCCCAATGATTTCCCCAAAACAAGCACAACTGATTCAATTTTTACGCTGGGAGTTAGCAATCCCCGCGTCCTCAATTGCGATGGCCTTGCGCCACCCGGAACAGGATTCAGGTCAGTTACCGATGATCCTATGGCAGTATGGATTAATTACAATCGAACAACTCGATCGTATTTTTGATTGGTTAGAACGATTTGGCAGCATTCTGGAAACAAAACCGACCTGGTATCCCCATCCTGATTCTTTAGGATCTTCAGAAGAGGCAGAGGTCAGTCTCTCGGCATCTCTAGTGGCTTAATTCTTGAGGGTTAAATCCTTTGAGAAAACGGTTTTAATGTAATCTTAAAAACTTTTGTCTATGCCACAACGTTTAACAAAACGATTTCAAAACTTGCACCCTAAATTTAACAACCAGAAGTCAGCTTTCAGTGAAGGCTGACTTTAATCTTAATTAAAGATTGAAAAATCACTCCTAAAATCACATTTTTATTTATAGTGCTATGCGCGTAGGGCTATAGTTAGTGGTAGTCATGATCAAGGCATTAAGGTTTGGGATTTACACACTCACGAATGTTTGAAAACCTTACGGCCTGATAAACCTTATAATGGCTTAAATATTAAGCGGGTGACGGGAATCACGATGGCGCAGAAAGTGACACTTAAAGAACTCGGTGCCATTGACCCTAACCCAGATTGACTCTAATCAAATCTAGCTTTACTCAATCTTTACAATTCAGGGCGGATTTTTTGCTAAATCTTTATCGGCATGGTATAGATTCATCACTAAAATATAAGTATTAGAAACATAGCTACACTCTACTCTAAACTTCCAGTCATTCTTCAGTTCTCGTCTGTCCCAAAGTCTGGTTTCATCAGGAGAAAGTGGGGTTGGGTATAACAAAATTATATCCATAGTGAGAACAAATCGGAGGTTCAGCCTAAAGAAGCTGTTAGAAAAGATAAAATGTTACTCATTTTATAATCCAGATTTAGGGGAGGCATCACTAACACAGGAAACACAACTAATAATGGACTGGGGTATCGGGTAAAGGTCGAAGTCTGTAGCTTAATCCACCTATCCCTGGCCCAAGAGGGGTTCTACCGTGAATAGTTCGGGGTTTAGCCGGTATTATCACTCATCGGATGAGCAGGTCATTTATGCTCATCTACAAAACTATGTGGACATTGAACAACCCCAACAACTGATTCAACGGTTCTTTACGTTGTTTATCCAAGGAGGAGAATACCCAGATTTGGCAGTTAATTTAGCATTGGGTCGAATTGTTGATTCGGATTTAGCTAATATTGAATTTCAGTATGTTTTAAACCGCAGTTGCTATATTTTAATTAACCGATGGCGCAAACAACCCCGACATCAATGGGCGATTCCTGAACTGATTTATAGTTTTGAACAAACTCCATCGGGTTTACCCTCCTGTTGGACAGCAAAACGTTTGCGGTCTTTAGTTAAACGATTTATTGAAACCGAACAATATCAAGCCCTTCGGCGTTTAAGTAAAGTTTTTAAAGAAAAAATAGAAGCGAACCAAAAAGAAAATAATGACAATGTAGAAGGTTTAATTAGTCGCTATTCTTATTTATATGATCATTGTTTTTTAACCAATGATAGTCCTGATGAACAACGTCAGGAAATCCGCGATATGCGCCTACAAGCTCAAGAAAAGTTTGAGGATGATTTATCTCAATATCTAAGCTTTAAACGCGCACCACGAGAACAACGTTTAATTTTACCGACGGTTGAAAACCCGACTTTATTATCGGACAAAAAATTAAATTTTGCAGTTAAACATTTTACGGATAAAGTAGATGGCTATCATACTTATCAGGATTTAGCAAAAATTTTTGCGAATCAAAGCCAGCAAGCTCGAACCTATCGCACATTTAAAGAAGAATTTTATGAATATTTGAGTAGTACCGTTGATACTAAATATGGAAAAAACCACTTTAATAATCGTTTGTATCGAGAATTACAAGGGACTCTTTCCCACAATGATAGCCAAAAAGTGAATGATACCTTAATGGCTGGGACTTGTCGCAAGTTACTCAATTTCTTAGTAGTGGAAAGCCCGCAACAACCCCATCACTTTGTATTTTTAGATTTAAGTAGTAACTTGGGAGTCACTCGTTCCATCGGTTTGTTATTAAAAATTGTCTTGTTTTGTCGCAAGGTTAAATCCGATTTAGAAAAACGCTTTTCTATTTTATTTAATCACTATGCTACGTTTCATCGAAATAAAGTATTTTGGCTAATTGAAGCCTTAGAAAACCTGAATCTGGCTTTTAGCCTTAACTGGGGAAATTTGAGATTGCCTTAAGGTTCAGTTCCGATATAAAGACATTGCTAAAAATTTAGATGAAATCCTGAAATTGATACTCTATAGCGCTACGCATTACAGTTAGGACATTTCTGAATCCAGCAAACCCTTTTAGTTCTTACTGTTCCCTGTTAAGCTGTTCCCTTGAGCGTAGCGCTATATTGTGAAAATCCCTGTGCTATACAATTGTAATCAATCCTCCTGAACTCAATACACCTCAGAAGGAATGACTACAATTGTGATTAAATCCTAATAAACTAATCTAAGTCTCTGTTCCCTTTTCCCCGTCAATC
>JACCEC010337857.1_pt1 | contig 12232 bp, 9 predicted proteins | sample 7450121 | NCBI WGS metagenome assembly JACCEC01 (sample SAMN15323455, study PRJNA562643) | freshwater metagenome | isolation source: river surface water | place: USA:Blue River Watershed | collected 2017-08-18 | reverse complement strand
GGGGCTATGCTGCCCCCCCGATTATCGATGCCATGCACCGTATCCGGGCGCCTTTTGGCTTTTCGATCGCGGCGCAAGATGCGGCCATCGCGGCGGTGGCAGATACCGATTTTGTGGAGAAAAGCCGCGCACACAACGCGCAATGGCTGGGCTGGTTTGCCGATGAAATTGCCAAGCTTGGCAATGCCGGCCTGCGCGCCGTTCCGAGCAAGGCGAACTTTCAACTTGTTCTGTTCGAAGGCCGGGTCACCGCCGAACAGGCTTATGGGGCGCTGATGGAGCATGGCTATATCGTGCGCTGGCTTCCCGGTCAGGGGCTCGCCAATGGCTTGCGTATCACCATCGGCACCGAAGCCGATTGCCGAGGCGTGATTGCAGCCGTGCGCGAGATCACCGGGGCCCAAGGCTAATGTCAAACGCAGCCGGTTTTCATCATGTCGCGATTATCGGCTTGGGGCTGATCGGCTCTTCGGTTGCCCGCGCTGTGCGAGAACGCCTGCCTGACCTGCGGGTGACCGGCTTTGACGCATCGCCCGAAACACGGGCGACCGCCCGGCAACTGGGCTTTGCCCATGAGATTGCCGAAACGGCGGCAGCTTCCGTCAAAGAGGCTGATCTGGTCATTCTGTGCGTGCCCGTTGGGGCGATGGGCGCGGTCGGCGAAGAGATTTGCGACGCCCTGTCGCCCGATGCGGTTATCTCCGATGTTGGCTCTTCCAAAGCGAGCATCCTCGCCGCGTTGCAAGCAGCGCTGCCGGGCAAGCATGTCATCCCCGCTCACCCTGTGGCGGGAACCGAACGCAGCGGGCCAGAGGCAGGCTTTGCTTCGCTTTTCCATAACCGCTGGTGCATCCTCACCCCGCCCGAAGGTGCAGACCCTACCAAAGTCGCAAGCCTTGCTGCTTTTTGGGAGGGGCTGGGCGCCAATGTGGAGCAGATGGACGCGCCGCACCATGATCTGGTGCTGGCTGTCACCAGCCATTTGCCGCACCTCATTGCCTATACCATTGTCGGCACCGCTTCGGATTTGGAATCGGTGACGCGCAGCGAAGTCATCAAATATTCGGCCGGCGGCTTTCGGGACTTTACCCGCATCGCGGCCTCTGACCCGACAATGTGGCGCGATGTCTTCTTGTCGAACAAGGATGCGGTGCTCGAAATGCTGCAGCGCTTTTCCGAAGACCTTACCGCACTCCAACGCGCGATCCGCTGGGGGGATGGCGAGGCATTGTTCGACCTGTTCAGCAGGACCCGGGCAATCCGCCGCAGCATCATCGAAGAAGGGCAAGACGATGCCCGGCCTGATTTTGGCCGCTCAGACCATTAGGCCTTTTGATCTTTAATCGTTGAGCGCGTTAATCGCGGCGTGGACGCGCGCTTCCAATTCTTCCCGCGCCAAGCCAGCGGGGATTTCCGCCCCCACTTTCATCGTGACGACCCCTGGCTTTTTAATGAGACCGCGGGGCCAGACCTTGCCGCTATCGAGCGCGACGGGGATCACCGGCAAACCAAGGATCTTGTAAAGGCCGGCCATGCCCGCGCGCAGCGGCGGCTTTTCGCCATGGGGAACACGCGTCCCTTCTGGAAAGAGGATGATCGGCCGGCCGGAGTCTTTTGCGCGCTTGGCCTCCACAATCATCCGGCGCATCGCGGCAGCCCCTGCCTCGCGATCCACCCCGATGGAGCCGTGCGCTCGCGCGGCATGGCCCCAGCCAAAAAGATCCAATAACTCCTGTTTCATTACGACAACGGGGCGACGAAACAGCGCCAGCGTTTCCACCGTTTCGTACATGGATTCATGCTTGAAGATATAGAGCGCTTGGCGATCATCCAGCGTGCCGATGACGCGCGTTTCGATCCCCAAAATCAGCCGGGCGCACAGCCGGTGCCATTTGGCCCAAAGCCGCGCGCCAAAGATCGTGGTGGTTTCCCCAAACGCGACCATCGCCCAAGCAAAGGCCACCACGGGAACGCTGCCGACATAAAAAACTAAGGTGAACAGGATCGAACGAAGCAGCGCCATCATAGCTTCGGCCCTAGCTCAAGCGCGATCACCCGCGCCAGCAGCTTATTATATTCTTTGAACAGCTGGGTGAGGTTTACCTGGCTGGGCACCGCATCGCCCACAATCTCGATATTGTCCGACAGGCTGTGTTCCAACTCCAACTGAGCGCGGCGCAGATGCCAGTCGCTTGTTACCAGCCGAACCGAACGAAACTGGTGCGCTGTCAACCAGCGCGCCGTTTCCCGCGCATTGGAAATGGTGTCGACCGAAGCCTTGTCGAGATCGATGCAGCAGCGCGATAAGGCGCGCGGCACCCCCAAAGCAGCTTCCAGTTCTGACCGCCGCACCGTGGGGTCCACCCCTGAGACCAACAGGCGTTCTGCTTTGCCCGCTACCAGAATTTCAAGCCCACGCTGAAACCGGCCCGGCCCGCCCGTGAGCACCACCACCGCATCGGTGCGCCGCGCATCTTCTGCCGGGCGGGGCAGGAACAGGGCAAAGCCCACCAACCCCATGAACCAGAGGATGAACATCAGCGAAAGTAGCCGGCGGATCATAGCATCCGCCTTAGCGCGATTAGGATCGTCATGCGCGCTGCAATCGTTGCCAGAGCGGCAGCGATGATCGGAATGAAGAACAGCGCCAACCAGCCGCCAAGGCCAAGGCCGGCAGAACCTGTCAGCCCTGCGCTGATGACGCTCATCCGATCACCCAGAAAGAAGAGCGCGATCAACCCCGCGATCAGGCCAATCCCCCCGCCAAAAAGCGCATCCAGACCAAGTCGGCGCTGAAAGAGGCGCGCAATTTGGGGGTCGGTCGCGCCCAAAAGATGAAGCACTTCAATGGTTGTCCGATGGGTGTTGAGCGCGCCCCGGGCGGCCAGCATCACAATGGCCACAACCGCACCGGCCATCAGCGTCACAAGCAACCCGGAAAACCAGATGAGCGCCTGCATCAGGCCAGCGAGCGGCCCAAGCCAAGTTGCATGGGCCTCAACACGGGCAGAAGGGACGAGATCGGCCATCGCTGCCCGAAAGGCCGGAACGGCATCCCCCACATCGGGCGCAAGCGCCACATCGATCAAGAGGGGCACGGGCAAATCCGGGTCAAGCCCAGCCGACCCGAACCAAGGGGCAAGCAGCGCGGCCACTTCTCGATCGGGGACGCGGCGAAAATCGCGCACATCCGGCAGGCTGGCGAGCCGCTGTTCGATCAGCTCGGCCTGTTTTACACGACGGATCGGGTTTGGCTCGACAAGCTGGATTGTCACCTGCCCCGCGATATCGGCGTCCATCCCCTGCGCCGCGCGCGCAAGGGAAATTCCGGCAGCGGCTGCCAACACCGTTAGAAAAATGACGATCGCTATGACCCACGGCATCGGCCCTGCCATCCGGCCTTCGGCAAGCAAACGCGCCTCTGCGGGCGGCAAATCGGGCAGCCGAGCCTTTAGCGCGGCCAGATCCTCTCGAAGCGTGGTGCCGGCGCGCTTCATGGCCGCTCGCCCGCCATCTCTGCCCCCGTCGCGGCCCCAGTCCCTTCCGGCGGGATAAGGCGCCCCCCCGCCAGTTGCAGAATATGCGACCCTGCGACTTTGCCCAAAAGATGCTGATCATGCGTGGCAACGACAATGGTCGTGCCCAATTGGTTCAGGGCTTCAAACAGCCCCAACAGCCGGGCTGCCATATCTGGATCGACATTGCCCGTCGGTTCATCGGCAATCAGCAGATCAGGCCGGCTGATCACGGCCCGCGCGATCGCCACGCGCTGTTGCTCGCCCCCGGAAAGCGTGGCCGGCAACGCTGCGCCGCGCGGTCCCAGCCCCACCCAATCGAGAATTTCGCGCACTTTTTGGTCGATATCTGCTTCATCTTCCCCCCCAACGCGCAGCGGCAGCGCCACATTATCAAAGGCGCTGAGGTGGGGAACGAGCCTGAACTCCTGAAACACAACGCCAATTCGGCGGCGATAAGCGGGCAATCGATGGCGCGCCATCGTCACCATATCATCACCAAAAAGGCGCATGACCCCGCGGCTAGGCCGCTGCGCCAAATAGAGCAGTTTGAGCAGGGAGGTTTTGCCCGCGCCCGACGGGCCGGTCAGAAAATAAAAACCGCCTTTGCTGAAGGCAAAAGTGATGTCGGAGAGGGTTTCGGCGCCAAGTCCATAGCGCAGGCCGATATTTTCCAGCTGGATGATATGCGTCATGCGTCCAGTTGCGTCCCGCTCGCCCCTCTTTCTTGCTTCCTAGATCAGCGACGTGCCACGATCCAGCCTTGATTCACGACACAGCCTCTTGCAACCAAGGGTCAAACGGTGCTTAGACGCCCTTATTCGCTCCATTCAAAGGCCGCCTCACGAGATGATCCTGACCTGCCCTGCCTGTACCTCGCGCTATCTTGTTCCTGATACCGCGATAACAGGGGCAGGGCGGCAAGTCCGTTGCGCATCGTGCCGCCATAGCTGGTTTCAGGCGGGCCCAGCCGCGCCGCAGCCCGCGCAGGAACTGCCGCTTCCGCCGCCTGCCCCTCCAGCAGCGCCCGCACCGCAAGCAACACCTGCTTATAGCCCTGCCGCGACACCGGCCACGCCGGCTGCCGAACGCCCCGGCATGGCTAAAATGCCGGCGCAGCAGATTGGCGGCCGGCCCGGCTGGAGAGAAAAGCTCCGCAACCCGGCGACCCGGCTGACGCTGATAGCGCTGGCCATTGCGGTCGTCTTGATCGGCGGGATCGGCGCGGTTCAGTTTTTGGGCGTGCCCAGCCAATTAGAGGCGCTCCGGCCCGCCAAGGCTGAGATGACGCTGCTCCTCCAAGTGGATCGACGCCCGGAACGGCGTATCCTTGAAAGCGGCAATGAATTGTTCGCCGTGGCCGGCCGGATCGTCAACCCGACCAGCGATGAGCAAAAAGTGCCCGACATCAAAGCCGAGTTGCGCGACGAAAAAGGCAAGATTGTGTATGCGTGGACCATCACCCCGCCAAAGCGCACAATCGCCGCGAAAGGCACGCTGGAGTTTAATGCAGCGGAGGTCAACGTTCCCCGGGGCGCGCGTGAACTTAACCTGAGCTTTTAGTCGACGCTTCTGCTCGCTCGCGCACTGAACGCATCACCCAGAGAAAGCGGCCACCGTTCAATGCGGCAGCAGCGACCATCCCCGCGCCAGATGCCCAGACAAGCGCGAATGGCCCTTGGCCTGACTGCACCAGCCACCAGCCAAGGCCCCCGGTGATCAGGAAAAACGCAACAATGCCGTTGAGCCCAGCGGCCACTTGATCCCCCAAAGAGCGCAGGGCGAACATGAAGACAACCTGCAACCCATCAAATAAGATGAAGAAGGCCCAGACGCCAAGCATGGCGGCAGCAAGATCATGCACTGCTGGCACCGCGGGAAAGGCCCGCGCGATGCTACCCCCGGCTGCCAAGAGCGCGACCATCAGGATCATCATCACCCCAAACGCCAAAAGGGCCGCCACAAGCGTGCGGTGCAGCGCCGCGCGATGCTGCCCCTCGCCTACGGCATTGCCCACCCGCACGCCCGCCGCAGACCCAAAGCCAAGGGCCACGCCAAAGGTCACATTATGAAGGGCAAAGACGATCTGAAAGGCATGGCTCGTCCGATCGCCCAATTGGGTCGACAACGCGATCAGCCAGGAAAAGCCCGCTAATTCCAGTCCTGAAGCAAGCGCGGGGACAGCGCCGAACCGCGCCAGCGCCCATGCGCCCGGCAGTGCCGCTCGAAAGGCCGCCAGCGAAAAATCGCGGACGCCGCGTTCGGCATGGTCGGGTACATAAGCGGCCGCCCAAACCATCAGCCCGGCGCCTGCCCAAAGCGACAAGGTGGTGGCAAGCGCAGCACCCGTGGCCCCCAAAGCAGGCAGCCCCATTTGGCCGGTCGCGAGCAGCCAGGCCAAGACCCCGTTCAAGGGAAGGGTAGCCAAATTGACAACCATCACCCGACGCGGCCTGCTGATCCCTTCCAGAAAATTACTGGCAGCGATCAAGATAAGCTGGGCAGGAAAGCCAAAGGCCATGATCTCGACAACGGTGCGCGACACATCGATCACGCTTGGCGCCACGCCCATCAGGCGAAGCAGCGGGCCGGCCAGCCCATAAAGCAACGCGCCGCCAATCAGGCCAATCATCAAACCCAGCAGCAACGCCTCACGATAGACATCGCCGGAGCGACGCTTCTTTCCCGCGCCATCGGCTTGTGATGCAAACACCAAGATGCCGGAAAGCCAGCCAATGGCCGTCATCAGCGTGACGAAGGTGACCGCCCGGCTTCCGCCAAAGCCCGACACCTCGTGCGTCCCCGTCATCCCGACAACGACGACATCCGTTAGCTGCAGCAAGGTCCAGTTGAAGCTGGTCAGGATAACAGGCCAAGCCAACCGGGTAAGCCGGCCGGCTTCACGCCGGATAGACGCTGCCTGGCTCTGAGATATCGCCGCTGCGCCTCTTTCGTCCATGGCGGTGTGCATAGCGACTTACGGCCGGGAGTAAATCACGTGCGCGCCATTTCATCCGGCTCGGCAAAAGCCATTGCCCAAGCCGAAAGGCTCTGCTAGGGGCGCGCTCTGCCTGTTACCGGCGTGCCTCGGCGCCCCGGATTTTGCAGCGATAAAGTGCGGTCGTGGCGGAACTGGTAGACGCGCAACGTTGAGGTCGTTGTGGGCGAAAGCCCGTGGAAGTTCGAGTCTTCTCGACCGCACCATAGAGTCCGGGGTCCTCTCCCGGACATTCAAAAACCCGCTGGAAGCGAGGCTGAAAAGCTTAGTTTCCGGCGGGTTTTTTGGTTTTTCGATTTTGTGTCTCGGGCGCTGCACGTCTCCACCCGTCCTGTAGACTCTGTGGTTTGTGCTGATAATCTCTACGCTAGCATTTTTTGCTTCGGGAGAAGGGCTTGCCCAAAAATCTTAAAGGGAAACGGATTGTTGTGACCGGGGCTGCATCGGGCATCGGTCGCGCAATTGCCGAGACTGCTGCCGGGCGGGGCGCGCGCGTTCTACTTGCGGACATAGATGCGCTAAAGCTGGAGAGCGCGGCTAGGGCTGCGGGTCCATCTGCCAGGACATGTCTTTGCGACGTGTCTGATCACAAGTCAGTTGAGGCTCTAGCCCTTCAAGCGCAGACGCTTATGGGCGGCTGCGATATGGTTTTCGTGAACGCTGGGATCATCGCATCATCACGGTTCGTCAAATTCTCGCCAGAGACCGTCGACAAGATTCTGGGCGTTAACGTGCGCGGGGCATGGAGCACCGCTGCCATTTTTGCTCGCCAAATGATGGATGCGGGCCAAGGCGGGCATATTTGTTTCACTGGGTCGGAACATTCTCTAGGCCTCCAACATGCAGGGGCGGCGATCTACACAGCCTCCAAGCACGCCGTTCTCGGGCTTGCTGAGGTGTTGCGCGCTGAAATGCCTGAAGAGATCAAAGTCAGCATTCTTTGCCCGGGCCTAACAGCAACGGCACTTGGTTCTCTTCCCGAGGCGGCGGCGTCGGACGCGGCTGCCCGTGCCGCCCAGAGACAGGCGAAGGTGCAAGCGCGCGGCATGCCCGCGCGTGAAGTCGCGCAAGCAGCGATAGACGGCGCCCTTAAGGGTGATTTTTATATCATGACGCACACCCACGCCGTGCGCGCCGCACAACATCGTTACGAAGAAATCCGAGCTGCCTTTGAGCAGCAGGCGCCCCCAGAAAGAAATGGTGACCTGTATGAGGTGAACCGGGTCCTCGCTGAGGTGCTGGCGGAAGAGGACAAGAAATAGGCAGCTGTCGATAAAACGCCCTCTAGAAGTTTCGGATAAGAGATAACAATTTTGTGGGGAACGCACTTGTCCAAGGCGGCTGCGCGTGCTGCCCAAAGACAGGCGAAGGTGCAAAGATGCGCGATACCTGCCCATGAAGTCGCGCGACCCCTTTCAAGATTATGACTGGGAAAAGGCGTTCGCGATCACACTCTTCGGCCGCAACGCCGGTCGCGGCGCCAAAATCGACCTGCATTGGTATTCACCAATATTGATTAACAGCACCGCAAGCCTACCACGCGCCCGCCGCCAAGGGATGGCAAAGAAGGATGACAATATGGACTTGAGCACGACCAGCAATCTGCGCGCCCGGCTCCGGCAGTTGCATCTGCAGACTGCCGAAACGCCCTTGTTCAACCCTGTCTTCCAACTGGGTCATGACATTTCCCGCCAGCTTGAAGGCGGACGGCTTTCATTGGCGCATCTTGCCGCCCTTGTGGACGATCTGTCGCAAGAGGCGCTGAACAGCCGGTCTCGCCACCTGAACCACCTTCTAGGCCCGATGGAAGAAACCGAAAATCTTCGAAGATGGCAGGCAATCCTGGCGAAGGCTGAGGGCGATTTTGATGCGTTTGCCAAGCGCATGGCCCGCCCGCTGCTGCATGTCGTCTTTACCGCCCATCCGACGTTCTTGCTGTCTTGCGCCCAAAGCGATGCGCTTGCCGCTGCCGCAAGCCATCCCTCTGGAACCGTTTCTGACGCTTTGGCCGATGCGCCGCGCGCACCCATCACGCTGGGGTGGGAGCATGACGAAGCCATGGCAGCGATCCAGCGGGCGCAAAAGGCGCGCGATCGGCTTGTTCGTGCAGCGCTTGACGCTGCGGCCCTTCGATGGCCGGATGAATGGAAGCGCTTGTTGCCGCAGCCTTACCGGCTCGCCACGTGGGTCGGCTATGACATGGATGGCCGCACCGATATCGGGTGGACAACAAGCCTAAGCTATCGGCTCACCGAAAAAGGGCTGCGGTTGCGCCTCTATGCTGACATGCTTGCCACCGCTGCGCCGGACCATCCGTTATTGGGCCAGCTCCGCGCAGCGCAACAGCATAGCGAGGAAATGGCGGCTTTATTTGCAGGAGACTTGTCCGCGCCGGAAACGGTGTCTGCGGCAGCCAACCGCCTCACCGCCGACCATCCCGCAAAGCTTTTGTCGCTTGCTGCTTTCATTGATCAGCTGCGCACAGAAGCTGAAAGCTGCGCCGACGCCGATCTTGCAAAATCATTGATCACGCTGGCGGCTGCCATGCAGAGCGATGGGCTTGGCATGGGGTCGATCCATTTTCGCGTCAACGCGTCCCAATTGCACAACGCCATCCGACGCCGGATTGATCCGGAAAACACGCTTGATCTCTCCAGCCGCACCGCGCTCAAACAATTGCGCGAATTGCTGGAAGCGGTGCACCCGTTACGGTCGAACTTTGCCGCGCTGGCGAGCGAAAGCACAACGGCTGTCCGACAGTTTATCGCCATGGCGCAAATTCTGCACCATGTGGATGCTGATGCCCCCATCCGAATGCTGATTGCGGAATGTGAGCAGCCGCAGACCGTTCTTTCCGCTCTGTATTTTGCAAAGCTGTTCGGCATCGATGCGAAGGTGGATGTCTCCCCCTTGTTCGAGACCGAGACCGCGATGGAGCATGGGGCACGCTTCCTCGATGCCCTGCTGGGAGAACCCATCTACCGCGCCTATGCGCGATTGCGCGGACGGGTTTCGATCCAGACGGGCTTTTCGGACGCAGGCCGGTTTGTCGGCCAGCTTCCGGCCGCGCTCGCCATTGAGCGGCTCCATGGCCGCCTCGCTCGCATCATGGCGCAGCATGGCCTGACCGATGTTTCGGCGCTCATTTTCAACACGCACGGCGAATCGATGGGCAGGGGCGCCCATCCGTCCTCGATTGAAGATCGGCTTCATTATCCGATGAGCCATTGGGCGCGCGCGCAATTCGCCCAGAACGGCATCGGGCTCGAACTCGAAGCGAGCTTTCAGGGCGGCGACGGCTATCTTTTCTTCCGTAATGACACGCTGGCGCTGGCCACGCTGACCCGGATCGCCGACGTTGAAAGCGCCCCGCCCTGCGCCGAGAAAGACCCCTTTTACACGCGCACCGACATTAGTTTGGATTTCTATCGCGGCATCCGGCGCGTGCAACGCGACCACCTCAGTTCCAAAACCTATCCCAGAGCCGTCACTGCCTTTGGCCTTGGGCTGCTCAATGAAACAGGGTCTCGAAAGGCGCGGCGCCAATCAGATCTGGCTGCCGATCGGGATATGAATTTGCGGCAAATCCGGGCGATCCCGCACAATGCCATCCTCCAGCAACTCGGCTATCCCGTGAACATTCTGGCCGGGGCCGGATCGGCCGCCAGCAAAGATGTGGAAAGCGTGGCAGAAGTGCTGGCGACATCGCGGCGCGGACGCTCGCTTGTGCGCATGATCCGTTCGGCAGATCGCTTTGCGAGCATCAAGTCGCTTGCGGCTTATGGCGAATTGTTCAACTCAGCCTATTGGGCGAGCCGCCCCTATCGCGGGACCGAAAACCATCTGACCAACGCGTGCCTTGCGCTTGCCGAGCACCTGACCAAGGATGACCGGGCGGGGGTATTTCGTCGACTTGCGTCGCGGCTTCGGGTCGATGGCCTGCAGCTGCACCGGCTGCTCGATCATATTCCGCTAGAAACGCCCCCGTCCGCTGATCGAGAAGAGGTGCGCCGCTCGCTGGGGGCCCTTCATGCCTTGCGCGTGGCGCTCCTCCAGCACATGTTTTTAAAGGCTGTGCAGATCCCGGCTTTTGCGCGGACGAACGACATTAGCCGGGATGACGTGCTGGAAATGGTTTTCACCCTGAGAATCGAGGAGGCGCTGGCCCAGTTGCGCCGGGCTTTTCCGGTTTCCTTGCCCAGCATCGCCAATTATCAAATTTCAGCGCCAACCGACTATCCCGATGGCGACATCCAAGCCTATGCGGGGATAGAAACGCTCTATATCGCTCCAATTGAGCAGGCCTATGCGCTGGTGCTGCGAATTGGCACGGCGATCGCCAATCATTTTGGGGCCCATGGCTAGGAAAGGGCCGCGAGCCTTTCCCCGCTAATTTCGCGGCGAGCCGGGATCACGTCTTCGCCGCTCGGGAGGGCTGAGGCCCAAGTGCAGACTTGCCACAGCAACAGGGAGGCTGCACAACTGGTCGTCTCAAAGCGTGCGGGGGGACACTTTATGGGATTGGAAAGCCGCGGGTTTTTGGCTGCAATGCCGAAGCTTGGTCGGGCCTTTTGGTCGTTCGATCGATTGAAGGCGCACCGTCCCTTTGCGCAGCACGTTAGATCCGTCGCGGGCGCGGCGCTGCTGCTTTTCGCCTCCGGGCAACCGGGCATCGCGCAATCGGCCTATCCCGAACCGGTCGGCGGCTCCCCGATGGGGGAGGTCGTCACGACGGCCTCAGGCAGAGTGGAAGGCTTTGTCCGTCATGGCGTGCTGGAGTTTCGCGGCATCCCTTATGCGGAGCCTGTCTCGGGCGCGGCGCGCTGGCGCATGCCCCAGCCGGTTGCCCCCTGGTCGGGCCTTTTGCCGGCGATGCATTTCAGCGGGGCCTGCCCCCAGGCTGCCCGCTATGGCCTGACGGAGCGGAGCGATGAAGAAAACTGCCTGACGCTCAATATCAGCCGTCCGCAAAGCCAAAGCGCGCAGCCGCGCCCGGTGCTGGTGTGGATCCATGGCGGGGCATTTGTGGGCGGCGCGGCCTCACTCTATCGGCTCGATCGCTTAGCGCGAGAGACCGATGCAGTGGTCGTCAGCGTCAACTATCGGCTTGGCGTGTTCGGCTTCATGGCACCGCCGGCGGGCACCTCGGGCGAGGGGCGCGTTCTGGGCCTCGAAGATCAACGCCTCGCGATGCGCTGGGTGAAAGACAATATCGCGGCCTTTGGGGGCGATCCGGGCAACATCACGCTTGCGGGCGAATCCGCTGGGGCCATCTCCGTCTGCATGCACATGCTAGCGCCCGAACAAACGCGCGGCCTGTTCCACCGCGCGATCATCCAAAGCGGCGCGTGCGTTACGCCGCTGCGCACCCGAGCTGAAGCCGAAGCCTTTGCCGATCGTGTGGCGGCGGAAGCCGGGTGCAGCGATCCCAAGACCCGCCTTGCCTGCCTCACAGCCATCGAGCCCCAGCGCCTCATCGCGGTCGGCAGCAAAGCCGCGCAAACTGATTTGAGGGCGTTCGCGCCGTTTACCGGCACTGCCACACAGCCACGCGCATCGCTGGAGGCGCTTCAGGCCGGGGCATTTTCCCGGGTCCCCGTGCTCAATGGGTTCACCCGTGATGAAATGCGGCTTTATGTGGGCTATGACGTTCAGAATGGCGCGGTGATCACCCCGGAAACCTATCCGCTCGCCGTTCAGCGCATTTATGGCGACAAGG
>JACCEC010577799.1_pt1 | contig 12237 bp, 5 predicted proteins | sample 7450121 | NCBI WGS metagenome assembly JACCEC01 (sample SAMN15323455, study PRJNA562643) | freshwater metagenome | isolation source: river surface water | place: USA:Blue River Watershed | collected 2017-08-18 | reverse complement strand
ATGATTATGGATAAAGTAGAGGATAGAAATATAAAATGTAAAGAATTTTTTGAATCGAATAAAATTAATATTTGTTTGTGGTGGTGTAATAACATTGAGACAAACGATTATTTAGAAATGATTTCAAGTAATCAAAAACATTTTTTCTTTAATTGGGACCCTGTTTTATATGATTATGAAAACTTTAATGCAGATGTATGGAAAGATACGATTTTAAAGAAAAAAAATGTATATCCATTGATGGATGCAGTACTAACTTGTTTTGAAAGAGAAATAACTTATTTTCAAGATGAAAACCCAGATGTAAAAATTTTTTATGATCCTCCTGGTTTTGATTCTTCTATGACTTATCCAATAAATAATGAATCCGAATGCAAAAAATATAAATCAGACATTAGTATTGTATGTACAAATTTATATGATTATGAAAAAGAATTTCCTTCAAAATCAACCAATATTGGTAGAAGAGAAATAGTAGATTATCTTTATTCAGTTAGAGACAAAATTGATTTTCACATTTATGGTATCGAAAAGTTTGGGTCTATGTATCCAGATTGTTACAAAGGTTTTATAAAATATGATGATTGTAAATATGTTTTTAGTAATTCAAGAGTAAATTTATCTATTCATCCAATGGTAAATACTCTTCATTCAAAAAATTCTTATTATGAATATTATTCTGAAAGAGTTCCTCAAATTCTTGGTTCCCAAGGTTTATTAATGACTAATTCTGATTATGTACATATTTTAGATAAAGAAACTGATTATCTATTTGTTCAGGACATAGAAGATGTAAAAAAAATTGTTCAACAAATAATTTATGAAAAAGATGCAAATCGTGATATAAATGAAGATATTTGGAAACAAACAAGAAAAAATGGTTATGAAAAATCAATAAGTAATATGCAATGGATTGCGTGGGCAAATATTTTTCATAATATTGAAAAAGAAACAAAGTAATTAAAAAATAAATATAAAACAAATATAATAATTTTGGAGGTTATACTATTCTAAAATAATAAATTCTAAACATCTTCAATAAGTCTATCATAATAAAAACCAACATATTCTAAATAATTTTTTTCATTAAATGAAGAATAAATTTTTTTAAAATATTCATCATAATTATCTAACACTTCTTGAATAGTATTTCTCATATCTTCTATTGTATCACAAAAGAATATATAAGGTTCCATATATAGTAGTTCGCTTTTAACTGAATATTGTGAAATAACAATAACTCTATTCATAATTAAATTAACAATTCTGATTAATTCTGAAGTATTGTGTCTATCTGAACAATGAATATTTAAATAAATTTTTGTTTCAGCAAACATTTTATCTCTTTCTTCTCCAAAACAATGCTCAACACAAGTTATATCATTCCTTTTTAACTTCTGAACAATTTTTTTTCTATAATCATTATTAGTAAATGTTAAAATATTATTTTTCTTGACAGTTTCATTTGTATAATACGATTTTGCTGTAGGCGGAACTAAAAAAGTTTTTTTATAAATTCCTTCTAAATACGGAATATTTTCTTCTGAATAATCTAAAATTTTAAGATTTGTTGGTATATTTCTAAAATACCTATAATATGAATAGTGAGCCATTTGTTCAATATTTAAAAAATAAATATTCTTAAGGTTTTCAATATTAAAAGTATTATAAATTTCAATAAATTTACTTATATTTCCACTAAAAATTATTTTTGAATATCTTCGTCCAAAAAATTTATTTAGACTCTTTGATTCAATAGATGGTTCGAATTGATATTCTTCAAAAATAATATTTTTTTTATTATTTTTTAAAAAATCATATATTGAATCAATATAATCTTTGTATAATTTAAAAACCCAATTTTCAGTTATATGTAAAAATAACCAAATCTGTTTATTTTCATATAAAGCGTTCATCATTTGAAATATTTATATATAATCTTTTTAAATGATTTACTTACTTTCTATAAATGATGAAGAGAAAACGAAATCTTTTTTAAATCATCATCCTTTTATAACTTATAAATCGTTTGACTCAAATGAAGAAACATTTGTAGATTTTATTTCTTCAAATAATAGTGAAAAAAAATATTTTATGATTGTTTATAATGAATTAATTAAAGATTTATTACAAGATTTATTACAAAACTTTATTGATTTAGGTATGTTTAATAATATTGGATTACTCGTTTTAGAAAAAAATTTATTTAATCATTTTGATTCTTTTGATGAAAAAACACATTTTTACTTATACAATCATGAAGAAGAAGAAACTTATAAATCAAAATTTTTAAATACATTTTGTGTTTTTAATGAAGATATGGTTGATTTATATAAAAGACACAATGATTCTATTGATATATTATACGGAGAAGAAAGAATTAAAGAAAAAGAGAAAAATTTTTTTTTCAAAAAAAAGGAACCTAAATTTAAAATAAAAAGTCGTTTTTCAAAAAAAAATGAACATCAACCAAATGATTTTGAAAAAGATTTTCACAAAAAAGATATTTGTTGCTTCAAAGGAGATAAATTGAATTATCAAAAATTATTTGGTTTTAATTTTAATTTTCATTTAAAAATAGAATTTCATAATCCAATGGATTTATTTTATAAATTAGTTTATTACAAAATTTTATTAATATATACAAATCCTATTGATGAAATAAATACAGAAATTCTACAAAAATGTATAGATAATAAAATTTTAATTGTTTGTGTATCTGGAAGAAAAAATATGGATGAATATTATTCTAATAATATTATTTTTTTAGAAGAAGATGATAATCTTGCAATAAAACTTAATAAAATGATTAAAGAATATGGAAAAGTAGATATTAATGATTATGTTTTAAATGATATTGTTGAAGAAGAAGAACAAATAGATAATGAAATTCAAACATTGGAACAACAATTTCCAAATTTAACTCTACCTGAAACACCAGAAGATATTATTGAAACTATTTTTCAAACAAAAGAAAAAAAATTTATTGAAAAAGAAAAATCATCAATTGCTTTGTATCATTATATTGAAGAAAAAATATATGGTACTGATTACAAACACGATTTTGGATTTATTATTATGAGATATGTTGATTGTGAAAGAATAAATCAATATTGGAATGAAAGTGTTCGTTGTATTAAAAAAAATTATCCAGGCAAAAAAATTGTTATTATTGATGACAATAGTAATAAAGATTTTTTAAAAAAAGAAGATGATGTCGATTTAGATGATGTTGATATATTTTATTCAGAATACCCCAAAAAAGGAGAAACATTAGCATATTATTATATGTATAAATATAAACTTTTTGAAAAATGTATTGTTATTCACGATTCTGTATTTATAAATGAACCATTTTTAGAAACATTTGATTTTAATCATATTGATATAAAATTTTTATGGCATTTTACTCATCATTGGGATAATATAACTGAAGAAGAAAAAATACTTGTTAATGGAGGATTATCTAGGCTATTGGAAAAATATAAAAATAAAGAAAGTTGGGTTGGTTGTTTTGGTGTAATGACTATTATGGAATATGATTTTTTAAATAATCTAGAAGTGAAATATAGTTTTTTCAAAAATGTTTTTCCACTAATTCATAACAGAGATGACCGTTGTCATATTGAAAGAATATTTGCTTTTTTATGTTTTCTTGAAAAACCTTCTTTAATTGATTCTCCATCATTATTTGGTATAATTCATCATTTTGTTCATTGGGGATATTTGTATGAATATTATTTAGATTACAAAGAAAAAGTAGAAAAAGGAGAAGCAGACAAAACTTATCCTATTTTAAAAGTTTGGTCGGGTAGATAAAAAATAACGAACAACAAATAAAAAACAATAAACAAACAATAAACAATAAACAATAAACAATAAACAAACAACTTAAGTTCTAGTCAATATCATTTTCCAATTTTCTTCATATTTAACTTTGTTTTCATTAATCCATTTTGCTTTGTTTTCATAGGTATTTTTCAAAATTTTGATTGTATTTTCTTTGTCTTCAAATATTTTTATTAATTTATATTTAATATCTTCTGCTTCAATTGATGCTCTATGAAGAAGACTTGATAAATTATCATATAAATTAGTATGACTACATTTTACTAACCATCCGTTAATATTCTCTTTAACTATTTCTGAATTAGGTATCCAATCAATTGTTAAAATAGGTGTTCCCATATACAATGATTCATAAAATCCAAGTCCTAAACCTTCATGAGAACCAAAGTGAATAAAAATATCAGTATTTAAATAGTTTTCAACATTTTTTTTATAAGTTTCATTATAAATAACATACTTAATTGATTCGCTATTATACTGTGTAAGTATAACAGGAATTTCAATACCTTGTATATAAACAGTTAATTCAAATTTATGTTGTGGATGAGTCTTAGAGAAATCGTAAAATGCTTGAACTGCCTTATCAATGTTTTTTCGAGAAATAGAGTTTAAACCACCAATACAACAAAATTTCAACGGTTTCGGATTCGATTTAATTTTTCCAAAATCTAAGTTTAAATGTTTAACTGGATTTTCAAAATAAGGATGATTCAGATGAAAACCAAGAAAACAAGTTTTATTGTGAAATAATTTACGACAAATTTCATATGATGCCCTATTATTTGTTAAAATATAATCGAATAAAAAGTGGTAATTAACTTCCTCCATACGGAGACATTCCATATTTATCACCAAATAGGTTTTTACTTTAATTAATTTCAATAAAACAACAATATGAAATATATGTTCAAAACATGCTTCTGGAATAATTACTTTTGAAATTTTATTTTTATAAACAAAATCAATAAGTTCGTCATATGGTAAATATTCTCTATAAAATCCAGAATAAAAAATATTTTCAAAATTCCATTCTTCTGCAGAAGATTGAAGTTTTGGATTTTCAAAAGATGAATGATATGGTTTGAAACTAAAAATAATTGGATTGTATCCTAATTTTTTCATTGTAATATAATATTCCCTACCTTGAATTCCTAAACCTTGGTCAGCCCAAGGAATAATAAATCCAACATTTTTATCATCTTTTTTATATTTAGATTCTTTACACAAATTAATTTTATTAATCATTTTTTGTTGAATATGTTCAGATGATATTTCGTATGCAGGTTTTCTATTAATCCATCCAACAACTTTTTCTTTATTAAAATAAATATCTTCTATTGTATTCTTCCATCCAGCAAAATCATAATCATCTATGAACTGAGCATAGTCTTTAACAAGATATCTTAAATTACCATTCATTGAAGATAAAATTGGAATCCCATTTTTCATACCTTCATATGCTACTCTACAAAAGGTCTCATCACATAAACTTGGTGTAATTAATATTCTACATTGTTTGTAAATATCTTTTACATCAATCTTTTGTCTTATAACTTTATTATAACCATATCCTAATCTTCTATTTCTGTCTTCAATTAATTCTTCAACTCTTTCACAATTTAATAATGGGTCGTGTTCGGTATAAATAAACATTAATCCAACATCTAAAGTTAAATGATTACATAAATATTCAATCAAATAACCTCCTTTATTTCGATGGCAATTAATCATAACAACATATTTTCGAATAATCCATGCATCATCGAATTCAGGTGTAACAAAGTAATCATTTTCTAAACTAATTGTTTCAATAACATCTAGTCTCGTATTGTAAAGTTTATTAATAACATCATTTACAAAGTTAGAAGCAACATAGATATGAGAATTTTCACAAATTAAGTTAAAATCATCTGATTTTGTTAAAGAACTTGATAACATTTGAATATTAATGTTATCTCTATCATATTTTATTATACTTTCCCAGAAACAAAGTCCTGTGAGAAAAGGGATTTCAAATAAGTTGGCAATTTTCATATATTCAAGTCTGTTAGCACCTTGATGATGAATAACAACAGGTTTTAAATAATAAATCATTTTTAAAATCAAATCTATTTTTTTGGGCATTTGAATAAATGTTGCATAATCTTTATTTATTAATGTAATTTCATCAAAAGTTTTATTATTAATAGGGTCACTAAAATATAAAACATAATTAACATATCCTTTTTCACGAGTCATTTGACAAACATTCATAATCCAGTTTTCACCACCACCAAATGGAGGATAAGCCCATTCAACTAATGTCAAAATACAAGGTTTCCCCAAATTTTCTTTTTGTATTAAATCTAAATCACCTCTAACATTAAACGAAAAAAATATTTGTAGAACATCTTCAATATGATTTAATTGTCCTTCTTTTTGATTGTAAATATATAAAAAATTTTCAATATTTAAATATTCTTTTTTTGACAATGATATATTATATATTTCATTTGTTTCAATTATTTCAATATCAGATTCTTTCACTAAACAACAAGTTTTAATTGGTAAATTATTAATCATATTATATTCTAATGTTGAATTATTATTATTTAACTCAGAATAATTCTTTTTTTCTTCATTTTGTGAATCATAATTCATATTTTCAGTTGAATAACTAAATAATCCATTATCTTTTTGAAAATAAAATTCTTTTTTTTCTAAAAAAATATTATTAAATAACAATAATTTCATTTTGTTTTTATTTTCTTCATCTAAATCTTGAATCGTATCATACATTAAACTATATAGTTCATTAAACATATTTGGATTATCTTTTATTCCACTATAATCAACATTATTTTTATTATTAATTTTCATTCCGATAAATGAGTATTCATAATAAATTTTATTAATTAAAAACCATTTTTGTGAGTCCTTCCCTTTCCAGAATACAACTAATACATCTTCATTACAAATATAATGTCCATTATCACATATATTATATTTGTCATAACAAATATTTTTTTGAGAATCCAAAATAAAAATAGTTTCTTTATTAATACCTATACATTGGATTTCCTCAATACAATCTTTTTTTTGAGAACTTAAATATTGTTGATAAAATGTTTTTTCATAAAAAACATTATCAGTTTTTATAAATTTATCGGGTATATCCCAATTATCCCAGTATATTGTACATTCTTTTTGTTTCATTTCATATTTACCTTCATCTGTATGATTTTTTCTAGTAGCCCGTTCTGTTTCAATATCAAAAAAAACAATATCGGTCCATTCTAAATGATAAAATATAAAAGGTATTTTCATTAATTTATTATTATTATAAATCTTCAAACAGGAAAACGAATATAAAAAAAATCTAAAAAATCTAAAAAATCTAAAAAATCTAAAAAATATAAAAAATCTAAAAAATCTAAAAAAAAATAGGATATATTTAACTTAAAGACCTATATTTTTTTTCAACTTCAATAGCCATATGTTCGAACGGATGTTCAAAAGATTGTTCATTAATTGGATAATATTTAGCATCTTCTAAATTTTCTGGATTTGAACTGTTATATTTCCCAATAAGTTTTTGATTTGAATCATTTTTATATATATAATGGTCAGTATCAGGATTTGCTCTAATAGAATCATTTTTACTAACTCTCTTAAATTTTCTAAAACCCATTAAGTCACAATATTTTTTACATTCTTCTGGAAACATTTTTTGATAGATATGCATTTTTTCATGAACCAATAATGCTTCTAAACCTTTTTCTGATTTAGATTTTAGCCTCTCAGAACAAAACATTATTGTATCTGACCTTGTATGAGGTAATCCATTTTCGTATGACCTATTACTCACAATTCCAAATTTCCACGGAATACTATTTAATTTTTCTGTATCAAGCCAATAAATATTACAGTTATTTTTAAAAAATAAATCAACATTTTTAATTGCATTTTTTATTCTTTCGATTTCTGAATCAGAATATTCTGAACAACATTTTTCAATCTTTTTTAAATAATCATTTACATCATTTGCTCCTCTTGCTATCCAATCTTCTTTTCCAAATTCATCATAATAACCATCTTCATTCGATAATAATAATTTTTTAACTTCGTCTTTGTTCAAAAAATATATATTTGAACTAAAATGTTCTTGAGTACCTAAAAATTTATTTAATAAATAAACAATTAAATAAACTATTATCAGTACAAAAATTAATTTATTAATATTGTTCATACTATTAAAAAAGAATAAAATTTTTTTATTCTTTTTTTTGGTTTGTTTGTTTGTTTTTTGTTTGTTTTTTTTTGTTTGTTTTTTGTTTGTTTTTTGTTTGTTTTTTGTTTTTTTTTGTTTGTTTTTTATTTTTTTTGTTTGTTTTTTATTTTTTTTGTTTGTTTTTTATTTTTTTTGTTTGTTTTTTGTTTGTTTTTCAATCTTTTATTAAACCATCTTACATAACTGAAAGCCATTATGTAATAAACACACTTTCACATAAATACATATAAAAATAATTAGAAAACTCTTTTAAACAACTCTTTTAAAAATGAAATAAATACTTTTATAAAAATCTAAATTGTTAAATCAAATCATTAACATTTGATGGTAAAGGATTAATTTTAGTATTGTATGTTCTCTCAATATATCGTAATAAATTTTGTTCTTTTCGTGTAACAAAATTGATTGCACATCCTTTTTTTCCAAAACGACCACTTCTTCCAATTCTGTGAATATATGTTTGAGTATATTTTGGCATATCATAGTTAATAACAAGACTTACTTGTTGAATATCAATTCCACGGGATAACACATCTGTAGCAATTAATATTCTTGTTTTTCCAGTTCTGAAATCATTCATTATTGTATCTCTTTCTTTTGGAAATAAATTTCCATGTAAAACACTTACTGAATATTTATTTTTAATTAATGCATCGCTTAATTCTTCTGCTCTGTTTTTCTTATTACAATAAATAATTGCTTGTCCAATTTTAATAAATTTGTACAAATCAAGAATTGTATCATTTTTCATGTTATCATCAAGTTGAACATAGTACTGTGTAATTCCTTCAAGTGTTAAATCATCATCTTTAACAAGAATTTTTAAATAATCTGGTTTCATTATGAATTCAAATAATTCACTCATTTCAGTTGGAATAGTTGCACTAACAAGAACAACTTGAGAAGTAGTTGGTGTAAAACTAAAAATTTTCTTTATTTGTTTTTGAAATCCACTTGATAAAACATCGTCTGCTTCATCAATAATTAATGACTTAACATAAGATGGATTAATCATTCCTTTTCCAAGTAAATCACCGAGTCTTCCAGGAGTTCCAATGATTATATGATGATTCATAGTACCAGTCATATATCTATGTTGTAAATCACCACCAATACACATATTGTGTCTAATTTTCATGTACTTCGATAATTCAATAAAAACATCCTTAATTTGTTTTGCTAATTCGTGTGTATTAGCAACAATAATACATTGAGTTTCATTTAAATCCAAATCAATTCTTTGGAGCATTCCAATAAGGAAAGTTGCAGTCTTTCCTGAACCACTGTGAGATTGAATAACAATATCTCTTCCAGAAGAAATAGGTTTGATTGCAATTTTTTGAATTGGTGTTGGTTTTTCATAACCGTAGTTATAGATACCATTAAGAATTTCATCTCTTAAAGCAAGCCCTTCATCTTCAAACTTAGAGAAGCATTGTAAAGGTTCACTGGTATCGTAATTTTCAAAAGATTCGTGTTTTGAGGACATTTTTGGGTATATAATAGAATGTATTTATTCTTTTATATTGATTAAAAAAAATGAAAAAAATACTAAAAAATACTAAAAAATACTTAAATAAAAAACGGAAAAACTCAAAAGCTAAACAAATATTCTTTCAACTTGTTTATTTTTTACTTTCAATACATTCTCTTTTCTTTCAATATAATTTTTATTATTAAATTCTTGAGGAAACCAGTTTGGATTTTTTTTTTCATCAAAAGGTTTCATTAAATCAACTTTGAATTGAAGAATTTTGTTTGGCAAATGAACATTTTTTTCTTTGATAATATCGTAGGAAATGACTGAATATCTTAGTGAGTTTAAACCATTTTCTTTGTAATGATGCAAATCATGATACCATTTTTCATATTTTAACATCTCTTTCTCTTTTTTTGAATTCAGAACTTTTAGTTTCTCTCCAATGTTTAATGTTTTCATATTATTTGTTTCCTCTATATCAATTACGGAACCTTTTTTAGGATATGAATTAGGAACACCTTCTTTTGCCATTCTTATTAATAAAGCGTCATCTTCTCCTCCCCAACCATAATTGTTATTAGGATAACCATTCAGTTTAATAAATGTTTCTTCAGTACAACTAATTGCTCCTCCGACAAAACCTTTTGTATTTTTATTTTCATAATTTTTTATTGAACTGCTATATCTTGTTCCAACTGCTGCTAAAGAAAGAATTCCTATTGGTTTTTGAACATAATATTCCATTAAATCATAATCAGGAATCATATCAATATCTGTAAAAATAAAATGGTCGTATTGATTTTTCTTTTTACCCTTAGTTAGACCCATTGCTATTTCAAAACCAATGTTTTTAAGTTTTCCAATATTAAAAAGTTCTCCTTGAGCCTGTTCTATAATAAATATTGTAAAATCACAATAAGGTCCAAGAAGAGTTGGCATAATTTTAATAAATTTTTCTCTTTGAATGGCTCTTGAACCTTCATCATTGTCTCTAAAAATCGTTATGACTGCAACATTTTTCTTTTTTTTCCCTAATAAACTTTTTGGCAATGAAAGCAAATTTTTATAATCTTTTTGAAGAGAGATGCTTACAAACATTTTTTGCAAATAATCAAATACTCCTTTTTTTCCAAGTGATTCATTATAAAGTTTTAATGCATTTTTTGCAATTTTTTCACAATCTTTATCATTGTTTTTACACCATTCTACTTGTGAAACCAGATCAGATAAATCTCTTTTGATTGGAACATAATGTTTGTAAGGGACAAGCAAATCAGAATACCACATTTTATATTCACTATCAACAAGCAATACAACACTCATCATACCAAGTTCAGAAGACAATCGAAAAGCACTTACATGACCATCTAAGTTCAAAATATATTTGTAATTTGATTTTTCAAGTTGATTTATTTTATTTTTTAATACAAATCTAAATTTATTTGGTTGAATAACATCAATTGGTTGTCCTTTAAATTTTTTCATTCTTGCATTCCAATCAACGATTCCTATATCTAAAATATCAGGATAATCAACTGCTAAATCTGCTGCTTTTAATCGAACATTTGTTTCAGGAGTTATTCCGCAACCAGTTGCTGCACCACGGAATATACAAATTGGTTTTTTAGATTTCCATTTTAAATTAATATTTTCAAGAATTTCTGGTGTATAACCATCGCTACATTTGTCTGTATAATACTTACCAGATATTCTCATCCAATCATCTTCAGTAGGAAAAAGTAAATCAGCAAAAGTATCCTTTTTAGAACGAGAAAACAAAGGAGCAAATTTTTCAAATTGATATTTTTGTTCTATACTTATTTTATCAGAGTCAAATAAATCTTCATATGGTTCAGTCAAATCTTTTTTTAATAAAGGAAAATCACGCTCATTTATAAAAAATTCAATATCAGGTATTTTTCTTTCTTCTAATAAGTTTATCAACATATTATGAAAAACATTGGTGTTCTTCTCTCCTTCATAAGTTGGAAATTGGTTTCTAAAAAAACAGTTATTTGCTACCCATCTATCTCTTTGAAAAACAATTTTTTGTTGTCCATTGTATTTTTCTTTATAAAATTTCATTATACCATCATTTAAAATACGAATTGCTTCAGGACTTTTAAGATTTTTCTCAGTCTGTAAAAAATCTTTTTCGGACTGAGAAAAATAAGTTTGTCTTTCCCAATTATTTCGATAATGTGCATTACTAAATGGTAGAAAAACTGCTAATTTATTGTCTCTTATAATTACAAATATTCCCTTTTTAAACTTTTCAAATAAATAGGTTAAAGTATTATTTACAGATTCATAATCAATATTTTTATAAAAATTATTTGAGAGTTTATCTAACTTAATTGGTTTTATAGATTTATTTAAATTAATTTTTTCTATTGATTTGTTAATACCACTATTAATTGTTTCAGAATAATAATATCTTAATGGGAGTAAAGCGTATTTATCTAAATCATTCCAATCTCCTGCAGTAAAAAATTTTTGATCAAATTTCGGATTATATGTAAAACGAGGATTTGTTACTGAATATGATTTTGCTTTTTTTTCACACTCTTCTTTTGAGTTATAATAATTTTTATGGTCTTTTGTTAAAAATTTATTTAGTGAAAACATATATAACCTT
>JACCEC011028728.1_pt1 | contig 12239 bp, 12 predicted proteins | sample 7450121 | NCBI WGS metagenome assembly JACCEC01 (sample SAMN15323455, study PRJNA562643) | freshwater metagenome | isolation source: river surface water | place: USA:Blue River Watershed | collected 2017-08-18 | reverse complement strand
CATACCATATTAATACTTTACATTTATTTTTACTTAATTGTATCATTGATGGTTTATCTATAATTGTACAATAACTACTTGTTTGAAAATCAGAACTTACTAACTCATTCTTTTCTACTTTCATTATTATCGAATTCATAACATCTATTTTATTACATATTTCATTTATACTATACTCATCAATACATTCAATTGTTAAATCAACTAAACTTACATTATTTGTTGGAACTCTAATTGCTAATCCATGTATTTTTCCTTCTAATTTAGGTAATATTGCTTTGATTGCCGATGATGCTCCTGTAGTTGCTGGAATAAGATTATTAAATATAGAACGAACTGATCGACCTGATTTTTTACTAAGTATAGGTGTATCAAGAACATATTGAGAAGAAGTAGACGCGTGAATTGTTGTAAAAGAAGCATTATTAATTGTATAATTAGAATCCATAAATTTTAAAAACGGTGAAATACAAGTTGTTGTACAAGAAGCACACGAAATAATATGTTCATTATTATAATTTTCATGATTTACACCATAAACAAAAGTATTTGTATTATCTTTTGCTGGAGCTGTAATAATTACTTTTTTTACATTTTTATGTTTTAAACAATCAACTGTACTTAAAAAAGCACCAGAAGCTTCAAATAATATATCAACATTCCAATCAATTATATTCGTATCTTTTGTAGACCATAATTTTATTTTATAGCTTTTATTTTTATAAGATATAATAAAATAAGATTTATTTTCTTCACATATAGATATTTGAAAATCTTTATTATAATGATGTGTTGAATCATATTTTAAATAATTTTCAATTTGATCAATACTTAAATGAATCGCATTAATAGCAGTTATTTCAAAATCATAAGTGCTATCAAATAATAATTGAAGAAATAATGATTTACCAATTCGTCCAAAACCATTAATACCTATTTTCATTTTGATCTTTACTATAAATATCTAATTTATTTTTCGAAAAAAATAAAGTAAAATAAACAAAAAATAATTATATAAAAAATAATTATGTAAAAAAATAATTATGTATAAAATAATTATGTATAAAATATACAAAAAATAATTATGTATAAAATAAACAAAATATTTTTATATAAAATATACAAAATATTTTTATATAAAATAAAAATATTTTATATAAATAGAATAAATAAAAAATGTCATCACCTTATTATTACTTAATTTTAACTTCTATCTTTTTAACAACTTGTGGTTATGTTGCTCTTTTAAAACATGTTTATGATGCTAAAAATGCTGATTGTGTTCCTTATTTAACATTATTACCTATTTTAGCTGGTTTATTAATCTTCTTATTTATTGCTTTTGTTCGTAAATATCCTATTCATCTTATGTTATATATAATTGCTCTTGTTGCTATTATAGGAATATTAAATATGAAACGCAATGCTTCTGCTCCTAAAAAATAAATTAAAATAAATTAAAATATTATAAAGTTAAAAAATTATAAATTTAATTAAAAATATAATTATTATTATAGAAGTTATAATAATAATGGAAAAAGAAATTAAAGAAGAAAATAAATTAAAAGAAAAAAAATATTTAATAAGCGATGCTTCATTAAAAAAATCTTTTGTAATATCATCTCTTATATTATTTGGATCTTCTTTTATTACTTTAATTGAAGCACTAAAAAATGATAGTGTTCGTGCTCGTCATATATTAAACTTAGAAACTGTTGTTTCTATAATTGCTGGTTATGTTTATTTAAAATTTGTTGAAATGATAGAAAAAAAAGAAGAATTAACTAAAGAAACACATAAAGAAATTATTCAATATCGATATATTGATTGGTTTATTACAACTCCTTTACTTATTTTAGCACTTATTTGTTTCTTTACATTTTATGATAAAACACCACTTAATTTTAAATATTATTTATTAGCAATCGGTTTTAACTTTTTAATGCTTTATGAAGGTTATCTAGGTGAAACCGGTTCTATTGATAAAATGGAAGGTTTTTATATGGGTTTTATTGGATATATTGGTATGATGTTAACAATATGGTGTTATTTTGTACATAAACAAGAAAGATATCATCAAAAATTAATATTTTTTGTATTTGCTATTATTTGGAGCTTTTACGGAATTGCTTATTTATTAGATGATCGCACTAAAAATTTAGTATATAATATTTTAGATGTTTTCTCTAAAACAATGTTTGGTTTATTCATGTGGTTATATTATGGTAATGTTGTTTCATTAAACTAATAAATATAGAATAAATTTGTTATTCTTTTTCAAGAATAAATTTATATATAATATTTTTTCCATATCCAATATAATGTGATTCGCGATAAGGTGTTATATGTTTAATTTTAAAATAGTCTTGAGGAACTGATAATATAATATCTTCTAATGAATATAAAATCCCTAAATCCATATTTGTAATATTTGATAATTGTTTTCTTATATTATTTTTATAATTTATTATTTGTGTATTGCTTGATTCAGTACAAATTGACGCAAATAATATAATTTGAGTACCATTATGCGTAATTGATTTTAAAACATTAAAAAAATCTTTACTTTTTTCAATATATGAATTATAATGATGAATTAAAATAGTATCATATTGAATATCTTTAGATCGAATATTTTTAAAATTATAAATATTTGATAACGATGCTTGAACATATATATCTAATGATTTTTTATGATTATTTTTAAAAGAAACTAATTCTTGATTTAATTGATTAATACTTAATTCATTATTATCAATATAATTAACATTATATTCTTTTTTTAAAATTTGTTCAAAATAGGGTGCTAAAGGAACATAAACACCTTGATTAATAATTAAAATAGATTCATATGAAAATTTATTACTTAAAAATATTTGATTGTAAATCTCTTCATAAGGAGATTTTAATATTTGTGATGATAATACACTTTTACTATAGTTTTTTAATAAATCACTAAAATTCATTTATATAAACAATATTATTATAAATACTATTTTATAATAATAATTTAAATTAAAAAATAATACTAAATTTTATATTATACTATGATAGAAATATTATAAAAATGAGTTTTGATATTAACAAATTTGTCGAAAAATATACTAAAACTGAATTTATTTTACTTTTTATTTTTATATTCTTTATATTATCTATACTTCTTGCTTTTGTTAAATTCTTTTCACAATGGCCTATATTAATTTTAATATCATTTATTTTAGCATTTATTATTTATAATCACTTTTCTAAAAATCCTGATCCTATTTATATAGAATCTAAAAATATGTATCAAGATTTATATACAAACAATATGACAAACAAAGTTGGTGAAAAAGTAAAAGATTTATTAAATAATTCTATTTTATTAAATAATGATAATAATGGTCTTAATTATTCTTAATATTTTTAATTTGTTTTTTATATAATTTATTATTTTTATTATTTAATAATAATTGAATATATAAATAAATTAATTTTTTAAAATATAATAATTTATTTTTATAATCATTATAATAAAATCCAAAAATATATGAAGCATCTTTTATATTTAAATTAAATTTATTATTTTTTAATAATTGTTCTAATATTTTTTTATTACCAAATTTACTTTTATAATACGGTACATTATAATAATCAAAATAATTTAATTTATTTTTAAATGGAAATACTTGACTTATTTTTTTATTATGCTTTAAATAAGTATCACAATTATTTATTTCAAGATTATTATTTACAAATTTTCTAAAAGTATTTATTTTCTTTGTTAAAGCATATTTATATACTTTTTTTTTATTTTTTAATAATAATAAATCTTTTTTTATAAATTTACCATGACTAATAATAGATATATTTTTTATAAAATGATTATTTGTTTTTTCTAAAAACTTTTTTAATATCTTTTTTTCAAACATATTTATATTTGGATTATATATATAAATATTTTTTATATAATAATTTAAATTATTTATATCTTTTTCTTTTACAATATTACCAAATTTATTAACAAAAATAAGTTGTGGTATATTAAAAGTAAAAGTTTTATATAATTTTGGATAATAAAGTTTCATAAATTTTTTTAAATAAAGTATACATTTTTTAAATTTTTTTATACTTACTTTTAAATTAAATTTTCGTATTTCATCTACTTTTTCAATTGATGTTGGTTTTAACTTATCATGATATTCATGTACATATGGTACTATATATAATATATTATTTTTCTTAAAATAATCATTATATAAAATAAACGCACTTATCCAACTTCGCACATAATAAGAAGCACAAACAATTTCTGGTGTAAACTCATTATTAAAATTTGCTTTATGATAAATATGTAAAGCGTGATTTATACCAAAATTTGATAATACTGGATTTTCAATATCTATATTTTTAAAATATGATTTATTTAAGAATTTTAATTCTTTTAATAAATTATGTACAGTATTACAATGTCTTGTATAATATATATTTAAATTATTTATCATTTATTATTATATAACTTCTATTATATAATAATTTATTTATTTATAAAAAGATTAAAATAAAAGTAAGGATTCAATTATTAAAATAAAGATTTATTTACTTAAAAAGTATCAACAATCTTAAGAATTTTATTAATAGTTTCAATGTATTTCTTAATAATATGTTCTTTATCATTATGCTCATTTAATACAATTTTCATATGCATTTCATATTTTAATGGATGTACTAAACGATAACCTACATATTTTATATCTTTATCAATTGATAAATATTCAGAAAGAATATTTCCAAGTGTATCATTTTCTTTCATAAAGATTACATCAAATACTTCATCACTTTTCTTATTTTTTTGAATAGATACAATTTCACTATTTTTATTATTTAATTCTGATTTTGCAGCATTTAAACGATTTTTAAGTCCTTCAATACCTGCTTTGTAAATAGCTTCACCACTTAAATGACCTACACTTTCAATATTAAAGAAATAAGTTTGTGGTAAACCACTTTCCGTTTTTACATAATGAAATTCAGCATCATCAAGTATAAATGTACGAGCTTGTGCTTCATTCATTCCAGCTTCTTGAATCTTATTTTGAATAGCAGCTTCATCAATCTTAAATGTATGAACACAAGTACAAGTTGGATTATAATTAGCACCACCATTTTGTGAATTATTTTTCTTAAGACGAGTTTCAAAAGAAATAGATTGATTTGGTTTTAATTTAGCAAAAAGTGTTTTAGGAAAATAGCAAAATTCTTTAGAAATTACTTTATCTTTATCATCTTTAAATTCTAAATCCGAAAAATATACACTTTTCATATCTTGAGTATTATTTTTAACTTTACATTCAATACGTACATTTTCATAAATAACATCATCATAATCCGAAATAATCGGAATTAATGATAAACGTTTATTAAGAAATTCATTATCTAAATTACAAGTATTTTCATAAAAAATAGTATCATTCATATTGATACAATATACTTCAATATCACACATAATTACACGGCGTAATCCATTTATAAGTGAAATATGAATATCATTTTTTTTATTTTCAATTGATTTTTCAAAAAAGAGAGCATCCATTTTTATAAATATTATTATATCTATTATATGATTATATCTTTTATATTCTTTATTTTTATTTTTATTTTATAAATCATTTTTTTATATTTTTTAAAAAATTATTTTATATAATATTTTTATATTTTATTTTATGCGTCAAAAAAATAAAGAATTATTATATAAAAGATATAGAAATATTTGATATATTATAAAATTATAAATATATAGTAAAATATAACATATTATAATAAATATTTAAAATGAGTGAACATATATTATTTTATAGTAAAAAATGCCAATTTTGTAAACAACTTTTTTCATTATTAGAAAGCAATCCACGATTAATGAATATTTTTTTAATTATTTGTATCGATGATAAACGTTACCGAATTCCTAAAGCAATTAAATCAGTTCCTTCAGCAATTATACCTTCTCCAACCGGTGAACCTCAAATTTATACCGGAAAACAACTTATTAATTGGGTTAAAAATCGCACTAATTCTCAACAAAGACAATCACAATCACAAATGCCTGTACAACAACAGCAAAATAGAAATCCTAATTTAAATAGAAATCCTCAAATACAGCAACAACAAACAATGGAACCAGCAATATGGGATTCATTTGTAATGAATAATTTATCAGGAACATTTGCTTTTTTAAATGATAATGAAAATGAAATAGTTAATGATAAAAATGGTTTTGCTTCATTAAATAGCTTATATAATTTTAAAATACAAACACCAGAAGATGATGGTATGAAAGGAAAAGGTGAATTAAAACCTGTTGCTTATAGTACTGATGATGATTCATTAAGAATTCCTCAAGGAAATGGACGAAGTCAAGGAAATCCTTTTGCTGACTCTAATGAATATAATAATAGCCACCAACAAAGTAATAATAGTTATAATCCAAATGAATTTAATCCACGCGCAAATATGGCTCAATCATTTGACCCAAATATGTTTAGAGACCAAAATTATGAAGGAAATGATTCACGATCAAATTCAAGAAAATCTCAATTCGATTCTCAAATGGAAGCTTTTAAAAATCAACGCGATATGGGAATGCCACAACCACTAAGACGTATGTAAATATAATATTTATTATAAATATAAAAAACTTTATTTATTTTATTTTATTTTTAATAATAATTATTTAATAAACTTATTTTTTAAATAATTTTTGGATATAAAGGAAAAATATATTATAATAAATATTATAATAAAATATATAATATATAATATAAAATGGCGTCATTAACTCAAATTCGTAGCGTTTTTATTCAACAACTTGATAGTTTTGTTGAAGAGATTTCAACACTTTATCCTGAAGAAAAAGAAATTATGCTTTTTGCTGAAAAATATAAACTTATCAAAGGAGCAAATAGTACTTTTGTTATTGAAAGTTTTGTTCAATATGTACTCCCATTACGTGACCAAATTCTTTCTAAAAATGAAGATTTCTTTTTAAATGGTGGAGGACAAGAAGATATTAAAAAAGATGATTATAGCAGCAAACTTCGCGATATTATTAAAAATGTATGGATTAATAAGATGAGTGAAGTAAATAAAGAAGTTATTTGGAAATATTTTACTGTTTTTGTGAAACTTAGTGAAAAATATGCTATTGAACTTATGAAAGGAAATTAAAAATAATTTAATTATAAATTTATTTACATTACTATTTTTTTACAAAATAAATATTTTATAAAAAAATGATGCTTTATCAATTATAAATAGTCTTTAAATAAAAATATAAATTATTAAAAATTCTACCTTACTACTACTACTACTACTAATCTTAAAATGATTGCTACTACTACTACTACTACTGGAAATACCGGATTTGATAATCCTAACAATATGACAAATATTGTTAGCTGTGACTGTGATTGTAACAGTCCAAGTTGTTTACATACGTGTAAACAAACTAACACCTTAAATGGTGACGTTTGTACCTGTAATGGTACAAATTACTCAAGTAATTGTGTCTGTAATGGACAAAATTACTTTAGTTTACAAACCAAAAAGATTGAAACCACTGAACTCACTAAAAACGATGATGTGAAAAAAAATAAACTTGAACCAAATTTAAAAATAACGATGGTAAATAGGACTGTTTTAAATCTTTTTATGAGTGACATTAGCGAATTACGCTACCAATCACCCAAAGATATGACTTGTATACAAAATTTTATGTATAATTTATTCGAGTTTTTGTCACACTATTTTGATAAAAATCATGTTGTTCAAATACAAATGATTGACGAAAGTGATGAAACTACAATATTTACATTTAATATTTTGGATATATTGTTATATAACCAACGAAAAGATATATATTTTGAATCTAATAGAAATTTATCATACGATAAATTTTATTCTGATTTTATGAATGCTATTAATAAATCATTAAGCTGTAATAATGGAATAATATCCCTTTTTGCTTTTGCTGATTTATATTTATCATCTTTAATACCTATTAAAGATAATAACAATATAGTACATAAAATATATAATTTACAAAGATTTTTTGTACAATTATACAGTACTATGGATAATTATTATTCTCGTATTAATTCAATTGATGCTTTTTCTGAAAAAATAATGCTTTATTGCTGTAATTTTAATTATCGTATACCTATTTATTTGAATAGAAAAAACGAATATATAAATGAGTTTATTAGAAATAGATATATATCACTTGTATTAAGATCTCAATCTTCATATAAATGTTTTTTTGATGAAAAAAATTTATATGAAAAAATACAACCCATTTTAACTATTATTAGAGAAAATGATGTGTATGAAGATTTTATGATTGGATCAATAAATAATTATATTCAAGACGATGTTATCTTCAATATTGAAGATAATAATTATATTCAAAATGATAATGAAACTAATTCAGAATATTCTGACAATGAAAATAATGAATATGATGAATATAGTTATTCTGAATATAGTCATGAAGATGATTACTCTGAATATAGTGATGAAGATGATGAATATGATGAATATTATGATGAGGTAAGAAGATTAGAAAATATTACCGGATATACAGATTTAGATTACCATAATGTTGCTTGTCGTCCTAATTTTGATGGAGGATCCTATATTGATTGGTTACATAGTAAATGTTTTTAAAAATTTTAAAAAAATAAAAATATTATTATGATTATTATGAATATTAATATATGCTTTTCAAATTGTTTTTACCATTTTTTAATTAAAAAAGGAAGTCAAATTATTGGCGCACGTTTGGATTCGTGTAGATTATACTTGCGTAGGCTGTATATATCGACAAAAACCTTAATCCTTTTATTAAAAATAACATTTTTAATAAAAAAGGTTACTAATATTGACTTATAAAATTAAACAAAATAAAATAAATAAAAAATTATAATATATAAAGTTATTTACGTTATCCTTTTTTTATATAAAAAATAATTATTTATAAAAAAATGATAGATTACAAGATTTAATTTATATCAGGTTTTAAATAAAGTATTAGGTATTGAAAAACCTACGGAGACGTTACCTTTTCAACCTATACAATTCACACTAAACCTATTGGTATATTGTTAGTGTGTCTAATTTCAATTAATATACCCTTAAAGCATTAATTTATACTAATCTTATTTAATAACTACTAATCTTAATTGGTAACTACTAATTTTATTTAATAACTACTAATTTTAATTGTAAAACATTTTCTTTAAAATGGAAAATTCTAATTGCGACTGTAATAGTCCTAATTGTTCATGTAACATGTATTCTATTCAAAAAATAGATGATTATGTTAAACCAAATATTAATATTGAAATGTTTAATCGATATGGTGAAGATATTAATACTTATCTTTATATATTAGATGATATATGTAATAATAATCTTGAACATAAAAAAAAAAATATAGATTTATTTATATATACTATTTCAGAAATATTATTAAATTATTATGGTAAAAATGATATTATTCAATATCATATTTACGATAAAAAAAATGATAAAAGATTATTTTCATTTAATATACTTGACGTAATGATTCGTCATTTACGTAAAAATGTAGATCATGTACATAATGATAATAAATATGATGAAGATGATGAAGATGATGAAAATGATGATTATGATGATTATGATGATTATGATGATTATGATGATTATGATGATAAAGATGATGTTTATGATGATGATTTATTTAATATTTCTCTTTTCAGAGCTATTGAACAATCAATAAAGAGCGATGGTATATTAAATATTGTTGCTAGTTATGATGGTTATTTATCATCATTAATTCCTATTAATGAAAATACTGATATTGTATATAAAATAAATAATATGTATACATACTTATCAATAATGTTTGGTAGTTCTTATATAATGGAAATAAATTCAATAGAAAGTTTTATACAAAGTATAAAATATTATTGTAAACGTTTTAATTATGAATTACCTCAATATTTTAACTATGTTGAACATATTAATGAATCTTTAGAAAAAAATTATCATGTATATGGAATAGAGATTAGTTTTAATGAATATTGTACTAATTTCAGATTTGAAGAATATGAAGTTAGTTTTAAATATATGACATATGATGAATATGATCATTATTTATATTGTATTAATAGTTATCTTGATGGATACGGTACACGTACCGGATATGGTGCGCGTAATGAATCAAATAATAATAATTATATTGATGATAATGATGATGATTATGATGATAATAATGATAATTATGATGATAATTATGATGATAATTATGATAATGATTATGATAATAATTATCCTAATAATTATTATGAAAGTGAAGATGAATATGAATCAGATGAGATAACAGATGAAGAATATCAAAAATTCTTAAATTCTTAAATTCTTAAATTATATTAAATAAAAATTTATGATTATTATGATTATTATGATTTTATTAATGCTTTTCAAATTGTTTTTACCATTTTTTAGTTAAAAAAGGAAGTCCAATTATTGGCGCACGTTTGGATTCGTGTAGATTATACTTGCGTAGGCTGTATATATCAACAAAAACCTTAATCCTTTTATTAAAAATATTTTTTTAATAAAAAAGGTTACTAATATTGACTTATAAAATTAAACAACATAAACATAAATTATAATATTATAATAATATATTTATTTTACTTTCGGTGTATATATAAATAAGTAAATAAATCCATATTATTTACTTTTGTTTCAAAAATTCGCGTTTCCAACTCTTCTTTACTATTCACATTTTCACATAAATATTTATATTGTGTTGGTAAATGTTCACGAATAAATTCTATATAAAATTCATTTGTTGTACTATCTTTTTCTCTATGATTTGGATTAAAATACTTATATTTTGTTCCATCATATCGTCTGTCACTATAAAATACATAATTTGGTAATCGTTCATTATCTAAAATATAATTATTAGAATCATTAATTGTAATATTTATATCTTTACCAATTGCTTTAATAACATTTGAAAAATAAGTCCCATCATGAAATACTACTTCATTTCCAACATAATAGGTTCCAATTGATTTGTAATAAGCACTTATTTCTTCATGTGTTGGAATTAATTCAATATTATGTGGGAAATAGGTATCATAATCAATCAAACCATTTTTATCACAAATCTTAAAATGCCAATTGCGTTGAAGCAATAATTCTAACGGAAAAAGTAATAATACATTTCCAGAAGTACTATATTTTTCAATTAATTCATTAAGTGATTGAGTACATAAATGAAAAAATAGTGCAGGATAATCACAAGGATTGGGAATAGAAAAAACGTCTTCAAAATCAAGGGTCGTATATGAATATACACCATTTACTTGAATTTTTTCTAAATACCGTTCATAAGCAGTACCGATTTTTTGATTTGGATTTTCTAAATAAGCTTTGTGTAACGCTTCAAAATTCGCTTTTGTAGTAACGTGTCCTAAATAGGTATAACCTTTTTCACGAAGAATTTGTAACTTTTCTGAATGCATCATCTTCTTTTGAAAATAAATAATATTATATATTATTTATTTGTACTTTTTATTTTATAATTTTTATTTATTTCATTTTTTATAATAAAATAATTTACGTTTTTAGGATTTTAAATCTTTATATCTACAACGACGAGATATAAAGTTTTCAATATTTGGTTCAATTGTTAATATTTCAAGATTATTATCATTACATTTAGATAAATTATTTTTAGTTTCACTATGATGTTTATTAATGGTTGTTATAATTTTACCTAAATTTTTATCACGTGACCTATTTAAACGTGAATTACTTGTATATTTAAATTGTTTTTCATCTACATCATAGATTTTATAAATAGTATCACTACGATATTGACCTTTAAGAATCCGGTAATAAGAATTTATAAAATCATAATATTTTCTTGCATCTTCATCTTGTTTATAATATAATTCAGAAAATGCTTGTTCAATTTTTTCTAAAACAACATAACCAACTTTTTCAGATGATACTTTATTTAATTCTTTTTCAGTATATATAATTGCATTATTATTATTATCTACAAAATAAATATTATGATTATTTTTATTTAACATAATTTGTTCTAAAAATTTATCAAATATAAAAAAGTCTTTCTTTTCATAATAATCGTCACCTATATGAGTTATATCATATTTATCATTCATAAAATCATTAACTTG
>JACCEC011355171.1_pt1 | contig 12243 bp, 6 predicted proteins | sample 7450121 | NCBI WGS metagenome assembly JACCEC01 (sample SAMN15323455, study PRJNA562643) | freshwater metagenome | isolation source: river surface water | place: USA:Blue River Watershed | collected 2017-08-18 | reverse complement strand
TTACGAGACCTATTGAGAAACAGTTGAAGTCCTTGAATAATGTGAAGGACATCAAGTCGACTTCAGTGCAGGACTTTTCTTCCATTGTAATTGAGTTTACTCCTGGAGTAGAACTTGCAAAAGCCATTCAAGATGTAAAAGATGCAGTAGACAAGTCAAAAAGTGAATTGCCCACTGATCTCGATCAGGAACCCAATGTCTTGGAAGTAAATACCTCCGACTTTCCAATCATGAACGTCAATATTTCTGGTCCCTATTCGGAGCAGGAATTGAAGCGCTATGGGGAATATTTGGAAGATGCGATTGAGAAGCTACCGGAAATCTCTAAGGCTGACCTTGCAGGAACCATCGAGCGAGAGATCCAAATTAATGTGGATCCCTACAAAATGGAGTCTGTTGGCGTAAGTTTTAACGATATATCGGGGGCAATCCAAACAGAAAACATGACTGTTTCTGGAGGTAGCATAAAAACCGGTGATTTCGAACGCACATTACGAGTAGATGGTGAATTTACCAATCCAGAAGATCTGCTAAACATTATCGTCAAAACGGATCAGCAGAAGATTGTGTACCTGAAAGATGTGGCCGAGATCAAGGATACCTTTAAAGATAGAACTTCGTATGCTCGTAGTAAAAACCTGCCTGTAATCACGATCAACGTGACCAAGCGAAGTGGGGAAAACCTATTGGATGCTGCGGATAAAATCAAGGAAATTATTGAGACCACAAAGGCGAATCGATTTCCAGAAAATGTAGAGATTTCTATTACCAACGACCAGAGTAAACAAACGCGAATTCAAGTGAGTGACCTGGAAAACTCCATCATCTTTGGTATTATCCTAGTGGTCTTGGTATTGATGTTTTTCATGGGCTTCCGAAATGCACTTTTTGTGGGATCGGCGATTCCTCTGTCCATGTTTATTTCCTTCTTGGTACTGGATTCCTTTGGAATTACACTCAACCTGATGGTGCTCTTTTCACTTATTCTAGCTCTGGGTATGTTGGTGGACAATGGCATTGTGGTGGTAGAAAATATTTACCGCATGATGCAGGAAGGCAGGCCGGCTGGTCAAGCAGCTAAAGAAGGGGTTGGAGAAGTAGCTTGGCCAATCATCACCTCTACACTCACCACCTTGGCGGCATTTCTTCCGCTAGCTTTTTGGGATGATCTAGTAGGGGAGTTTATGAAATACCTGCCGATTACCCTCATTATCGTTCTATCCGCTTCCTTGTTTGTAGCCTTGGTCATCAATCCAGTGATGACGGCTATGTTCATGAAAATTGAGGACATGACCCAAGACAAACCTAAAAAGGGATCGGTTCGAGCGGCTGGATTTTTGGGGCTCTTGGCACTTATTTGTTACCTAGTTGGATGGAATACCATTGGTTCTCTTGCCATAGTGTCCTCTTTGCTGACTTTGGTGTATGTGTTCTTTTTGAGGAAAGCAGTGGGCTGGTTCCAATCTGTCTTCTTGGTTAAGATGGAGAATGGATATGAATCCTTACTTACCTTTTCCTTGAAAGGGAAAAACCCCATCAAAATATTAGTAGGCACCTTTTTGCTGTTAATTTTCTCCATTGTTTTACTTGGAATTAGTTCTCCAAAGGTTCTTTTCTTTCCAGACAATCAACCTCAGTTGGTCAACGTTTTTGTTGAATTCCCGATTGGAACAAGCATCGAGGCTACCAATGCTTTTGTAGATAAGATGGAGGATGAGATGATGACCAAATTGGAGCCTTATGGAGGTATTTTGGAGTCTGTTATCACGCAAGTGGGAGAAGGTACGGGTGACCCTACCCAAGGGCCAAGTATTCAGTCTACCCCACATAAAGCAAAAATTACGATTGGCTTTGTGGATTACATCGACCGTCAAGGGATTGATACCAATGAGGCAATGGAAGTGATTCGTGAGTTGGCAAAAGTGTACCCAGGGGTGTTAATTACGGTAGACAAGCAGCAAAACGGACCTCCTGTTGGAAATCCGGTCAACATTGAATTTGTTGGGGAAGATTACGAGGAATTGATTGCTTATGTGGAGGAGACCAAGGCTTATTTGGAATCCAATTCCATTCCAGGTCTTGAAGAATTGAAGACTGATCTTTCTTTGGGAAGTCCTGAAGTAGTCGTTCGTATTGATCGCGAAAAGGCAAGAAGATTTGGATTGTCTACTTCTAGTATAGCGATGGAGTTAAGAACATCTCTATTTGGTCTTGAGGTATCCAAGTACAAAGAAGGAGAAGAGGACTATCCTATCTTCCTTCGCTTGGATGAAAATTCACGTTATGACATCAATACGCTTGTGAACAAGAAAATTGGTTTCCGAGATAAGTTTGGAGATAAAAGAGAAGTTCCAATTTCTGCGGTAGCCGACATTCAGTATGGTTCTACCTATGGGTCGGTGAAAAGGAAAGACTCCGAAAAAGTGGTGAGTATGTTCTCCAATGTATTAGATGGATACAACCCTACAGAGATCAATAGCCAAATCAAGGATTTGATGGGTGCATACCCTGTTCCGGAAGGAATTACAGTGAAGTATACCGGCGAGCAGGAAGAGCAAGCCAAGTCACAGGCTTTCTTATTGCGCGCATTAGGGATTGCGGTATCCCTTATTTTCTTGATTATCGTGGCACAGTTCAATTCGGTGATTAGCCCTTTCATTATCATGACATCCGTTCTCTTTAGTACCATCGGTGTATTCTTGGGCTTGGTGATTTTCAATATGGATTTTGTGGTGATCATGACCGGTATCGGGATTATTTCCTTGGCTGGGGTGGTGGTAAACAATGCGATTGTTTTGATTGATTACACCGATTTGGTCAGATCTCGAAAAAGAGAGGAATTGGGAATTACTAAAGGGAATTACCTGACCTATCCTGATTTGCTCGCCAGTATTGTGGAAGCAGGGAAAACCCGTCTTCGTCCGGTACTCCTGACAGCTATAACGACTGTCCTTGGTTTGATTCCATTGGCGATCGGGATGAACATTAATTTCGCAACGCTATTGAGTGAATTTGACCCTCAGTTCTATGTAGGAGGCGATAACGCAGCCTTCTGGGGCCCCATGGCTTGGACTGTAATATTTGGGTTAACCTTTGCAACGATCATTACGTTAGTACTCGTACCAGTGATGTATTTGCTTACCGATAAGCTTGCAATCAAGCTTCGTAGAAACTAAACATCACTTTTTAAGGTTGGTGGTTTTTTTGATCAAACCCTTGGAACTTTGTTCCAGGGGTTTTTTCGTTTTTCTCCGAAAAATTGAGCTATTTTTTTAGATTTGTGACCCCATAGACCCAAGAGAGATGCAAGAATTAAAATGGTATGTGATGTACACCCGTTCTCGGGCGGAAAAAAAAGTTGCCGACATGCTGAAGGAGGAAGGGGTAGAAGTATACTTACCCATGGTGGAGGAGTTGAGGCAGTGGTCTGACCGTAAAAAAAAGGTACAGAAGGCGCTATTTAATGGCTATGTATTTGTAAAAACCAATCGCAATAACCTTTGGAACTGTCTCAAAGTGCCAGGGGCGGTGAAGTTTGTTCACTTTTCTGGTGAGCATGCAATCATTCGTGACGAGGATGTGGAAACTATTCAGCGGGTAGTGGCAACCGGAGTGGCAATCGAAACGGATGGCTCGGATATTGGCCCAGGAGAAAAAGTCAAGGTGATCGGCGGATCACTGGAGGATATGATTGGGGAGTGTATCGAAAAAGGGAATAAAGATTATTTCCTTATTAGAATTCCAGGCATTTACCAAAACATGCTGGTGAGTATTCCTCGAAAGTTTTTGCAGGTGCTAGAAAGCGCACCAAGCGTTTAACCCCTTTTTTTTGGAAGTGGCTTGGGTTACAATCCTTCAAAAGCCTTTTGAACTTCCTCTTCGGTGGTTCGAAGTTTTTCGCGGCAAAAGGCAACTAGGTCTGCTGCTTCTTTGACCAATTCTGACAAGGTGTCCACAGAGGCAGATCCTTCTTCCAATTGGGCAAGAATTGCATCCAATCGTTGCATGGCTTGGGTGTACGTGTAATCTTTCATTTGCTTTCGATGGTTTGAATGGTACTGCTGATTTTTTGGGTAGAAGTGTAGGTAAGGATTTGATCCCCAGAAGCCAACATAAGTTGATGAATCGGCTTCCCCTTGGATTCGGTGCGGGTATATCCTTTTTGCAATAAGGCACTTGGATCCAATTGCCGGCAACCTGTTTCAAGTCTTTGAAGGCTGTCTAGTTGACCTTTGAAAAAGTGCTGACTACTCTTTATTAATTTGTCCTTTCGCTGTTCCAGTTTACTTTTTTCTAGCTTGGCGCCATTTTTAATGGAATGCTGAATTCGCAGCGTAGTAGTTCTTACCTTTTCCCCTTCTCGGGATAGTAGTTGCTTCCCTTCCCCCTGTATGCGCAAGTGGCATGCCTGAAGTTTGCGTTCCTCTTCGTTGAATTTGCTACGTGTGATCCAATCCAATCGTTGGGCTGCAAGTGCCAAATTCTCTTCGTATTCACGAAAACTCGAGAGAATAAATTCAGCTACGGCAGTGGGTGTTTTGAGTTGCGTATGTGCTACTAAATCGGCGATAGTTTCATCGCGTTCGTGCCCAATACCGGTAAGGACAGGCAGTGAAAAATCTGCAATTTTTAAGGCAAGCCGGTAATCGTCAAAGCAATCCAAATCCAGTTGGGCTCCTCCGCCTCGAATGAGTACCACGGCATCCAATTGAAGTTTTTCCGCGATCGCTGCAACCTGGTCCAAGGCGGAAAGCAAACTGTCTACCGCTTCGTTGCCTTGCATCAAAGAAGGGAAAAGTTGGTGGTAGACCTTGTACCCTTGAGGGTTGCCTGCTAGCTGGTTGATAAAATCGCCGTACCCTGCGGCAGTGGCACTGGATATAATTGCAATCCGCTGAATAACAAGAGGTAGCGGTATTCGTGCATTGTGACCCATCCAACCTTCTTGAGTGAGTTTGGAAATGGTCTCTTGGCGAATACGTGCGCGTTCCCCCAAAGAAAAGGAGGGGTCGATGTCTTTTACATTGAGGCTAAGGCCATAGACGGGATGGTAGGTCACGCTCACCTGAGCCAGAACCTTCATCCCATTTTTGAGGGAGGCACCGGTAACGGCTTCAAATTTGGTAGCGACACTGCGATAGGTAAACTGCCAAAGATTGGCTCTGACCTTTGCTTGAACCTGATTTCCTTGTTTCTCCACCAACTCAAAGTATACATGTCCTTGAGGGGCTTGTCTAAAATCCGCAAGTTCACCCACCACCCACACCAAGGGTTCAAGTTCTTTTTCAAGTACTTGCTGGATAGAAGTAGTGAGTTGTAATACGGATAAGGGGGTCATGGATTACTGGGGCTTTGCCAAACGGATTTTTTCACTCAGCCCTTTACTCGCGCGTAAAAGTGGAAGTCGTACTTGGTCCGTTTGGATAATGCCTAGGTGCAGCAGTAGATTTTTAATTCCCACGGGATTTCCTTCTTCGTACATCAATCCATTCAGTTTTAAAACTGAATGAGCTGCTTGTTGAGAAGAAGCAGCATCTCCTTCGATCAGGGTTTTGAAGGTGGCCGGTAGGGCATTGGCTAGTACCGAGATCACTCCGGATCCACCTATGCTTTGCATGGGTTTGGTCAAGAGGTCGTCTCCCGACAAGAGTAAAAAGTCTTTCGGCATGGAGGCGGCTATCTGCATGCATTGCTCCAGATTTCCACTTGCTTCTTTGATGCCAATGATATTGGGATGGTGCGATAGCGCGAGTGTGGTCGCTGCAGTAAGGTTGGACATGGTTCGTCCTGGAATATTGTACAACATCAGGGGTACAGGAGATGCATCTGCTAATGCCTGGTAATGTGCAATGATACCTTCCTGTGTAGGTTTATTGTAGTAAGGGCTTACGGATAAAATCCCTGCGACACCATAAAAATCGGTTTGTTCGATTTCTTCAATAAGTTTTTGGGTGGCATTTCCGCCTAAGCCGAGCATCAGGGGTACTCTCCCCTTGTTGTAATCCACAGATGCCTTGAGTAGTTGTGCTTTTTCCGATGCGGTGAGGGTTGCTGATTCACCCGTAGTACCGAGTACGACTAGGTAGTCTACTCCTCCAGAGATGACATGATTGATCAGGCGCTCCAGACTTGGATAGTCCACCTGTTGATCCTCGAGAAAAGGGGTTACTAGTGCAACTCCGGTACCTTTGAATGCGTTCATTGGAAAGTTTTAATGCCAAAACAAATATAGGGTCTTGGCGGGTTTTTTTGTAAAAAGGGATAGTTAATACGGCTGCTTTGAAGATCAAAGTCATCTGTACTAACTTGAAATTGTGCCTGCTTGTTTGACTTGAATGGGCTGCGATTGGAATTGGTATGGAAGGATTGGTTGGGAGAGATTGTAAATCCTATTTTGTGCTGTGTAGTCTAAAAATGTGGCAACAAGTGAAATAAGAAGTAATTTAAGTTAAATTTATATCCGTAAAGTCTATTTTTCTTGTTGTGGAAATTCTAATTATTCTTTTGCTCGTGTTGTTGAATGGCGTCTTTGCCATGGCCGAGTTATCCCTTGTTTCTTCGAGAAAGTTCAAGTTAGAAAGTTTAAAAAAGCAGCGAAAGTTGGGGGCAAAAGAGGCCTTAGCCCTATCGGAAAACCCTACCAAATTCATGTCCACGGTGCAAATAGGCATCACACTCATAGGTGTTTTATTGGGGGTATATGGGGGTAAAAACATCACGGATGATCTCGAATCCTTGTTGCAACAAATTCCTTTTTTTCATCCTTATGCAAATACCCTCGCTGTGGGGCTGGTAGTAGTGGTGATTACTTACCTGTCTATAGTTCTGGGTGAGTTGTTTCCCAAAAGATTGGGAATGACCTTTCCGGAGCAGATTGCATTGCGTGTGGCCAAGCCCATGGTTTGGCTATCCAAGTTGACTAGTCCTTTTGTTTGGCTACTGACGGTATCCAACGATTTTTTACTCTGGATTTTTCAAATCAAGCGAACTTCCGAAAGTAAAATATCTGAAGAAGAATTGAAGGCCCTCATCAAGGAAAGCGCAGAGGGAGGAGAGATCATGGATATCGAACAAGATATCATGGAGCGCGTGTTTGAGCTGGGAGATCGTCGGATCAACACATTGCTCACACATAGAAACGAGTTGGTTTTTTTCAATGTCAGCGATACCGAGGAAGTGGTAAGGCAGAAAATCAGTGAAGAAAAACATTCAGCCTACCCCTTATGCAAGGAGGGAGATTTGGATCAAATCATCGGAATGGTATTGGTAAAGGACCTCTTTGATCCTATTCTTAAGGAGGGTTTTGACTTGAAAAAAATTGCCAAAGCCCCACTTTTTTTGAACGAGAGCATGTTTGCCTACCAAGCCTTGGAATCATTTAAAGCCCATCGGCTTCATTACGGTTTGGTGATCGATGAGTATGGAGTCACAGTGGGTATGGTGACCATGGATGATGTGGTCGACGCGCTAGTCGGGGAGGCCACCGAAATGGATCAAACGGACTACCAAATCGTGGAGCGGGAGGATGGTTCTTGGTTGATCGATGGACAGTATTCCTTGATTGATTTCGAAAAGTATTTCGATTTTGAAATCTCCTATCAGAACAAAAGTTTCACCACACTGGCAGGCTTAATCCTCCATCAAAGTGGCTACATTCCAAATGTGGGAGATGCCGTGGTGGTAGAAAAACTCCGACTTGAGGTAGTGGACAAAGATGGACAGCGGATCGACAAGGTGCTGGTAAGCCGAGTCTAAGGCCCATTACTCAGTACCAATAGGATGCCTTCTACTTACCTTTTTTTGGATTTAGGACTGTACCAGTTTCAAAAACTCGTCTTCAGAAAGCAAAGGAATGCCCAACTTCTGGGCCTTTTCTTTTTTGCTTGGACCCATTTCTTCTCCTTCAATGATGAAGTCTAGGTTTTTGGAAACCGAACTCAGGTACTGACCTCCATGGGCTTGGACAAAAGTGACTATCTCATCTCGTTTGAAGTGGTTCAATTTGCCGGAGGCTAAAATTCTTTTACCATCCAGCGCATTGCCTAATGCCACAATTTCCCCTCCCTGCATTTCAAAATTCAAGCCTTGGGCTTTCAATTGAGCAATAATTTCAAGGTTTTCAGGTTGTGCAAAAAACTCTTGGATACTTTGAACTAGGGTTTCACCTACTCCATTGATTTCCAACAATTCTTCCCCAGTAGCCGCTTGAAGTTTCTCCAAATTTCCAAAGTGCTTCGCTAGAAGTTGGGCCGTATTTTCACCGATGTTTCGGATGCCTAGTGCAAAAAGCACCTTGTCAAAGTCCTGGGCTTTGGAAGCAAATATCCCTTCCATCATGTTCATAATGACTCCTTCTTGGAAAGTATTGGCTTTTAGTTTTTTGATGCGCTCTTGAAGTTCGTCTGGAAGGGTAAGCTGAAGTTCAAGCAGGATGGTGTGGATTGTGCCGTGCTTTTTGCTTGCCTCCAAAATCTGCTCAAATTCCACGCGTCTTCCCAAGAATATCTCCAAGACCACAGCCACAGGGATGTAATCTTCCACCTTCATCAAGTCGGAATGTGTACCCAAGTTTTGGAGTAAGAAATCTACCATGCCTACATTGGAGGGTACTTTTTTCTTCCAAACTTTCAGTTGCGCTTGAAAAGCACGGATTCGATCCCGAAGTGGGAGGTGGGTGTTTTCAAGGAGAAAATCTTGGATTTGTTTCAAGGGAATTCCCTCCGTCAACGCAAACAATACTTTATCTAGGGATATGTAGAGTAGCCCATTGACTTCTCGCTCGTATTGATCCTGACTCATCTCTAGACCGAGCAATTCGCTTTGCTTGGTATCCAGGCTATAGATGTCGGCATAGTTTCGAATAAATCCTTGGTCAATCAACGCGCGAATCCGCTCCGTCCCCATGGAGTCGATATCCATAGCTCGCTTGCTAACGAAATGTTCGATGCGCCCCAGGATCTGTGGAGGACAGGCAGCTGCATTGGGGCAGTAATGCTTGGCTTCTCCTTCTTTCCGTTCCAAGTCACTGCCGCATTCTGGACAGTGGCTGATGTAGGTAATTGCCAAAGCCCCGGCTCTTCTTTTTTCGAGATTAACTGCGGTGATTTTAGGGATGATTTCTCCTCCTTTTTCTACCCATACAAAATCTCCTTCGTGGATATCCAGTCGTTCGATTTCATTCGCGTTATGTAAGGACGCGCGCTTGACTGTGGTGCCTGCAAGCAACACCGGAGCAAGGTTTGCCACAGGGGTAATGGCTCCCGTACGACCCACTTGATAGGTAATGGAAAGTAACTCAGTTTCCGCACTTTCCGCCTTGTATTTGTAAGCGATGGCCCAGCGTGGATTTTTGGCTGTAAATCCGAGCTCTTCCCGCTGCTGGTAGTCGTTGATTTTGATTACGACCCCATCCGTATCCAAGGGAAGTTCAAAGCGCTTTTCTTTCCAAGTTGCGATGTATTCGAAGACCTCTTCGATGTTTTTTGCCTTTAAGTAAGTGGGAGATACGTTGAAGCCCCAGCTTTCCAATAAATGAATGGCTTGGTCGTGTTGATCTACCCCTAGGTTTTCCCCCAAGAGTTGGTAGAAATAGCAATTTAGGCGACGCTTGGCCACCACGCTGCTATCCTGCATTTTGAGTGTGCCTGAAGCAGCATTTCGTGGGTTTGCAAGCAAGGCTTCTCCCCTTGCCTCCCGATCAGTATTCAATTTTTCAAATTCCTTTAAGGGAAGGAAAATCTCACCTCGAACTTCGAATCTGCTAGGCACATTGGGGAAGGGAAGCGATAAAGGAATATTTCGGATGGTTTTCACATTGGCAGTGACATCATCTCCTTTGGTTCCATCTCCCCTTGTAACTGCCCGCACCAACTGTCCTCCTTCGTAAATCAAGGAGATTGCGACTCCGTCAAACTTCAATTCGCAGAAGTACTCGTAATTGGAATGACCCAAACCCTTGATCACGCGTTCGTCAAAGGCTCCTAATTCTTCTGCAGTGTAGGTATTGCCCAAGGAAAGCATGCGGTATTCGTGGGCAACGCTCTGAAATTCTTTTGTAATGGTACCTCCCACACGCTGGCTGGGGCTATCAGTTTGAAGCAGGTCGGGAAATGCTTTTTCCAAGCGAATCAACTCTTCCAAAAGCTGATCAAACTCGTAATCCGTGATTTCGGTACGGCTTTCTTGGTAGTACAGCTGGTTGTGGTAATTGAGCTGCTGGGAAAGTTCTTGGATACGATGTGCGGCTTCAGAGTGAGTCATGCAAGGCTAAAATTTCTAAGGTAAAAATAAGGGTTAAGGCTCAAGAATTTGCGCTTTGAAGTTATTTGTGCCTCATTTTTTTGACAGAATTCTGAATCTTTGAGGAATTGCCTTTGAACCGATTTTATAGGGCTCTTGGGTTACTGGCTTCCCATGAATTTTCTATCTTTGTCACATAGTTTCAGGAAAAGCACTTGTTTTTCTAGAGCGATACGATACCCACATGAGCGACACCAAATTTAAACGCTATACCGTTACCTCAGCATTGCCCTATGCAAATGGACCACTTCACATTGGCCACCTGGCAGGCTGCTATATTCCTTCTGATATTTATGTGCGTTACTTGCGGTCCCAAGGAAGGGATGTCGCTTACATCTGTGGCTCCGATGAGCATGGCGTAGCGATTACGATCAAGGCAGCTAAGGAGGGTAAGACGCCGCAACAGGTTGTGGACCATTACCATGAGATGATGAAGGGAAGCTTTGAGCAATTTGGGATTAGCTTCAACCATTACTCTCGTACTTCTGCTTCCATTCATCACGAGACGGCCCAAGAGTTTTTCACGAATTTGTACCAGAAAGGCGAGTTTTTAGAGCAGACAACCGCTCAATATTACGATGAGGAGGCAGATCAGTTTCTTGCTGACCGCTACATCGAAGGCACTTGCCCTAAGTGTGGCAACGAGCACGCCTATGGAGACCAGTGTGAAAAGTGTGGAACTTCGCTTAGTCCCACGGATTTGATCAATCCCAAGTCCAAGTTGAGCGGTAGAACTCCCATTTTGAAAGATACTACTCACTGGTTTTTGGACTTGGCTCGCTACCAGGATTTCTTGAAAAAATGGGTTTTAGAGGAGCATGGGAACGATTGGAAGAACAATGTCTTGGGACAATGCCGCTCTTGGCTAGAAGCAGGAGATGGACTCCAAGCAAGATCCATGACACGAGATTTGGATTGGGGAATACCCGTACCGCTACCTAGCGCCAAAGGAAAAGTGCTGTATGTTTGGTTTGATGCTCCTATTGGCTATATCTCAGCTACCAAGGAGTGGGCAAAAAATAAAGGGATTGATTGGGAGCCTTACTGGAAAGACAAGGATACCAAACTAGTTCATTTTATTGGCAAGGATAATATCGTATTCCATTGCATTATTTTTCCGGCAATCTTAAAAACACATGGGGGGTATATTCTCCCGGACAATGTGCCTGCAAATGAGTTTCTAAACTTAGAGGGAGACAAGATCTCTACTTCCCGAAACTGGGCTGTATGGCTTCATGAATACCTGGAAGAATTTCCAGGACAGCAAGATTTACTTCGCTATGTGCTGACTGCCAATGCGCCTGAGACGAAGGACAATGATTTTACTTGGAAGGATTTTCAAACGAGAACCAATTCTGAATTGGTGGCGATCTATGGCAACTTTGTCAACCGTGCTGTCGTGCTCACGCAAAAGTTTTTTGACGGAATAGTGCCTGCTCGAGGAGAATTGAGAGGGATTGATGAAGACTTACTTCGAGAGTTAGAAGGTTTTCCAGAAAAAATCGCTGCTTCAATTGAACGTTTCCGTTTCCGCGAAGCCCAGGGCTTGATGATGGATTTGGCACGTTTGGGAAACAAGTACTTGGCGGATACGGAGCCTTGGAAAGAGGTCAAAACAGATGTGGCCCGTACCCAGACCATTCTAAATATAGCCTTGAATGTGGCGGCCAATCTGGCAATTCTATCTGAACCATTTTTGCCATTTACCGCCCAAAAATTGTACCGCACCTTTGGGATGACGGCCACTTCCTGGTCCGATGCTGGGAATGGAAACCTGCTTCAAGCCAATCGGGCGTTAGGGGAAATTGGTCTCCTATTTATGAAGATTGAAGATGAGGTAGTGGAGAGACAAATTCAAAAACTTGAAAATGCCAAAAAGATGAATGATGCCGCTGAATTGCCTGTTCCTGCGATGAAGGAACTTATTACCTACGATGATTTTGC
>JACCEC013304954.1_pt1 | contig 12246 bp, 10 predicted proteins | sample 7450121 | NCBI WGS metagenome assembly JACCEC01 (sample SAMN15323455, study PRJNA562643) | freshwater metagenome | isolation source: river surface water | place: USA:Blue River Watershed | collected 2017-08-18 | reverse complement strand
TCAACAGAAGGACGGTTTACCTCGTGCCAGTACCAAAGCGAAAGATGTCTCGTTCGAAGACACGTTCACGTCGAAGCATGTGGAAGACAACTGCCGCAGCTCTTGCAAATTGCCCACAGTGCCAGCAACCAAAGTTGCAGCACACAGCATGTCCAACATGCGGTACATATAACCGCCGCCAAGTTATAGACATCTGATCGAAGGCTTGTTCTGTTCCCTGAACTCTCGAAAGCACTTGGCGTTGAGGTTGATCCACAACTCCTCGAGTTAGCATTAACTCACCGCTCGTTTGCTTATGAAAATGGTTCAACGTTAACCAACGAGCGCTTAGAGTTTTTGGGAGATTCAGTACTTGGACTCGTCGTTACTGAAGAGCTCTATCTTCGCTATCCCGATTTAGATGAGAGTCGGCTATCTCCACTTCGTTCTGGAATAGTAAATATGCGTGCGTTGGCAGATATTGCTCGCACACTGGAACTTGGAAAGTACATCCGCCTTGGAAAGGGCGAAGAAGTCACAAATGGTCGTGACAAGAATTCATTATTGGGCGATGCGCTAGAGGCGTTGATAGGCGCGATCTACATTGATTGCGGATTTGAAACAGCATCCAGCGTTGTCCAGCGTCTTATCAAAAGTACCCTCGAGGACGCGATGGCTAAGGGTGCGGGCCTCGATGGAAAAACTGCCCTACAAGAGCTCGTTGCATCTCTAGGTAAGGGAACCCTCGAGTATGTAGTTACTGAAAGCGGCCCAGATCACGATAAGTCCTTCACCGCCACCGCTGTGGTCGGAGGAGTCGAAATTGCGCAAGGTGAAGGAAAAAGTAAGCGTGAAGCCGAGCAAGCCGCGGCCCGTAGTGCCTACGAAAAATTGAGCGCATAAACCGATAGGTTTACCCACGTGTATCTGAAGAGTATGACCCTCAAGGGCTTTAAGTCCTTCGCCTCAACGACGACTCTTCACCTCGAACCTGGCATCACCTGTGTGGTTGGACCCAATGGCTCTGGAAAATCTAACGTCGTCGATGCCCTTACTTGGGTTATGGGTGAGCAAGGAGCAAAGTCACTTCGCGGCGGAAAGATGGAGGATGTCATTTTCGCCGGAACTTCAGGGCGTGCTCCACTAGGCCGTGCAGAAGTTTCATTGACGATTGATAACTCAGATGGTGCACTGCCAATTGAATTTAGCGAAGTAACTATTTCGCGCATACTTTTCCGCAACGGCCAAAGCGAATATCAAATTAATGGCGAAGCGTCTCGACTTCTAGATATTCAAGAGTTGCTCAGTGACTCGGGTATCGGTCGCGAAATGCACGTGATCGTTGGCCAAGGTCAGCTTGATGCGATCTTGATGGCAACTCCTGAAGAGCGCCGCGGATTCATCGAAGAAGCTGCAGGCGTGCTTAAGCACCGCAAGCGTAAAGAGAAGGCGCTACGCAAGCTCGACTCGATGCAGGCAAACCTTGCACGCGTTCAAGATCTCACCGTTGAACTTCGTCGCCAGCTCCGCCCATTGGGTAAGCAGGCAGAGGTTGCAAAGAAAGCTGCAACGATTCAAGCCGATCTACGTGATGCCAAGTTGCGACTTCTAGCTGATGACTTTATTAATTTATCAAAGACCCTTGATGCCGAAGTTGCAGATGAGACCGCATTACGCGCTCGCCGGTCTGAAGTGGAAGCAGAGCTTGAAACCACTCGTCGTCGTGAAGAGTCTCTCGATGCGCAATCTGCAGTTGAAAGCCCGCTACTCATTCAAGCGCAAGAGAACTTCTATTCACTTTCAGCACTTCGTGAAAAGTTCCGCGGAACTCAATCACTTGCTCAGGAACGTTCCCGCTTCTTAGCAGAAGAGGCCGAGGAAGCTCGCAATGCAGGACGTGATCCAGATGCGCTCGAACGTGAGGCACTGATTCTGCGCGAAGAAGAAAATGCGCTACGTGCAAGTGTTGAAACTGCGCGTGCACATCTGGCTCACTCGACAGAAGAGCTAGCAAGTGCTGAAGCAGCGCTTAAGAGTGAAGAAGATAAAATTGCGGCAGCCCTTCGAGCAATTGCAGATCAACGCGAAGGTACAGCTCGACAAGAGGGTCACATTAAATCTCTTGCTGCACGCCTGGATGCGATCGCTGAAGAGATTTCTCGTCTTACCAAGGCACGCGATGAAGCTCAGGCACGTGTTGATAGCGCATCCCGCGAGTACTCCACCCTTGAGATGGAGATTGCTGGTGCTGATGCAGGTGAACAAGGTCTTGATTCCCTCTTTGAACAAGCAAAGCGTGAGTTAGAAGTTGCTAAGAAGAAGCATTCAGATCTGATCGATCAAGAGCGCAGTACTGAGCGTGAGAAGAATGCAACAGAGTCAAAGCTCGAAGCTATGCGCATTACTTCGAGTAATCGAGATGGTGGCGCTGCACTTGTGCGCGACTCTCGTGGAATCTCAATCTTAGGATCTATCGCATCTCTTATTCGCATCGATGCTGGATGGGAAGCAGCAACAGCATCAGCGCTGGGATCATTGGCTGATGCAATCGTTGTGCGCGACCTCAATTCAGCTGTGAGTGCGCTTACAACTCTGCGTAGCGAGAACTTGGGACAGGCGGATGTCCTTGTTCATGATGGAAATAGCGCACCGGCTTTGGCGATTCCTCAGGGTTTGACCCCGCTCTTGCAGCATATTCACACAAGTGAGATTGATGATCTCCTGACGTCTCTACTTGCAACAACAGTCGTGGCAGATGATGCCCGCGCAGCTCAAGATATTCTTCGTAGCCATCCACGGTTAACTGTTGTCACTCGAGATGGTGATGTCCTTACAAGCAAGCGAGTACGTGGTGGATCTCAATCTTCTTCGTCGCTCATCGAGATCAACGCTCTCATTGAAGAACTCTCAACTAAATTAGAAGGTCTCAATCACGAGTGCAATCGCCTCACATTTGAAATTTCAACAGCCGTTCATGAAGTAGAGGTTAAGCAAGGTGCATTTGATGTAGCTCTATCCCAGCTCAATGAATCAGATGCACGTATTGCCGCAATCACTGAAGCGCTTGCAGTGTCGGGTCAGAATATGAAGTCAGCTAGCGCTGAAGTAGAACGACTGAACGTGGCGATCGCTGAGGCGACAAGCGCTAAATCTCGTGATGAAAATGAATTGCGCGTTGCTACCGAACAATTACAGCATCATGGAGAAATTTCAGAGCCTGATCATCAGCTTGCTCAAACACTTCGCCAAAAAGTTTCTCAAGCCCGTACAACAGAAGTGGAAGCACGCCTTGCTGTGCGCACTAGTGAAGAGCGAGTTGATTCACTTGCAGCACGCGCGCAAGCGCTCGAAGATGGTGCGCGCGCCGAGCGTGAGGCTTCAGAGCGAGCTGTTTCTCGTCGCGGTGCACGTGCACGAGGTGCCTTGATTTCTCAGGCCATTGCAGAAGCTGCATACGAAGCGTTGATTCACATAGAACGTTCAATCGCAAAAGCATCTGCCGAACGCTCACGACTTGAAAGTTCTCGAAGCGATCGCGAGGGGGAGACGCTGACAGTTCGTGCTCGCAGCCGTGAGCTCACACTCGAACTTGATCAACTGACGTCAAGTGTCCACCGCGATGAGATCGCACGAGCAGAACAACGTATGCGTATTGAAGCGCTAGAGACCAAGGCGGTAGAAGAACTCGGAATCGACGTTGCAACTCTGGTTAACGAATACGGCCCAGATAAAGATGTTCCAACATTTATCGAAACCGAAAGTGGCGAGATCGTTGCAACTGAAATGGTTCCTTATCGTCGCGATCAACAAGAGAAGCGTCTTGCTGCTACAGAGCGTTCACTGACCCTCCTTGGCAAGATCAACCCACTTGCTCTCGAAGAGTACAGCGCGCTAGAAGAGCGCTTGAAGTTCTTAGCTGAACAACTCGAAGATCTTAAAAACACCAAGAAGGATTTGCTCGACATCATCAAGGAAGTCGACGATCGCGTTCAGCAGATCTTTATGGAAGCTTACGAAGAGACAGCAAAGCAATTTGCGGAGATCTTCCCTCGTCTGTTCCCAGGCGGAGATGGTCGCCTGATTTTGACCAACCCAGATGACCTGTTGAACTCAGGTGTCGATGTTGAAGCGCGACCTCCTGGAAAACGCGTCAAGCGTCTCTCACTTCTCTCAGGTGGTGAAAAGTCACTCACCGCAGTGGCGATGCTCGTAGCGATCTTTAAGTCTCGACCAAGTCCGTTCTACGTCTTGGACGAAGTTGAAGCAGCTCTCGATGATGTAAACCTTGGTCGCCTGCTCGGAGTACTCGAAGAACTCCGCGAAAGCTCACAGCTCATCATCATCACGCACCAAAAGCGCACGATGGAGATTGCAGATGCTCTCTATGGCGTGACCATGCGCGGCGATGGAGTGACAGAAGTTATTTCTCAACGCTTGCGCGAATCCGAAAACGCATAATTTAAGGTTGCCTCGATGGGTTTATTCGGAAAACTCGTTGCAAAACTTTCACGTTCTTCAATCACTCCGTTGGATTGGGATGAAGCTCGCAAAGAACTCCTTGCATCAGATTTAGGTCCCACTCTGGTCGATGAGGTTATTGCCTCGGCAAAGAAGTTACGAGCAGAGGATGCCCATACTGGTCTCACATCAATACTCACTGGGATATTAAGTTCTCAATCCCGCGAGATCAATTACCAGAGTCCGCTCTCCGTTTTTCTCATTGTGGGTATTAATGGAACCGGAAAAACCACTTCAGCTGCCAAATTAGCAAACGTTCTCCATGGAAATTCACGATCAGTCGCACTCGCAGCCGCGGATACATTTCGCGCAGCAGCTGTTGATCAGTTGCAGACGTGGGGTAGGCGAATCGGAGTCGATGTCATCACAGGAAAAGAGCAATCTGAACCAGCCTCGGTTGCATTTGATGCAGCAACATTTGCTAAAGAGAACAACCGTGAAGTTTTGATCGTCGATACTGCTGGGCGTTTACATAACAAGAGTGATTTGATGAATGAACTCGGTAAGGTAAAGCGCGTAGTTGAAAAAGTTGCACCTGTTACTGAGGTTCTGCTTGTTATTGATGCAACGACTGGGCAGAACGCTATGGCGCAGGCAAAAGTTTTTAGCGAAGCGGTAGCTGTAACGGGTTTGATTGTTACCAAGATGGATGGCAGCGCCAAAGGCGGGGTCGCACTTGCCATTGAGGCCGAGCTCGGAATTCCCATTAAATTTATCGGCACAGGGGAGTCAATCGAGGATTTCGCGCCCTTTGAGCCTGCTGCCTACATCCAATCCCTGCTCGACGCCTGAGCCCCCCCCACTTACGTAACCAAGATGTAACACAAGTCCGCGTTTTGTGACCATTTCTTAACTTCATTTCCGACTGGCTGTAATCACCCCAGAGCATCTTGTGCCCATACCAAAGACCTCAAGGGCGAGGCTTCTTTTACACGATAAGAAAAGGTAGATCTGTATGGAAGAGATTGTTCTTAACCCAGGAGATACAGCTTGGATGCTCATTAGCACTGGACTTGTCACGCTGATGATTCCAGGTCTGGCTCTATTTTACGGTGGCATGGTTCGCGTAAAGAGCGTACTGAATATGATGATGATGTCATTTGGCGCGCTAGCACTTGTATTCGTGCTTTGGATTGCTTATGGATTCTCTATGGTCTTTGGCGATTCAGTTGACGGCAAGGGTCTAATCGGAGATGTAGGAGAATTCCTTTTCCTTAACGGATTAGATAATTCAACCTCCCTCATTGGAACAATTCCAGCGGTTGTCTTTATCGCCTTCCAAGGAATTTTCGCCGCCATTACGGTCGCACTGATTTCTGGTTCCATTGCAGATCGTGCAAAGTTTGGTGCATGGATGGTCTTTGCAGGAATTTGGGCAACATTGGTTTACTTCCCAGTCGCACACTGGGTCTTTGCTTTTGATGACTTTGTTGCAAAAACGGGTGGGTGGATCGCCAATGATTTAGGCGCACTCGACTTTGCTGGTGGAACCGCTGTACACATCAATGCTGGTGCAGCTGGCTTAGCTCTTGCACTGATTCTTGGAAAGAGAATTGGATTCGGAAGAGTTCCGATGCGTCCTCATAGCTTGCCGTTGGTAATGCTTGGCGCTGCTCTTCTCTGGTTTGGTTGGTTTGGATTCAACGCCGGATCTGCAGTTGCATCCAATGGAACAGCTGGTCTAGCTCTCCTCAACACAATCGGAGCCACTACAGCGGCTGTGCTCGCATGGCTTCTCGTTGAGAAGGTAAGAGATGGACATGCAACAAGTCTCGGTGCCGCATCTGGAGTTGTCGCCGGACTCGTAGCAATCACTCCAGCGTGCGCTGCTGTCAATGCAAGCGGAGCACTGATTATTGGTGCAGTTGCTGGAGCACTTTGCGCACTTTCAGTTGGTCTGAAATTCAAGTTTGGCTACGACGATTCACTTGATGTTGTTGCAGTCCACCTCGTAGGTGGAATTGTTGGAACTGTCATGATCGGATTTGTCGGAGTCGAGGTTGGACTATTCGATGGTGGCGGTACAGAGCAGTTAATCAAGCAAGTTATCGGAGCGGGTGCAGTCCTTGCCTACTCCTTTATCGCAACTTTGATTATCGGCAAGATTATCGATCTTACGATTGGATTCAGGATTTCTGGAGATCAAGAAACTGCAGGAATCGATCTAGCCGTTCACGCCGAACGTGCTTATGAGTTATCCGACAACAGCCAAGGCAGCGTCCTTGCAAACTCAAAGGGGGCTTAACCATGAAGCTAATTACAGCAATTCTGAAGCCATTTAAATTAGATGATGTGAAAGATGCCCTTCAGGCAGCTGGCATCACCGGCATGACAGTCTCCGAGGCAAGTGGTTTCGGTCGCCAACGTGGACATACAGAGGTTTATCGCGGTGCGGAGTACACAGTTGATCTCGTACCTAAGGTTCGCCTCGAAGTGCTCGTAAACGATGCAGATGTCGAAAGCGCACTCGAACTTATAGTAAAGACCGCATCTACCGGATCTATCGGCGATGGAAAAGTCTGGACGACATCCGTTGAACAAGTAATTCGAGTTCGCACAGGCGAACGAGGATCAGATGCAATCTAGCGCGCACTCTGCGTCTAGGGCTTTACAGTAGCGAAGTGAGTACTCGAGAGCGTCGGGAGAGATCTGACAGAAGTGATTCCGTGATCACTTCTCTCTTTGATTCACTTGGCAATCTCTCAAGGGGGGTAAGTGTCGCCGCGGTCGGAGGTTTCGGCCGCGGCGAACTCTCGCCCGGATCAGATCTAGATCTTCTAATTCTTCATAAAAATAAATCAGAATCCGATCTACTGGAAATTACAAATACTCTCCTTTATCCACTCTGGGATAAGGGATTTAAGGTTGATCACTCTGTTCGAACTCTCACGCAGAATCGTGATGCAGCAGAGAAGGATCTTCGGGTGGTCATGGGCCTTCTCGATATCCGCTTGATCGCAGGAGATGCTGATTTAGTTGCAGCAGCACAGAGCGATTCAATTCATCTTTGGCGCAAGGATTCTTCTAGATATCTGCCGGAGCTGAAAGAGAGTATGAAAATTCGCCATGAAAGAAGTGGCGAGCTCGCGTACTTGCTTGAACCAGATCTTAAGGAAGCGCGAGGTGGCTTACGCGACATTAACTCTATTCGTGCAATTTCTCTCAGCGGAGCAGTTGTTCCGTCAATCGAGCGTATTGCGATGGCAGAGAGCACGATCTTGAAAATTCGTGATTGCCTCCACTCAGTTACCAGCAACTCAAAAGATCGACTCTATTTCCAGGAACAAGACAAAGTCGCGGAGAATCTTGAATATGTGGATGCCGATGCTTTGATGGCTGATTTAGCCAAGTCTGCTCGCTCAGTTGATTACATTCTCAGTTCCATCTGGCATAGCGTTGAGCATCGCGGAAAAGATCGTTCCGGACGATTTATGAAGAAAGTGAGAAGCACGCAACTCTCACCCGAAATCAATATTTCTCACCAAGAGGTCGGCTTGAGTATTGATGCACCGGTTGCTACTGATCCAACACTGGCATTTAAAGTTGCAGCAGCCGCGGCCCAGGTCGGTCTGCCACTTTCTTTAGATACTTGCCTACGTCTTGGTGAAAGTGCGCCACAAATTTCAACACCATGGCCACGGGTAGCCCGTGAAAACTTCATCTCTCTCATCGGTGGCGGTCAATCCATGATTGCTGTCTGGGAAGCCTTTGAGCAAGAAGGAATTATCACTTCATGGTTTCCAGAGTGGCAGGTAGTGAGTTCCTTACCGCAACGAAATGTTCTCCATCGCCACACCGTTGATCGCCATATGGTCGAGACTGTTGTTCATGCAAGTGCACTTACTCGAATGGTTCACCGACCTGATCTCTTACTGTTCGCAGCACTCTTTCATGATATTGGTAAGGGAAGCCAAGAGGATCATTCAACTTTGGGTGCACAGCTCATTGGACCAATTGCGGCCAGAGTTGGATTCGATGCTCACGATCAGCAGACTTTAAAGATCTTGGTGGAACAACACTTGCTTCTTTCGGCTACTGCCACGCGTAGAGATCTCGATGACCCTGTGACTATTGCCTCTGTTCTTGCACTCATTCCAGATTTAGAGACGCTTGAACTATTGCACGCCTTGAGCATCGCAGATGGTGAAGCTACCGGGAAGGCAGCGTGGTCTGAGTGGAAGGCGAACTTGGTTGCCGATTTGGTAGACCGAGTGCGAAATGCGATGGTCGATGACACGATTGCGCCACAACCTGAACTCACAGAAAAGCAGAAAGAGTTTGCTGCAACAGGTCAACTCACAATTTCTGTTGAAAAACGTGAACACGATTATTTAATCGATATTGTGATTCCCGATAGATCGGGTCTGCTTTCTTTAGTCTCTGGAGTCCTTAACGTGTTGCGCCTGGATGTTCGATCGGCACGAACAAAAACTGTTAACGATTGCGCAGTAATGCAGTGGGTCGCTATCGCCGATCCTCACGCCCCAGAAATCACCGAAGAGATTCTCAAGCGTCAGATTTTGCTTGCCATAGAGGATGGTCGAGCACTCGCAGAACGAATTCAGGGGCGAATTAGTGCCTATGCAACCCTGCCATCGATTCCTGTGCCCGCACCAGTTGTTGAGACATTTACAGATGGGGCAACCGATGCAACCATCATCGAGATTCGAACCCACGATAGACCTGCCCTGCTATTTAATATTGGTGACGTCATCACGCAGTGCAATGTGGATATCCGATCGGCAATTGTGACCACACTGGGTGCCGAGGCTATCGACACTCTCTATCTTCGTGAATTTGGCGGGGGAGCACTGGCAGGTGACCGCGTCGCGGAAGTTTCCGGCAAGGTCAAGGCCGCCCTTCTCAAGTAGAGTGCGTTCACTATGTTTGAGTCGCTCACAGGAAAATTTACACAGGCATTTTCTGCACTTCGCTCGCGCGGAAAGATTACCTCTGCCGATATTGATCAAGCCGCAGATCAGATTTACCAGGCACTCCTAGAGGCTGATGTTGCACTTGGTGTAGTTGAGAGCTTTGTTGCAAAGATTAAATCAAAGTCTCTAGAAGCACTGCCTGCTCTTCAATCTGGCTCCAATCAAGCGCAAGCGATCTTTGAAATAGTTAACGCAGAACTCATAGAAATTCTTGGTGGCCAAGCACGCCGAGTACGTCTTGCGAAGAATCCACCAACGGTAATCATGTTGGCAGGTTTGCAAGGTGCTGGAAAGACAACACTTGCTGGAAAACTTGCAAAGCACTTCAAAGATTTAGGTGACACACCACTCTTGGTTGCATCAGATCTGCAGCGCCCAAATGCGGTCAACCAGTTGCAAATTGTTGGTGAGAGTGTCTCCGTCCCAGTTTTCGCACCTGAACCAGGCAACGGTGTGGGAGATCCTGTTTCGGTTGCGCAGGCTGGTGTGAAATTCGCGCAATCCAAGTTATACAACATCGTCATTGTTGATACCGCAGGAAGACTCGGCGTTGATGAGGAGATGATGAAACAAGCTTGTGACATTCGAGATGCCATCTCTCCTGATGAAATTCTCTTTGTAGTTGATGCGATGATCGGTCAAGATGCAGTCAAAACAGCACAAGCATTTAAAGTTGGCGTTGGTTTTGATGGTGTTGTTCTCACTAAGTTAGATGGCGATGCACGTGGTGGAGCAGCTCTCTCAATCACAGCGCTCACTGGCAAACCCATCATGTTCGCCTCAACTGGTGAAAAGCTCTCTGATTTCGATCTCTTCTATCCAGAACGTATGGCTTCACGCATTCTTGGAATGGGCGATGTCGCAACCTTGGCCGAACAAGCAAAGAAAGCTCTCGATGGAGAGTCATCAGCCAGGCTGGAAGAGAAGTTCATCAAGGGAGAAGATTTCACGCTAGAAGATTTCCTTGAGCAACTTGAAGCGATGTCGAAGATGGGTTCCATGGGCAAGTTGTTAAGCATGTTGCCAGGAGCTGGTGCAATGAAGAAGCAGATTGAAAATTTTGATGAAGGTGAGATTGTGCGCACGAAAGCGATTGTTCAATCGATGACGCCTAAGGAACGTAATGATCCGAAGATTCTTAACGGTTCAAGGCGCGCGCGAATCGCGGCAGGATCAGGGCGAAAAGTTCAAGAAGTAAATGCTCTCGTTGACAAATTCTCCGCTGCACAGAAAATGATGAAGCAGGTGAGAAACGGTGGAGGCATGCCCGCGGGAATGGCCCTTCCTCCAGGTGTCCCAGGGATGCCACCGATGCCCAAGAAAATGGCCCCGCCTGCTAAAAAGAAGTCACGATCAGGAAATCCAGCCAAGAGAGCGGCCGAAGAGAGCTCTTGATTTTGGATCGAGGGGCTCACATGGCAAGATTGGCCTCCTGTTACGGGGCCCTCTACCCCCGAAACATCCACATCCATCGTTGGATCTTTGCGCTGGGCACCCCGCTACAGCTACGAGATTGAACACATATTTTTAGGAGCACCACTGCTTTGGCTACAAAAATTCGTTTAATGCGCATGGGCAAGATTCGTACACCGTTCTATCGCATCGTTGTTACCGACTCACGCAAGGCACGTAACGGTCTATCAATCGAAGAGATTGGTCGCTACGTTCCAGGACAAGAGCCATCAATTATTGAAGTGAACTCAGAGCGCGCTCTCTATTGGTTAGGCGTTGGCGCACAAGCATCTGAAGCTGTAGAGGCAATTCTTAAGGTCACAGGAGATTGGCAAAAATTCAAGGGTCTTCCAGGAACCGAAGGAACACTTCGCTTTGCAGCTCCAAAGCCACACAAGAGCGTTGCTTATGAAGCTGCAGTTAAGTCTGCAATGGATGAGCCAAAAGAAGGCGCAACAACTCTGAAGAAGAAGGCACAAGAAAAACTTGCTGCTAAGGCAAATCCAGTGTCAGAAGTAGCTCCAGTTGTTGAAGCATCCGAGCCAGAAGTTGTTGAAGCCGTTGAAACCGTAGTTGAAACTCCAGCTGCAGAAGCACCAGCAGCTGAAGCACCAGCAGAAGCAGCAGCCGAATAAACATGATTGACGAAGCTCTCGAGCATCTAGTTAAAGGGATTGTAGATAATCCTGAGGATGTCATCGTCAAGGAGAAGACACATCGTCGAGGAACAACTCTTGAAGTTCGTGTTAATCCTGAAGATATCGGTAAGGTCATTGGCCGTAACGGTCGTACAGCAAAGGCGCTGCGCACAGTAGTAAGCGCTCTTGCTGGACGTAGCGTTCGCGTTGATCTGATCGATACTGACGAGGCTCGTTAAGAAAACTTATGTCATGCGCCTAAATGTTGGGCGCATTGGTCGTGCCCACGGAATCTTGGGTGAGGCAACAATCGAAGTTCGAACCGACGATGCTGCATCCCGTTTTGCGTTAGGTGCAACTCTTGAGACAGATAGCAATGGAAATCTTGTAGTCGATTCAGTTCGAGTTCATAACGGAATCCTTCTCCTATCTTTTGTGGGCTACTCCGATCGCAATGCAATTGAAAAATTGCGTGACGTCCTTCTCTATGCCGATGTCGATATCGATGCACCCGGTGAAGACGAAGATGATTATCACGTGCTTCAGCTCATTGGATGCCGTGCGGAGTTAGAGGATGGCAGCACTCTGGGGGCAGTAAGTGATGTTCTCAATCTTCCCGGACAAGATGTTCTAGTTATTCAGGGGGATAGCGGCGAAGTGCTTATCCCATTTGTTCGCGCTCTCGTTCCAGTCGTGGATATCAAAGGCAAAAGACTTACTGTTAT
>JACCEC012848228.1_pt1 | contig 12254 bp, 10 predicted proteins | sample 7450121 | NCBI WGS metagenome assembly JACCEC01 (sample SAMN15323455, study PRJNA562643) | freshwater metagenome | isolation source: river surface water | place: USA:Blue River Watershed | collected 2017-08-18 | reverse complement strand
TGATTATGGTTCCCGAAGCGTATCAAAACCAGCCCAACCTCAAAGATTTGCCGGAAATTACCGATTTCTATGAATATTATAGCGGCATTCAAGAACCTTGGGATGGGCCAGCATTATTAGTGTTTAGCGACGGTAAACAAATTGGCGCTTGTTTAGACCGTAACGGCTTACGTCCGGCGCGCTATTGTATCACCAAAGATGGTGTGATCATGGTCGCTTCCGAAGCCGGGGTGGTAGATATCCCAGAAACTGAGATTCAAGAAAAAGGCCGTTTAGGGCCAGGACAAATGATTGCGGTGGATTTAAGTACCCATGAAGTCCTGAAAAATTGGGAGATTAAACAACGAGTTGCCCATGAACACCCCTATCGGGAATGGTTACAACAATATCGTAAAGACCTCGAACCTCAATCCTTTGTTGCTGAGAAACAATTAGAACCGAACGACCTGCTACAACAGCAAACCGCCTTTGGCTATGGAGCGGAGGATTTAGAAATCCAAATTGCAGATATGGCGAGTACCGGGAAGGAAGCAACCTTCTGTATGGGGGATGATATTCCTCTGGCGGTGTTATCTGACAAACCCCATTTGTTATATAACTACTTTAAGCAACGTTTTGCTCAGATAACAAACCCACCGATTGATCCGTTGCGGGAACGGATTGTTATGTCTCTGTGTATGCGGTTGGGGAAACGGGGGAATATTTTAGATTTGAAACCCGAAGATGCTCGACTGTTGAAAATTAACTCCCCGGTGCTGAATGAGGCGGAATTAGAAGCGGTGCGTCAGTCTGATTTCCCCAGCACCACCCTCTCAACCCTTTACGGGTTGGAAAGTGGGCCGAATGGTTGTGCCATCGCCTTAACTCGACTGTGTGAAAAAGCCGCAGAAGCGGTGAATCAGGGTAAGGAGATTATTATTCTCTCGGATAAAGGGTTAACAGCCGAACAAACCTATATTCCTCCTCTGTTAGCAGTGGGAGCGGTTCACCACTATTTAATTAAAACCGGAAAACGGTTGAACGCTTCAATTGTAGTGGAAACAGCCCAATGCTGGAGTACGCATCATTTCGCCTGTTTAGTCGGTTACGGTGCTTCGGCGGTTTGTCCTTATATGGCGTTAGAAAGTGTGCGCCATTGGTGGTCTACTCCCCTAATTCAGAGTAATATAGCCAGTGGCAAACTTCCCGCCATGACCATTGGAGATGCCCAAAAGAACTATCGCAAGGCGGTAGAAGATGGGTTACTTAAAATCCTATCGAAAATGGGAATTTCTCTGTTATCGTCCTATCAAGGGGCACAAATCTTTGAAGCCATTGGGATTGGAGAAGACTTACTCGACGTTGGTTTCCGAGGTACCGTGTCTCGTGTGGGTGGGTTAACGATTTCAGAGTTAAGCCAAGAGGTGTATCAATTCCACACTAAAGCCTTCCCCCTCGAAGCTAAAAAATTAGAAAACTTTGGCTTTGTCAACGCCATGAAGCGGGGCGAATATCACTTAAATAACCCTGAGATGACAAAATTACTGCATAAAGCCATTCGTTCTACGGAGGAAGATGGCTTTGATTTGTATGAAATTTATCGTCAATTCATGGAAAACCGCCCGGTGACGGCGTTACGGGATTTATTAGACTTCAATAGCGATCGCAATTCGATTCCTTTAGATGAGGTTGAGCCCGTTGAAGAGATTGTTAAACGCTTTTGTACCGGGGGGATGTCTTTAGGGGCCTTATCTCCAGAAGCCCATGAAGTCTTAGCCATCGCCATGAACCGCTTAGGAGGTAAATCCAATTCAGGGGAAGGAGGAGAAGACCCCGCCCGCTTCAAGATTTTTAACGATGTCGATGAAAACGGTATTTCCTTGAGTCGTCCCCATTTAAAAGGGTTAAAAAATGGAGATAGCGCCAGTTCTGCCATTAAGCAGGTCGCATCGGGACGGTTTGGGGTGACACCGGAATATTTAATGAGTGCCCAGTCCATTGAGATTAAAATTGCTCAAGGAGCAAAACCCGGAGAAGGGGGACAGTTACCCGGTCAAAAAGTCAGTCCCTATATTGCTATGTTGCGGCGGTCTAAACCCGGAGTCACATTAATTTCGCCGCCGCCTCACCATGATATTTATTCCATTGAAGACTTAGCCCAATTAATCTTTGATTTGCACCAAATTAACCCGAAAGCGACGGTTTCGGTAAAATTAGTGGCAGAAGTCGGAATTGGAACCATTGCGGCGGGGGTTGCTAAAGCCAACGCGGACTATATTCAGATTTCTGGTCACGATGGCGGGACGGGGGCGTCTCCTCTGTCTTCCATTAAACACGCGGGTGGCCCTTGGGAATTGGGGTTAACGGAAGTTCATCGGGTGTTGATGGGAAATAAACTCCGCGACCGGGTACGTTTACGGGTTGATGGTGGGTTCAAAACCGGATGGGATGTGGTGATGGGGGCGTTAATGGGGGCTGAAGAGTTCGGCTTTGGCACCATTGCGATGATTGCTGAAGGCTGTGTCATGGCCCGTATTTGCCATACAAATAAATGTCCGGTGGGCGTTACCTCTCAACAAGAACGTCTGCGGGAACGGTTCCCTGGCACTCCGGGTCATGTCGTGAACTTCTTCTATTTTATCGCTGAGGAAGTCCGCCATATTTTAGCCGCCTTGGGATATCGGAAATTAGTGGATTTAGTCGGACGGTCTGACCTGTTAAAACGTCGGGATGGGGTGAATGTTGCCAAAACTCAACACCTGAATGTAGAGGTCTTAACTCAACCTCCCGTCAGCACTGACCGCCATTGGTTAAACCATGAACCCGTCCATAGTAACGGCCCTGTTTTAGATGATGTGTTATTAGAAGATGCGGAAATTGCCACCGCTATTCAAAATCAAGGGACGGTGACGAAAACAGTACGGTTAGTAAATACTGACCGGACGGTAGGAACTCGCATTTCAGGTAAAATCGCCTCGCTGTATGGCGATAAAGGTTTTGCGGGACAAATTAACCTTAACTTTACAGGTTCGGCGGGTCAAAGTTTTGGGGCGTTTAATTTACCCGGAATGAAATTAACCCTGACGGGGGAAGCTAATGATTATGTCGGGAAGGGAATGCACGGAGGAGAGATTATTATTAAACCTCCGGCGGCGGTAACTTACGACCCGTCTGAGAATGTGATTATTGGCAATACCTGTTTATATGGGGCGACGGGGGGAACGTTATACGCCTACGGGAAAGCTGGAGAACGGTTTGCGGTGCGGAACTCGTTAGGTAAGGCGGTTATTGAAGGTGCTGGCGACCACTGTTGTGAATATATGACCGGAGGGGTGGTTGTGGTGCTGGGTAAAGTCGGGCGGAATGTGGGTGCTGGACAAACGGGCGGTTTAGGCTATTTCCTCGATGAAGATGGGGAGTTTCCTGAAATGGTAAACCCGGAAATTGTCAAAATTCAACGGGTGAGTACGCCGATGGGTGAACAGCAGTTGAAAGAGTTGATTGAACAGCACGCCGAACGCACGGGAAGCAAGAAGGCTAAAACCATTCTGGCGAACTGGTTGGAGTATTTACCGAAGTTCTGGCAGGTTGTTCCTCCTTCTGAGAAAGATAGTCCTGAAGCGTCGGTTGCTGAATTAGCGGTTGCGATTTAGCTGTGTCCCAATTTTAAGGCGTAATATCTCAGCCTCTTTCTCAATTAGGGAAGGGGGCTGATTTAATATTGTTAAAGTCTAATGGTAGACTAATTGATGGAGTCACTTTCTTAACCTCTGACGATTTCTACTCAGGAATTTTCATATCATTATGTATGACAATAGATGCAAATTCTATCTCATTATTTGTTTTTTTCCAATAATGTAAATGATATTCATAATCAATATCTCTTCTCCATGCTTTTGCTTTATCCTTTTTTCTTTCTCTTTGAGGATTCTTGGCTCCTTTACCTGTTCTTAACCAATGAGTATCTTTTAAATTTTCCTCCCAAATAGTTTCTGCACAAGAACGTAATAACATTTTAATTCTTGTATCTTCGTTGGTAAAATCTAACTTTTTCACGGTTTCTAAAAATTTGCTTCCAAATGACCAAGGTAGTGTTTTTTTGAGTTGAGGTTTTAAATCATTGGCATATATTTTAATAACATATGTTTCAATAACATCACAGTAACTTTTCTCTGAAGTTGACTTTTTCCATCTATCTAGTATTTCTTCTAAGATAGAAGGATAAAAAAAACTAGAAATATGTTCTGGATCAACACAAGATATTAACTCAGCTTCAACTAAATAAGACTTATTTAAAGTGGAAATTTTTGATTCATCAATCAAATCATAATCTAAAATTTCGGCTTTCAATTTGATAGTTTGACTATTATTTGTATTATGACGAGTAGCTAATAATTTATCAACTACCTGACCATAAACTAAGGTTTCCAGTAAATGCTCTAAAATAGCTATTCTATAGTAGCTTTCTTGAAAAACAGCCTCTCTTTTTGAAAGATAATCGGAAGGATCACATTGAACTTGTTTATAATCACATAAAATTTCTTTTATATTAATTGTCTTTTCTATAGAAGAGAGATTGAGAATATTATTAATAACATTAATAATATCTTGAGGTTGTATAATCTGGTTAAAATTAAGATGAGTAATTACTTGTTCTAATTCTGTCCATTCTGGATATCCATTAACTTTGGCTAAAATCTCAGCAGTGAAAAAAGATACATAAATATTTTCAGTTTCTCTATTACTATCTATAAACTCTCCCCACGCAATAAGAGTATTAAGATAAGAATCAAATTCTTCTGAGGAGTTATGAGTGTTTTCATTAAAACGAGGGTAAGCAAGTAAGAATGGATCAATACAAAAAATTTTCATTTGTTAAAATTGTAAATCTTTGATCAATTTATTATTTTTCTAAATAGGCTTTTCTTTTTTCCATTGCTGCTTTAATAATAGCTCTAGAATTTTTTTCGTTTTCATCAAAGAAGCCTTTTGGCCAATCTTCTATAACTCCAAACTCATTAATTTTAACAGGACGGTAAAGAGATTTTTCACCCTGTTTTTCTACAAAATAAATTATTACATCATTAGATATTTGATTTTCTTTAGAGATAACAGATAAGTATCTTAGACGATTAATTAAATATTCACTATGAGTCTCAACAATACACTGCTTGTTAAGCATTGTCATTGATATAAAAAAATCAGCTAAACGAGTTTGGACTTTAGGATGAAGATGAAGTTCTGGTTGTTCAAAAATTAATGTTGAGCCTCTTTCCGCTAACAGAGACTGAACTAAAATAGGAAGAACTTGACTTACTCCAACACCAACATGAGTAAGATCATGTAAAGATTGAGTTTCTGATATTGCTACTTTCAGTTCATAACCTAAAACACCTTGATCAGAAGTTTTAACACCATTGGCAATACCCATATATTGTAGCCAATCCAATACTGCTATAGATAGAGGTTCTTCAAGTTTTTCTGGTGTAGGATTCCCTAATTCAAATTGTTTGCTTGGTATATATTCTACTTGTGTTTTACGATGAACTTCTAAAACCGCAGCAGTATGTTCACCCCTAAAACCTATATCTTTTGAATCTGTCGTTACTGCAAGAGAATAAACAGGTTTTGGTTCATCTCTAAGAGGGCCTAAATATTTAACAAAATGCGTAAAAAAATTTTTAATATAATCAACTGAAGCATCCAATATTTCAGATAAGGGAACATAAGCTAAAGCATATTCAGGAGTTTGATTTGATTTAATAGCTTTTTGTAATTCATCAGTTTTTTCCACTAATCCTTTTATTACTATTTGCTGATCATGGCTAGATAATGATTTATGACAACGTAATAAATTATCTATAGAAAAATTTTCTTGTAGTTTATAGAACTCCTGCAAAAATTTTTCTTTTGGTTTCGTTTTTGTTGAAAATGTAAAAGTATCACGAGAGTTTCTAATCGTCTCTAAAATAATGTCTTTAGCTTTTTGCTTAATTTGATAATCATTCCCTAATCCCCAACCTCTTGATAATCGAATCCATTCATATTCATTTAGTGATGTTAGGAAGTTTAATAATTGAGTAGATTCTTCTTCTACCGTATCAAAAACCATTGAAAGGCGATTAGGCAGAAAGTGATTTAAAGATGCACCTACATAGTGGCCTGTCGTTGGTAAATTACGATAATATCTCGGTGAAAGGTTTATTTCTTTGGGCTTTTTAGGCTTTTCGACTTCATAATTTAAAGATGATAATTCTCTGGTTTGGAGTTTTTCTTCTTTTAATTTATGGTATTTAAGTCTTTGTTTAATGGCTTGCCCTGTTTTTAAAATATAAATTTCTTCTGTTTTATTCTCAATAGATTTATCTCCTTCTTTAGAAGGAGGTTTTAAGGCTGAGGTTGCTTCAATCTTACATTCCTCTAACTGCGGTTGTAACTGTATTATTTCATTATTTTCATTTAATGTTTTAGCTGAAAATTGAAATTGACAATTGATACAAGTTAAAGATTCTCTCAGATATCTACCAGGAATCGACAAAGAAAAATTAGAAACTGGTGTTTCATTATTTCCTAAATCAGGACTTAGTTCAAAACCAATAGAGATATTTTCTTTTTCATGCCCATTCGATACAATATCTTTAAATGAGCCAACCTTGATAATATGTCCGTTAAGAATAATTGGCCGATCATACACTGAATTTTGCAATGTCTGAGCAGTTAGCAATAGACTTTGTATAATTGTACTTTTACCTGAACTATTTGCACCCGAAAATATAGTTAATGGCGCAAACTGTAAGGTAGTCTTTTCATACACTGATTTAAAATATTGAAGCGTCCATGTTTTGAGCATTCAATAACTCCTAGATTATTAGTATTAAGTCCGAACAATAAAGATAGACAAATCCCCATCTTAAAAATTATAACCTACTTAGTAGCCTAGCATTAAAGGTATTGCCACAGGTCAACTAAATAATCTGTGGTGGTGAACCCAGTCGAGCAACTAAATCAACAAAATCGATATCTTTAGTTATCATAATAATGCTTTGTGCTTTTGCGACTTCAAAGATTTCAGGATCTTCAGCATCTCTGAGTCCAAGATCTCGCAATGCTACTGCTGTCACTTCAAATGTGTTAGTAATCCAGGTTGCTATTGCTGGAGATAGGTGTGCATCTACCCAGATTATCATGCTACTAATACCGGGTGATTCAGTTTCCGCGAGGCATACAAAAGAGATGCTTTCAAATCATCTGCTTCGAGATCGGGCATTTCTTCCAATATATCTTCAGCATTGAGTCCAGTGACAAACAATTATAACACATCTGAAACCGGAATTCTCATGCCTCGAATACAGGGACGACCCCCAGATTGCTTAGGATTAATTGTGATTCTTTCCAGCAGGGTTGACATTCAAAACGGCTCCATAATCGCTTTAGTTTATGATATAGTCTTGTTGACCTTTGTGACTCTCTCCCGAAACAGGAAACAAAACAGGCAAGATGCCTGTTCCACTGTTGACTTAATTCTCATTAATTAAATTAGAGTTAATTAGTTGTTTAAATTCCTCCAATTAATTAACACTTATTGTTTGTAAATAGAGTTGCTTTAATACCGTTATCTCATCAATTTGCTTAAAAGTCTGAATTAATTTTTCCGGTAAACTGTCAAATAAAATGTTGAGTCAATCACCTGAAAATCCCTATAGGTTTATATATACCTGTTCCTAGAGCTTATTGATTGAGTTCCTAGAATACTAAAATTTTCTAACGGATTTTAACTTAATCTAAGAGTAAAGCCTATAATATGATAGCAATTTTACTGGATTGATTATGAAACTTACCTCAGACATAAAAATTCCTTTTCCTCGTCCTCTGGTTTTTAATACCTATCGAGATCGATTAATTGAGGTTGTGAATTTATTACCCCCTAAAAATAAGGTTAAGTTAGTCTCTCGTCGTGTTGAAGGAGATACGGTTTATACGGTTTATGATTGGGAATCTTCAGAAGAGGTTCCTGCATTGTTTGAAGATATATTAAAATATGATAAACTTCGTTGGACAGAATCTAATACTTGGCATCAGCAAGATTTTACCTTAGATTGGAATATTAAAACCCAAGCTTTTACAGACGCATTCCAATGTTCAGGGAAAAATACTTTTTTAGAAGATCAGAAGAACACCCTCATTCAAACGCGAGGAGAAATTGAATTAGACCCCGATAAATTAGAAGGAATTCCTGTATTTCTGAGAAGCCAATTAGCGAATGTCTTTGAAGAAGTTTTAGCTAAAAAGCTTGAACCTAATTTAATTGATATGGGGAAAGCTGTACAAAAATACTTGGAAAAACATAAATAAATTTCATTATCCAGATCACCTCAATGTCAGCCAAGTATGCAGGGGGTTGGGCAAACCAACCCTCTAAAATTATGATTCAGATTTTATTAAATCCTGTTCTGAAACGATCTAAAAATCAATCTGAACGATTTCTTTTGATAAACTGGATAATCGCGCCGCTTCAGCAACTTTTAACGTATATAAACTAGCTTCTGGGGAAATGTAAAGGGGTGTTCCTTGGTAAAGATAATCTAAAACCATTTCGGTATCTTTAATAAATAATCCTCGACGAGAACCCACTTCAATCGTTTCAATTCTATCATGAAGAATGAGTTGACCTTGTTCGGGAGTAAAAATTAACGTTCCCTGTTCACCATAGAGAGTAAAGGTATTATCCGACTGCCAAAAAACTTCTCCTTTTCCATAAATTGATTCACCGAGGATATTATGATTAAAGGTTAACTGGGCATGACAAAAACAAGCTTTGTACAGATCCGGTTCAATCTCCCAATATTGAGCGCGACAGTTAACTGTTTTCACCGTCCCAAATAAATCGGTAAACCGATGCAAACGGGATAACGCTCCTGTCATGGGGAAGCCAAATAAAGAGGGTTGATATGTCCATTTTGCCGGGGCGGGATGTTGGGGGTTAATGGTAACATAGCGAACATGGAAGACTTGACCAATTCTCTCTAGGGAAGCTTTAATCGCGTTGTGCAGTCCCCCCAACAGTTCGATATGTTCAACATGGAGGAGTTTATTGTGTTTTTGAGCCAGAATAATTAAAGCTTCAGCTTCCTGGGGATCTAAACTCAGAGGATATTCAACAACAACGTGCTTACCTTGTTCTAAGGCATGACGAGCAATCTGGCCATGATCTCGATTAACTGTACAAATCATGATTAAATCCAGATCGGGTCGTTCTACTAAATCCATCCAAGATGCCGATACGGTTATATCAAATTCTTGACTCAAGGCAATGGTGGAAGCAGGGGTACGTCCTGCAATGGCGACCAATTGCGATCGCGGATCTGCTTTCAAAGCGGTGGCTCGCATTTTGGCAGCGTATCCAGTACCAACAAGACCGACTCGTAAGGGTTGAGAAACCATACCCACAAAAGGACGTAAAGATTCAGTCATGATAATAGGGTCAGAGACAAGGCGAATATAGATTAATCATTCAGATGTTATTAGAAAAATTTATAACAAATCTCTGGGAAAATCTAGGTGAGCTTGGTTTTACAACGTTGCTTTTTTCTTTTAATATCGACAGTAAACTCAATCCGTAATCTCAACATAGCTGGATGAACGGCTCGGTTTTGTATAAAATATGCTTATAAACCTGGGCTGAAATTTACAAGAGGAACACAAGATGACCAAGAGTTACAAAGTGACATTGAAAACTCCAGAGGGACAGAAAATCATTGATGTCCCTGATGATGAATATATTTTAGATGTTGCTTTAAAAGATTACGATCTGGATCTGCCTTACTCTTGCCTTGCAGGTTCTTGCTCCTCCTGCGTGGGTAGGCTGAGTTCTGGTAAAGTTAACCAAGATGATCAGATGTTCTTAAGTCATGAGGAAATTGAAGTTGGGTACGTCCTAACCTGCGTGGCTTATGCGATGTCTGATTGTGTCATCGAAACTCATCAAGAAGAAAATATGTAATCCTAGTCGAATCGGTATTGGTTTGAAACTGGCTTGAACCTGGGTTTGCCGTTGACAGTGACACTCCCATCTGGGTAAAAGCTCCCAGATCGGCAACAAGGACTAATCCCAGGGGAAAAACTGTCCTTTTGACAAAACCCTAAGATTAAGATCCGATAACAGCATTGGGGACAAAGGGGCTTAGATATAAGTAATCAAGATGTAATTAGAAAAATTTATAATAAATCCCATTCAAAATCTAGCTTAACAAGGTTTTACATTCTTGACTTTTTCTTTTACTATCAAAATGTGAACCGAAATCTTAAATGCCAACAAAGGTTAATCAAGACTCTTGTTAGGTATAAGAGGTTTTTATATTTTGTTTGAAATTCACGAGAGGAACACGACATGGCTTACAAAGTTACCCTGAAAACTCCCGATAAAGAGTACAATATTGAAGTCCCAGAAGGTGAAATCATTTTAGATGTGGCAGAAGATAAAGGCATTGATCTGCCTTACTCTTGCCGTGCTGGCGCTTGCTCTACCTGTGCTGGTAAACTGGAATCAGGTACTGTTGACCAATCTGATCAGTCTTTCTTAGATGATGATCAAATCGAAGCCGGGTATATTTTAACCTGCGTTGCTATACCGACTTCCGATTGCGTGATCTTAACTCACAAAGAAGAGGAAATTGCTTAATAGTAATTGACCTTAGTTCAAAATTGAACCTTGAGAGATCTAATCAAGGTTCAACTTTGAATGTGTCTGGGCAAGCGGTTTTAATGACTTTAAGTGCTGAAGTCGATAGCTAAACTCAAAAAAGCATAGGAAACTAAAAATAGTCATTTCACAGCAATATATCAAAATTCACTTCTAGGAAGACGATATGGCTGATTTTACAGTTACCTTGCAAATTCCAGAGAATGGTAAAATTGTTGAATACAAAATCAAAGTCAAGGATGATGAGTATATTTTAGATATCGCAGAAGAGGAAGGAATCGATCTGCCTTCGTCTTGTCGTGCAGGTGCTTGCTCTACCTGTGCGGGTAAAATCATATCGGGTACCGTTGATCAATCAGATCAGTCCTTCTTAGAGGATGATAAAATCGAAGCTGGATATGTTTTAACCTGCGTAGCTTATCCGACTTCTGATTGTACGATCCTGACTCACCAGGAAGAAGAACTTCAATCATGGGGTTCAGATTTAACCCCGAACTCTTTTGATCAGATTTTATGAGAGGATGACACCATGGCTAATCTTTATAAAGTGACTCTGAAAACCCCAGAAAAGGGTAAAGTAATTGAAAATACAATTGAAGTCTCTGATAATGAGAATATTTTAGAGGCTGCTGAAGACGCTGGACTTGAACTGCCTGCTTCTTGCCGTGCGGGAGCTTGCTCCACTTGTGCTGGTAAACTCGAATCTGGTGACGTTGACCAATCGGAGCAATCTTTCTTAGATGATGACCAAATTCAAGCCGGATACGTTTTAACCTGCGTTGCTAAACCGACTTCTGATTGTGTGATCTGGACTCACAAAGAAGATGACTTATACTAATTGACTTTTGATTCAAGGTTCAACGTTGAGATCTCAATCACGTTGGACTTTGAATTGTTGTTAATTCCCAAACGACATCACAGAATTCAAGGGTTGAAGTTGGGTTCCTGGGAAGTAAAATCTTAAAATTTGTTCATTTGACCATCCCAATTTTGCCAAATTATAGGAACCCGTTTGACTCATTCCTACCCCATGTCCAAACCCTCCTCCAACAAACACATAACCTTTGAGGGTTTTATTGGAATTAAAAACGGGATCAATATAAAATAACGTGCTAATCGGGGGCAAAAATGCACTTTGAATTTCATCTTTAGAAATTTCTAACACCCCTTGATCCGTTGTTATCTTCATTTTCAAGACTCGCCCAGTTGGCGATCGCTCTACAATCTCAACCTTTTTAATCGTCTTAATATTAGAATTAGGCAAATTTCGACGTTTCAAATAAAGACGCAAATGGGCTGCCATTGATTCTAACGTTGTTTCTTCTCGCCAGCGAAAATCATATTCTCCAGTTTCATTAAATCCTTTTTGCAAATTCATAAACCGTCGAAAATTCGATTCTGACGCTAAATTTTGTTGAGATAAATCCCAAACTTTATTCGGAGCATCAATTACCCCTTTCAAATAGGGTCGAGGTTCTCCATTCCAAATATCATTATAATTTGCAGTAACTCCCCCACTGGTAGAAAAATAAACCGCATCCGTCAATTGATTGTTATAGGTTAAAACTAAACCGTT
>JACCEC010078126.1_pt1 | contig 12254 bp, 10 predicted proteins | sample 7450121 | NCBI WGS metagenome assembly JACCEC01 (sample SAMN15323455, study PRJNA562643) | freshwater metagenome | isolation source: river surface water | place: USA:Blue River Watershed | collected 2017-08-18 | reverse complement strand
GTACGCTATCCCTTACCCCAAAGAAAGGGGAGGATGAGCAGCTCGGTTTGTTTTAAATAAGCAAATACTTCCATGAATCAGCAGGAAGGTAATCTTCAGGAGAGCGCAGTGGAATTTTTAGCCTACTTAGGTCAATACATTACGGCACACAAAAAGTCGGCAATTGAGCGAGTTCTGGCACAGCGTACTCGATTTTTTACGGTGGTGCTTGAGGATATTTTCAAACCGCACAATGCCAGTGCAGTGCTGCGTACCTGTGATTGCTTTGGAATTCAGGATATCCATTTGATTGAAAAGACTGATACCTACAAGATCAATCCCTTTGTAACCCGTGGAGCGGCTCAATGGGTGGATTTGCATAAGTATTTTACTCCGGAGGGATCTGCTGTGGACGTGTGCTTTGGGAGATTGCGATCCGAAGGCTATGTAATCTATGGAACGAGTCCTGCTACAGATTCGATTTCCATTCATGATTTACCCTTGCTACCAAATCAAAAAGTAGCGCTTGTTTTTGGAAACGAGCACGAAGGAATCAGTGAAGAAGTGAAATCCAAAGTTGATGGCCTCGTACACATCCCGATGCGAGGTTTTACAGAGAGCTTCAATATTTCTGTTTCCGCGTCCATCTTTCTTTATGAATTGATAAAGCGGGCCAATGAAATGGAGATTCCAAATTTTCACCTTTCCGAAGAAGAGCGCGACGAACTTCGTTTGCGTTGGTACAAGGACATTGTGCCACATGCTGACATCCACGAGCGGCATTTTCGACAGCAATCCCAAGATTTGTAAGGCTGATTTCTTCCAATTCAGCGGTTTGACTTTCCTTCTCCAGGAAAAAAATGTAGTTTAGAATACCGTTTTTCAATCTAAAACTATGCGAAAAGGATTTCTAATTTTCTTGGGACTTGTTCTCATTCTATTGTTTGCAATCCTAGTTTATGCAGGTTATCAATTCCGAGATAGACATTCGGGCTATCAAACTGACATTTCCTTATTCAGTCCAGTGGCTACAGTTCAAGCGGGATTTTCAAAAGTTGACCTTACTCCAACCGATTTTGAAACTTGGGAAGATGTAGATGGGGATTCGAAATATGATCCAGAAAAGGGAGATCGCTTTATTGATGCCAATGGAAATGGTGAGTTTGATGCGGTTTGGCTAGCAGGCTTTCATAATTCAAGGCCTGCACAAAGTGTATTGGACAAACTTTGGGCAAGGGCGATGGTACTTGAATCTGGAGATGTTTCGATTGCCGTTTGCGTCATTGATATGATTGGTTTCGGAAACGATGAGGTCATCGCTACGCGTAAATTGATTCAAGAAAAGTATCCTGAATTAGACTATGTGGTCATTTCCAGTACCCATGTGCATTCAGCTCCCGATTTGATGGGGATGTGGGGACCTTCAGAGTATGTGAGGGGTGTCAACCCTGACTACATGACTGCTGTTCAGGAAGGCATTGCGAAGGCAGTAGGAGAGGCCTATACCGCAAGAAAGCCAGCACATTTTAAGTTTGCGCAGGAACCAGAGCGACTGAAGGATTTGGTAGGTGATACACGGCCCCCTTTTGTATCGGATGCGGGCTTGCAATTGATGCAGGTTCTCGATGCGCAAACGGGCACCACACTAGGCACCATTTTGAATTGGGGCAATCACCCAGAAACTCTCTGGCTGGAAAACATTCAAATCAGTTCTGATTTTGCAGATCCTTGGCGAAATTTTGTGGAAGATGGTATTCCGGTGGCAGATACTTTGGCTGAGCCTGGACTGGGTGGTGTCGCTATTTTTTTAAATGGAGCGGTAGGAGGATTAATGACTACCTATCCAGACCTTTCAGTTGTAGATCCCTATACAGGTGTTTCTTACCAAAAACAAGCACCTGATAAACTTCTTGCTCAAGGAAAGGCATTGGCCAAAATTACCTTGGAAACCTTGCGTGACACCACCTTGGTAGTTCATTCTTCTTTAGATTTAGGAATAAGAGCCAAATCTATTTCCCTTCAGATGGATAATTCCCTCTTCCAGTTGGCTGCATTCGTAGGCATTTTTGATCGTGGCTTTGTGGGTTGGAAACAAATCCGTTCCGAGGTTGCTAGTTGGAAGTTAGGACCTGCCACCTTTGTACATGTTCCTGGAGAACTTTATCCTGAGATTCTCCATGGAGGCATTGAATCGCCTGAAGGTGCGGATTTCAAATTGAAGCCAGTAGAAGTCCCTGCTTTAATGGAGAAGATACCAGGTCAGTATGTTTTTTTCTCTGGAATGTCAAACGACATGATTGGCTATATCGTGCCTAAAAGTCAGTGGGATGTGAAGCCTCCATTCACCTACGAATATAAGGAGCGACCTTATGGTGAAATCAATTCTCTAGGTCCGGAGACTGCCCCAAAAATCCATGGAGAAGTTTTGGGAGTTTTGAATGACTTGCAAAAGTTGAAAAAATAAAAAAATCCGGTACAGGGAATGAAATTTTCTATGTACCGGAATTAAGTTGAGCTTAGGATTCGTGGATCAGGATCTTTTCGATTTTATCTCCAGCACGGATTGCATCAATCACATCTAATCCTTCTACCACCTTGCCAAAGCAGGTATGGTTACGATCCAAGTGACCTGTATTGGTTCGGCTATGGCAGATGAAAAACTGAGATCCTCCCGTGTTTCTTCCTGCGTGTGCCATAGAAAGAACTCCACGATCATGGTACTGATTTTCACCATCCAATTCACATTGGATTTTGTAACCGGGACCTCCTGTACCTGTTCCTGTTGGGCAGCCACCTTGGATAACAAAGTTTGGGATGACGCGATGGAAGGTAAGTCCATCGTAAAAGCCCTTTTCAGATAGATCTACGAAGTTTTTAACAGTTAATGGCGCATCTTTTTCGTAAAACTCTACGATCATTGTACCTTTTTCAGTAATTATTTCAGCTGTTTTCATTGCCTTGAATGAGGGTTAGTGGTTATTCGCTTTGCAAAAATAGCCAATGTCCTGGCTTTTTAATCCTGCCCTTGAAAAAGTTAGTAAATAGATTTTATAATGGATCTTTTTTCGGGAAAGAAAGGTAGTTTGTGTAAGATTTTTGGAATCAACTCTTAAAAAAGTTTATCATTGCAGAGGAATTAATTCAATCAAACCCAAAACAACCTCCTTGGAAAAAGCACTCAACTCCGAATTTGCAGGTCCTACTGCCTTTGGTCATCCGAAAGGACTGATGACTTTATTCTTTACAGAAATGTGGGAGCGCTTCAGTTATTATGGAATGCGCGCCTTATTGATTCTATTCATGACCAAAGCCATTGCTGATGGTGGCTTAGGTTTTGATGATCCTACTGCAGGTGCAGTCTATGGTCTATACACCATGGGGGTTTACTTGTTGGCCCTACCTGGTGGCTGGCTTGCAGATCGCTTATTTGGATTGAAAAAATCCGTTTGGTATGGAGGAATAATTATTGCACTTGGTCATTTTATGATGGCAGTTCCGGGAATCGAAGGTTGGGTAACTGGAAACACAGCGGCAAAAATTTCCTTAAGTACCCTTGATACCACCTGTTTCTTTTTGGGGCTTCTTTTAATTGTCCTAGGAACCGGACTCCTTAAACCAAATATTAGTTCCATAGTGGGCCAGCTCTATCCAGCAGGAAGTTCTAAGCGTGATGCAGGCTTTTCCATTTTCTACATGGGAATCAATATTGGTGGATTTATCGCGCCTCTAGCTTGCGCCTCAGTGGCTGAATACGACATGCATTTGGGCTTTGGTCTTGCAGGTCTTGGAATGATCTTCGGTCTGATTCAATACAAATTAACCGGTAGTTCATTAGATGGATACGGAGAGGTACCTGTGGTGCAAACCACAGCAGAACAGGTAGCACAAAAGAAATTAAAAAGCATTACCTCTGTGATTGGTTTGGTGGGCTTAGTAGTGATCGGAGTTCTATTCTCAGGAATTGTTACGATTGATGCGGCAGCAATTGCTAAATCCTCTGGTGTGGTAATTGCGCTTGTAGCTGCAGGATATTTGGGGTACGTAATTGCTTTTGGCGGCCTTTCTAAAGCCGATAAAAATAAAGTAGGTGTAATTGCCATTCTTTTCTTTTTTTCAGCCATGTTTTGGTCTGGATTTGAGCAGGCGGGATCAACCTTGAACTTATTCGCGGAGCGCTTTATGGATCGAACGGTTTTAGGCTGGGAGGTTCCAACAGGCTATTTCCAATCCATTAACTCCTTATTTATCATCATTTTTGCACCTTTCTTTGCCGCACTTTGGGTTTGGCTGGGACGTAAAAATTTAGAGCCTAGTTCTCCCTTAAAGTTCATCTTTGGACTTGCGATGCTTGGCGTTGGTTTCTTCGTGATGTATTTCGCAACAAAAATTGCTGCATCTGGTGAGCTAGCAGCTCCGAGTTGGTTGATCATCACTTTTCTGTTTCACACCTTTGGTGAATTGAGTTTGTCTCCTGTAGGTCTTTCTTTGGTAACCAAATTGGCTCCAAAAGGATATGGAGGCCAAATGATGGGGATTTGGTTCCTTTCAGTGGCCTTGGGCAACCTATTTGCAGGTTTGATTGCTGGTGAAGCTAGTGGGGGATCAGAAGAAGGACTTGCAGCCATGCCAGATCAGTTTATGTTGATTGTGTATACGGTGATGGGTTCCGCACTTGTATTACTGCTTCTAAAGCCTGTATTGAAAAAAATGATGGGAGAGGTGCATTAACCTTCAACTCGTTGTGATTTCAAAAAGGCCATCTCTCGGGATGGCCTTTTTTTTGTACCAAGTAAAAAGAGTACTATGTACCAAGTACAAAGTTTGGATTTGGGGTCTTACTCAAAGGAAACTTCTAAAGGAACTTGCCTTCCTACTTTATGCTTTTTGATTCGTTCTAAAGTATTCCAGAAGAAAAAGTAAATAACCACATAGACACATACGAAAAACCTATGTGTCTATGTGGTTTAAAAGAAGTCGTCAAATCTCTTGTTTTACTCAACTTCATATCAATCAATTAATAATTCATTCCTAGTCTTGGTTCTGGCCTGCTTGCCGTAGGCAGGATACTATATTAATATCGAATGCCCAACGTTGATTTAGGAATGTCGAAGTGGGGATTCGTTTTCTGATACAAAGGGTACTTCTGAAGGAACTTGCATTCCTGCTTTATGCTTTTGATTCGTTCTAAAGTATTCCAGAAGAAAAAGTAAATAACCACATAGACACATACGAAAAACCTATGTGTCTATGTGGTTTAAAAGAAGTCGTCAAATCTCTTGGTTTATTCAACCTCACATCAATCAATTAGTAATTCTTTCTTAGCCTTTGGTCTGGTCTCCCTGCCGTAGGCAGAATTCTTTATTAATGTCGAACTCCGATCTCCGAATGTCGAAGTTGGGATTTGTTGTCTTACTTAATGGGTACTTCTAACCTGCCTGCCGTAGGCAGGTACTTGATACAAAAAAAAGAGGCTGCTCTTTCGAACAGCCTCTTTTCAGTAAAGTGGATTTGATTAGTTCAAGAACTCATCAAATGTTAAGCTCACATAGTACATAGAACCTACAGTTGGGTTACCCCATGCTTGTCTGTATCCAGTGCTGTTGAACAAGTTAGATCCACCGATTTTCAAGATAGACTTAAGCGCTTTCATTTTCACGCTCATTTGAGCATCGAAAGTTCCGAATGCAGGCATCACAGAAATTTGCTGTGAAGACACCGTAGGAGCTACGAAAGAGGACTGCCAAACAAATTCACCCTGCCATCTGTAAGACATAGAGAAACCAAGGTTTTTCACAATCTCACGGTTAGCGAAGTTCACTACATATCTGTACTCAGGAGTGTTGAAAGAAGGCTGGAAGCCAGTTACTGTCAACTCCTCAAGGTTTTGTAGGGTATTGTAAGATACGTTACCACCGATGGTGTAGTTTTTAGGTAAACGGTAATCTGCGCCCAATGCCCATCCCCAAGATTTGATTGTCTCAGTTCTGTTAACTGGCATGGAGTAGATATTTCTTGTGTTTGCGTTCAATAGGTTAAGACCTAAAGTTGATGCAGGGCTAGTAGCCACATAGTTCTTATCCTGTACCAATACTTGGCCACCGATGAAGTTTTCGAAGCTATTGAAATATGCATATGCATCGATCAACAATTTGTTCGCAAACAAACCTTTGTAACCCAATTCATAAGATCTAACAGTTTCAGGTTTGAATTCACTAGGCTTGTAGGCAACTAGCTTGTCCTTGGCCGCAGCTGCAGCATTGGCAGGCACCAATTGCGCTGCAATCTGAGGAACGATGCTAGGCACTAAGGCAGCAATTGCAGCAGGCGCTTGAGCTGCCGGAATCAAACCAGCAAGTACCTGCTGTGTAACGATGCTTGTTGCTTGCGTGATCGCCAACTGGGTTGCTTGTGCAATAGAAGCTTGGTACACTGGTGAAGATGGTTGAGTACCGGCCAAAACAGCACCACCAAAGCTCGTAACTGTTGCAAGTGAATACACTGGATTACCAGAGAAGTTATATTTATTTCTGAAAAGTGGAAGACCACCAATCAATCTTGCCTGAGGAGTTACAAGGTCAATGTATTGATCTTGTGTAGTCGGCAAACGGAAACCAGTCTGGTAAGAAGCTCTGAAGTTATGAGTTCCAGCGGAGTATACACCAGATACACGTGGGGACAATTGTCCTTTGAAGTTTTCGTTCTTATCGTAACGAGCAGAAGCAGTCAATCTGAACTTATCATTGAACATTGACTTAGCACCTTGTACATAAGCGCCATGCTCTTTGATTGTAAATTCATCCCCATTTTCGTCAGTTGCGAAAAGAGTTTTGTCAGAGTTTAGCTGGTAAGTTCTGAAGTTAGCACCTACTACGAAGTCAGCCCATTTGATGTTTGTAAATTGGTAAGAACCTTCTACATGGTACAAGTTGGTTTTATCCACAAATCTAGCACCTACACCTTGAGCATTACCTGGAATTGGACGGCTTGTTACTGCTGTTCTTGCAGCTTCAAATGCAGCAGTTCCTGGTAATAATCTACCCTGATCAGCAAATGCTCTTGCAGCATCGTGAGCCATGGCGGCGCCAAGTCCTCTAGCTGCAGCTTGTGCATATGCACCTACATACTGAGGAAACCAGGTGCTGCTTGGTTTCCAAGCTTCGTTGATTCCTTGCGCAGCAATACCTACTGCAAAAGCATCACCTGAACGCTCCTGAGTGGTATAACCTCTCAAGAACCAGTTGGCACCTTTTAATTCAGCTTTGTATTGACCCAACTTGAAGTTGGCAATTGAGTAACGGTCTGCACCAGTATATACTGTAGTTCCGAATCCATAATTACCTTGGATGATTGCTTCTACACGATCATTGATTCTGTAATGCAAGGCTGCATTCAATTTCAAAGATTTAGTACCATAATCAGCCAAATCAGATTCTTTGTAACCAGTTCTGGATACGAAAGTCTGAGGAATCAATGGAAGGAGAGCAGCCGGTAAAGCACCAGCACTCACCATGCTCTGAGCAATAGAGTTCATGTTAACGTTGGTTTCATCACCATAGATGTTTACACCATTGTAACCTGGGTTGGTGATACGATCACCTCTATTGATTCGAGAACCATTCAACAAAGACTGATCTCTGAAATCATTTGCTTGCCAGTCATCTGCCTTCAAGTACTGCACATTCACTTTGAATGCAAGCTTATCATTGATTGCCTTAGCATATCTAGCACTGAAATCATAGAAACCAGTTCCAGGAGTTGTTCTGTCTTGCTGATCCATCAAACCAGTTCTTACATTTGCAGAAAGACCTTGGTATTGGAATGGATTTTTTGAGTTCATCAAAAGGATACCGTTGATAGCATTTGGTCCATAAAGTGCAGAAGCTGCACCTGGAAGCAATTCAACGCTTTCCAAATCCAATTCAGAGATACCTACAATGTTACCTACTGAGAAGTTAAGACCAGGAGCTTGGTTGTCCATACCATCAATCATTTGAACCGTTCTCACGTTACCATTGGCGTTAAAACCTCTGGTGTTGAATGATTTAAAGGTCAAAGACTGGGTGCTCATTTCTACACCTTTCATGTTGTTCAAAGCGTCGTAGAAACTCGCTTGAGGCACATCGCGTATTGCAATGATGTCCATTTTTTCAACAGAAACTGGAGATTTAAGGATGCTTTCTTCTACACGAGATGCCGATACTACGACTTCTTGTCCTAAAATAGTAGCTTCGGCTAGTTCAACCGATAGGTTGGAAATTCCTCCTGTTACTTCTACTTCTTTAGATCCGAAACCAACCATGGAGAACACCAAAGTAAATGGAGGTTCTTGGTTAACATTCAAAGTAAACTTACCGGATAGGTCAGTAATTGTTCCAATTACTTTTCCTTTCACGAGGATGTTTACCCCTACCAAAGTTTCCTTAGTGTCCGCATCCGTTACGGTACCGGAGATGGTAGTCTGAGCCAATGCTACGGAAGTTCCTAAAGCAAGGAATAATACCGCTGAAAGCACTGAACTCCAGATTTTTCTGGTAAAATTTTTCATAGGCTAATTTTGTAAAATAGTTAAGATGGTTTTTGAATTAAAGTGAATCCAATCCAATTATTCGAAATTTATGGGAAAAAGGTAATTTTCTATCGTTTTTGAGTAAAAAAAAATAGAATCCAGAATCCATCAATTTTAAATAATTTTCAAAAAAGCGTCATTAAATTAAAATAATAAAATTAAAAGACGGTTTTTTTGAGAATACAATGGATAAAATGGTTTTGTATTGCTAATCTATTAATCTGTAAATAAGTTGAAAAACAGCGCTTGTTAGCTATTTTCAAGTCCATTTGTAAGGAAACTAGCCAGTTATAGGCTTTTCTTGTTCTCTTCATTGACATGTTTTACCAGGCGGTCACACAAGTCTTTGATTTCTTCTGACATGTACTCATCACCAGTGCTATTCAAAATGGTTTGAGCCATTCCGCCAAGGATATCAATGTAAAAGCGTTTCATTTCTACTACAGACATCTCATCGGTCCACAAGTCGATTCGAAGGGTAGAGTGGTTGAGATTATCCCAAACATTCAAACTGATACTTTTAGTGGATTCAACTCCTTCTCCTTCCTTGTCTGAAGCATCCCAATGGATGGCTTTGGGAAGATTGGTCTCATCCAATTCAATTTGAAAGTTGATTTCTGATTTTTTCATAGGATTTATTATACTAGTTTTTCTACTTTATGAATAAGAAATTAATCAAAGGTCATTTCTGGTATTTCACCTTTCACGATTAATTTACCTGCTGTTTTAGACTTAATTTCTTCCACTGTTATTCCTGGAGCACGTTCCAACAGTACAAATCCACCTTCAGGATGAATTTCCAATACCGCTAGATCAGTTACAATTTTTTTGACACAACGGATACCCGTAAGCGGTAGGCTACAAGTTGGTAATAATTTGGAATGACCATCTTTCGAACAATGCTGCATGGCAACAATAATGTGTTTTGCCGAAGCCACTAAATCCATCGCACCTCCCATGCCTTTCACCATTTTTCCTGGAATTTTCCAATTGGCAATGTCCCCATGTTCCGAAACCTCCATAGCACCAAGGATTGTTAAATGCACATGTCCGCCTCGGATCATGGCAAAAGATTGGGCCGAATCGAAAATTACAGAACCCGGTAACATGGTGATGGTTTGCTTACCGGCATTAATTAGATCGGGATCTACATCCGCTTCTTTTGGAAAGGGTCCTATTCCCAACAAGCCATTTTCGGATTGTAGCACCACATCCAAATGTGAAGGAATGTAATTGGCCACCAGTGTAGGAATTCCGATCCCTAAATTGATGTATTGCCCATGCTCCACTTCTTTGGCAATTCGTTTGGCGATTTGTTCTTTAGTTAACATTGGGTTTGAAAAATTTAAGTTGGAGAAATGTTCTGCTCATTCGTTGTTAACTATCAAGCCGTAACTGTTCGCTGCTCAATTCGTTTTTCATACTTTTCTCCTTGAAAAATACGCTGCACATAGATTCCTGGCGTATGAATTTCATTTGGATCTAAGCTTCCTACAGGTACCAATTCCTCCACTTCAGCAATGGTGATTTTTCCAGCTGTAGCCATCATGGGATTGAAATTGCGAGCAGTGCCTTTAAATATCAAGTTTCCTGCTGTATCTCCCTTCCAAGCTTTGACAAGAGCGAAATCAGCAGTCAATGCAGTTTCCATCAAGTATAATTTCCCATTAAACTCACGGATTTCTTTACCCTCAGCGACTTCTGTTCCTACACCTGCTGGCGTAAAAAAGGCAGGAATTCCAGCTCCACCTGCACGAATTCGCTCCGCCAAAGTTCCTTGAGGAACTAGCTCCACTTCCAATTCGCCTGACAAAAGCTGTCGCTCAAACTCATCGTTTTCACCCACATAGCTTGAAATCATTTTCTTAACCATGCGCTTTTGGAGAAAAAGGCCAATCCCAAAATCATCTACGCCTGCATTATTGGAAACGATGGTTAGGTCTTGAACTTCTTTTTTAAGTAGGGCAGCTATACAGTTTTCCGGAATTCCGCTCAATCCAAAGCCTCCCATCATGAGCATGGCTCCATTGAAAATATCCGCTACTGCCTCTTCTGCATTTTTTACAGTTTTAAAAATCATAGCTTTTGGGTTTATAGGATAAATATAGCGCGTTCACGGTCTACCACCAACTGATTTTTAAGGGCATCCAAACTTTCAAATTTTTTCTCCTCACGTAGAAACTCCTGAAAATAAATACGGAGATCTTGCCCATACAAGTCTCCTTCAAAATCAATCAAATGCGCTTCAATGGTCTTCTTTTCACCGTCCACTGTGGGTCGATCACCGATATTCAAAATAGCTTTGTATTGAATTGAATTTACTTCTGCAAGCACCGCGTAGGCGCCATCGCGTGGGAGCAACTTGTAATCGTCTGCGATTTGAATGTTGGCTGTTGGAAACCCTAATGAGCGTCCAATTTGTTGGCCTGTCACCACTTGACCACTTAGATCATAGGGCCTTCCTAGGTACTTATTGGCTGTGGAAATATCTCCTTGGGCAAGCGCTGTTCTAATCTTTGTGCTCGACACACCCAAATCGTCTACATCCTGTCTTGAGATCTCCTCAATTGCAAAACCAAAAAGATGACTATGGCTCTGAAGGTACTCGAAGCTTCCTTCTCTATTTTTTCCAAACTTATGGTCGTATCCGATGACCAGGGTTTTTGTTTGTATTTTTTCCACCAATATGGTCTGAATAAATTCGGCGGAACTCATCTGAGATAATTCTTCTGTGAAAGGAAGAATGATCAAGTGGTCTATGCCCATTTCTTCCAAAAGCTTTACTTTCTCAGAAAGAGTAGACAATAGGCGGAGGCTTTTGTCCTGTGGCTGTAGAATTAGGCGCGGATGGGGCCAGTAGGTGAGGAGCACGGTTTCACCCTGCTTGCTGCTTGCCAACTCTTGAAGCCTGCGGAGAATTTTCTGATGACCCAAATGCACCCCATCGAAGGTTCCAGAGGTGACTACAGAAAAGTGGGGGGGATGAAAATCAGTGAGTTGTTGGTAGATTTTCATTGGGTCTGGATTTAATTTCTTCTACCAAATCGGAAACTTCCTTTGCATTCGATAAGGAATAGGTACCAATTCGGGTTCGACACAAGGACTTCAAGTAAGCACCCACACCTAAACTTAGTCCTAGATCCCGCGCCAAACTTCGGATGTATGTTCCTTTGGAACAGCTGATTCGAAAATCGACCTCACCCTTTTCAAAGCGACAAATTTCAAATTCCCGAACCTCCACTTGTCTGGGGTTCATTTGAACTTCGATTCCCAAGCGAGCAGATTCATAGACGCGCTTGCCATCCACCTTTATTGCGGAATGCATGGGGGGAATCTGTAAAATGGTGCCGGTAAGTTTTGATACTGCAGCTTGGACCTGTTTCAAAGTAATGGACGAGGGATCTGTCACTGGAATAATCGGCTTTTCAAGGTCAAAAGATTCCGTGGTAGCACCTAAAACAAAAGTTCCAGTATATTCCTTCTCTTGTCCCATGAACCCTTCTATTTGCTTGGTCATTTTTCCAGCGCAAACAATGAGTAATCCTGTGGCCAAGGGGTCAAGTGTACCTGCATGACCTACTTTTTTGATGCGCAAGGCATTTCTGACTTTTTTAACCACATCGAAAGAAGTCCATTCCAAAGGTTTGTTGATCAGAAAAACTTCTCCGTAAGCTTCTTGCTGCATGGGAATGTGGTAGCCTTAGCCGAG
>JACCEC010814865.1_pt1 | contig 12255 bp, 13 predicted proteins | sample 7450121 | NCBI WGS metagenome assembly JACCEC01 (sample SAMN15323455, study PRJNA562643) | freshwater metagenome | isolation source: river surface water | place: USA:Blue River Watershed | collected 2017-08-18 | reverse complement strand
GCCCCCGCTACCGCTGCAGCGCCCGAAAAGGAAGCGAAAGACACGCTCGACGCGGTCATCGCACGGCATCCGTCGATGCAGATGTTCACGGACGATGCGGTCGGTCGTGCGGTGGCCCAGCGGTTGATGACGCCGTCGGGGCGCGCGTCGGTGCACGCGGAGCTCGCACGGTTCATCGAGGATCTCGACGCGGGCATCGCGGCGTGGCTTGGGAAACACAAAGCGGCACTTCAGTTCACCGGGACAACCCCTACGGATCTGTCGGGCCCGAATGCGATCGTGGCGTACAATGTGATTCACCAGATGCGCAAGGATGCAAAATACAAACCTGTCCAATTCGGAAAGAAGGCTGTGCCACCGAGGGGCAGAGGATTATTTAATCAGACTAACCTCGCCACGAAAGCGTACTGCAACATGATCCGCGTGCGGACGTTGGCGCTTGTGGGGATCACCTGTGTCCCGTTCACCTGGCTGTTCTCTCCCGACCGCGCACGGCCTCATCTGCTCGAATACATCAACGCGTGTATCGAGAATGGCCATGCGGTTGCGCACGAAATTGAGCTGTCCGGCTCAAAGGTTCCGGCGGTGACGTTCATGACCCCGGATTCTGCCGAGGAGTTCATGCGGAGGTCGTCGGGATCGTTGGTGAAGCACTGGGTCCATGCGGTGGCTGAGGCGACCGGCGGGCTTCTTCAGTCAGGTTTCAACGCATTCAGGATTGTTTCCTTCACGACTCCGACGATTCTTGCGAAATACATGGAGCATTATTCCTCGATTCTGGGTACCTACGCTCCGTAAGCCGGTGCCGAAAGGTCCTTCCGGGCCGTCGGGGTTTCGGAAACCCACAAAGTTCGCAGGATTCTTCGGGGACCTACACGCTTTCAGAAATCCAAGAACCATCCTCGAAAACAATGTCTCTTGACGATTCTTTGCTTGAACAGAAGATCACTTCAGTGGTCGAACGCCTTTTGGCATCGAAGAATGAATCTTCTTCTTCGACGCCGACTTCCGCCAGAACGCCGAAGACGCCGAAGACGCCGAAGGCGCCGAGGGCTCCGAAGGCTCCGAAGGCGTCGAAGGCGTCGTCGGATCACGTTTTCCAATCCGACGACCCCGATGTAGTCGCAATCTATCGCATGGCCCATTGTGCGAGCAAGCGGGTCGCGAACATTCCGCAGTTCCTGGCACTGACGGACGCGGAGGCGACGGGTGTCATCGAGGACGTGGTGCGGACGCTGTCGTTCATGGGTGCGTTCCAGTCGCTTTCGAAGTTCCGTGCGGTGTTTGCGGAGGGTGTGACGGGTTTCACGCTGTTCCAGCGGAACCCGTTTGCGCTCGTGCACTACCATGCGATTCTGGCGTACCTGAATGACACGCGGTGTCAGCTGAAGAACCACAGTCTCATCCGTCGGCCCATGCGGGAGGAGGCGGTGTACAACGCGCTCGTGGAAGCCGAGGGAATCCTGCGGGCCGGCGGGAACCTGGTGTACACGCACAAGCCGGAGGTGTGGGGTGCGTACATGGGCGCCGAGGCAGCGCCGAAGCCCAAGCGCGCGCCGTCGGCGCCCAAGAAGCGTCGTGCCCCTACGAAGAAGAAGGGGACGAGGTTCACCCTCGGCGCGGACGAGGAGGTGGACGTCGCTTCCGACGTCGGTGAGGAGGACCCGGAAGCGGAGATGGAGGGCGAGGACGTCGCTTCCGACGTCGCGGAGGAGGACCCGGAAGCGCAGATGGAGGGCGAGGACGTCGCTTCCGACGTCGGCGAGGAGGACGACTTCTTCCACGTGGACGAGGAGGAGCCCATCGGGCTGGACGTCGCTGCCGCCGCCGAAGGTGCCGCCGCCGAAGGTGCCGAGGACCCGGAAGCGCTGCTGGAGGGTGAGGACGAGGAACCTGAGGAACCTGAGGAGGTCCCGACGCAGGTTCCCATGGAGCCCACGGAGCCCGAGGAATCCGATGAGATCCCGACGGCGACGCAGGTCCCGTTGGAGCCCGAGGAGGGTCCCACGGAGCCCGAGGAGGTCCCGACGGAGACGCAGGTCCCGTTGGAGCTTCCGCCGTTTCCGACGCTGATCACGGACCCGATGTTCGACGCGGCGGGTGTGGACATCTTGTCGCCCCCGACGCAGCCGCAGCCGCAGCAGCAGGCGTTTGTGATGGAGCGCACGGTGGTAGCGGCGGCGGCGGAGGAAGCGCGTGTGGAGATTGCGGCGCGTGTGGAGACGCGTGTGCACGATCTGAAGCGCAAGGCTCCGTCGGGCCCGGAGGTGGAGGCGGAGGCGCCGGCGGCAAAGCGCCCGGTTCCGACGATGCGTGTGTTCCCGTGGGAGGCGCTGGACGTGGACATGTCGGCGTCGGTGCGGATGCCGGACGGCAAGGAGCTGTCGTACACGGAGTGGCGCGGCAAGTTTGAGCGCAAGGTCCCGGAGCTGGCGCGGTACGCGGAGTTTGTTCTGGGCGGCAAGTGGGTGAGCGTCCGCCAGCACCACCGCGACGTGGTGTTTGCCGGCGGGGCGCCGTCGGGCTCGGATGTGGAGATTGAGCGCAAGTTCTGCATGAAGAAGATGGTGTCGCGGTTCAACCGGAAGTAAAGTCTGCGAAGGCGCGTACGATTTGATCGACGACGCGTTGTACATAGTTCCCCTCGAGTCCGAGGTGTTGTTTGAGTTGTTGTGTGAGTGAATCGCGTGTGTGATTGGTTCTGCATGGAAGGATGTCGACGGAGTCGTACGACACGTCGGTGGTGTGTGTATAAATCTCAAAAGCCCGTTTGGCCCGTTCGACCCATTGGGTACCGTGCGTGTTCCGGAAGGTGTCGAAGAGGTGCGGTCCCTGGTGCGCGGGGTCGCGCACGAGTTGGAGGACGCGGTACGTGGTCATGGGTCCGGCGGACTCGCAGAAGTCGCACCCGACGAGTACGCAGAACCGTACGAACTGTTCGTAGGTGACGTCGAGTTCCTGGAGGACGAAGTCGAGTTCGATGCAGTCCATGAGGTCGTAGTTGACGATCTTGCGGACGGTGGTGGCGGCGCCGTAGACCATGGCGTCGGAGTCGGCGGTGTAGACGGCGTCGACGATGCCTCGCTTCTGGAGCGCGACGGCGGTGACGTCGGCCTCTCCTTCGGCGAGAATGTAGGGGATTCCGAGGATCTCACAGAGTCCCTGGGCTTGGTACACGTGTTCGGGCGTGATGTACGACGCGTGGACGTCGCGTTTGTGTCGCACGAGGTTCGTTTGGATCTCTGCGATTTCCTCGGGTGTGGGAGGTAGGTATTCGTGTTCGTTGGCGTACCACATGTTTCCTTCGGTGTTCGTGGTAGTGGTGGTGGGAGCGGTGGATTGACGTTGTTGTTCCTCCGCCGCCGTCGTCGCGAGTGCGTCTGCGTAGGAGCGTCCGGTCTGGACGGTGCGTATGGCGGGCGGCCCGGGTCCTCCGAACCGAACGGGGATCGGGAGTTTCTGGATGACATACATCTCGACCCATTCGATTTTCCGTTGGTGTCGTATTTTCTCGACACGGCGCCGATGGATGGTGGCGAGTTTTTCGGGCGGTGGAGCGCCGTCGAAGATGAGAACGGGTGTAATCCCGGCGGACAGGAGCTGGCAGATGGTGTCTGCGAGTCCGACGAGATGACTGTGTTCGAGCGGGACGTCGGACAGAACGTTCCGGAACCTGTGTGGCCGTCGGTGTGTCATACCGAATTCGGACTCGTTGATGTGTGTTGCGCACATGCCGCGGGAGCGGTGTAAGAAGAGGAGCGCGTCGACGGCCCACCGTTTGTTTCGTTCGGCGCCGAGAGACCGCAGAGGGACTTTTTTACGGTTCTTGAGGTTCGTGACCAGTTGTGACAACCCGCGGATCCCCATGGTTTTTCTTTTTTGTTGCTTGTGTGTGAGATTTCCGGGACTGCGGTTCCACCGCGGAAAAAAAAACGTCTCGTGTGAATAGATAAAAGACCCTTTCGAAAAATGGACAACATGAAGAAGTGGATGGAGCACCACGTTGCCAAGGCAGGAAAGCACGTCGGCACCGCGGTCGACGCCACGGCGTCCCGCTTTTCTTCGGTAATGAGCAAGTTCGGTGTGGGCGGTGAGACCCAGGTGACGGTGTCCACGGAGGAGAAGCTGCGCCGTGAGCGCGCGTACCAGGAGGCTGCCGCGGCGGCGACGGCCACGAACGCCTGGACGGGTCGTGACTACACCATGGCGCAGGTGGAGAGGCGCGAGGCCGATGCGGCGGCTGCGCGCGCGCAGTTGGCATTGTCGGGACCCCAGGCGCCTCCCGCGCCGATTACGTACCAGCAGGCGATTCTGAGCCAGCCCATGCCGGTGCTTTCGCCTCTTCGTGGCACGTCCGCGCCGCAGGGTATCCGTGCGATCTCGGACGCGCTCATGGGCAAGTCGATGACGACGTACAACCCCGCGGCGCCCGCGCTGGAGCCGCCGATTCCTTCGACGGTCTCGGCGGGCAGTCTGAACGCGCAGGTGCCCGTGTCGGTCACGTCGGGTTTCTCGACGGAGGGCTCGGCGCCGAAGGCGAAGGTGGATGTGCAGATGTTCTCGAACGCGGGTCTGAAGCCTGCGCGCATGCACCACCGCCGGTAATCATGTGTGTGACATTAGACCACATTTGCATTGCAATCCAAAAAGACAAAAATGTTACCGCACCAGCTTCGTCAGTTCGACACGCTGCGCGCGATGGAGCAGGGGATCCGACGGGAAACGCAAGAGTACTCCCTGACCTCCATCGGCTGGCTTGCGGATCGTACGGGTACAGGAAAGACCCGTACGATGGCCGAGCACATTCGCAGGAACCCGTTGCCGAACCCGAACAAACCGTGGATCGAGCCGCGGACCTTCATCGGGGGACGCACCGGGCTCCCCGTGCAGGTGGTCAACGACACGCGCCTGACCCAGGCGCTCGGACGACGCGGACGTTACTTCACACCGTCCACGCTGATTGTGGTTCCAAAAACCCCCGGGCTTTTGGTACAACAATGGTCCTCGCACTTCACAGGCCTGGGCGAGTGCATGGTGATCGAGAAGATCACGTCGCTCCGACGGTACCTCCCGGAGCCCGTGCAAGCGTCGGAGCTCACGGAGCAGAACCTGTGGCAGGCGCTCGACATTCATCGGCCGATGGTGGTGATTGTGACCGACAGTGTTGCGCACACGTACACGCACGTGTTCTGTGGGATCCATTGGGCCCGCGTGGTGTTCGACGACGCGCTCTTGCCGGACATGCAAGCGCTGGCGTGCCGCATGGACCGTGGGGTTCTGCGGATGGACTTTCTGTGGTTCATCGGGGCGCTCACGTGGCCGCTGGACCGTGTGGTGTACAACATGTCCCGCGTGGCCCATGTGTTCCCCGAACGGATCCGGATGAATCCACGGCACCCTCTGACACAGCTGGTTGCAGATGGGTTTTACGACACGATCGTGGTTCGTGAGGAAGACCTTCCGTACGCGCCGTACACACACAAAACGGTGTTGGTCCGTTCGCAGGAACGGCGCGCACCGTTCCCGCCGTTGCCGGAGTACGACACCGAGCACTGGTTCTTCCGTCTGGGTGGTGAGGTCTCGGCGGCAGCGGTGGCGGACGGCGACCCGGACGCCGCCGAAGACATGTGCGGGATCTGTCTGGACGACGTGCAGGCGTCGAAGCGCGTGCAGACGTCCTGCAAGCACGTCTTCTGTTTGTCGTGCATCACGACGTGGTACCGCCGGAACCGTTCGTGTCCGTGCTGCCGCACGGCGGGTGCGCGGTTGATCGCGCCGGAGAGTGCGGTGGTGTCGCGCACGGTGGACGCGATCGTCGCGGAGATCCGCCGGGACCCTGCGAGTCGTGTGTTGTGTCTGGACGTTCACGATTTCATTGCGGGGGACGACTGCACCGAATGGGCGCAGTTCCGGGACACACCCGCGGGCTTGCTGTTTGTGCACAACGCCGAGATCCGCACGGGTGTGGACCTGTCGTTCGTGACACATGTGATTACGTATTCCCATTCGTATCTCTGGATCCCCGCGTGCAACAACCCGGCCCGCACGACCCCGCTGACTGTCATGTACCTCTTGTGTATTTAATGGATTCGATCAAATACAGAGTCCCAGAAGGGTTTCGTGGTGGTTCACGTGGACATAGTCCGCGATCCGGAAGATATTCTGGACATTGCGGAACAATGTGGCCTTGCTTGACGAGGGGACGTCCTTCCAGCATGCGCGCAGGTGGGTGAGGATGTCGGAGCTGACGTCCTTGTGTCCGAGGGACGTGTCGTCGAGGACGGTCATGTCGTTCTGCACAAGAACCCGTTCGAAGATGGCGGTGTCGACGGAGTCGATGTGGCGCGCGAGAATCACGTACTTGTCCTCCTCGACGGACGCGTTGTACTCGATGAAGTGGCGGAACCGAAGGGCCTGTTCGCTCCGTGTGAGATCGTAAAAGTCCTGGCAGAGCTTGAGGAGCCTGCGGTTGTAGTCATCGACAGCGTTGCTGAGCTTCGTGGCGGACATTTGTGCTTTCCAAGGAACCTGACGGAACCCTTGTAAGCCTCCGGAAAAAAAAATGTGTCGCGCACAAAATTAAAACACAGGAACTTTTCAAAATGGTGAACCGTCGTCGTTCCAGCCACCGTCGTCGTCCGGCGATGAAGGCACTGGCCAAGGCCAACGCGAGCCTCCGTCGCGTGATCGACACGCACTTTGGCCGTAAGAAGAATGCCCGCCGTTCGAGCCGCTTCGGCGCGTTCGGCGATGCCATGTCTCTGCAGCAGATGATGGGCAAGTCGAGCCACTTCGGCAAGCGCAAGAGTCGCAAGGGCCGCAAGAACCGCTTCGGCTCGCATGGTAACGCGCCGTCCCTTCAGCAGATGATGGGTCCGTTCAACCGCTTCGGCGCGCACGGTGACGCTCCGTCCCTGTCGCAGATGATGGGCCCGTTCAACCGCTTCGGTGCCGCGGAGGATGAGGATTCGACACTGGGTGCGTCGACCATGGAGCTGCTGTTCGGCAAGCCCCGCAAGCACCACCGCAAGTCCCGCTTCGGCGCGGCGGCGGTGGAGGAGGATGAGAACGATCTGGACTTCGGCCGTCGTCGCAAGTCCCGCCGTGCGTCGTTCGGCAAGCGCAAGAGCCGTCGCGGGTCGAAGAAGCGCGCTGCGTCATTCGGCAAGCGCAAGAGCCGTCGGGGCTCGAAGAAGTCGCACCGCCGCCGTCATTCCCGCAAGGCGTCGGCGTTCGGCAAGCGCAAGTCGCGTCGTCACTCGAAGAAGTCCCGCTTCGGCATGGACCTTGATGCCGCCGTCGAGGAGATGAAGAAGGAGGCTGCCGCTGCTGCTGCGTCGGCGTTCGGCCGTCGTCGCAAGTCCCGCCGTGCCTCCTTCGGCAAGCGCAAGAGCCGTCGTGGCTCGAAACGCGCTGCTGCGTCATTCGGCAAGCGCAAGAGCCGTCGTGGCTCCAAGAAGCGCGCTGCGTCGTTCGGCAAGCGCAAGTCCCGTCGTGGCTCCAAGAAGCGCGCGGCGTCCTTCGGCAAGCGCAAGTCGCACCGTCGTCGTCACTCCAAGAAGGCGTCGTTCGGCAAGCGCAAGAAGTCCGTGGGCGGCCGTCGTCGCAAGAGCCGCTTCGGCCAGGCGGAGCTCATGGGTGCCGTGAAGGCGTACAACGCGGGTGTGTCATCCTTCGGCAAGCGCAAGAGCCGTCGTGGCTCCAAGAAGCGCGCGGCGTCCTTCGGCAAGCGCAAGTCGCACCGTCGCCGTGGCTCGAAACGCGCTGCATCCTTCGGCAAGCGCAAGTCCCGTCGTGGCTCGAAGAAGAGCCGCAAGCACTAAACTCAATTTAATGAATCGCAATGAATTCCACCAAATGCCACGCGCACGCCATGCTCTGACGTGACGCATGAAACCAAGGACCTCGTGTCATAATCACTGCGAACCCGTGGAGTTCCGGAGGCGTCACAGCTTCCGGGATGTGCACGTGTTTCCCCTGGAGGAATCGAAAGAACTTTGCGTTTTTCGATTTCACCCGAAACGGCGGCACGTCCAGCTTCGGCGCGTGGGTCGACACGATGGGTCGTAGGATGTGTTCACAGAACCGCCGCCAAAAGTCCTCGACGCACGGCCCCACGAGTTCCACGTATCCATTCGGTTTCCGACGGTACGTGCAAATCCCAAGCACCACATGAACCCCTTCGAACTTCGTGCGGGGCTCGGCGTGCAGCCGAATCAACACGCCGTCCTGGATGCGGCTCGTCTTGCCGATGACGACGTGTTCGCGGGACACGTCGGTCGCGAGCGGGTGGTACGACGCGATCATTCCTGTTTTTTCTTGGGGGACCCCCGACATGTTTTTCGAAATTCTCAACGTTCAAAAGAAAGAAGAATGTATCGAGTCGCCGCCATCGGAATCGTGGGAATCATCGTATGGTACCTGTGGGCGCGCAAGCGTACACATGAATCCGACTTCTCGGTCCCGCGGACCCCGACGGAACAGGAGCGCCTCGATGAACTCATTCGACGCGGAGACATTCTCGCGGACTACATCGAATCCAACAAGTACCCGTCCGAGCCCATTGCGAAACGTTTGGTTCGCAATTGGCACGTTCTGCGCACCGGACAGCGCATCGGCATCACGCCGGACAATACGGACACGCCGGGGTTCGTGATCAACAAGACCACATCCATGCAGCTCTGCGTCACCAAGAAGCCCGGCGCGGTCGGGGACCTCGACGACGCCAACACGTCCGCGTTCGTGTTGATCCACGAAATGGCGCACCTCGGCGCTCTCGAGTACGAACACGGCGCGGAGTTCCTCACGATCTTCAAAGATCTCTTGCGGGCGTCGATCAAGCTCGGCATCTGGAAGTACACCGACTACACCAAGAAACCCCGCATGTACTGCGACTACTACGTGAATGCGACGCCGAAACTTTAGTTCACCAACAGCGGACGGAACAGAGGGATCCCCGCGGACTTCATCGCGTCCAGCCACGACATCTTCGACCCGTTCACGACCATGAACCCGCCGATCTCGTCCATCGCGCCGGTGATCAGCGCGAACAGATACAGCACCGGGCCGAACACGGAGACCGCAAGAAGTCCCGCAAGAGTCCCGATGAACCCCGCGGGCTTCGTGAAACCCACGAGCGCACGGACACGCATGTCCCGGTTCAGATGCCACGACACCACCAGCGCGTACACGGTCAGCCCGAAGATCAGTGCGGACCACATGGCAGTCGCAGCGGAGCTTCTTTGTTCGTCCGCGTCGTCCGCGTCCACGTCCACGTACATGTTCCCGAAGGTGCTCACTTTCCCAAAGGCTTTGCGGACGTAATCCATGTTGCTATTTTTTTTTACTATTTGTGCGGACCCAAAAAAATTACGCATCGACAATCCCCATGAACCGCTTGACGTCCGCGAGGACCTGTTCGAACCGCGCGGGGTCGGACTCGAAGTCGTGGTCCACGTCGATGACCAGCGTGTTCTCGTTCGCGAGCCACGTGTCGTGCGCGTCGATGTTCGACCGGATGTACTCAATGGGCACGCCGGATTCCTCGCCGCGATTGCGTTTCTGCATGCGCTGGAACGCGACCTCGGGGCTCGCACGGAGGTACACGAAGCCCGCAGGATTCCCGACGCGCCGCATGGACTCGCGCGTCACCCACGTCCACCACTGGACGTACATCTTCCACTCGACCTCGGAGATCTCGCCGGTCTTCCGGAGGGTTTCCGCGAAGACGTAGCGGTCCGAGAACACGCTGCGCTCGACCATCTGGATCGACGGAGGCGTCGTGGACGCGTCAACGGCCTCGAGGATGCTCTCGAGCCTCGTGAGAAACGTGTACGTCTGGAAGGTGTACGCGAATCGCTTGGGGTCCGAGTAGAACGCATCGAGAATGCCGATGTCGATCCACTTCTGCACGGGCTCCTCCACGATCCCGACGTCTCCGCCGAGCCGCTCGCGCAACATGCGGCACAGTGTGCTCTTCCCCGCACCAATGGTCCCTTCGATGCTGAACCACTTCATTGTTACTTGCGTCGTTCTTTCAGAAAAGAAAGTCGAACACGTGTAGCAAAGGATAAAAATGTCGGACGGGACCCCTATCGTACAAATCCGGCAAGTTTTGTTCGACGAACGGCAACATTTTTCCCGTGGTACACCACTGCCACAGCACGCGCCACCCGTTCAAAAGTTCCAGGCGCCGGTGGTGTCGGCGCCACAGGACGACGAACCCGTCAATGCTCCGATGGTTCTTGCGGAACCGGATGTTGTGAAGGTGGTCGCGGACCGTGTGGCCGCGTCGGCGCCGTCGGCGGCGTCGGAGGTCCCGAAGCACCCGCAGTCGACCGCACGACAGCTCATGAACGCCATTGTGCTCGCAATGGTCGTGTTCGTGGTCATGTACCTGTTTCCGTTCTTCCAGAACACGCCGCCGGAGTTCCGCGCGAGTCCCATGAAACTCCTGGTCATTTCCGCGGTTGTCGGAATCCTCGTACTGGCCGTCCAGAAAAAGTTGGCGTGATTTACACGGGTTCTCAGGTAGATTATGTAAAACGCGAACGAACATGGAGAACCGTTCGGTATTGTCGGCGGCGGTCCGCATGACCCGTGCGATGACCAAGTCCTACCCGGGGCTCTTGGAGGACCTGCGTCTCTGCGAAACGCTCATTGCACGTGGCGTGGTCACGTTCAATGATCTTCCTCCTGTGCAGGCGCAGCTGTGTGTACGTGTGCTCAAGGAGTACAATGAGGCTGTGCGATTTATTCATTAATGTGTTTGTGTAGAATTAAAGGATCATGTCCAAGTTCGAATTGCACAAGCGAACGATCCAGCAGTACTACCGAACACATCCGGACTCCTTGCGCATCTTTGTGGAGGTGGTGAAGAACCGGAGCACGGTCGTGAGTCTCCGTTTGCTCGACTGGTTCGTGACGAACTACGTCAGTGCCCCGCAGTTCCCCGACGAAAAGCCTGTGGACCGCATGGCCCGTGTGCAGCTCCACTTTGTGTGCACGCAGAACCTGGAGGCGTACTCGAAGGTATGGTTCGATCCGTTCGCGCGCGAGCTGGTCGACAAGGGTTCGTTGAAAGTGCTGTTCCACACGGAATCGTCGGAGATCGTGGTGAGCTCCGACGAACCCCCGACGGACGCGTACGTGTCCACGACGCTCGGCCAGCTGAACTTCTTCCGGTGCGCGATCGACTACGGACTGATCGCGTATGTCTTTGAACACCATGCACGTATTCAAGCACATATGCTGGAGGGACTCTCGTCTCGCAAGAAGTCCCGCGCGGACACGCGGCGGGACGTGTACGTCGCCCACGGGAGCGACGACGTCGTCCAACCACGCACTCTGTCACAATTGCCACAGGCATTCGCGCACGACCCACGGGTCCACGTGGTGGTCGCGGTGCAACCGACTTCAACTCCGGCTGTGAATTTATCATAATCTATAAAGTTAACGACGACCGGCCGAGCGACGCTTCTTGCCGAACGAGTTCTTCTTGGAGCCCCGACGCGCCTTGCGCTTACCGAAGGACGCCGCGCGCTTCTTGGAGCCACGACGGGCCTTGCGGCTCTTGCGCTTGCCGAACGCGGACGCGCGCTTCTTGGACCCACGCTTCTTGTGGCGACGACCGAAGGCCACGGGCATACCCAGAACATCCGCACGGTTCACACGACCCGCGGCGTATTCCTCGGCAAACTTTTTAGCGTCGACAGTGGGGAAAGAATCGGTAGCTCCCTGCGCCTGAGGGGGATGAGTCGTTGCTTTCTTGTTTATGTACGTCATGCCCTTCAGCATGTCCCTGGCCTTGCGCTTCTGCTCCTCGGTCTTGAAGTAGGCGGGGGTATCATTGGCCTTCCCGCGGTACACACGGGCCTTGGGCTTCGCGTCCGCGTCGTACGCCTTCTTGGCGGCCTTGAACACCATCGAAACCGCGTCGATTGTCGAGATGGTCTTCGCGACCGACGCGTCAAACACTGCCTCGGGCACCTCATACAGGTCAAGCACGGCCACGATCGAGGGGTACGCCAGGTTGTAGTGGAACACCTTTTCCTTAAAGGTTTCACCCACATCGCCCGCTTCCATGGCAACCTCCAGGAGCGAATCGACCACCGACACGATCACATACGAGATCATGTGGAACACAATCGGCATCATGAGCACCTCGGCCATTTTCTTGGCCATGTTATAGGTGACATCCGCGATCTCGCAGGTAATCACGACCTTCGAATTATCTCCACCCGGTGCAACGAAAGT
>JACCEC013303716.1_pt1 | contig 12258 bp, 13 predicted proteins | sample 7450121 | NCBI WGS metagenome assembly JACCEC01 (sample SAMN15323455, study PRJNA562643) | freshwater metagenome | isolation source: river surface water | place: USA:Blue River Watershed | collected 2017-08-18 | reverse complement strand
TTCTATTGGCACAGCTCAATTCAGTGATTGCATCGAGATCGCTCAGCGATCACGAAAGACGTTGGGATGTTGGAAGGCCTCGGGCTTTTGGTGTCCGAGCGTGAGGCGAACCCCGGACATGGAATCCAGAAGTTGGTCCGAGCTGTTGCGCCAAAGATCGAACTCGTCGCGACACTAGGCTGACCCCGCGGCGGCTACTCAGTCGCACGCAAGTCAGATAACTGTCACGAAAAACTCTCTAACGGAGTTGCCACAGACTGCCGAATCCCGATACTTTTGGATCTGTGATCCAACGAGACTGGGAAAGACGCGTCATGCTCGGACGAGCCCTCATTGCGCTACTGCTTCTGAGCCCGCCACTCAGCCAGGGCCAAACGCTGACGGCAACTCAGCCAATTTCAGGAGCACAGCGAGGCGGCATGTGCTTCACCAATCACTCGCGAATGAAGGACACCGAAGTGCCCTGGAACTGCGAGCACATCGGCAAAGTGACGATACGGCAGATTTACGAGCGGGGGTTCCGGGTCGTAGGTTCATATTCAACGGATTTAGCTGAAAAGCCGACGCAGTTTCCCTATCTGATCATCGAGGAGCAGCGCAAATGAAACTCTTCCAAATTCTCTTTGGCAAGAGGCGCTGGATTCTTTGGCTGCCGTACATCGCGGGCTATTGGATCATCGACCAGCCTCAGCGAAACATATTTGCGTTCTTCTTCGTGTCAACCATCATGGGGAGCCCACTTCTGTTGGCATGGTGGCTCAGCGATGGATTCACGGATATCCCGCCGAACACCTACCGATCTGACTCACGGCCATCCCAAGGCGAGAGTCTCTATTACAACTCGATTGACGGGTTTACGCAGACTTATCCTGGACCAGGAAGCATCGTGATGCGGGGAGATGACTAACTGTCAGGGCTTTCGATCGGCTCGATTGTTCATACGGACCGATGCGCCAGTTTCCCGGCGCTTGTTCTCGTTCAGGCGCTCACCATCGGCCATGCCGTCACCCCCTGTTACGCGATCAAACAATTTCATCGCGGTATCTTTACCGTCCCGAAGAATCAATTCCTCGGATATTGCAGAAGGATTGGCACGCCCCTCACCGATGCGCTTGTCCGGGCTTGCCCAGGCATTCACGTTCTCATCCAAGGCAGCGGAACGAGCCGAGATGCTTCCTTGATCGGACGGCTCCAGTTGACGGAGCACAGAGGCTCGAGAATCGCTCGCGATAGCAGGGGGTGTCGTGTCAACCGAGAGAGGCCTCACGCCGGTAAAGCCGGTGCGGGCGACTTCCTTTCGGTGATCTGCCTCGATGGTGTTGGGTAGCTTGGCGCTTTCTCGTGTGGCGTGCGCTTCAAGCGCGTCCGGAGTGCGCGCGAGTTGGATGCCCGAGTGGCCTTGCGACGGGAGATTCTGCGAGCGCTTCAGGCTCCCCATCTCGCCGGCATAGTCCTCGACCATCTGAAGGATGCGACTTTCGGACTGGTTCACGAAGCGGGCTGGCGACATTCCGTTGCGGGCCGCGACCCTCTCGAAGAGGTGGGGATCTGCCATCAGGTCCCGGTTGATCTGGTAGCTGTCCGACCTGCTGCGATTGATCCGGTCACCCACCCCATGCTCCTGCCGGGTGGAGACGTCCTGGACGCGGGTACGCTCATCCACGTTGGAGCGGGACGCTTCGCTGGCATGTCGCTGCTGCTGGTGCGACTGCTGTGAAACTCCGCTCTCGGTCGTATGGGATCCGCTGACCGAGAAGTTCCGATCCGTGCGTGCCGATTCCTGCTGGCCGTGCGAGAGGTCTACCGAGCGATCCCGCATGTGCTCTGCGTGGTAGTTCTTGGTGCCCGTGGCACCGACACCCAGGCGGATCACCGACGAGATATCCAGGCCTCTGAGTCCTCCGCCTGTCGATGGAGCACCCCCCGGGGCACTCGCCTGTGACCGGTAGTTCTGGAGGGCGCCCTCCACCTGCTCGGCCGATCCGCCGGCCTGCTTCATGGCTTCGGCAATACGGCGCTCGTCCCTGTCAGATGAAGAAGGGGCGCCGCGCGCTGGCACAGACTTGCCTGGGGACGGGTTGTACGACGGGCCTTTGGTGTCCTGGTCAAAGCCGAACTTGAATGTCAGGGTGTCGGTGTTGCCGGCACTCATGCGGAAACTGGAGTTCTCCCTGTGGGAGCGGTCCAGGGACTGCCCGGTCGAATGCTGACCACCATACCCGCCTTGAGTGGTAGTCGAGGCTCGGACAGAGTGCTGCTGGTTAGTGTCCCGCGTCTGGCTGTTGCCGAAAACGTCGGTGAAGCCGGAGCTGTCGCTGTGCCGCATGGACTCCTGCTGCCCCGACGAGGCGATTCGGGTCAGATGGGCTTCCTGGTTGCTGCCAGATTCATAACGGCTACCGACCCCCAACTGGGTGAGCATCCGGTTCTGGAACTGCTGCAGGGACACCGAGCCGTCTGCGCTTCGGGTCGCTACGGAACCGTCGCCTCGTCCGATCACGGCGCCTCCGCCACTCAAGCTCACGTTGCTGTCGTAGCGGTGCATGGCCGTGCTGTTAACGGATGCCGTGTCCAGCCCTGTCTGGCCTAGACTGACGTTACCGCTCGCTGCGCTGGTGCCAACAGCAGATCCTGCTGAAGTGAGGCCCGCCATCATGCGATCGGCCATGGCGAGTACACCGCCTTGCCCCATCTTGACAATCGCGCCGGCAAGGAACGGCACCAGGACGACCATGTAGCCGATCATGGACTGCTCGTTGCTCAAGGTGGCATCGAAGGCATCGCTGAGCTGAAAGGGCACGCCGGAGGCGAGTTCCAGTGCGCGGGCCTTGTAGCGCAGGTGCATCAGCGACAGGTGGTTGATGATGGCAAAGAGCAGGGGCCACAGGCCGATCCAGGCCAGAGACATCATGTAGCCCCCCAGGATCCTCTTGGCACCTTCGGCGGAAGTGACAACCGTCAGCACTACGATCGCAGGGAAGAGGGCGTAGAGGATGGCCTCGATCCAGTTACGCATATGCGGTAGGGTCTCCTGGGCGAGGAGACTGAGGGTGGCATTGACTCCTCCGGTCTGCCGTGCCGCCTGCGTAGCGCCTGTCAGTGCGTTCATCTCCGCGACACGGGCGGGGTCGTTCAACAGGGTCGGGAGCTCAGTGCCGGCCTCCCGCCAGAGGTTGTTGAACATGGACTGGCGCATGGCCTCGGACGAGTTCGCCGCGTTCTGGAGGATCCAGTCATAGGAGGTGCCGACCGTGCTGATGAACATGCTGGTGGCGATGGCATCCGTCTGGGCGCGTGTGAAGGCCTGCTTTCCGTAGAAGGTCTGAGCGGCCTCCGCGGCGCTCTCGACGCGGGGTTTCAGGACCGTAGCAGCCTGTACGCAGGTTTCCGTCTTGGGTTCAGCGGTGAGGGTGTCGTAGGTGACAAAGCGAGCCGGGTTGGTGTCCGCGAAAATCGTGTTCCAAGTGTCGGTGCCGCCCACGATCTGATTGGGCGTGATCACCCCGTCCTTGATGTCGTAGAGCGTGCATTCCTTGATGAACTGCATCAGGTCGGCACGCAGGCCCGGGTCCCGGACCGTCGCCCCATTGACCTGCCGCAGGATCCGGTGACCAAAGCCCACGTCGCCCTGTTGCAGGCCCAGGTCGTCCGGGATCCCGAAGGCCGTCTCGTAGCTGCGGGTCATGTGGCCGAAGACGAGGTTGGTGGTCTGGGCCACGACCGCGAGGGCGAAGGGTACGTTATCGACCGAGCGCGGCGGCTCCAGCCCGGAGCGGTCGGTCAGGGCCACCCGTGCAATGGGCAAGTTCAGCAGGGTGACAAAGATCAGCGCCTGGATGAACCAGGTAGCCATCTCCACCTGACGGTTCCCCAGGAAGGTGAAGAGGCCGATCCCGATGGCCAGGAGAAAGACCATCCGGAGCATCCCCGTGAACTCGCTGCCTCCCATGAGCGATGACACCGCCTGAAAGACGAAGTACAGGGTCTCTACGTTCCAGTACGTCTGGATCTCGATTTCCATGCGGCACCTCAGCGCAGGCTCTTACCAAAGGCAAGAGAAGACCGCAGGGTCTGCGACAGGTTGGCGTTAAGCGCACGCTCCATGTACTGGATCTCCTGCGCAATGTTGTAGGTACTGATCGTCTGGGCGTAGGCGGTGGCCAGAACCTGCCTGGAAGACCGCGAGATCTCCTCGAGCTGCGGCTGCATCGGAGCGAGCTGGCCGGCCTGGGTCGTGTCAGCTGTCGTGATGAACTTGTTGATGGCCGCGCGCAGGTCCGCGACCGCGCGCTGGATGTAGACCTCCGCGTACTTGGCGGCGATCAGGTCCTGATAGCGGCCGATCAAGGCATCGGCCATGGCCGTGTTGTTGAGGGTGGTGGTCACCGCCAGCATCTTGTAGATCGGCAGATCGGTCGTGTTGAGGAATCCAAGGGTGACTGCCGTATCTTCATGTGCTTCGCGGCTAGCCATCTTGTCGGTGATGGCTTCCATCTTGGCGCGTACAAGCGCCTTGAAGCTACGCGTGGTGATGACATCCTCGGTCGGACTCAGGCAGCCATCGGCGCCCACGGTGTCGCAACGCCAGATGGGGACAGTAATGTTGTCGGAGGTGCTGCGTGCGCCTACCAGCAATTCGACGGTTATCTCCTTTGGAGTAATCGCGATGGGGCGCTCCGCTGAACTGTCCGTCTTAAAAATTGTGCTCCCGATCATCGACATCAGGACCATGCGGTGTTCGTCCGTGATCCCGTCAAGCTTCTTGAGTGCCTTCCAGGTCACATTGCCAGTGGGCAGGGAATCTTTTGCTTCAGGGCGTACTGCAGCTGCGGTCCGTACAGCTTCATTGGTCTTGCTCTCGTTGTTCATCACGCTAGTCCAGGCGTCCGTGATGTTCTCGAACATATTGGTGTCCACACCGAAGTTCTTCGCGGCGTTTTGGCGGCCCCGCTCCCAGGTGTCGGGGAGGGCCGCGTTCACCACACCCTTGGCGGCCTCGCAGGAATCGATGTTCAGACGATTCATCTGCTGCGCGGTAGCCTGTAAAGCCTGCATGACGTTGTCGCAGGTAGGGCATAGGTTTTGGATCGCCAGCTTGAAGCCGTACCCCAGGGCGTTGCTACCGATGTTGCGCAGCATAGCGACGAAATGGTCCTTGTTGATGTAGCTGAAGCCGCCCATGAACAGGTCGATTCCGCCGCAGCCAGCGTTCCAGCTTGGCGGCGTGACGCTGGCCAGGTTGTAGGTTCGCCTGGGCATGCGCATGAACAGGCTACCGCCGGTGTAGAGGTTCATGGTCTGCCCTTGCAGAACCGCCGGATTGCTCACATTCCCTTGCGCATTGACTGCGTCGAAGAGTTCCTGCATGGTCATGGCGTGGCTGGTGGTCGCCACGGCGATGGACACCGTCAGGGCCGTCAGTTGCTTAAGCATCTGTGTGTTCTCCCATCAAAAGTTCTCGCCAGCGCGTGTGCCGGTCAGCACGAAGATCCGATTCACGATTTCGGATTGCGCCATCATTCCGAAGCCGATCGGTGCGCGATCGCCTGTGCGCTTGGACCCGATGAAAAGCGCGGGTACCCGCTGAACACCCCAGGCTGTGGCTTGCATGCGTCCATCGCGAGGCTGGGGGAAGTCCGGCAAGCTTCCCCCATCGACGGAGACCGCCAGGACCTCGATCCCGTACTTGTCCGAGAGCATGCGCAAGGTCGGCGCCATGGCATGGCAGTACGGGCAGTCGCTCCGGAAGAAGAAGATGAGCCCGTGGTCCTTGGCTAGCGCCCTCAGTTGTTGCTCCTCGCGTTGCCCACGTTGCGCATCGAAGACCTTGATGGCGGCGTTGTTGGCGGGGCGTCGCTGCGCGTAGTCCAGTTCCGGGTTCTGCCAGACGATGCGGCGCCACTGGTCCGCGAATACGGCGCCCTTGTCCTGAACAACCTGCCAAAGCGCCAGGTAGTCCTTGATGTTGTCTGGGGTGGGCTGCATGACCGCGAGGTCTTCTCGCCGCTTGAGTTCCGCGCGCATCTGTTCGGCGGTCTTCAGATCCCGAATGTCGCGGCGCGGTGTAGGGGCCGAAGCGGTGTGTGCGGGCGCGGCGACTGCGGTGGGCGGTGCAGGGGGTGGGAGGTCGCAATACCAGTTGAACTTGTCCTGGTCGCACTGCCACACCGAGGGGTAGTCCAGGGCGGTCTGGGCTCCCGGGGCGCCGTAGGCCAGCGCACCCAGCAACATGACCGCGAAACGCAGGCTTAGGGGCATGACCATGACGCTCACTCCATCCCCGGAACGCCCGCAGGCGGGCCGCCGTCCAGGCAGTAGTTCAATTGGGTGGTCAGACGGGCCTGGGTCGGTCCTTGCGGGGTCGGAACACCGTCTTTCGTGTAGACCATCTCCAGACGCTTGCAGGTCTCACGCTCCATGGCCTGCAGCACGCGTGCCTCAACTCGCAGCGCGCTCGTACTGCGCAACTCGCGTGTGAAATGCTCGGCGACCTCCCCGTGCATGACGCCGGCGCTGTGTCCGTTGCGGATCGCGTCGACCAAGACATCGCGCTGGCGGGAATAGACTTTTTCCTGGGCCAGGCAGGGCCAGGCGATGACGATCGCCGAGAGTGTCAGGGCGGCTTGGGTGCGAGCGTTCATTGCGCGTAGTAGTCCTTGACGCGTTGATCGACCGTGGATTTGGCGCGATCGGTCAGCTTGGAGCGATCGGGCAGGGTAGGCGTGATGTCCGTGATGAACTCGGACAGATCCATAGCGGAGAAGTCCAGACCTTGGACCTGAGCGGCGCTGAAGCCGCCGCAGTCGTCCACGGGAAGTCCCAGCTGGGAACGGCCTTGCCGGTTGATCAACTTGGCCAGCTTGGAGTTGAAGCAGCAGTGCTTCTCGCGGCGCTCGACGCAGATACCGAGCACGCGGCGGCTGCAATAGGTCCCTGTGGACACGCACAGGTTCTGTCCGCGCTTGAGACTGAGAACCTGCTCCGACGACTCGCAGCTGAGCCACTCGGCCACCAGCATGGCGCCCACTGACAAGGCAAAGGATGCCGGATCAAAGCCGGTGAACGTGAACCCATTGGCGAGCGAGAAATCAAAGGTGAAGCCGTAGAAGGAAATGTCTGGCGACATGGCGGCGCCATCCAGCGTGTTCTTCCAACTGTTCATGGCGCCCAGACCCTTTTCCACCAGGTGGGTGTCCGCGGTCTGAAAGAGCGTGTCGTAGACGTACTTGGATCCGAGAATCACGGCGCCCTGAGCGGCAGCGCCTGCCAGCGACCGGTTGGTGAATGCGCTGCCTCCCGGGGAGGTTTTGCAGCAGCTGTGCAGACGCGAACCTCCGAGCACCTTGATGCTGCATTCCTCGGGGTAGCCCTTGAAGATCTCGGTGGCATTCGTGTCGACACCGTAGACGCCTGCCTGCCGAGAGATCTCGAGCAGGGTGGCAGCACGCGCCAGGTCAGGATCCGCCGCAGACCCGGCGGAGAAACACGTGCCGCCCGCGCCGCTCTGGCAGAAGGTGCCCTGGTCGCACACGGTGCGCTGCGTGACGGTTACGGGCTGATCCGGGCACTGGTACTGCTGCGCGTACATGACGCAGGCCCCTTGGGTGTCCCGGGAGACGCAGCTCGAGTCGGATTGCGTACAGCCACGCGTGCGCAAGGGCGCGCAGTCGCTGACCAGGTTGGGGTCGCGGCAGTCGTAGGTGTCTTTCCACTCCCAGCAAGCCCGAGTGACCGCCATGCCCTGGATGGTGCGGGTCTGGTTGGGGGCGGTACAGACCTCCCCGGTCTTGCGGCACTCCGCCTGAGCCCAGGCGGGTTCGAGCGATGTCATGCCCAACAGGAATAGGGCCATGAGCAGCGGTCTCATGGACGGCTCCTGGCCTCCAGGGGGGCGCACTCGGAGGTGTCCCAGCGTTCGGTGCAGCTGCGTGGACAAGCCTGACGCGTGGCAATCTGGATTGCGCCTTCCCCCGCACCCGCGACCACCGTCCGCATGAAGAGAATGTTCTCGCCATCTCTCAGGTAGGGGCGCAGATCGATATTCAGCGAGACGTTCCAGCTCGTGTTCAGCTCAGGATCCGAGAGGCAGCTCGCACAGTACTGGACCTGTCCATAGCAGAACTGGCCGCCGCGCCGCGGCCGACAGACGGGGATGACGTCCAGGCGATCACCTCCCCTGGGTCCGACATACACCACCGCATCATTGACCTTGACGAGCAGCCAGTCGTCATAGGCGGCCTGCGTCAGGATGAAGCGGGTGATCAGCGACACATCGCGGACTGTGAAACGCAGGGTCCGGTCATAGGCGGTTCCCGATCCCGTCCAGTAGTTGTCTGCGATGGTGCCGAACTGCAGGATGTAGTTGCCGGCGCCGTCTGGTGTGTAGCTCACCGCCATGTCGCCCGACCAGCTGCCGGGGACGATGCCGCCCTGGTCGCAACCGTCCGTCTGCGGATCGCAGGCCAGGGTCAGGATCCGCCGGCATTGGACCGTCGCGATCGTCATGGACTCGGTGCAGGACTCGGTGAGGAAGGTGCCAGGCGTGCGCACCTGCTCGACACGGCATTGCTGGCTGGAGGTCCCGGGCACGGCGCCGGGTGATCGGATCAGGTCCTTGGAATCCACCATGAGCGGGTCCGTGGTTTTGTCGATCGTGAATTGGGTGCGATTCGTGGCGTGACGTGAGAGGTAGTTGACGGCATCGCATTCCTGTTGATCGAAAGCGCTGGCGGCCCTGGCCGTTCTGCAGTCGTTCTGCTTTCGCGTGCCGATACCACCAATCAGGTTGCGACCACCCTGGAAATGATGGGTCTCTGCCGCAGTCGTCCCGTAGTGCGGCAACTGCGCCGCCGCGGTCGCGGCATCGACCGAGTTGCCCGCCGCCGTCTTGCCGGTGGTTGCGAAGGCCTTGCCAGCGTTGAAAGCGCCAGCCGGGGTGCTTGCCGGTTCCGCCAGGACCGTCAGGGCGACCAGCAGCATTCCCAGTCCCACGCCCAGGCGAGTCATGGCGACTCTCCCAGTTGCCGCAGATAACGCATGGCCTGCGCCCGGAAGTCCGGTGCTTTCTGATGCAGGACTTTCAGGGCATAGGGCAGCGACACATCCCCCGCGATCGAGGTGTACGTCCCGGGCAGCGCGCAGCCCTGGGCATCGAGTTGCTGGCCACTCTCGGGTCTCGCGAGCACCACGGCAGGGACCGCCTCGATCTTGTACTGGGTGAACGCCTTGGGGTGAACGATGACGTGGCCCGTGCCTTCGCCCAGGGCCTGGATGGCCGCCGCAGTTTCCTTCAGAGAGTTGCCCTTGAGGCCACGCAGCACCACAGAAGCGCCGACCTGACTCGCCTGCCGCACCAGGCGTCGCAAGGACTCGGGCGGCATGCTGAAACTCGCGAAGATCAGCAGGTCCTCGGTTTGGCGCGCCACAGCGCGTTGCTCGTAGCGTCGAGCGACTTCCTGTACGTCCATGCCGGAAGGCGATGGCGTCGCGATCTGGGGGAAAGCGCCCGCAGGTGCCGCGGGCAGCGGCTCACCGAACAGGGCGCGCCGCTGCGGCTCAAGTTGGCGGATCTCCCGCTCGATGGCTGTGTCCGTTGGCATGGAGGCTGAGGGTGCTGCGCGATGTGCGGCTGTCTGTGCGCCTGACGGACCGACAGCCGTGAGCAGCGGGATCAGCATCCAGACCGCCCATGTCCTCATGGCCCCACCCCCATGCAGCAATTGCGCTTGCGAAACACCATGTAGGCGAAGTCTTCGCCGGCATAGGGGTAGCTCTTTCCAGCTCCCCAAATGGCCGTGGTGCGCCCAAAGGGCTGGCAGCAGCGGTCGTTGATCTTGTCGGTCTGAGCGACCGGGTAAAGCATCTGATACTTGTATTGGGTCTTGTCCATGACGGGCAACGCATAGTTGCCACACAAGCCGTCGGCACCTGTGGTCCCCCACATCAAGAATTCGCGGTGCAGCTTGGCGGTCATGCGCTGCACGAGCAGCGAGGTGGCCTGGACGTGGGAGACATGGGCCTGCACACGCCCATTGAACGGGTAGATGGAGCCCTGACAGCCCGCACACCAGAACAGGCCGTTGCTGCCAAAGCCTGTAGAGGCCAGCACACAGTCACCGGCACAGGCCGCCTGTGCAATCGGATTACCAAAGAGGAACGTCTCCGGGTTTAGCAGCATCGTCAACTCGTCGTCGTTCCAGGTGGGATCGACTTCGGTGATGTAGGCCACATCAAACGACCCTGTCTCCAGGCACGGTGTGTCCAGAAGAACTTCCAGGTAGTACAGGATCGGGTCGACATACCAATGCACCTGGTAGTTGGACTGGCGGGTGTTGTCTTGCTGAAGACGGACCTCCCCCTCGGGAGCGCGGATCCCGGGGTCCAGTTGGATGCCCCCCAGGGATACGAAGCAATAGGGAGTGCGGGTCACATCGACGCGGCGGGCAGGCTCCCAGAAACTGGTCTTGATGCCCACGCGAGGCGGGTTGCTGCAGTTGCACAGGAAGCCGCCGGGGTTGGCCGTGTCCTCCTGGCCCATGGAGGCCACAGAGGTGCCGCCCAAGGACAAGGGAAAAACGCAGCTCCAGCAGATATCCGTCAGGGGATTGGCGAACTTGCCCTGGCACGTGCCAGCTGCAGCCGGATTGGCAAAGAGCAGGGCGAACAGTAGGCTCGCAAAAGATATCCAGCCTCTCATCGCAACTCCTTGGCGGGGATTTCTTCCAAGAGGAGCAAACGACCTTGCTGACGGATCACGCTGGGTACGGCCCGCACGCCAAAGCGCTGACTCAGGCTGCCTTGCTGGTCAAAGTACACCTGGGTCTTCCAACTCCGAGTCAAGTCCAGCCAGGAGCCTGCGACCAGGATGGGCTTGATGCGGCCGGGCTGTGCCGCGACCAGACGCCGCACCGCTTCGCGCTGGTGAGGATCCCGCCCATCAAAGAACACCAGCGATCGGGTCAGCGACATGAGTTCCAAGGGATTCACGCGGGTGCCAGCCGGCACCACGATGCGCCCGTCGTCGGTGCTGACCGCCTGTGCATAGGTCACCGTGGGGTCGATCCAGCGCTGTGCGCGTTGGGTCACCGCCGACACACCACTGACAGGCGGCATCTGCGTGACGCTGCCCATCGCGCGGCGTACGGCGTGCTCCTGAAGGCGTTGGAGTTCGCCGGTGCGCTCCATGCGCTGGAGCTTGTTCACCAGCATGTCCAGGGCGCTGGTCTCCGCGATGGGGTAGACCGGGCCGATCGGCTCAAGCGTCTGCGCCTGGCAGGCGCCTGCCAGCACCAGTCCGACCAGGGCGGTGATCTGGCTAGAACACCGCATAGGCCTTCCCGACCACCTGCTCCAGTCGCACATTGCCTGAGACGGCGTAGCGTGAGTCCAGACTGTCTGCGCTGGGGGTAGCGACAAACCACTCATTGGCGCCGATCACCCCGGTCGGTGCCGGGGTCAGCGCAATGCCCGCCCGCGAATGGGACTTGGCCAGGCCCACGCGCTGCGCTCCGACCCAGTACGTCTGATCCTGCCGCCACACCACCTCGCCCGGTCCTCCGATCACCTGCTTGATGAACAGCGCACCCGCCGGGTAACTGGCGCCACCGCGCCAGTGAAAGGCCACCAGATCGCCTGGATGGACGGCAGCGCCCTTGATCACCACAAAGAGGGTCCCTGGCAAGCTGCCGGTGAGGTTGATGCAAACCATGAGCAAGGGGGAAATCGCCCACGCCGCGGAAGCGATCACCAAGGGAATCAGGCAACAAGCCAGGTACAGGCGCTTGGCGCTCATGGCGTCATCCTCGCGCGTACCTGCTCGGTGTAGTCGATGCTCTGGCCTCCCAAGAGGGCCGCCTTGTTGATGATCACGCAGTGGCATTCCTGGCCCATCTGGTCGATGGCCAGAGACAACTTGCGCGCGAAGTCGACGGTTTGCTGATGCAAGACGGCGCGTGCTTCGGGCGTGAGGGTGGACTCGGCGCCCATGGACTGCACGACACGGGTCTGGTCGTCTTCGACCAGGCGCTGCAGATCGACGGTCACCACCTGGGGTGGGAGGCGCATCCACAACGCATAGCCTAGGGGTACGAGTGCGACCAGGACGAGCAAGGCCGCCGACACGGCGTGTGCAAACCAGCGCAGCCAGTCGCTCTCGTGAGGGGTCGCGGGTGCCGGGGTTTCAGGCATTGCGGGCCTCCCGTCCCTGTTGGGCGGGCTGGCGGCGCCACACCATGGTCTCCAAGGCCTCCAGGGTGGAAT
>JACCEC013252734.1_pt1 | contig 12259 bp, 11 predicted proteins | sample 7450121 | NCBI WGS metagenome assembly JACCEC01 (sample SAMN15323455, study PRJNA562643) | freshwater metagenome | isolation source: river surface water | place: USA:Blue River Watershed | collected 2017-08-18 | reverse complement strand
CGCCTGCGTGGTGCCACAGGCTGCGCCCGGCGCGGCCATGATGCATCAGATCCGCGAGGACGCAACACTGGCTCGCCGGGCGGCCATCCAGTGGCAGGCGCCCGGCGGCACGGCGCAGATAGCGTCGAAAGGCCATCATCATTTCCCGAATCTGGGCCAGACGCGCGGTGCGATACTGGCGGGTGACATGGATAAGGCGGGCCGCCATATCCACCTCTGCGCCGTCAATCGCGGTCCGCCTTGGGTTCATCCACAGCATCAGCCGGGCGGTGGATCGGGCGCTTTCCAGCGGCATCACCCCGGTGCTGTGCGTCCGGCAGATGCGGCCATCGCGCAGGGTCAACATCGGGAAAAAGGGCTGGACCTCTGCCAAGGTCAGCAGGCGGCGCATCAGGCCGACAAAGGGGCCATCGGGCACATGGGCCGCAAATTGCCCGATGCCAAAGGTAAATCGCGCCCGATCATAGCTGTTGAACGCGGTGAAGCTGCCGCCTTCACAGGCAATGGTTGGGGCCATCACCTGCGCCCACAGGCCGATATCGGGGGCATAGTTGCGCGCCACAAACGCAGGCCGGGGCGGCGGCGCGCCCGGCACGATGTTGCACAAGCCAATCTGGGCGGCATAGCGCACCCGACGGCCAACGAAAAAAGGGCTGCCCCCCGCAGGCCTTGCCCAAAAATCCCCACCCCGCTGCTCAATCCGAAACGCCATACCCAGCCTGCCCCTTGTCCTCACCGGGGCAGAGTCGTGGCGCAAAAGGGGGGCTGTAGGAAAGCGAAATAGGGTTTCAGGCGCGCCGGATCAGGCCCGCTCGAACACCGCCGCAATCCCCTGACCGCCACCAATGCACATGGTTTCAAGACCATAGCGGCCATTGCGGCGATGCAATTCGCGCACAAGATTGGCGAGGATGCGTCCCCCGGTGGCGCCGATCGGATGGCCAAGCGAAATGCCAGAGCCGTTGACGTTCAACCGGCTGCGATCATCCCAACCCCAGCCTTTGAGCACGGCAAGCACCTGAGGCGCAAAGGCTTCGTTCAGCTCCACCAGATCAATATCATCCCAGGACAGGCCCGTCCGGCTGAACAGCCGCTCCACCGCCGGCACGGGGCCAATGCCCATGCGTGACGGGTCGCAGCCAGCGGCGGCCCAGCTGTGGAACCAAGCCATGGGCTCCAGCCCCAGTTCAGCCAGCTTATCCTCGGCAACGACCAGACAGGCGGCGGCCGCGTCATTTTGCTGGCTGGCATTGCCAGCGGTCACCACGCCGCCTTCAATCGGGCGCAGCTTGCCCAGGCTGTCCATCGTGGCATCGGGACGAAAACCTTCATCCTGCTTGAAGATAATCGGATCGCCCTTTTTCTGGGGGATTGCGATGGGGACAAGCTCATCATCAAATTTGCCGTCCGCCCAGGCCGCCGTTGCGCGCTGATGGCTCATCACCGCATATTCGTCGCAGGCGTCGCGGCTAATGCCATAATCTTTGGCCAGATTTTCGGCCGTTTCGATCATGCCTGAAATCACGCCAAAGCGTTCAATCGGCTGCGACATCACCCGCCCCCGCGCCAAACGATCGTGCATGGTGACCGATCCGGCCCGCGCGCCTTTGCGCATGTCGGTCGTGTAATATTCAACATTCGACATGCTTTCGCAGCCGCCGGCGATGACGACATCGGCAACGCCGGTCTGGATCATCATCGCGGCATCGATAATCGCCTGCAGCCCGGATCCGCAGCGCCGATCCAGCGAATATCCGGGCACACTGATCGGGAAATCGGCACGCAGCAACGACCAGCGGGCGATGCACGGCGCCTCACCATTGGGGTAGCCCTGGGCAAAAATGACATCATCCACCCGCGCCGGATCAATCCCGGTCCGATCGATCAGCGCGCGCAGGATCACGCCCCCCAAATCCCCGGCCGTCATGTCGGACAAGGCCCCCAGATATTTGCCAACGGCGGTTCGAATCGGGGCAACAATGGCAGCGCGACGCATGTCGGTCCTCTCCTTGATCAGCTTGGTTATCAATCACCAGTTGGCTTGGGCAGCAACAGCGCAAGCAGGATGGCGCGGCATTCCCCATCGATGATGCCGTCAATCATCTCTGGCCGAAACCGCCGCTGAAAGGCCCGCACGGCCGCTGTGCCGTCGGTCACATCATAGCCAAAGCGTTCCAGCGCCAACAGAAATCCGGCGTCGGTCCAATGGGGGTCCATCAAATTCTTGGTCGGCCTTGGCAAGGCCAGCCGCAAGCGCGCAAGCCGCGCCCAGGGGAATAACTCGCCCGGATCATCCTTGCGGGCCGGGGCCACATCGCTGTGCCCCACCACATTGCCGCGCGTAATGCCATAACGGGGCACGATCGCCCCCACCAATCGGATCACGGCGTCAATCTGCGCCTCGGGAAAGGGGCGATAGCCAAATTCATGTCCGGGATTGACGATTTCAATCCCGATGCTGGCCGAATTGACGTCGCTGGTCCCCCGCCACCAGGATCGTCCGGCATGCCAGGCGCGGTGTGCTTCATCGACCATGCGGATGATCTGGCCGTCTTCGGCCACGACATAATGGGCCGAAACCTTGGCCTCTGGGTCGGCCAAACGCTGGATGGCCGAGGCCGCGTCGATCATGCCGGTATAATGGAGGACAACCATCGACACCGGCAGCGCCCGTGCATCGAAATTGGGGGACGGTGTGTCGATGATATCGTCCATATCAATCCTGTTTCGTCTCACCTGCCTGTGCGGTTCTCAACGTGACAATCGCCACGCCGGCCAGCACGATCACCCCGCCCGCGATCATCACCGGTGTCAAGGGGGTCCCGAACCAGACCGATGCCGCAATCACCGAAATCACGGGCGTCGGCAGCGTCAATGGCACAACTGCGCTCACCGGGTGCCGTTGCAACAACAGGCTCATCGCGCCTTGCCCGATGACCGTTGATCCCAAAGCAGAAAAAAGGATCCAGCCCAGGGTGGATAGCGGCAAGTCTGATACGCTGGCCATGCCCGCCGGCTCTGCGATCAGCGCCACGGGCAACAGCACCAGCGTCCCGACAAGGCCAACCCAGGCATAGATGGTCAGCACGGGAACGCCAATCAACCGACGCTGGATCAGCGAACAAATCGCCCAGATAAAGCTGGCCAGCGCCGTCAGCGCCAGACCCAGGCGTTCGTCCACCGCATGAGGATCAAAAACCAGCAAAACAACGCCCGCAAAGGCCAGTGTCATGCCCGCGATGCGGTATTTGTGGATGCGCTCGCCAAGGAAGATCACCGCAAGGACCAGCGAAAACGGCGCGCCCAACTGCCCGGCTATGGCCAGCGCGCTGACATTGGTGGACACGGCCATGGAAATATTGACGACGATGTAAAACGCCCCGCCCGCCAGCGCGCCCAGCAGGATCAGCTCTCGCATCCGGCCTTCCACAATCCGCAGCGCGGGCAGGCAGATCAGCAACACCATCACCTGGCGCAGCCAACCCGCGGTCAAGGGCGAAACAAGATCGACGCCCATTTTAACGGCGATCAGGTTCAACCCCCACATGACATTCATCGCTATGGCGACCAGAATGTCATAGCCGGTGAATTTGGGGTGCGCAGCCACGGTCATCCCCCTCCCATAAGACGGCTGCCCGGCAATGCAAATCCCGCGGCGCAACGCATGCCACCGGCCCGGACCGAATGGCGGATCAGGCAGCCCGCGGCAAAAACGCCCCGAAAAGAATATGGGGCGCACCTTCGGGCGAAAGTTGCAGCGCGCCGCCGGTCGCACTGGTCATGCCATGCACCATCCAGGCCGCGGCCAAACGTGGCGTCAGATCAGCGGCCAGCACATCGCCGCACAGCGCCTGACGGATCGCCGGATCCAGCACCAGCCGATCACCCGTGGCGCGCACCACAATTTCGGCGCGGTCGGCATGGCGTTCGGCCCCAATGTCCAAACGCCCGCCGCGCACCAGCGCGTCGCCGGCGATCATGGCGAGATTGAGGAGGATTTTCGCGACCGGCTTGGGCAATAACGGGTCGGTGACCAGCCAGCCAATCGAAACACGCTTGCTGGCGGCGAAAAGCCCCTCCAATGCTGCGCGCACCTCTTCGCTGCTCACCTCGTCGCCAAAGCCACCCGCCGCCCCGAAGGCAAGGCGAAAAAATTTCAGCTTATGGGTGGTTGCCCGGGTGCTTTCGGCCAAAAGATCAAGGCATTGCTGGCGAATTTCGGGATCATCTTCTTCGGCCAAAAGCTCCAGACCATTGCTGAGCGCCCCGACAGGGCTCAACAGATCATGGCACAGGCGCGAACATAACAGGCTCGCAAACGCGATCGCATCGATTGTCATACGCAAACTCCGCAAGACCCTTCAGGACATGCAGCCCTGCCTTGGCCCAGCGTTTAGCGCACGGCAAGCGCGACCTGTTCAAACCGGCCGAACAGCGGGCCATTTTCCACGGCGCGCCAGCATCCCAGATCGGCCTGTGTCAGGATGAGCCAAAATTGCCCATCCGGTGCTGCACAGCGGGCGTCCTCGGCCGATGGCATGGCCCGGCCATTGGGGTGCGAATGCCAATTGCCGATCACCGCCGCAGCGCCATCCCGCGCGGCGCGATGGGCCGCGATCAACACTGCAGGATCAATTTCAAAATGGGCGGCGGGGTTCGGCGCAACATTGGCCGCGATCCGGATATCGGTGACCTGCGCCGCGCCGCCAAGCAACAGGCCGCACGTCTCCTCATGCGGCCGCGCCGCCACATGGTCTTGCAGCTGGCGCAGTAAATGGCTTGAAATCCGCAGCATCATGGCGCCAAGGCTATGGCATGAGCGACGCAGCAATCCAAGAACAGGCGATGATCCCGGCTGACATGGCCGGATGGCGGCTGGACCGTGCCTTGGCGGCCCTCCTCCCCCGTTATTCGCGGGAACGCCTGAAATCGCTGATTTCGGCGGGGCACGTGACCAGCAACGGCCAATTGGTGCGGGATCCGTCGCTCAAGGTGCGTGAGGGCACCGCTTATGGCGTTGCCATTCCGGCCCCGGCACCGGCGCATAATGTGCCGCAGGACATTCCCTTGCACATCCTGTTTGAGGATGATCATCTGCTTGTCGTGGATAAGCCCGCCGGGCTGGTCGTGCATCCAGCGGCGGGCAATTTTGACGGCACGATGGTCAACGCCCTGCTCCACCACTGCGCCGGCCGATTGTCGGGCATTGGTGGCGTGGCACGGCCGGGGATCGTGCACCGGATTGATAAGGATACGTCGGGGCTTTTGGTCGTCGCCAAAACAGACCCGGCGCATGAAGGGCTTGCCGCACAATTTGCCAAGCACAGCATTGACCGGCGCTACACTGCCATTGTTGCGGGCCTGCCCAAAACCCCGGCCGGCCGGATTGAGGCCAATCTTGCCCGATCGCCCACCAACCGCAAGAAAGTGGCGATTGTCGGCCCCGGCAAGGGTAAGCACGCCATCACCCATTGGCGGCTGGTCGCGCCCTTGCGGCACGCCGCCCAGGTTGAATGCCAGCTTGAAACCGGGCGGACGCATCAGGTGCGCGTGCACATGGCCTCAATTGGCCACCCGCTTTTGGGCGATCCGGTATATGGCCGGTCGCGTCCGGAACATCGGGAGGTGCTCACGCGTTTAGGCTTTGAACGACAGGCGCTGCATGCGGCACGGCTGGGCTTTATCCACCCCATAACGGGGGGGTCTTTAAATTTCGAAAGCCCCATCCCATCTGATATGGAGCGACTGTTGATAGAACTTCAGCTATAAGCAGCCGCAAGCGACTTTGCTTGATGAGGGAGTCGCGGACAGGGAGATGAGAATGACCGGCAAATCGCTGGCTGTGAAATCAAAGGCCCCGACCACCATTCCTGCGCTGAACAGCGAGGAAGGGCTCAACCGCTATTTGGCTGAAATCAAGAAGTTTCCGATCCTTTCGGCCGAAGAAGAATATATGCTGGCCAAGCGGTTTGAAGAGCATCAGGACCCGGAAGCCGCTGCGAAGCTCGTCACATCGCACCTGCGCCTCGTGGCCAAAATCGCCATGGGCTATCGCGGCTATGGGCTGCCCGTTTCTGAACTGATCGCCGAGGGAAATATCGGCCTGATGCAGGGCGTGAAGAAATTTGAACCCGATCGCGGCTTTCGCCTCGCAACCTATGCCATGTGGTGGATCAAGGCGTCGATCCAGGAATTTATTCTGCGATCCTGGAGCCTTGTGAAGCTCGGCACGACCGCGGCGCAGAAGAAGCTTTTCTTCAACCTGCGCCGGATGAAAAAGAATCTCGACGCCTATGAAGATGGCGATTTGCGCCCGGAAGATGTGCGCAAAATTGCGACCGATCTGGGTGTGACCGAAGAAGAAGTGATCAGCATGAACCGCCGTATGCTCGGCGGTGGCGACACCTCGCTCAACGTCTCGTTGAATGAGGATGGCGAAGGCCAATGGCAGGACACGCTGGTCGATGACGGGCCGTTGCAGGATGAAATTGTCGCCGATGCGGAAGAACGCATTCAGCGCCATGCGCTGTTGATCGAAGCGATGCAGAGCCTGACCGACCGCGAAAAGCAGATCCTGACCGAACGGCGCCTTGTTGATGAGCCGCGGACGCTTGAAGAATTGAGCCAGGAATTTGGCGTCTCGCGCGAACGCGTGCGTCAGATTGAGGTGCGCGCCTTTGAAAAGCTGCAAAAGGCCATGATGCGGATTGCCAGCGAACGGCATTTGCTGCCCGCCGCCGCCTGATTGCATTGGCCCTCTTTCGCTGTCGGAAAGAGGGCCGGCAGGCCTCAGCTATAGACAAATTCCGCGCCATCGAGGTCGATGGCCGGAATCTCATCCTTTTCGCGCCAATAATCCTGATTGTGCCGCCATTCCGGCTTGTCGCCGCGCTTGGGCATTTTATGCAGATCGCGCATCAGATAGCTGGGATTGAAATTCTCTTCCTCAATCCACGGCAATAACGGCATGTTATGATCCGATGGCCGCAGCTGAACCTCAACGCGCGCCGCGCCCTTGCGCGTCATATGGTTGAGCAGACGACAGACAAAATCACCCAGCATATCGACCCGCAGCGTCCAGCTGGCCCGGAAATATCCAAAGACCCACAGCATGTTCGGGACACCCGTGAACATCATGCCGCGATAGGTCACCGTCTCTGACCAATCGACAGGTGCGCCATCGACTTCAAACGGAATATCGCCCAGGACCGACAGCTTAAAGCCGGTGGCGGCCATGATGATATCGGCTTCCAGCTCTTCGCCGGATTTCAACAAAATGCCTTTTTCCGTAAACCGGTCAATGTGATCAGTGACAACGCTCACTTCGCCACGGGCCACAGCCTGAAAGATATCGCCGTCCGGCACAAAGGCCAGACGCTGCTGCCAGATCCGATAATTGGGCGTGAAATGCGGCTCAAACTGGAAATCCGGCCCGGCATAAAGCCGGATGAGTTCCTTAAGTTCTTCAACAACCACATCGGGTTCATCAATGCAGCGCTGCGTCAGCACTTGCTGGTCATGCATGATCTGCAAGCGCACGACGCGATGGATCGTTGGTTCATCCACGCCTATTTCACGCAGACGATCGGCCAGTTCATTCTGGTTCGGGCTGCAGAAGAAATATGTGGGGGACCGTTGCAGCATCGTGACATGCGCCGCCTTGCCGGCCATGGCCGGAATGACGGTGGCGGCCGTCGCGCCTGACCCGATGACGATCACCTTTTTGCCCGTGACATCAATGTCCGGCGTCCATTTCATCGCATGGATGAACAGGCCCTTGAACTTATCCCGGTCGGTCCAGTCGGGGATGTAGGGATCGTTATGGTTATAATAGCCCTGGCACATCCAAAGGAAATTGCAGGTAAAATGATGCGTCTTGCCGTCGGCTTTGCTGATCGCTTCCACCGTCCACAAATTGGTCGCACGCGAAAAGCTGCAATGGGTGATGGTATGGCCATAGCGGATATGGTCGTTCAGGCCATTCTCCTCAATCACCTCTCCCATATACTCGAGGATCGCTTCGGCAGAGGCAATGGGCGGGCCAATCCAGGGCTTGAACCGATAGCCAAAGGTATAGAGATCTGAGTCAGACCGGACGCCGGGATATTTATGCGTTTCCCAGGTGCCGCCAAATGTGTCCTTCGAGTCGAGAATCACAAAGCTCTGATCGGGGCATTGGTCCTTCAGATGAACGGCAGAGCCGATGCCCGAAATGCCTGCACCGGCAATCAAAACATCGAAATGCGTAACGTCAATCGCCCGATCCTGCTGCGCGGGCGCCGCGACTTTATCCAGCATCCTCTATCCTCTCTCATCGTCCTTTTGACGGACTTTCCTGTGCGATGATGACGGGCACATTGATCGAAATCAACCATTGCGCAAAACCCCCGCTCAGCGGCCGAAAATCAAGGCCAACCCCCTTTTGCTGCGGCGCAAAAAACTATCGCTTGAAATGCATTGCACCTTGCGAAACATGAGGACGGACTGCGTTTTTCTGAGTCGCGTTGAAAGGATCTGACATGACCGACCCAATCGTGATTTCCGCTTATGCCCGGACGCCCATGGGCGGCATGCAGGGGGCGCTGGCCTCTGTTCCGGCGACCAAATTGGGGGCCATTGCCATAGAGGCTGCGGTCGCGCGCGCCGGGGTGGCGCCAGAGGCGGTGGATCAGGTGATTATGGGCTGTGTTCTGCCCGGCGCTTTGGGTCAGGCACCGGCGCGTCAGGCGGCCATCGGGGCTGGCCTACCGCTGTCCACCGGGGCGACAACGATCAACAAGGTGTGCGGGTCTGGCATGAAAGCGACGATGATGGCGGCCGAAGCGATTATCGCCGGCACGTCGGATGTCGTGGTAGCCGGCGGCATGGAAAGCATGACCAACGCGCCCTATCTGCTCACCAAACATCGCTCTGGCGCCCGGCTGGGGCATGACAGCATCAAGGACTCCATGTTCCTGGACGGGCTTGAAGACGCCTATGAGCCCGGCCGCGCCATGGGCAGCTTTGCCGAAGACAGCTGCCGCGAATATCAATTCACACGCGCAGCACAGGATGATTATGCGCTGCGATCGCTCACCCGCGCCAAGGACGCCATCGCATCGGGCGCTTTTCAGCGGGAAATTGTGCCGGTCGAAGTCACCGGGCGCGCGGGCACATTGCTGGTTGAAATCGATGAACAGCCCGGCAATGCCAAGCCCGATAAAATCCCCAGCCTAAAGCCCGCCTTCGCCAAGGACGGGACGATCACCGCGGCCAATGCGTCCTCAATCTCTGACGGGGCGGCCGCCCTTGTTGTCACGCGCGAAAGCGTCGCCAAGGCGCAGGGCCTGCCCATTGCCGCGCGTGTCATCGCCTGGGCAACCCACAGCCAAGAGCCGGCGCGCTTCACCTCTGCCCCCGTACCTGCGATCCGCAAGGTCATGGAAAAGGCCGGCTGGTCGCTGGAGGATGTTGATCTGTTTGAGATCAACGAAGCTTTTGCGAGGGTCCCGATGATCGCGATGGCAGAACTGGGGATTCCGGCGGACAAGCTGAATGTGAATGGCGGCGCCACTGCGCTGGGCCACCCCATTGGCGCATCGGGCGCGCGGATTATCGCCACGCTGATCGCGGCATTAGAGGCACGTGGGCTGAAACGCGGCATTGCATCTTTGTGCATTGGCGGCGGCGAAGGAACGGCAATTGCCGTTGAACGCGTAGGATAGACTCTCGACATTGGGGTCCAGCCTTGGCAAGGGCGACCCATGGCGATGAAGGATTATTTCTTCTGCGGGATTGGCGGATCGGGCATGATGCCCCTTGCGCTTATCGTTGCAGGTCAAGGACATAAGGTCGCCGGGTCTGACCGATCGCTGGATCAGGGACGGACCGCACCGAAATTTGACTGGCTGCGCGCACGCGGCGTGGACCTGTTCGCGCAGGACGGCAGCGGCATCACCCGTGCGGACCAGATTATTGTCGCGTCCACGGCTGTTGAAGACACCGTGCCAGATATCATTGCCGCGACACGCGTGGGCGCACAGCGCCTGCGGCGGGCCGATCTGTTGGCCCAATTGTTCAACGACGCCGCGCTGGGCATCGCGATCGGCGGGACAAGTGGGAAATCGACCGTCACGGGCATGATTGGCTGGATCTTCCATGCGCTGGGCCAGGATCCCACCGTCATGAATGGCGCGGTGATGAAGAATTTCGCGACCGAAGACGCGCCTTTTGCCAGCGCATTGGTGGGCCAGGGCGATGCCTTTATCAGCGAGGGGGATGAAAGCGACGGCTCCATCGCTCTCTATGCGCCTGATATCGCGGTTTTGAACAATATTGCGCTTGACCATAAGTCGATGGATGAACTGCGCGCCCTGTTCGGCGCCTTCACCGCCAAGGCGCGGGTGGCGATCCTCAATCTCGATAATGACGAAGTCGCCCGCCTGCCGCGTGACAATGCCCGCACCTATTCGCTGGGCGCGGTACCCGCCGATCTGATGGCGCGCGACATTGTTGAGCGGCCCGATGGCATTGATTTTTCGGTCAACGGCATTCCGGTGTCCTTGCAGGTGCCGGGACGGCATAATGTTTCCAATGCCCTTGCCGCCCTTGCAGCGGCCGAAGCCGCCGGGCTGAAACTGGCCGATGCGGCGCGCGCGATTGGCGGCTTTACGGGATTGCGGCGCCGGCTTGAAATCACAGGGAGCGCCGGCGGCGTGACCGTGATCGATGATTTTGGCCATAATCCTGATAAGATCACGGCCACGCTGTCGGCTTTGCATGCCTTTCCGGGGCGCTTGCTGATCTTTTTCCAGCCACATGGCTATGGTCCGCTCAAGCAGATGGGCGATGCCCTGATCACCACCTTTGTGCAAAACATGGCCGCTGATGACCGGCTGATCCTGTGCGATCCCGTCTATTTTGGCGGCACAGTGGATCGATCCGTCGGCAGTGGCGACATTGTTGCAGGCGTCCGCGCGGGGCAGCGCCATGCCGAACATGTGCCAGACAGGGCGGCGTGCGGCGATCGGCTGATCGCCATGGCCCAGCCGGGGGACCGCATTGTCGTGATGGGGGCGCGGGATGACACGCTGTCGAGCTTTGCAGCTGAGCTTGTCGCGCGCTTGGGGGGCTGAACATGGCTGCACGCGTTCAACTTGTCATCAACCCGGATGCCGGGGGCTTCAACCTTGATCGGGTATTGGCGCTGCGCGAGGCATTTCGGCGCCTTGGCGCGCGGGTGACGCTTGCGCATATCGGGCCGGGCCGGCAATTGCTGGTGGAAGATGATGCCAATCTGATCGTCGTCGCAGGCGGCGATGGCACTTTTCGTCATGCGGCCATGGCTCTGCTGGCCAGTGGCCGGGACTTGCCGATTGCCTGTTTCCCCATGGGCACGGTCAATCTGCTGCATCTGGAAGTTGGCGGCCCAACCGAACCTGATGATTTTGCGCATGTTGCGCTCAACCAGGTCAAGGCGCAATTCCATGTGCCTGCGGTTGTGAATGGCCAGATGTTCTTTGCCTGTGCCAGCGTTGGCCCGGACGCAGCGGCTGTGTCTGGCGTATCACTGCGCCTGAAGGGCCTGATCGGCCGCTATGCCTATCTTGTCGCGATGATCAAATTGCTGCGGCGCTGGGATCGCCCGCAATTGACGATTGTCGCCGATGGCAAGACCTTTCGGTGCGAAGCGGTTTATGTTGCCAAGGGCGTCTATTTCGCCGGCCCCTACACCTTCGCGCCCGAAGCCAGACGGACGACAGCCAAGCTGCATGTTGTGGCGCTTAAGCGTGCGGGGCGCCGTGATTTCTGGCGCTTCCTGCGCGGCGTGATGCGGGGGCGGCCGCTGGAAGATCGCGCCAACCTGATCCCCATCAACTGCTCAAGACTGGACATCCTCAGCGATGACCCCTTGCCCGTGCAGGCGGATGGTGATGCGGTGGCAACATTGCCTGCGCGCATCGAAGTGTCCGGCCAAAGGCTTCGTCTGCACTAACCGGCCCTTCACGCAAGAGAGGCCCTTGACGCAGGCCCGGCAATCGCGTCCATTCGCGTTCAGAAGATCCCAGGGAGCAAAGATTTATGGCAAAGCGCCTGACGCTTTATATCGGCATTGCCTTGGTGCTTGGCATTATTGTCGGGGCCGTGGTGAACGCGACTGCATCTGCCGACGTCATTGCAGATATTGTCAAATATCTGGGCCTTGTGACCTATGCCTTTTTGCGGCTGATCAAGATGATCATCGCGCCGCTCGTCTTTGGTACGCTGGTCGCTGGCATCG